>Ga0209483_1003168_pt1 | contig 10941 bp, 9 predicted proteins | sample NGEPerA_FD_184508 | JGI IMG/M metagenome (GOLD analysis project Ga0209483, IMG submission 184508) | Arctic peat soil microbial communities from the Barrow Environmental Observatory site, Barrow, Alaska, USA - NGEE PermafrostL2-A... | ecosystem: Environmental > Terrestrial > Soil > Wetlands > Peat... | reverse complement strand
TTGCTCAAGACGCTGGAGGAGCCCCCGCCGGGGACGTTGATCGTGCTCTGCGCCGCCAACCCCGACGCCCTCCCCACCACTGTCCTCTCGCGCGTCCAGCACGTCTCCATGGCCACGGTGGCGGCGGCGCGCATCGTGCCCTGGCTGACGTCGGCGGGAATCGAGCCACGCCTGGCGCAGCTGTCGGCCGCGCTCGCCAGCGGCCGTCCCGGGAGGGCGCTCCGCCTCGCCTCCGAACCGGGCGCCCTGGCGGCCGAGGTGGACGCCCTCCACGCGTTCCTGGCCGTCGCAGGCGGCGGCATGGACGGGGCACTGCGGGCTGCCTCGGACCTCACCCCCGGACCGGGCGCCGAGGGTAGAGAGCGGGCCCTTCTCCTGCTGGCGGTGTGGTCGTCGTTCGTTCGCGATGCCGCCCTCGAGGCCGCCGACGTGACCGAGCTTCGTCTCTGGACGGACTACGTCGCGCCCCTCGAGCGCTGGGCCGACAGCCTCGGCGCTGTCCGGCTCACCGACATCCTCGGGCTGCTGATCCGAGCTTCAGGAGACATTGCCCAGTACGCGCAGCCGCGGCTCACCTTCGAGACCCTCTTCCTGGACATCTTCGTGGGCCCCGGGGCGCCGCCCTCAGTTGACGCGCCCGTAGCCCCCGCCGGCGTCGCCGACGCCCCCGCCGCCACCGCGGCGAACCCGCGCGTCCCGCGAAAGCAGGCGCGACGTCCCGCCCGGCGCTCCTAACCTCGCCGCGGTTTCGGAGTCAGGAGGGCAAGCGGCGACCGGCGAGCAGGGCGAGACCGGCGACCGCGAGGCCCGCGAGGACGCCCGCCGGCACCAGCCAGGGTCGCTCCCGGATCAGCTCGGCGAGCGATCTCTGACCACCGGCGGCCGCGAGCGGCATCTCGATCGGGCGGACGGTCATCAGCCGGACGGTGCCGGGCACGGCTTCCTCATGGCGGCTCCCCATGCCCTCGCCTGCGGTCTCGCTCACGGCTGTACCTCCGAACCCCGGCACTGCTGACGACATACTGCGCCCGTGAGCCGCCGGCTGCCCGATGACTTCCTGATCGGCTGCGCCTCCGCAGCCCACCAGGTGGAGGGTGGCCTCCACAACGACTGGTCGCGGATGGAACGCGAGCATCCAGAGCGGATCAGGGACGGGAGCGTCTCGGGGATCGCGTGCGACCACTACGCGCGTTACCGCGATGACCTCCGCCTGCTCGCGGAGATGCACAACACCGCCCATCGCTTCTCGATCGAGTGGTCCCGCGTCGAGCCTCGGGAGGGCGTCTTCGACCGCGCCGCCCTGCTTCACTACCGCGACGTTGTGTGCAGTTGCCGCGCACTGGGCATGGACCCCGTCGTCACCCTTCAGCATTTCACCCTGCCGACGTGGCTCGCGGACCAGGGGGGTGTGCTGAGCCCCGATGCGCCGCGCCTCTTCGCCCGGTTCGCGGCCGTGTGCGCCGAGACGGTCGGCCATGACGTGCGCTGGTGGATCACCATCAACGAGCCCGGGGTGCTCGCGGTGTTCGGCTACCTCTACGCGGAGTGGCCGCCGCTCCAGCCGTCGGTGCGCTCGTTCCTCGGCGCCCTCGCGGGGCTGGCCCGGATGCACGCCGCGGCGTACCGGGCGGTCCACGCGGTGGCGGCCGCCCACGGATGGACGGCGCTGGTGTCGGTGGCCCACCACGAGCGTCCCATGCGCCCTCTTGACCCGGCATCCCCGATCCAGCGCGCGGCCGCCATCCTGCCCAACGCGATCTTCAACCGCTGGTTCCTGCGCGCCTGCACGAGCGGCCGCCTCTCTCCGCCGGTCGGCCGCGGCCAGGCGGTCCGCGGGCTGCGCGGCTCCCTCGACTACCTGGCCGTCAACTACTACTGCGAGGAACGCGTGCGCTTCAACCCTCGCAAGCCGCGCGACCTGTTCGCCGAGCGCGTCGTGCCCGACGGCATCCCACTCTCTGCATTCGGCTGGACCATCGACGCTGATGGCCTGCGCCGAGCCATCACCGCGCTCTGGGACGAATTCCAGCTCCCCATCCTCGTCAGCGAGAACGGTGTCGCCGACGAGCGCGACGAGCTCCGCGCCGGCTTCATCGTCGACCACCTGGCGGCGATTCTCGACGCCGCCGAGACGGGCGTCGAGGTGCTCGGCTACCTGCACTGGACGGCGATGGACAATTTCGAGTGGTCGGAGGGGTATTCGAAATGCTTCGGCCTGCTCCGCGTCGACCGCCAGACCATGGAGCGGGTGCCCAAGCCGAGCGCCGCTGTGTTCGCCGAGATCTGCCGCACGCGCACCATCCCGGGGTAGGCGCGGCCATCGCCGCTGGGCAGGTCCCAGGGAGCGGGGGCGCTCGCATCTGCCGTTGGTGGGATTGCGCCGATTCCTGAGGCGGTTTGCACAAGCCGGCCGGGGCGACGTGGCGCAAAGCGAAAGACTGACCCTGTACTATGCCGTCCGGACGCGCACAGCTTGTGCATCACGCCCTAGGAGTAACTGCGATGACCGCTCGATTGGCACCCGTGGACGCAGCCGGAGATCGAGACGTCATCTCGCGCGTGGCCGCCGCGGGCGTGCGCCAGGTTCACCTTCAGTTCAGCGATGTGCTCGGAACCGTCAAGACGGTCACCATCCCAGCCAGCGGGCTCGAGGCCGCCCTCGACCGCGGCGTGTGGTTCGACGGTAGTTCGGTCGAGGGCTTCACGCGCACGGCCGAGAGCGACATGTACCTGGTACCCGACCCGTCCACATTCCAGGTGCTGCCCTGGACGGCCGAGCCGACCGCTCGCCTGATCTGCTGGGCACGAACACCTGAGGGCGAGCCGTACTCCGGCGACCCGCGCGGTGCACTGCAGCGAGCCGTCGACCACGCCGACGCGCTCGGCTATCGATACTGGGTGGGACCTGAGATCGAGTTCTTCCTCCTCCAGCTGGATTCGCAGGGCGTCCCCCGCGCCCGCACCGACGACGGGGTTGGCTACTTCGACGTCACCGGTGGCGGAGCCACCGACCTGCGCCAGGCCATGCTCGCCGCGGCCGGGGCGGTGGGCGTGGAGATCAACAGCGCCCATCACGAGGTGGCCCCCGGGCAGCACGAGGTGGATCTCGGGGCCTGCGATGCGCTCGCCTCGGCCGACGCCATCGTGACCTTCCGGCTCGCCCTGCAGGCCGTCGCGCAGAGTGCCGGCGTCATCGCCAGCTTCATGCCCAAGCCCTTCAACGACCAGCCGGGCAGCGGCATGCACGTGCACCAGAGCCTGGTCCGCGCCGGCGCCGGCAACGCCTTTGCGGGCGCTGATGACTACGGCCTCAGCGACGTCGCCAAGCACTTCATCGCCGGCCAGTTGCACCACGCCGCGGGGATGTGCCTGGTTCTGGCGCCGCTGGTGAATTCCTACAAGCGGCTGGTGCGCGGCCTCGAGGCACCGATCTTCCTCTCTTGGGCGCGCACCAACCGGGGCGCGCTGATCCGTGTACCCCATGTCTCGCGGCCCGAGGCTGCGCGCGTTGAGCTGCGCAGCCCTGACCCGTCGTGCAACCCCTACCTGGCGTTTGCTGTGATGCTGCGCTGCGGCCTCGACGGCGTGGAGCGCCGCCTCCCCCTTCCGCCGCCGGTCGAGGAGGCGTTGCTCGGCTTCGACGAGGTCGAGCTCGAGCGGCGCAACGTCGGGCTGCTGCCCGACAACCTCAAGGACGCGGTGGACGCCTGCGAGGCCGACGACGTCGTCCGCGACGCCCTCGGTGACAACCTCACGGATCGATTCCTCGAGGCCAAGCGGGCGGAGTGGCGCGAGTACCGTGGCCAGGTCACGGGATGGGAGCTGGAGCGCTACCTGGAGCGGGCATGAGCGCGCGACGGCTGGAACCGCGGCCGGGACTCGACTGATGGAGAGCGCGCTGATCACGGTGCGCGATGTGTGGCGGGGCGCCCTCCCCGACGGGACCGAGCTGCTCGGCGGTGGCGCGGGGCTGGACAGGCGCGTCGAGTGGGCGACCACGCTGCGCAACCGCCCGCCCGCCTTCGAGGCCATCAAGGGCGGTGAGATGGCGCTCGTGCCGATTGCGTCGATCAGGCTCCTCGACGAACGTCTCGACCTCGCCGATGTGATGAACACGCTCGCCGAGAAGGGCGGCGTCGCCGTGGCCGTCGTGGGTGACGCGTCGCCCGGGAGCCTCGGTGTGGCCGAGCGCCGGCTGATGCCCCTCCTCAAGTTGCCCGAGGGTGCCCACGTCAACGAGACACAGCAGTCGGTGGTGCGCTTCATCGTCGAGCAGCGCACCGTCCTCCACGACCGTGCCCAGCTCCTCCAGACCGAGCTCATGCAGCTCGCCCTCGGCGGCGCGGGCGCCGACGCCATCATCGCCAAGCTCGGGGAGCTGACCGGGCGGACCGTAGCCTGGCACGACGGAGCGGGCCGGCTGCGCAGCGTGTCGGGGGAGATTCCGGCGACCGTCCGCGAGGCCCTGGGCAACGGCGACGAACTGGTCCGCTGGGTGGCCGGGCAGACGGTGCCCGCGGCCGATCCGCCGGTCAACGAGTTTGGCCTGCCCCGCGGGCGCAGCCGGCTGGTGGCGCCCATTCCCGGCCGCGACGGTGTTCACGGCTTCGTGTCGCTGATCGGGGAGGAGCACCAGCTCGGCCAGCTCGACCGCGTGGCCGTCTCGCGGGGCGCATCCGCCTGCGCCATCGAGCTCGACCGCGAGCGAGCTGTGCTTCGCGCCCGGGACGACGTCGAGGGCGAGCTGGTCGCGGCCCTGCTCGATGGTTCGTACGGGTCGGAGGGGGGCGCTACAGAGCGCGCCCGCCGGCTGGGATTCGACCTGGACGACCGCTTCAGCGTTCTCGTCGTACGCGGCCGCAACGCCGGCAGCGCCGCTCTTGACACGCTGACCGTTGGCGCGCGCCGTTGCCTGGCGCGGAGCGCGCCCGGCTCTCTGCTGGCGGTGCGCGACGGGGCGGTCTGCGCCGTGGTGTCGGCCGCACATGCCGACGCAGCCGACCACGGCCGCGTGATCGCCGAAGGGCTGCGCGCAGACTGCGCCGCCGCGTTGCGCGACGAGGTGATCGTCGGAGTGGGACGATCGCGCACCGGTCCGCAGGGGGTCAGGCAGTCGCACCGCGAGGCGGAGCACGCGCTGCGCATCAGCGCGCGCCTCAAGGCCCCGCGTGCTGTGGCGGCGTTCTCGGACCTCGGTCTGCACCGTCTCCTCGTCGTGATGACCCAGCACTCCGAGACTGAGGACTTCTACCAGCAGACCGCCGGCTCGCTCGTCGCCTACGACGACCGCACTGGCTCGGGCCTGATGGAGACCCTCGACGTCTACTTCGCCTGTCACGGCTCGCCGACCGACACCGCGCAGCGCCTCCACCTGCATCGCAACACGGTGCTGTACCGGCTGCGGCGGATCGAGGAGATCGGAGGGCTGCGACTCGAGGACCCTGCGACGAGACTCAACCTGCAGCTGTGTCTGCGCATCCGCGAGGTTCTGCCCGCCACGCCGGGCAGGTCGGCCGCGGGAAGTCGCTGAGGGCGGGGCACGACGGCTGCGGCGGTCCGTTTGTGCTCGGCGCACAAGACAGCAGTGCCGAAGTTGTGGCGGCGCGCGTATCGAAGCGGCCCCCCGTCCCCTCCTAGGCTTGGTGCACGAGCCCGCACTCAGGAGAACGCCATTGCATCGTCGAAGCCGAATCCGAATTGCGATTGCCGGTGCCACCGCGCTCGCGGCGCTGCCGTTGACCGCTCATGCCGCCGACAGCACCGCGACCCAGGCGGCCGGCGTCGCCGCCGACACGGTGTGGGTGGTGGTCGCGGCGCTGCTCGTCCTGTTCATGCAGGCCGGCTTCGCCATGCTCGAAGTCGGCTTCACGCGCATGAAGAACGTCGGCACGGTCGTCGCCAAGGTCATCGTCAACCTCAGCATCAGCTCGGTCATGTACTGGCTGGTCGGCTTTGCCTTCGCGTTCGGCGCGGCCAGCGGGTTCGTCAATAGCCTCATCGGTGTCACCGGTTTCGCGCCCTCGTTCCACCCGGGCTCGACGATGAACTTGCCGTCGCTCGCCGCCTCGACGGCGCCGGCCGCGGCCAAGTTCTTCTTCGAGTTCGTCTTCTGCGCGGTGTCGCTGGCGATCGTCTGGGGAACCATGCTCGAACGCACCAGGTTCATCGTCTACATCCTCTTCGCCGTGCCATTCGCCGGCTTCATCTACCCGATGATCAGTCACTGGCTATTCGGCGGCGGCTGGCTGATGAGCAGCCTCGGTGCCCAGGACTTCGCCGGATCGACCGTCGTTCACCTCACCGGCGCCACCGCCGGATTCGCCGGCCTGCTCCTGCTCGGCCCGCGCATCGGCAAGTACTCGCGCGACGGCAAGCCGAACGCGATCCCAGGGCACAACATGCCGCTGGCGCAACTGGGGGTGATCATCCTCTGGTTCGGATGGTTCGGCTTCAACCCCGGCTCGACGCTCAACGCGACCAACCTGCACTTCGCTGATGTCGTCGTCACCACCAACCTCGCTGCGGCTGCGGGCGCATTGGCGGCGATGGCCACCATCTACCGGCTGCAGAAGTCGCTCGACGTCGGCATGATCGGCAACGGCGCCATCGCCGCCCTGGTAGCGATCACGGCCCCGAGCGGCTACGTGCAGCCATGGGCGGCGATCATCATCGGGGCTGTGGCGGGTGTCATCGTGGTGTTCGGCGTCATCGCCATTGACAAGTGGATCGACGATCCCGTCGGTGCGCTCAGCGCACACGGGTTGGCCGGAATCTGGGGCACGTTGTCGTGCGGCCTGTTCACCGACCCTCAGCTGGCGAGCTTCAACGGAGTGGGCCAGGGTGGCCTCTTCTACACTGGCAGCTTCAAGCAGCTCGGTGCTCAGGCAGCCGCGGTGAGCGCCAGCTTCGTCACCGTCTTCGCGCTCAGCTACGGCCTCTTCTGGGCGATCAAGAAGACGGTCGGGCTGCGCGTGAGCGAGCGTCACGAGATCGACGGCCTCGACATCAGCGAGCACGGCATGTGGGGCTACCCGGAGCAGTTCATGCCGGTGCCCGGCGGGGCGTACATTCATCCCGACGCGGTCGCCGAACCCGCGCGCAAGCTGGTCGGATCGATGGCGCCCGCGGACGAACAGAAGGTGCCGGTTACGGAGGCAGGTACGTCGTGAAGAAGGTCGAGGCGATCATCCGCCCCGAGAAGCTGCAGGCGGTGCAGGACGCCATGGACGGGCTCGGTGCCTCCGGGCTCACGGTCACGGAGGTGCTCGGCTGCGGCGCGCAGCGCGGCTACACGGAGACGTACCGCGGGGCTCGAGTCAACATCTCTCTGCAGCGCAAGGTGAAGGTGGAGGCCGTGGTGGGGGACTCGCTGGTCGACGCCGTCGTCAACGCCATCACCGGTGCCGCCCGCACCGGGGAGGTTGGTGACGGCAAGATCTTCGTTCTTCCCGTCGACGATGCCGTCCGCGTCCGTACCGGCGACCGCGGTGACGCCATCGTGCGCCACCGTGAACCTGAGCGCTGGGGTCACTGACCGGCGCGGCCGAGCCCTCGACCCAACGGGCTAGACTCTGGCCGCCATGACCTACGTCGTCACCGAGACCTGTATCGACCTCAAGGATAAGTCGTGCATCGAGGTCTGCCCGGTGGATTGCATCCATGAGGTCGACGACGACCGCATGGTGTTCATCGACCCCGACGAGTGCATCGACTGCGGCGCCTGCGTCGACCCCTGCCCGGTGGACGCGATCTACGCTGAAGAGGACGTCCCCGCGCCTCAGCAGGCGTTCACGCTGATCAACAAGGTCTACTTCAAAGACAAGGTCGCGGCCCGCGGGCAGGTCGACGCGATCAAGCCGGTCGCCTGAGCATCGCGCCGGATCTCCCACACCGCATGGGGCGGTTCCTTTTGTGCGCAGCGCACAGGAGTCGCGCCCCGCTTCTCAGGTGTGGTGTCCATAGTGACCGCCCTGTCACGAGGCTAGCCTGAAGGCCGACAATCCGGCCACGCCAGCGATCCACCGTCCCGCGCGGCCGACAGCCCACCACGGAGGACGGATCGCATGGCGATCGACCAGTCGGTAGCCGCCCCGTACACAGCAGAGGTGCAGCCCACGATGTCACCGACCGCCGTCTCCGACACCAGTCCCAAGCAGGTCATCGCCCACGCCAAGGAGCTGGGCGCGAAGATGGTCGACTTCAGGTTCACGGACCTCCCCGGCACCTGGCAGCACTTCAGCGTGCCTGTCAGCGAGCTCACAGAGTCCGTCTTCGAGGACGGCATCGGCTTCGACGGATCGAGCATCCGTGGGTTCCAGAAGATCCACGAGAGCGACATGCTCCTCTTCCCCGACCCGGCGCGCGCCTTTCTCGACCCGGTGCTCGAGGTGCCGACGCTGGCGATCATCTGCGACATCAAGGACCCACTGACGCTCCAGCCCTACAGCCGCGACCCTCGCTACGTCGCGCGCAAGGCGGAGGAGTACCTGCGCAGCTCCGGTATCGCCGACACCTCCTACTGGGGCCCGGAGTGCGAGTTCTACATCTTCAATTCGGTCCGCTACGACCAGAACACCCACGAGGGCTACTACCACATCGACTCCGACGAGGGCGTGTGGAACACGGGACGCAACGGCACCGCCAATCTCGGCTACCGCCCCAAGCTGAAGAGCGGGTATTTCCCAGTGCCGCCTGTCGACAAGCAGCAGGACCTACGCAGCCGGATCGTGCTCGCTCTCATCGAAGCGGGCATCCAAATCGAGGTGCATCACCACGAGGTCGGCACGGCGGGCCAGGCCGAGATCGACATGCGCTTCGACACGCTGGTGTCGATGGCGGACAAGGTGCTCAAGTACAAGTACATCGTCAAGAACGTGTGCTACAACGCGGGATACACCGCGACGTTCATGCCCAAGCCGCTCTTCGGTGACAACGGCAGCGGTATGCATACGCACCAGTCGCTGTGGAACGGTGACAAGCCGCTGTTCTTCGACGCCGCCAACTACGCTCTGCTCAGCGACATGGCGCGCTGGTACATCGGCGGCCTGCTCAAGCATGCCCCGGCCGTGCTCGCCTTCGCCGCGCCCACGACAAACAGCTACAGGCGCCTGGTCCCGGGGTACGAGGCGCCCATCAAGCTCGCGTACAGCGCACGCAACCGCAGTGCCTGTGTGCGCATCCCGACGTACAGCGACAAGCCCGCGGCGCGCCGCCTCGAGTTCCGCTCGCCGGACCCGATGTGCAACCCGTACCTCGCGTTCTCCGCGATGCTCATGGCAGGACTCGACGGCGTCCAGAACAAGATCGAGCCGCCCCTCCCGGTCGATGCCGACCTCTACGAGCTCGAGGGCCGCGAGGCGGAGCGCGTCCACGACCTCCCCGGTTCGCTCTCCGAGGTGCTCGACGCCCTGGAGAACGACCAGGAGTTTCTGCTCCGCGGTGGCGTGTTCACGCCCGACCTGATCGACACGTATATCGCCTACAAGCGTGAGAGCGAGGTCGACCCCATCGCTCTGCGACCACACCCATACGAGTTCTACCTCTACTACGACGCCTGACACAGCAACGATGGAGGCGTAGGGAAACAACGCCGCAGCCTTGAGGGATGGGAGCCGCCGGGTTCCCGTCCCTTTCACTACATGGCTTTCCTGATCAACCGTCTCCGGGTCACGGTGGGGCAGGACCGTTCTGGCACAGTGCCGTGGTGCTTGAACTGAGCGGTGCGGACGCGCGCGGCCTGGCCATCGTCGCGCAGGGGCTGAGCGGCCGTCGCCATCGCGATCCGCTGCGTCTTCTGCGCAGGCTCAATGCCATACAGATCGATACCATCTCCGTGATCGCTCGATCGCAGGAGCTCGTGGCCTTCTCCCGGTTGGGGCATGTCAGTCGCGCCGACCTGGCGCGGGCGTGGTGGGGCCGGGGGGCGACCTTCGAGTACTGGGCACACGCGGCGTGCCTGGTGCCGCTCGAGTTGTGGCCGCTGTTCGCCTGGCGGCGCCGCCGCTACGTGCGCCGCGATGGGCCTCGCACCGCCGAGCAGGACGAGATCGCCGCGCGCCTGCGCGACGTGGGTTCGCTGACGATCGCGGACCTGGGCGGCGGCCGGACGGCCCCCGGCTGGTGGGAGTGGAGCGCGGTCAAGTCCGCGGTGGAACGGATGCTCGCCTGCGGCGAGGTCGTGTGCACGGAGCGGCGCGGCTTCCGGAGGGTGTACCGCCTCGCTGTGGACGCCGTCCCAGCTCACCTGCTCGGCGCCGAGCCGGACGACGCCGCCTGCCACGCGGCGCTGGTTGCGCTGGCCGCCTCGTCCCTGGGGGCGGCCACGGCCGACGACCTCGCCGACTATTTCCGCCTCCCGGTCGCCGCCATCCGCCCCGCCGCGGAGGCCGCCGGACTGACACCGGTCACCGTGCCCGGATGGCCAGGCCGGCCGGCCTGGGCGGACCCGGCCGCGCTGACCGGGCAGAGGCGGGCGCCACAGCACCGGCCGGTGCTGCTCTCACCATTCGATTCGCTGATCTGGCACCGACCCCGCACCGAGCGCCTCTTCGGCTTCCGCCATCGCCTCGAGGCGTACACTCCGGCGCCCAAGCGCGAGCACGGCTACTTCGCGATGCCGCTCCTCGCCGGGAGCCGCCTGGTGGGACGAGTCGATCCGAAGCGCGACGGCGCCGTGCTGCGCGTGCGCTCCGTGTCTGTCGAGCACGGTGCCGTGGCCGCGCTCGCCGAGGCGCTGCGCGCCGCCGCGGACTGGGTGGGATGCGACGAGGTCGCTGTCGACGCGACTGTTCCGGAAGTGGTCGCCGGCCCTCTTCGCGCCATGCTCGCCTCCGGGTAGGCTCCGCGCCATGGAGCACGCTGGCCGGCGATGAGGATCGGCAACATGTACGGGCCCGATGCGACCTTCGTCGGCGTGCCCGCCGCCGATCTCGACAACCCGGC
>Ga0209483_1003166_pt1 | contig 10944 bp, 12 predicted proteins | sample NGEPerA_FD_184508 | JGI IMG/M metagenome (GOLD analysis project Ga0209483, IMG submission 184508) | Arctic peat soil microbial communities from the Barrow Environmental Observatory site, Barrow, Alaska, USA - NGEE PermafrostL2-A... | ecosystem: Environmental > Terrestrial > Soil > Wetlands >... | reverse complement strand
GTCCGCGCTTGTCGGGCGCGCCGCCAACGCCAGCGCGCCCGACAAGCGCGGACAGACCGGATGCGCCATCGGCACATGGGCGACAAAGCCGGCGCCGAAAAAGCTTTTCTCCCGCGCGAAGGTGCGGTCGATGAACTGGTCGGCGACCACGAAGGTGCCGGGGGGAAATTCCTCACGCAGCGAACCGCAGGCCGAAACCGAGATCACGTCAGTTACGCCGATGCGTTTCAAGGCGTCGATATTGGCGCGGTAATTGATGCTGGTCGGAGTCTGGACATGCCCTCGTCCGTGGCGCGGCAGGAACACCATGTCCACGCCATGAAAACGGCCGGTGAGAAGCTGGTCCGAGGGCTCGCCCCAGGGGCTTTTCACGCTCTGCCAGCGCGCATTCTCCAGCCCGGGAACCTCATAGATTCCCGATCCGCCGATCACTCCAAGCACAGTTTGGGGCATGAAAAAGGACGCTCTCTTTACGGAAAGCGCCCTTTTAACACGCGGTCGTCAGGGGGCAAGAACGCCCGCTGTGACGATTCAGTGTAAGTCGGCCCAGACCCTGCGATAGCTGAAGAACAGCAGGCCCGCCAGCACGATCAGGAACACCAGCGCGCCAAAGCCCATTCGCTTGCGCTCTTCCATCTTGGGGTCCGAGGCCCAGGCCAGGAAGGTCGCCACGTCATGGGCTTCCTGTGCCACGGTCGCCTTGGTGCCGTCCGAGTAGGTCACCATGTCGTCGGTGAGCGGCGGCGGCATGCCGATGTTCCAGCCCTCGAAATACGGATTGTAGTATTTGCCTGTCGTCACCGTGAAACCCTTGGGCGGGGTCATTTTGAAGCCGGTGATGATGGAATAGACATAATGGGCGCCGCCATCGCGCGCCTTGACGATCATGGAGAGATCGGGCGGCAGATTGCCGTCATTGTTGGCGCGGGCCGCTTCCTCGTTGGCGAACGGCGGCGGGAATTTGTCGGCCAGCGTGCCCGCCCTGGTGAGACGAACGCCCTTGTCGTCGAAAATATCGCCCTTGTCGTTGGGATCGACGGGAATCTTGTAGCCGGCGGCAATCGCCTTGGCCTGCGCCTCGGTGAAGCCCAGTCCGCCCGGCTCGTCCAGATTGTGGAACGCCACATGGTCGAGGTTGTGGCAGGCCGAGCAGACCTCCTTATAGACCTGGAAGCCGCGCTGCAGCGCCCCCTGGTCGTAGGTGCCGAACGGCCCGTCGAAGGAGAAGTCCACGTCCTTGACCGGCAGCTTCGTGGTGTCCAGCGCGACAGCGGGCACGGCAGCCAGAAGGCCCAAAGCCAGGCCGAGAGGTAAAGCGATGCGCATCATGTGTCTCACTCGGCAGGGGCCGCGGCGGATTCGCCGAGCACGGATTGAGCAATGGAGGCGGGAAGCTTCTTGGGCGTTTCGATCAGGCCCACGATCGGCATGATCACCCAGAAATAGGCGAAATAGTAGATCGTGCCGAGGCGCGCCACCCATACCAGGGGGATACCGAAGGCCACCGCATCCACGCTCTGCGCGCCGCAATAGCCCAAGAGCACCGCATCCACGGCGAAGGCCCAGAAGAATTGCTTCATCAGGGGACGGAAGCGGCAGGACCGCACCCGCGAGGTGTCGAGCCAGGGAATGAACACCAGCGTGACCAGCGAACCCACCAGCACCAGCACGCCTATCAGCTTCTGCGGGATCGAACGCAGCATGGCGTAGAAGGGCAAGAGATACCATTCCGGCACGATGTCCGGCGGCGTCACCAGCGGATTGGCCTGCTGGTAATTGTCGGGGTTGCCGAAGAAGTTGGGCGCATAGAAGACGAACACCGCGAACAGGGCCACGAAGCAGCAGAGATAGAACGCGTCCTTCACCGTGTAGTAGGGATGGAACGGCACGGTGTCCTGCGGCGACTTCACGTCGATGCCCAGGGGATTGTTGTTGCCGGGAACATGCAGCGCCCAGATGTGCAGACCAACCACGCCGGCGATGATGAAGGGCAAGAGGTAATGCAGCGAGAAGAAGCGGTTCAAGGTGGCGTCGCCCACCGCAAAATCGCCCCACAGCCAAGTCGTGATGGCGGTGCCCAGATGCGGAACGATCTGGTCGATGGACGAGAACAGACTGGTGATCACAGTGGCGCCCCAGAAGGACATCTGACCCCAGGGCAGCACATAACCGAAGAAGGCGGTGGCCATCATCAGCACATAGATCAGGACGCCGATGATCCAGATCAGCTCACGTGGTGCTTTGTAAGAGCCGTAATAGAGCCCCCGGAACATGTGGATATAGACCGCCAGGAAGAACATCGAGGCGCCGGTGGAATGGATGTAGCGCATCAGCCAGCCGTAATTCACGTCGCGCATGATGCTTTCGACGGAGTCGAACGCCATGCTCGCGTTCGGCACATAATGCATGGCCAGCACGATGCCGCTGACGATCTGCACGCCCAGGCAGAAAGTGAGGATGCCGCCGAAGGTATACCAGATGTTCAGATTCCGCGGCGTGGGGAAGGTGGTCATGGTGTCGTGCATCAGCCTGGGCAAAGGCAGACGCTGATCGATCCACTTCTCGAGGCCGCTCTTAGGCGTATAGGTCGATTGACCGGACATTCTTATTCTCCTCAACCGACCTTGATGCGGGTGTCAGACAAATACGCGTAGGGGGGCACCAAAAGATTCTGCGGCGCGGGTCCTTTGCGGACGCGGCCGGCGGTGTCGTATTGCGAGCCATGGCAGTGGCAGAGCCAGCCGCCGTAATCACCTTCGAAGGCGGTGGGGGTGCAACCCAGATGGGTGCAGACGCCCACCAGGATCAGCCACTGCGCCTTGATCTCGCGGTTGGCGTCGGTAGCCGGCGCGCTGTCCGGCAGATTCTGATTGCGGGCGATAGGATCGGGCAGATCGCTCACCACCACGGCCTTCGCCTCGGCGATTTCCTTGACCGTGCGATGCCGCACGAACAGCGGATGGCCGCGCCACTTCACCACAACTTGCTGGCCCACCGTCACCGGCGAAAGATCGACTTCGATCGAAGACAACGCCAGCACCGCGGCGGACGGATTCATTTGATCGATAAAGGGCCACGCCACAGCGGCGACCCCGACCGCGCCCATCGCTCCCGTCGCTACGTAAAGAAAATCGCGGCGTGTTACATCTGCTGTCGTTGCTGTCACCGGGATCACCTTCTTTGAAGCGGCCTAAGACCGGAACTGGGGTAAGAAACTGCCATAACGGGACTCTTGAGCCATGGGGAATAGCCCGAAATCCGCCCGTTCGCGCGGTAAAATAGAGAGTCGAATTTCGAGGGTCTTGCGGCACGATGCCGCAGAAAATGCCTTATCTGCCCGTATCTTGGGCTCAGTGAAGAGGATCGTTTGCGCCTAGCGCTCTACCAGCCTGACATTCCTCAGAATGCGGGGTCCCTGATGCGGCTTTGTGCCTGCCTGGGCGTGGCGATGGATATCATCGAGCCGTGCGGATTTCTATTGAGCGACCGCAACTTCCGCCGGGCCGGGATGGACTATCTGGCCAGCCTGGACCTCGCCCGGCATGCCTCCTGGGAGGAGTTCCGGGGCCAGGCGCGGGGACGGCTTTTGCTGCTCACCACCAAGGCGAGCACCCCCTATTTCGGCTTCGCCTTCGCCCCGTCCGACACGCTGCTGGTGGGCCGGGAAAGCGCCGGCGTCGCCGACCAGGTGCACCGGGCCGCCGATGCCCGGCTCACCATCCCGATGCGGGCGGGCATGCGCTCGCTCAATGTCGCCCAGGCGGCCGCGATGGTTCTGGGTGAGGGTTTGCGCCAGACCGCGCTCTTTCCGGAGCCCGCAGCACCATGAGCTGGCATCTCACTGTGTTCACCCAAGGCGGCCTGGGCGCGCTGGCCCAGGTGCTGATGATCGATGTGGTGCTGGCCGGCGACAACGCCGTGGTGATCGGCATGGCGGCGGCGCGCGTACCCCCCGCGATCCGCGCCAAAGTGATTTTCGCGGGCCTAGCCGCGGCGGTGGTGTTCCGGCTGGGCATGGCCGTGATCGCGGTGCGATTGCTGGGGATCATCGGCTTGACCCTGGCCGGCGGCATCCTGCTGCTGTGGGTGGCGTGGCGCTTCTGGCGCGATCTTTCGCGGCATCAACCGAACCAAGTTCAGGTGGATGCCAAAGGATCGTTGGGCCGCGCGATCTTTCAGATCGTGCTGGCCGACATCTCGATGTCTTTGGACAATGTGCTGGCAGTGGCGGGCGCCGCGCGGGAACATCTGGATGTTCTGGCGATCGGGCTGCTTTTGTCGGTCGCGCTGATGGGCGCGGCGGCGGGGCTGATCGCGCGGCTGCTCGATCGGTTCCGCTGGATCAGTTACCTGGGTCTCGCCGTCGTCATCTATGTGGCCCTGTCCATGATCTGGTCAGGAAGCCATGACGTGACCCAGGTACTGATTGGGCAAGGATGATGGTCGCGATTAACGCAACGAGGTCGCGACCGAAGTGAAGTCGGTGTTGAGGTTGCTGCCCACTGTGGTCAGCGCACCGATAATGACGACGGCGATCAAGGCGGCGATCAGGCCATATTCAATGGCGGTGGCGCCGTCCTGGTTGGCAATAAATTTCTTAAAGATGGCAATCATGGTTGGTCCCCAAGCTGAGAAACAATAAGGGGACGCTACCAGCCAGCCTCTAACAAAAACCCCATTCAGCCTCGCGCTTTTTAAACAAAAGCCGCCGGCGCAAGGTCAAATCAGCTGCAACAACAAGGCGGTAGCATCATCGCTGGCCTTGAAGCGGAAAAACCTTGTCCCCGCCGCGTCGTTTTTTTCGATGGCGCGCAATTCTTCGCCCAGTGCGGCCAGGCCCTTGCCCGATGCCGCCTGCATCAGGCCGGCGATATCGTAGGCGTCATAGTCGCTCACCAGTGCCAGAAAGCCGTCGCTGGCCAGCAGCAGGCGAGCGCCTTCTGCGAGTGTGGCCGTCTGACGCGCAACATGCTTGGCAGCGCGGGCATCCGGCGAGAACAGCCAATTGCTGCCGCTGTTGATGCGATTGCGGGCAGCGCGGAGCAGCGGTTCGATCTCTGGCCGGTGCACGCCAAGGACGGAGGGCAGATTCTTATCCTTGGTCGCGCGCTTGGCCCGCCCTGCTTCCGCTCTGCGCTTGGTGATCGCCTCACCCACGATTTCGACTTTGCCGTCCTGCTCGATCAGCGCCGTACAGTCTCCGAATGAAAGAAATTCTATTTGTGACCCCCTCCGGTCACGGCCGAGTTCGACCATCATCATCATAGAGGCGCAAGGTGTCTGCCACTTCTCCCGCACTGGCGCGCGTTGCAATCCGGCGAAGCTTTTTTCCGCATCCTGCAAGGCATGCTTCAAAGCATCTTCGGGGGCGTCGCCGTCCTTGAGATGCGCCGAAAGACGCCGGGCGCCGAATTGGGCGATCCAGGCCGCGTCGCTGGAACCCGGCAACAGCGGCGGACCCAGCGGCGTGGCGCCGTCCAGCACCAGGGCCGCATCATCGAGACAGGCGAAACTGTCTTCATTGGGCTTGGCCGGATCGCCAGGCAGCGACAATTGCTCCAGCAGTTTGAAGCTCACGAAGCGGTCCCGATCAGGCTTTTCAATTTCTCCATCAGCTGGGCGTGATCGGGCGCGAAATCCTCATCCAGCCACCAGGCTTCGACCAGACCCAGCAGGCGTCCCACTTCCGGACCTTCCGCCACGCCGGCAGCCATCGCCTCGTGACCGGTGAGCGGAAAGCGAGGCCGTTCCCAGCCATCGGCGATGGACAGCAGCATCCGCCAATGCATCGCAGGGCCGCGCGAACCTGCCGCCCAACTCAACAGTACCAAGTCGCGGAAGCGTGGGCTCCCGATGCGGTACAGCAACCGGCGCACTTCCGCCGCCGACGATTGGGGCGCAATCTTGTCGCCCGGCAGGGCCAGCGCCTCCAGCCGCGCGCGTTCGGCATTGGAAAGTTTCAGGCGCTCCGCCACCTTGCGCGCGGCATCGGCATCATCCGGCAGAAGTGCCGCCAGCCTGAGCAGGGCATCCGGCGGGAATTGATTATCCGCTTCGATCCCCACCAGCTGTTCCAGGCGCGGCAGCCTGAGCGCATAGGGCAGAAGCTCGGACAGAATGCCCGATGCCGCCATCATGCGCAGCGCCGGCACCGGATTGGAACACTCCAGCAGGCGCAGCAATTCCTTGGCGATGCGTTCGCCCGACAATTGTCCCAGGCCCTGTTTCGCCGCCGCGGCGGCGCGCAACGCGTCTGCATCCATCTCGCCCTTGCCGTAGCAGGCATAAAAGCGGAACAGCCGCAGGAGGCGGAGATAATCCTCGCGGATGCGCGCGGATGCGTCACCCACAAAGCGCACTCGCCCCGCGATCAGATCCTGGATGCCGCCGTGATAATCGAAAATCTCGCCGTCCGCGCCGGCATAAAGCGCGTTCATGGTGAAGTCGCGGCGCGTGGAGTCCTCCTCCCAATCATCGGTGAAGGCGACGATGGCGTGGCGGCCATCGGTCTCGACATCGCGTCTCAGGCTTGTCACTTCAAAAGGTTGCCCCCCCAGAATGGCCGTCACGGTGCCATGGTCCCAGCCCGTGGCAACGAATTTGATCTCGGCTTTCTCCAATCGCTTGACGATCTCTTCAGGCGGCATCGGCACCGCAATGTCGATGTCGGTGACGGGAAGGCCCAGAAGCGCGTTGCGCACTGCGCCGCCCACGAAACGTCCTTCCCCCAGCGCCGCCAGCAATCGCCGCGTTTCAGGGGCCGCCATCCACGGGTGTTTCGCGGAATCGATCTTCATCGCGCTTCTATAACATCGCGCGCTGTCAGGCGGGCGGCGAAATCCACCAGGATAGCCGCGGTCGCGCCCCAGATGGAGCGGCCATTGTGGGTGAAAACATAGAAGCGTCGTTCGCGGGCGCCCCATACTCTGGTCTCCACCTTCCGGTTGGCGGGGTCGAGAAAGAGGGCCAGAGGCACTTCGAACGTATCGGCCACTTCCTGAGGATTGGGCATCAGCGTAAAGCCTGTCGCGAGCACACCCACCACCGGCGAGATGTCGTAACCGGTGCCGGTGCGGTAGCGCGGCAGATAGCCCGCGACCTTGATGAAGGCAGGATCGATGCCGGTCTCTTCCCTGGTTTCGCGCAGCGCCGTTTCCAGCGGCGAAAGATCGGAGGCATCGCGGCGTCCGCCCGGAAAACTCACTTGTCCGCTGTGACTCGCCAGGGTCGCGGTTCGTTGGGTGAACAGGATGGTGGGATCGGGCCGGGCGATGATGGGGATAAGAACCGCTGCTTCCACGGCCCGGTCCTGGGTGAGCGGACGCAGTTCGGGATGAAGGTCATAATCGTCATGGCCGATCTCGGCGGAAGGAGTTTCCAGCAGGACCTCCCGCAATGCCGCCAGCGGATCGGCTTTGAGGCGGGCGAGAATATCGCTCACGGTGTTTTCCCCATCACGAAATAGACGCCGTCGCTCCACACGCCAAAATCGTCGCCCCGCGTCATGGCCAATTCCACCATCGCGTAATAGACCGGCCGCGCCAGCTTGGCCTCCAATCCCTTGCGCACATGAAGATAAGGGATGGGCGCGCCGGTCCTTGTGTCGGGCGTGAAGCGCAGGCCATGTTCGGGACCGGCGATCACTCTGTCACCCACATTTGTGGTGAAGGTAAGATGCATGTCCGCGCCCGTGCCGTCGGCGGTCATCAGGACCGCGACAAAGGGTGCGTCATCGACGGCGATGGACAGCTTCTCCACCGGGGTCACCAGCATGAATCCCTCGTCATCTTTTCGCAGGACGGTCGAGAACAGCCGCACCAGGGCCGGGCGCGTCACCACAGAACCTTGATGGAACCAGGTGCCGTCGCTGGCGATTCGCATGTCGCTATCGCCGCAATAAGGGGGATTCCAGCGTTCGACCGGCGGCAGTCCGGAATGCCCCTCGACCGCCGCCTCTAGCCCGGCAAGCCCCAGGCCGATGGGAAGATCGCGAGCCATGGAGCGATTTACGCCGCTTCTGTATTATAAGTGAAGTCCGGGCGAGGCGTTTCGCTGTTGCCACGGCTTGCCCGGGGTGCAGAATGACCGTTCCCCTTATCCACGGCGGCGATAACCCTATGAGAACCCGCATGATCCAGGACGCGGACATCCTTAACGAACATGACGCGCCGGCCAGGCTGGACGCCGCCGCCCAAACCTTCGCCATGGTGAGGAAGCGCCTGGGGCAAGTGATTTTCGGTCAGGACGAAGTGATCGAGCAGAGTCTGGTGACGCTGTTGGCGGGCGGCCACGGCCTTTTGATCGGCGTGCCCGGCCTGGCCAAGACCAAGCTGGTCGAGACGCTGGCCATCGTGCTGGGGCTGGACACTAGCCGCATTCAATTCACCCCTGACTTGATGCCTACCGATATCACCGGATCGGAAGTGATGGAGGAAAGCGCCTCGGGCACGCGCGCCTTCCGCTTCATCCAGGGACCGGTCTTCACCCAATTGCTGATGGCCGACGAAATCAATCGTGCCTCGCCGCGCACCCAATCGGCGCTCTTGCAGGCGATGCAGGAAAGGCACGTCACCGTGGCGGGCGCACGCTACGACCTGCCGCGTCTGTTCCATGTGCTGGCGACGCAGAATCCGCTGGAGCAGGAAGGCACCTATGCCCTGCCCGAAGCACAACTCGACCGTTTCCTGTTGCAGATCGATGTGGGCTATCCGGATCTGGAATCCGAACGCCGGATGCTGCTGGCCACCACCATGGGCGAGGAAGCACGGGCGTCAAAGGTTTGCGGTCCGGACGATCTGATCCTGGCCCAGGCTCTGGTGCGGCGCATGCCGGTGGGCGAGAAAGTAATGGAATCCATCCTCACCTTGGTGCGCGCGGCGCGCCCGGATTCCGATCACGACGAAACCAAAGGACTGATCGCCTGGGGACCGGGTCCGCGCGCCAGCCAAGCTTTCATGCTGGCGGCCAGAGCGCGCGCGCTGCTGGATGGACGGCTGGCGCCTTCGACCGACGACATCGTGGCGCTGGCGGGACCGGTGCTGCGCCATCGCATGGCGCTGAGTTTCTCGGCCCGCGCTGAAGGCGCCACCACCGCGCAGGTGATTGAAAAGCTTTGCCGCGCCTTGCTTTGAGGATCTTTGCGTGACGGGATTTTCGCCGCTCCAGCATGAGGCGGACGCGCTGGGCGCGGGCTTGCCGCCCTTGATGGTGGCGGCGGAACGGCTGGCTGCTTCGATCAGCCTGGGCGCGCATGGACGGCGCAAGTCCGGCATCGGCGAGAATTTCTGGCAATTCCGCCGCTATGCCAGCGCCGACGCTGTGGGCCGCATCGACTGGCGGCAATCGGCCAAATCGCAACATCTCTTTGTGCGCGAGCGCGAATGGGAGGCTGCCCAGACCGTGTGGTTCTGGCGCGACGGCGATTGGGGCATGCGTTTCGGCTCGGGCGGCGTCACCAAGCTGGAACGCGCCAATCTTCTGCTCCTGGCGCTGACCTCGCTTCTGGTGCGCGGCGGCGAGCGGGTGGGTTTGCTGGGCGCGCCTTATCTGCCCGGCGCCTCGCGCTTTACGCTTTCGCGGATCGGCCATTCCCTGCTCGATTCCAGCTTGCAGGAGAAAGAGCGCGCCCGCGCCGAACGCCGCGAAGGCCCCCCGCCGGCGATCATCGCCCGCGGCGCCCGCCTGATCTGGCTGAGCGATTTCTTGAGCCCCAAGGTCGAAGAACGGATGCAAGCGTTTGCCCGCGCCGGCGCGGTGGGCCATCTGGTGCGGATCGTCGATCCGGCGGAAGAGGATTTTCCCTATCGCGGCCGGGCTCGCTTCGAAAGCCCCAAAGGACGCGACAGCGCCCTGTTCGGCCGGGTCGAAAGCGTGGGCGCGGATTATCGCGCCCGTTTCGCAGCCCATGGCGAAAGGATCGCACGCGCCGCCACCAGGCTGGGCTGGACCATCACCGTGCATCGCACCGATCATCCGCCGCAGGCGGCCTTGATCGCGCTGCATGCCGCCATCGGCCCCCAATGAGGCGATGGACGTGACCTGATGGGTTTGTTCGCGGCATTGAATTTCGGCGCGCCCTGGATTCTGGCGGCGCTGGTCGGGCTCCCCGCGCTCTGGTGGCTGCTGAAAGTCACCCCGCCCCAGCCCAAGCGCATCATGTTTCCGCCGCTGCGCCTGCTGTTGGGCCTGAAGGATGAAGAGCAGACGCCTGCCCATACGCCTTGGTGGCTGATGCTGCTGCGCGTGCTCGCGGCGGGATTGCTGATCCTGGCCCTGGCCGATCCGCTGCTCGGCCGCGTTACCAAGCTGGCCGGTGGCGGACCCATGGTGATGGTGATGGATAATGGCTGGACCGCGGCCAAGAATTGGGACCAGCGCCAGACCTTGATCGCCGATCTGCTGCGCGCGGCAGGCAACCGCCCTGTCGCCATCATCCCCACCGCCAATCCCGGCACAATGACGTTGCTGGATTCGGGCGCGGCGGGAAAAACAGCGCGCGAATTGAAGCCCGTGTCGTGGCCTGGGGATCGATCGGCCGTGGCGGCGGAAATCCGGCGCGCGCATCTCACGGGAAGGCCGGAATTCTTCTGGCTCAGCGACGGCATCGAGGATGGCCAAGGCAGAACGCTGCGCGGCACTCTGGAAAGCCTGGGATCGCTCAGCGTCTTCGCGCCCGATCAGCCGGCGCGCGGGTTGCTGCCGCCCCGCCGCGACGCCACCGGTTTCGCGGTCACCGCGATCCGCGCGAATGCCGCCAATCCGGCCAGCATTCAGGTCACGGCCATCGGCTCCAGGGGCGAAACGCTGAGCGACGCCACGCTGGTTTTCAAACCGGGCCAGGATCGCGGCGACGCGCATATCACCGTGCCTTTGGAAGTGCGCAACCAGACCGCGCGGCTTCAGATTCAAAATGAGGACAGCGCGGGCGCCGTCCAGCTGCTGGAT
>Ga0209483_1003165_pt1 | contig 10944 bp, 8 predicted proteins | sample NGEPerA_FD_184508 | JGI IMG/M metagenome (GOLD analysis project Ga0209483, IMG submission 184508) | Arctic peat soil microbial communities from the Barrow Environmental Observatory site, Barrow, Alaska, USA - NGEE PermafrostL2-A... | ecosystem: Environmental > Terrestrial > Soil > Wetlands > Peat... | reverse complement strand
GATACGGATCATCGCCCGAGCATACGGGCCGTACGAGCAGCGGCACAGCGGGATCTGGTTCATGATCGCCGCGCCATCGACCAGCCAGCCGATCGCGCCGATGTCGGCCCAAGTCAGCGTCGGGTAGTTGAAGATCGACGAGTATTTCGACTTGCCGGCATGCAGGTCGCCGATCATCCGGTCGCGCGACACGCCGAGCGTTTCCGCCGCCGAGTACAGATAGAGACCGTGACCGGCCTCGTCCTGGATCTTGGCCATCAGGATCGCCTTGCGCTTGAGGCTCGGCGCGCGGGTCAGCCAGTTGCCCTCGGGCAGCATGCCGACGATCTCCGAATGCGCGTGCTGCTGGATCTGCCTCACCAGCGTGCGCCGGTAAGCGTCCGGCATGAAGTCGCGCGGCTCGATCTTGATGTCGGCGTCGATACGCGCCAGGAAGGCGCGCTCTTCCGGCGTCAGCGTGGCCGGATCCTCGACATTCGCAAGCCCCGTATCGACCATCTGTGCGTACATGGCGGTCACCTCCTGCGGCGCGCGTTGCAGGTCGTCATCGCGTTGCTGCGGCCCGCGGATAATTACGATACACTTTTGCGATGCCCAAGGCAATTTCTGTATCAGGTCGGGCGGCGCCTGCGACGGCCATCGATGGCTGGATCGCGCGCACGCTTGCCGCCGATCCGCCCCGCGCACGCTCGCTGATCGTCACCGTATGGGGCGACGCGCTCGCACCGCATGGCGGCACGCTATGGCTGCGCGGTCTGATCGGACTGATGGGTGCGCTGGGCGTCGCCGAGCGCAGCGTGCGCACCGGTATCTACCGGCTCGCTGCCGACGGCTGGCTGCGCGGCGCAGCGCGCGGCCGCGAAAGCCGCTATCGGCTCACCGCGACCGGCAAGCGCGCGTTCGCCGATGCGTACCGCCGCATTTACTTCCCGCATGCCGACGACTGGACCGGGCAATGGCAGATCGTCATCGCAGCACCGGAGTCGGTTTCGGCGCGCGAGCGCGCAGCGTTGCGCGACACATTGGCCTGGCACGGATTCGGCGCGCTCGCGCCCGGCGTATTCGCACGGCCACATGGCGCACACCGCGACGCGATTCCGCTTGCACCGTCGACGCTGGCTCGGTTGACGGTCGTCTCGGCGTACGACGACACGCGGGTCGCAGGCACGCCGCTCGCTACAGGCGCAGCGAATGCATTCGGCCTCGAGCGGGTCGGGGTCGCCTACCGGACATTCCTCGCGCGCTATGGTCGCGGCATCGAACTTTTCCGCGACGGCAGGCGGCCATCTGATACGCGCCAGTGCTTCGTCGCGCGCTCGCTGCTGATTCACGCGTTTCGCCGCGTACTGCTGCGCGATCCGCTGCTGCCGCGGGCGCTATTGCCCCACGACTGGCCCGGTACCGCGGCCTATGCGTTGACGCGTGACTTCTACCGACTCGTCCATCGTCCGGCCGACGAACACCTTGCGGCGACGCTTGGCGCGGACTTCGGTACGGTTTCCGGCGATTTTCGTCGGCGCTTCGGCGGCGTGGATTGACTTGGTCGTGATGCCTTTCGACTGACGCCTTACTTGATCGCACCGGCGGTCAAGCCGCGGGCCAGGTAACGATGGAGGACCAACGAGAACGCGAGGATCGGCAGAATGGTCAGAAATCCGCCCGCCGATAACAGGCCCCACACCAGCTTTTCATCCGACTCCATGTAAGACAGGATGATCACCGGTGCGGTCATCGCCTTGAAATCGGTTAGCACGAGCGGTACCAGAAACGCATTCCAGGTGTCGATGAACGAAATGATTCCCACTGCCACCAGCCCGGGTCTCACCAGCGGCAGCACGACCCGAAAGAACGCTTGCCGCAGCGTGCATCCGTCCAGCAGTGCAGCGTCGATCAAATCCCCCGGTATTGCACGAAGAAAGCTGCGCATCACCCAGATCACGAGCGGAAGACGTACGGCAGCCTCGAAGACAATGAGTGTGGTGACCTGATCCATCATCCCCACGGCGCGTACGAAAAAGAATACGGGGATGATGGTCGTGACCGGCGGAAAGCTCTGAGGTAGCAGCGTCAGGAAGAACAGAAGCTTCCTGCCTTTGAATGACACGCGTACGAACGCGAATGCCATCATCGTGCCCACATACACGGCGAGTGCCGTCGACCAAACGGCCACGTTGATGCTGTTGATGTAGTACCGACCAAACTTCCCCTCCTGAAGCAGGTGAACGTAATTGTCGAGCGTAGGCGTGAAAAGGAAGCGCGGTGGCCGCGCAAGCATGATCGAATCCGGCTTCAACGACGTGAGCAGCATGTAATAGACGGGAAACAGCGACAGAAAGATCAGCACGGCAATTCCGGTGCCAATGCCGATACGACCCGTCCACGTGCGTCGATGCATCATCATCGTCACTCGTTACTCGAATTTCACCATTCGCGCGTAGATGGAGAAAACCGCGAGCAAAAGCAGGATCGAGACCACAACCATCGCTCCGGCATAGCCCATCTTGAAGAAGAGAAACGCCGATTTGTAGATGTGCAGACTGATGGTTGTCGTTGCATCCGCAGGTCCACCGCCCGTCATTACGAATGGTTCCGCAAAGATCTCGAATGCCGACATTGAACGCAGGAGCACCGCCACCAACAGCGTATCGCGGATCATCGGAATCGTGATTTCAGTTGCAACCTGCCATCCGGTCGCTCCGTCGACCTCCGCGCTTTCGTAAAGCTCATCCGGTATCATCTGCATCGATGACAGGATCAATAGAAACATGAATGGCGTCCAATGCCAGACATCGGTAATGATGATCGCGATGAGTGCGATGTTCGGGTCGGACAACCATCCAACCGGACCGACACCGAGCAAACCGAGCGCCCAGTTGATCGGTCCTGCCGTTTCGTGAAACAGGATGTACCAGATGACCCCGATGATTGCCGGCGTGATCACCATCGGTGCAAGCAACGCAGCGCGGACCAGCGATTTTCCCCGGAACTCGCGATGCATGAAAACCGCGATCACGAAACCCAATAGCAATTCGATCGTGGTCGCGGCAACCGTGAATACGATCGTGCGACCTACGGATCGCAGAAATGGCACGTCATGGAACAGCGCAACGTAATTGGCGATACCTGCAAATACCGGGCCCTTCGAACTCGTCAGCGTCCAGTCGGCAAAGCTCAGCAACACGGTGAACACGGCCGGGGCTATGCGTACGAAGATAAGGTAGGCCATGCCCGGAATCAGGAATAGCCAGATCACGCGCCGTCGCTGGACATCCATCGACCTTGTTGAAAGCCTGGTCATGCTGCGGTGCATGCCTGGACATCGGCGATTCGGCGCGCAAGATCACCATGTAGTGCTTCGAGACGCTCCCAGCCCAATAACAGGTACACGACGTAGCGGTGATCGGTCGATTGATAGAACTCCCGCAGCTCTCCCACCAGGTCGAGTAACGCGCGCATGGAATCTGCGAGGAGCGTACGCGCTTCGCAGAAAGATGCGCTTTGGGCAGGTTTCTCCTCGGTGAGAAACCGGGTCAGTGTGATCGAGTGACAAAGTGCGCGGAATCCGCGGACGTATCGATGGAGAATATCGAGGCGTACGACGAGATCCTCATAAGCGGCCCGGGAAAGGGCCACGGGCTGGTGTTGCACCACCTGCCGCATGCGCTCGACGCATTCCACGGCTTTGTCCTTCTCCGCGAGGATGCGCCGGACGTTCGACTCGCTCAGTTCCATCGCATTGCGCTTCGACGGATCCCAGTCCTGCAGGCTGTTCTTCTCTTCCGCCAGCCACCACGCATGGTCGCCACTGGTGGGGAAAGTCGACGAATCCGAAAAGACGCAGCCGTTGCAGAACAGCGCGTCGCGAACCGCATTCCAGGAGTCGCCTAATATGGTCTCGGTCCACGCGACACATTCGTCGATCTCCGCGGACGAAGCGCTCGCCTCGAGCTTTCCCTCTTCCGTGAGCCATGCCCGATAAATCGCACGACCGGACGTCTGCAAGTCGGTGGCGAGCATTGCTGCGGCGTAAAGGTTTACCAGGTTGGGCGTGTGGAAACAGCTGTGCGCGTCCAGGCTCTCCCAGTCGGTTCGAACCAGCAGTCCCTCCACTCCGTGATCGAGGCCGTGGCGCAGTCTGCGGCGCAGGTCATCGACCATCGTACTTGGCGCGACACCCCATCCGAAATACTGTCCCATTGCGTCGTACTCGATCCACTGTCTGCGGGTCCCGGTCCGCCCGAGACTGGGATTGTCCGGAAACGTCGGATAGTAGTCATGCGGCGTGTTCTTGAATGAAACGACGACGTCTCCGGGGAGGTCCGTCAACACTTCGGCGAACTGCACCTGGCTCTGTCTGTCAAACACAAAATCACGGACCGCGAGCAACTTCCCGTGCGCTTTAATCGACCCGTACATCGCATCGATCAATGACCTGTACCAGTGCTGAGGTGTCGAACTGCTACATCGTTCGCATCGACAGCGATTTTCGGAAATCGACAGGCGGCTTTCCCTTGTTGCGGGTGCCGTAATGATCCCCGCAATTCCCGGGATGTCGGCGAAGACATTGGCGTACTTGGCGCGAATGAACGCCCACCAGAATGGCTCGTTCGGACATACGACACCATTCTTGAGGAGTGACGGATTGAGCTGCAGGACGACGTCATCGAAGCTGAATTCCTTGTTCTCCAGGTACACTTCGATGTCCCAGCGGCCAGCCAGATCGACGATTCGCTTGAGGTAGTCGCGGCGGTTGTACGGACCGCTGCGGTCCGCAGGCGTGTACTTATAGAGCGACCGATACGCATTCTGATAATGCGCAAAGATATTCTGATGCGCTGGTTGCCCATCACCGACAACGCGGATCGGAAACGTCACTCGGTCGACGATGTCATTTCGGTGCAAGACAAGCGCAGTCATGCCATGATTACGGATGAATTCGAGTGCCCTTCTGACCCAATCGAAGTCCCAGGCGTAAGCACTGTGGATCTCGAGCGCTCTGACACGAAAATCCGGGACCGGCCCCATCATTTGTTCTCCATGCGACAAGCGCACTCGAGGAAGAAGCGCGCTGTGCACTTCCGGTACCCGTAACGCATGGCGCCCCGGCTACTTCAGTGTGGATACGCTTTTTTCCACCCTGGTCTGCGCCTTCGCGAGCTCACTCTCGACGTTCGCACCTGTGAGGATGGCGGAGATCGCGTCGCTGATGGCGTCTCCGATCTCCGATGATTTCAGGATGCTGGGATAGGGCATCACTACGACATCGGTACACGCACAGATGTCGGCAGAGCCTTCCTTGACGAGATATTCGGTTACCGGGTCCTCCTTGCTCAATTGCTGCAAGGCGACCAGCTTCGTCGGCATATAGCCGGGCGTGTCGTGCATCATCTGAATCTGACTCGCGGTCGACATGGCTGCTTCGAGCAGCTTGTAGGCGGCCTCCTTGTTTTTGGAGCGACCGTAGATTCCCACGACCGCCGGCCCCGAACGAAATGCGTGCTTGCGGCCCAGCGGGTTTCCTGGTTCGGTGGGCGGAAATGTGTATCCGACCTGGTCGGGCTTTATGATCGATTTGGTTTGCCCGACGGCACCCACAACCCGATCGAAGTATTCGACAAACATCGCCACGTCACCATTGACGAAGTGGTTGGTGCTTTCGGCGGTGCTCATCAGTGCATGATCGGGGGGAAGATAAGGAACGATTGACTGGATGAACTTGGCTGCTGCGATATTGGCTGGAGACAGCAGGCCAACCTTCTTCGTCGTTGGGTCGTACAGGTTCACGCCGAACGCGAGGATCAGGTTCTCGTAGGTGTGCCAGAGGAATGTTCCATTCTTGTCGGCGCTGCTGGCGCCGTAAAAATCGTTCTGCAGCACATTGCCGGCAAGCTTTTCACCTTTCTTCCGTGTAAAGAACCGGGCTACGTCGTGGAATTGCTTGTACGTTTCCGGCGGCACGAGGTCGTAACCGAATCTCGCCTTGAACGCGACTTTTTCCCCTGCATTGTCGAACAGGTCCTTGCGATACGCGAGGGCCTGATCGCTCGTCGCTACCGCCAGTCCCAGAATCTTCCCGTCGAACTTCACGGCTCGACGTACACCTTCGGTAAAACCATCCCAGTCAAGAATCTTGGCATCGCCAATTTTTTTGATCAGCGGTGCCAAGTCAACAAGTATTCCACTGTCGTACCACTCGTACATTCGCTGGACACCGCCTGTATAGACCAGGTCCCAGGTATCGGCGCCAGCCACGTAATCGAGTACAACTTTCTTGGCCAGCTGGTCGGTTGTGACGTAGCGCACATCGACATGCATACCCCATTGCTTGGCGATATTTTCGAACTGTGTAGCCAGCGCCTTTTGATGCACATTGGCGTTCGTCAGAAATCGCAATGTCACGCCCTTGTAGGGACTGTCTGCCGCAAACGAACCGCTTGCGGACAGCAGCAGTACCAACCAGCAGCATGAGGTCGCACCCGCGTGGAGCGCCCTTTTTGCCACCGTCATCAATTTGAACCTGGGATACATCAAGCACCTCCTTCACCGAAGAGTCGACGTCTGCATTCACTTGCGCACCCTGCTGGATCGGCAATGACAGCCATCAAATGCGCCGCCCATCGTCCGGATCAAACAGGTGAACAGTGCCGGTCCGGGCGCGAAACTGAATCTGGTCGCCCGGCCTTATCACGTTCCGCCTGTCGACAATCAGGCAGAGGGAATGGTTACCGAATCGCACGTGAACCTGCTGGTCGGCACCTGTAGGCTCGACGAGACGGACCACCGCCGCCGTGCCGTTGCGCGGGACGAGTTCAACGTGCTCAGGTCGAACGCCATACAACACCCGCTGGTCGCCCTGGACGTCGACGGAGTCACCGATCGACAACCGTGCTCCGCCCTCCAATTCGACCCAGGCGACCTGTTGATGACGTTTCACGCTTCCGGAAAGAATATTCATCGTCGGCGACCCTATGAATCCTGCGACGACGATATTGGCGGGGCGATCATAAAGATCGGCCGGCGTACCGATCTGCTCGATATTCCCTGCGTTCATCACGACAATGCGATCAGCCATCGTCATCGCCTCGATCTGGTCGTGCGTGACGTAGATCGTGGTCGTTTTGAGGGTCTGATGGCGTGCCTTGATTTCCGTGCGCATCGCAGCTCGCAATCGAGCATCCAGATTGGATAACGGCTCGTCGAACAGGAATACCTCGGGGGCGCGGACGATGGCCCGTCCCATGGCAACGCGCTGGCGCTGACCTCCAGAGAGCTCCCTGGGCAGACGCGACAGATAATTCGTCAGCTCGAGGCTTGATGCTGCATTACCGACTCGCTGCGCGATCTCGTCGCGAGGACGTCTGCGCATGCGAAGTCCGAACCCCATGTTGTCGAACACGTTTTTCAACGGATATAGCGCGTAGCTTTGGAACACCATGGCGACATCACGATCCTTGGGCGCGAGATCGTTGACGACGCTTTCGCCTATGCGGATCTCTCCTGCCGTGATGTCGTCCAGTCCCGCGATCATCCGGAGCAGCGTCGATTTGCCGCATCCCGACGGCCCGACAAGCGCCACGAACTCGCCGTCTGCCACGGCGATGTCGATGCCATGGATCACTTCGGTGCCGCCGAATGACTTTCGGACTTCGCGGATGTCGATTGCACCCATGCCTGAGTAAATTTCCGTCGCTGTCGGTTACGCAATGCTGCGAGTGCCGTCGTTGTCCGTTTCGCACGTGCGCATCGATATTCATTGACGGTTCGCATGAAGTCAAATAATATTTCTGCAGCACTTCATAACTACAGGTTAACTGCTGGTGAAACTGCGCGAGTTCGAGGTTTTCCGCGCGATTGTCAGAGCCGGATCCATCACCGATGCGGCCGTCGCGCTTCATGTGTCGCAGCCTGCGATCAGCAAAACGTTGGCCGCACTTGAGCTGCACCTGGGTATCCGGCTGTTCCGGCGGGCGCACGGCCGGCTTGAGGCGACGCCCGAGGCGCTACGTCTGTACCCGGAGGTTGATCGGTTGTTTGGAGCGTTCGACGCGGTGCAGCGGTTCGCAACCGATCTTCGTGAGAGCCAATCCGGCTTGCTAAGGCCGGCAGCTTCGCCGACCCTTTCGTACGCTTTCCTGGGCGAGGCAATCACCCAGTTTCAAATCGAGTCTCCCGCGGTGCGCGTAAATGTACAAGTTCTTACGACGCGGGAAATCATTCGGCTCGCGGGCGACAACCAGATCGATTTCGGACTCATTCACGCCCCCACCGAAACCCCGACCCTCAGTGTCCGTCGGCTTTTCGAGGCTGAAATGGTATGCGTGATGCCGGATGATCATCCACTTGCGTCCAAGAAGGTGCTGGGGCCTGCCGACGTGAGTCGCTATCCACTGATCACAAATACCAGCAGCACCATCGCCGCACGTACCGACGAGGCCTTTCGAGCGTGCGGCCTCGAACCCAACGTGGCCATTTCCGCCAACAACACCATGAGCGCGTACGCCATAGTGGCTACTGGCGGAGGAATCGCAATTGTCGACCCGTGGATTCGGCATGACTTGTTTCCACACTTGACCCGGCGACCATTCCGGCCACGAATTGCGATGACCGTTCGAGTCGTTCAATCGCCGGCAAGGCCTCCATCACGCCTTGTGCTTCGTTTCCTCGGCGTCCTGGATCAGGTAATCGCCAAGAGGAGACGCGCGTACCAGCGGGACGACGGGCGCGCGTGACCGACGGTGACGCCGCGCGCACGGCGGCGCGTTGTGGCTGGGCGATCTGATTGGGTTGCTCCGCGCGTTCGCAGTCGGCGAGCGCAATTTCCGCAGCAGCGTCTGTTGTCAAAGGCCGCGCCTGGCAAGGCTATGCGCCAGCGCCGCCGCTCCGAACGTCCACGGTGCGATGCGGTGGCAGTGGTCGACGCGGTTGACCAGCGCACCCAGTGTGGGTGTGGCCACGCTGACGATATCGCCCACCGCGTGCGTGAATCCCTGTCCCGGCGCAAAACGATCCCGGGTCGGCGCGAACATCGTGCCGAGGAACAGCATCAGGCCGTCCGGATACTGGTGCTCGGCGCCGATCGCGTGGCGGACCAGGTCGAGTGGATCGCGGCTGATCCGGCTCATCGAGCTCACGTCGTCGAGCACGAAGCCTTCCGGTCCCTCGACGTGCAGCGCGATGTCGGCGGCACGCACGTAGTCGATCGTATAGCGCTCGTCAAAAAGGCGCACGAACGGACCGATCGCACACGATGCGTTGTTGTCCTTGGCCTTGCCCAGCAACAGCGCGCTGCGGCCCTCGAAGTCGCGGAGGTTGACGTCGTTGCCGAGCGTCGCGCCCACCGTGCGCCCCTGCGGATCGACGGCGAGCACGATTTCCGGCTCGGGATTGTTCCACGTTGATTTCGCCAGCACGCCGATGTCCGCACCCACGCCCACCGCCGACAGCGGCGCGCATTTGGTGAAGATTTCGGCGTCGGGACCTATCCCAACCTCGAGATATTGCGACCACGCATTCTGCGCGACCAGCACGCGCTTCAGTTCGGCGGCCTCCGGCGAGCCCGGCACCACGCGCGACAAGTTGTCGCCGATGACCGCGGTGATCGCGCGTCGCGTCGACTCGGCGCGCGCCGGGTCGCCGCGCGCCTGCTCCTCGATCACGCGCTCGAGCATGCTGGCGACGAAGGTGACGCCGCTGGCCTTGATCGGCTGCCAATCGCAGGGCGCGAGCAGCCACGGAACCGCGGGATCGCGACCGGCGGGATCGCTGTTGGCAAGGGCTGCATCGAACGTCGCGAGCCTCGGCAGCGACTGCGCAGCGCGGATCGCCGCCACCGCATCGCCACGCGCATAGATCTCGCTGGCCGTGGTGGCGATCGACGACAAGTCGTGAATGCCGTCGGCGCGAACCAGCACCGGCGCCGGTCCCGCGAATGCGGGAATCCACGCCCGGCCGATGAGGATGGCATCGGCGTGATCGGCCGGGAGCACGTCTGCAGCGTCGAGAAATTTACCCGTCATTCTTCCTCCATGTCGAATGATCGCAACTTTACCGCATCGATCGTGCGTGTACGCCGCGCGTGTACACCGATCGTGCGTGTACCCCGCGCGTGTACACCGATCGCGCGTGTACGCCGCGCGTGTACACAATCGGCCGCTACAATGCCTGCCGCCATGGCCCAGCCCTTTCCGCACCTTTTCGCGCCGATCGCGCTCGCGCACGTCACGCTGCGCAATCGCGTGATCATGGGGTCGATGCACACCGGGCTCGAAGACCATTGGTGGCACTACGACAAGCTCGCGGCGTTCTATCGCGAGCGCGCCGAAGGGGGTGTCGCGCTGATCGTCACCGGCGGCATCACGCCCGACTGGCGCGGCCGGCTGTCGCCTTTCGCGGGATCGCTGACGCACGCGGCCGCGACGCTGTGGCATCGTCGCGTCACGCGTGTCGTGCACGAAGCCGGCGGCCGCATCGCCATGCAGATCCTGCATGCGGGACGCTACGGCTACCAGCCGCTGGTCGAATCGGCGAGTCCGCTGCGTTCGCCCATTTCGCCGTTCACGCCGCGCGCGATGAGCGACGCGCGCATCCGCCGCGTGATCGCGCATTTCTCGCGTGCCGCATCGCTCGCGCAGGCGGCGGGCTACGACGGCGTCGAAATCATGGGCAGCGAAGGCTACCTTATCAACCAGTTCCTGTCGTCGCATGTCAACCGGCGTCGCGACCATTGGGGTGGCGGCATCGATGCGCGAATGCAATTCGCCGTCGAGATCGTCAAGGCCATCCGTGCGCGGGTGGGCGATGCGTTCATCGTCATGTTCCGGCTGTCGTTGCTCGACCTGGTCGATGGCGGCAACACGATGGCCGAGACGATCGCCGTCGCGCAGGCGCTCGAGCATGCCGGCATCACACTGCTGAACACCGGCATCGGTTGGCACGAGGCACGCG
>Ga0209483_1003164_pt1 | contig 10945 bp, 13 predicted proteins | sample NGEPerA_FD_184508 | JGI IMG/M metagenome (GOLD analysis project Ga0209483, IMG submission 184508) | Arctic peat soil microbial communities from the Barrow Environmental Observatory site, Barrow, Alaska, USA - NGEE PermafrostL2-A... | ecosystem: Environmental > Terrestrial > Soil > Wetlands >... | reverse complement strand
CCCCCCGACCCCTCCCCACCACGCGCTTCGCGCGCGGGAGGAGGGGAGAAGGAAGCATCCCGCTTCGCGACGTCGTCGCCGGTCGCCTGCGTCGACTTCCGCGCGCGATGCGCGGCGGCTTCGCCGCCGGCGCGGCGGTCCCAGGAATTGTCCGGCGGCGGCTTCAGCCCGGTGCCGGAGCCGAGGCCGCTCTCGCCGCGGTTGATCGCGGGATTGAGCAGTTCCGCCAAAGCGGGACCGATCGGCTGCACGTCCGGGCGGTGTGCTTTCGATTTCGGGGTTTTACGAGGCTTTTTCGGTTGATCTGGATTCTTCGCCATGGGGCGAATATGGGATGAGTCCGGCTGACAGAAAAGGGCAAATGGCCGTACTGTCACCTGCTGACATCATCATTATCGTCATTGCGAGGGCGATTATCCCGGACTTGACAAAGGTTATCCGGCATGGCAATATCCTCCTACAAGAGAGGAAACGCCATGTCCGCCAAGCGCCCCCGCCCAGTCCACCAAATGACCGTTGCGCAGTTTGAAAAGGCTTTCCCGGATGAGGAAGCCTGCAAGGCTTACTTGGTCGCGCGCCGCTGGCCCAATGGCGTCAAGTGCCCGCGCTGCGGCAACGCGGACCTTTATGACGCATCGTCCTATAAGAGTTTTCATTGGCAATGCCGTGCCTGTGCGGTGGACGGCTATCGCTTCTCCTGCATCGCCGGGACCATTTTCGAGAATACCAACAAGCCGCTCCGCGACTGGTACCGCGTCACCCACACGATGTTGACCAGCAAGAAGGGGGTTTCGGCTCTCCAGATCATGCGAACGATGGGTTTCGGAAGTTACAAAACTGCTTGGTACATGTGTCACCGCATCCGCGTTGCCCTTGTCGAAATGGATATGGACAAGCTTGGCGGCATTGTGGAAGTTGACGAAACTTTCGTCGGCGGCAAAGCGAAGAACCGGCATTGGGACAAGCGCGACGGCAAGCCCGGCCCCACCGCTTCCGGCAAAGCAATCGTCGCTGGCGCTATCAGCCGCAAGGGCAACGTGGTCGCTCGCATGATCGCGAACGTCAAATCCTCGACCCTGCAAAGCTTCGTCAACGAAACCGTGTCGAACAAGGTTAGCTTGCTCTGCACGGATCAATGGGTTGGCTATAAGGGACTGGACAAGGATTTTCCGCACGCGACCGTTGACCATGCGAGACGGCAATACGTGGTTGGTGCCGTCCACACCCAAACGATTGAGGGTTTCTGGAGCATCTTCAAGCGCGGTATCGTTGGCTCTTTTCACAAGGTCAGCGCCAAATACCTGCCGCTCTACATCGCTGAATTCCAGTTCCGTTATAATAACCGCTTCAATGACGACATTTTCGCAACGGCGATTGAGGGCGCATGAGGTTTCGCAACCTAGTGATTGCACTGGTATTCGCGGCGGCCACTGCGTCGGATTCATGGGGACAATCAAAGCAGCCATCCCCCAAGGCAAGCGAGCAAAACTCCACTCAACAAGAACGAGGAACCGATAATTCGCCTATCGTCGTAAAGGTACTTCCATCCGAAAAAACCAAGGATGATCTCGCCCGCGAATACACCAAGGATAAGAAGAAACTTGAAATCGACGAGAGGCTGGCTTCCCTCACGGGCGATCTCGCGCTCTACACCAAACTGCTTTTTATCGCTACCGCTGTACTGGCTCTGATCACTCTCGGTCTCGTTCGCGCCAGTTTTCTTCAAGTACGCGATGCCAAACGATCCGTCGCCGCCGCTGAGACAGCAGCCAAGGCCGCCCAAGCCGCCGCCGAACATATTCCCCGTGTCGAGCGCGCTTATATATTCATTGACCCGCGCATGGACGCGGGGGACTACGGGTCCCGTGTGCGCTATTCCGTGTTCAATCACGGGAAAACTCCCGCCGTCATCTTGGGAGTTGGGGTTTGGCTTCAGTTCAAGGCTACCCCCCCTGACAATAGTCAACATTTCCCAATCAAGCCGCTCTTGGATCAATACGTTTTTCCCCCGAGCCCCCTTGACCCTTGGAACGACGACGAACACATCGATTATTCCGAAGATCGCTCGCTCCAAGCTGCTTTCATTAAGGGTGAAACTTTTCTCTGGTTTTGGGGCAGCATTCGATATGGGGACGTGTTCGGAAATGAGCATTTCACGCACTTCCGTTGGAAGTTTGACTACCCGAGCCAGCGCTGGGCTGCTGATGGTGAGCCACCCCATAATCAACGAACCTAGAACAACTGCGCCGCCCTGTCGAAGGCGGGAATAGAATGACCGACTACCTTTGTCAAGTCCGGGATAATCGCCATTGCGAGGAGCAAAGCGACGAAGCAATCCATACTTTCTCCTGGGCGATGGATTGCTTCGCGGAGTTTACCATCGGGCGCGCATTCGCGCGACCCGGTGGCTCGCAATGACGGCTAAACAACTCAAGGGAGCCCCCGTGGCCGCCAACATCAACCCGCTCGCGGGCAAGCCCGCCGATCCCTCGATGCTGGCGAACATCCCGCGGCTGGTGACGGCCTATTTCGCCGAAAAGCCCGATCCGTCCGTGCCTGCGCAGCGCGTGGCGTTCGGAACATCCGGGCATCGCGGTTCCGCACTGAACCGCGCCTTCAACGAAAACCATATTCTCGCGATCAGCCAGGCGGTCTGCGATCACCGCAAGGCCGCCGGGATGACCGGGCCGCTGTTCATCGGCATCGACACCCACGCACTCGCCGAGCCGGCGCTGGCGAGTGCGCTGGAAGTGTTTGCCGCCAACGGCGTCGAGGTGATGATCGATGAACATGACGGCTACACGCCGACGCCGGTCATCTCGCACGCCATCCTCACCTATAACAGAGGCCGCACGAGCGGGCTGGCCGACGGCGTCGTGATCACGCCGTCGCACAATCCGCCTGACGATGGCGGCTTCAAATACAATCCGCCGAACGGCGGGCCGGCCGATACCGACGTCACCTCGGCGATCGAGCGCGCGGCCAACGGCTTCCTCGAAGACGGCCTCGGAAGCGTCCGGCGCATTCCCTATGACCGCGCGCGCAAGGCGGCCTGCGTGCACGCTTACGACTATATCGGGCCCTATGTCGCCGACCTCGGCAATGTCGTCGACATGGCGGCGATCCGCGCCTCCGGCGTCAAAATTGGCATCGATCCGCTGGGCGGCGCGGCGGTGCGCTACTGGCAGCCGATCATCGAGCGCTATCGCATCGACGCCACCGTGATCAGCGACGCGGTCGATCCGACCTTCCGCTTCATGACGGTGGACTGGGACGGCAAGATCCGGATGGATTGCTCGTCGCCTTACGCGATGGCGCGGCTGATCGGCTTGCGCGACAAGTTCGACGTCGCCTTTGCCAACGACACCGACGCCGACCGCCACGGCATCGTCACCCGCTCCAACGGCTTGATGAACCCGAACCATTATCTCGCAGCGGCCATCGCCTATCTGTTCACGCATCGCCCGCAATGGCGCGCCGACAGCGCGGTCGGCAAGACCATCGTCTCCAGCGCGATCATCGACCGGGTTGCGAAAAAACTCGGGCGCAAGCTCGTGGAAACGCCGGTCGGGTTCAAATGGTTTGTCGACGGCCTCTGCGACGGCTCGTTCGGCTTCGGCGGCGAGGAAAGCGCCGGCGCCTCGTTCCTGCGCCAGGACGGCTCGGTGTGGACCACCGACAAGGACGGCCTCATTCTGGGATTGCTCGCTGCCGAGATGACGGCGCGGACCAAAAGCGATCCGAGCCAGCTGTTCGACAAGCTGACCGCCGAACTGGGCGTGCCCTATTACGAGCGGATCGATGCGCCGGCCACAGTGGCGCAGAAGAACCAGTTGAAGGCGCTGACCGGCGAAAAGCTCGCGCTCAAGGAACTCGCCGGCGAGCCGGTCCGCGCCGCGCTCACGGCGGCGCCCGGCAACGGGCAATCCTTCGGCGGCATCAAGGTGATCACCGACCACGGCTGGTTCGCCGCACGGCCCTCGGGCACCGAGGAGGTCTACAAGATCTACGCGGAAAGTTTCCGCAGCGAGGATCATCTCCGGCAAATCCAGCGCGAGGCGCAGGCCGCGATCGACGGTGCGTTCAAGAGCTGAGGCGCTGCTTCTTCTCCCTCGCCCCGCTCTTCGCGGGGAGAGGGTTGGGGTGAGGGGCTGTTTCGGCATCGGGACTCGCGGAGAGACCCCTCACCCGAAATTCGCTGTTGCGGATTTCGACCTCTCCCCGCGGAAGAGCGGGGAGAGGTGAAGGCAACCGCGTTCGCTCAGCCCGCGTGGGCCGGCTCGGGCGGCTTGACGATGTCGAGATGAATGCCGCCGCAGCGGGTGCAGCGGAGCGTCCAGTATTCGGAGCCCGCCTTGCCGCCGATCACGCGCAGGATCGCCAGCCGCGCTTCGCATCGCGGGCAGTTCGATCGCACCGCGGAGGGCGGCGGGCCCGGGTTCGTCGGAAATCCGGACATGCTGCAACCCCTCTGGAAATCGGTTCAGGCCGCGGATCGTTGCGGCATCTCGGCCGCCGCGTATCGATTGAGCCGTAGGCGCTCGATCTGGACCCGGGCGTCCGCGATCGCAGCTTCCGGATCGGGCCAGGCGAAACCGACCTCGATGGCGGGAAACGCCACGCCGCCGATCACCACCGGCCTCAGATCGGCGCGCCGGATCCTTGCGTGCCAAAGGCCGCGGCCCGCTTCGAAGGATTCAATTCTGAAACCGTCATGGTCGCACTGCATGTCGTGGCTCCGGCGTTTGTCGCGCGCCGACTAGAACACGCGTGCTGCGACATGGATGTGAAGCCGTTCACATCATGGGCAGATATTTCAGCGCCTGGGCGCCGCGCGCCGCGCGGCGGGCGCCGCGGCGGCGCGGATGATCCAGCGCCTGAAGGCGGCGAAGTCGCGCTGCTCGGTGCGAAAGCTGCGATAGACCAGGTACCAGCGCATGCCCTTGGGCACGCTGACCGGAAACGGCGCCACCAGCCGGCCGGCGGCGAGGTCGTCGTCGATATAGGGCGTGATCCCCATCGCAATTCCCAATCCGTCGGCGGCGGCCTGCAGCGCCTGGCCGTAGAACTGGAATTCCGGGCCGCGCGCCGTCACCCGCGCGACGGCGGCAGCCTTTAGCCATTTCGGCCAGTCCTCGGCCGAATGCGCGACGCGCAACAGCTGCGGCCCGCGAAGATCGCCCGCGCGCTTGAGCTGCGCCGCCAGCCGCGGCGCGCACACCGGCAACAGGTCTGCGGCAAACAGCGGCTCGGCTGTGAGGTCGGGCCATTCGCCGCCGCCGAGCTTGATGCCGCAGCTCCAGTCGTCGGCGAACGGCGCCGCCGCGCCGCCGGTGGCGATGCGCACGTCGATATCGGGTTCGTGCTGTTGAAAATCCAGGAGCCGCGGGATCAGCCATCTCATCGCAAAGGTCGGCCCGACCCCGAGCGTCAGCACGCGCTGGCTGGCGGGCGCGGTGACCTGCGCGGTCAGGCTTGCCAGCGCATCGAAGATCGGCGTCAGCCCGCTCTGATAGGCGCGCCCGGCCGCGGTCATCGCCAGCCGGTTGGCCTTGCGCTCGAACAGCTCGACGCCGAGCCGCTGCTCCAGGAGATGCACCATGCGGCTGACGGCCGCCGCCGACACGTTGAGCTCGGCACCGGCGCCGGCAAAACTTCCGCTGCGCGCCGCGGCCTCGAACGCCCTGATGCCGTTCAGAAACAGGAGCCGCCGCATGCTACCCCCAGGAACTTGCTACCCTCAGAAAAACTGATGCCAGGACAAGATAACTCGGTTTGCGCTGACCGTACAGGCAAGGCACAAATATCGCGGGGGATTCGCATGACGCCGCTGATGATTGCCGCCCTTGGGCTGTTGATGGTCGCGACCTCTTTCCTGTCGGGCCTGTTCGGCATGGCCGGCGGGCTGATCCTGATCGGCGTGCTGCTGGCGCTGATGCCGCTGCCGGCGGCGATGGTGCTGCACGCGATCACGCAGATGGCGTCGAACGGCTGGCGCGCCTTCCTGTGGCGCCGTCATATCCAGTGGCGTCCGGTCTCGGTCTACCTGACCGGATGCGTGCTGGCGCTCGGGGCATGGTCGCTCACCCGCTATGTGCCGGACAAGCCGACGGCGCTGTTGCTGCTGGGGGCGACGCCGTTGCTGGCGCGGCTGATGCCGTCGACGCTAAAGCCCGATCCCGAAAGCATCTGGCAGGGCGCGGTCTACGGCTCGATCTGCATGGGGCTGATGCTGATGACCGGCGTCTCCGGGCCGCTGATGGACACCTTCTTCCTCGGCGGCAAGTTCGACCGCCGCGGCATCATCGCCACCAAGGCCACCTGCCAGGTCGTCAGTCATTTCCTGAAGCTGGTCTATTTCGGCGGCATCATCGATCAGGCGGCCTCGCTCGACCCGGTGCTGGCCGGCGTCGCCATCGCAGCCTCGATGCTCGGTACCTCGCTGGCGCGGCGCATCCTGGAGGCGATGACCGATTTGCAGTTTCGCACCTGGGCGCAGCGGCTGATCACCACCGTGGCCGGCTACTACGTCCTCTATGGCGGCTGGCTGCTGCTCGCGCGCAGCAACGCGCTGGCCTATTGAGAATGGAGAAGGCCGCGATGGCCGACGCCGCCGATCCGCTGGTGCTCGATCTCGTCGAATGGATCGCGCGCGAACCCCGTCTCCATTCCGAGGTGATCGCAGCCTGGCGCACCTCATGCCCGCGATTGACGATCTGGGAGGACGCGGTCGAGCGCGGCTATGTTGCGCGCGAGGCCGTCACCGGCTCCGGCACAATCGTGACGGTGACGGACGCCGGCGCGAGATTGTTGCGCGCGCATGGCCGCGCCGGCTGAGCCGGATTGCCGAAGATCAATTCGCCGCGATGCCAAATCCCGCCATTGACTTCACCGCCTCGATGCGGTGAACTTCATGCAATCGCATCCAATTTGCGTCAGCACGAGGGAACGCGCCCATGATCGACCTTTATTACTGGACCACGCCGAACGGCCACAAGATCACGATGTTTCTCGAAGAGACCGGGCTGCCTTACAAGATTTTCCCTGTTAACATCGGCAAGGGCGACCAGTTCAAACCGGAATTCCTGGCGATCGCGCCGAACAACCGCATTCCCGCGATGCTCGATCAAGAGCCGAAGGGCGGCGGAAAACCGATCTCGATCTTCGAATCCGGCGCGATGCTTTTGTACCTCGCCGAGAAGACCGGCAAATTCCTGCCCACCGACATCTACGGCCGCTATGACGCGATCCAGTGGACGTTCTGGCAGATGGGAGGCCTCGGGCCGATGGCCGGCCAGAACCATCACTTCAGGAATTACGCGCAGGAAAAACTCGACTACGCCATCACCCGCTATGTCAACGAGACCAACCGGCTCTATGGCGTGCTCAACAAGCGGCTGAGCGATCGCGAATTCATCGCCGGCGAGTATTCGATCGCGGACATGGTGAGTTATCCCTGGGTCGTTCCCTACAAGAACCAGGGCCAGAACATCGACGACTTCCCGCATCTGAAGCGCTGGCTGGAGACCATCGGCGCGCGCCCCGCCACCGTGCGTGCCTATGCCAAGGCCAAGGAAGTCAATCCGAATTTCGGCCAGCCCGCGATCCGCACCGATGAAGAGCGCAAGCTGCTGTTCGGCCAGACCGCGGCGGTGGTGAAGTAGCGCGAGCAGCGAGTTCAAATCGTCATACGCGGGCTTGACCCGCGTATCCATCCTCTTGAGATGATGGATTGCCGGGTCAAGCCCGGCAATGACGACTGAAAATTGAATCGTCATTGCGAGCGAAGCGAAGCAATCCATGGCGCCGCAAGCGGAAGGATGGATTGCTTCGTCGCTTCGCTCCTCGCAATGACGGTGGGAAGTGAGGCGGGGGGGACGGCATGTCACTCAAACTCTTCGAACTGGTCGGCACCGACCCAACGCGCCCGTTCAGTCCGTTCTGCTGGCGGACGCGAATGGCGCTGGCGCATAAGGGGCTGTCGGCGGAAACCATCCCCTGGTGTTTCACCGACAGGAAGGCAATCGCGCGGCACAAGTCCGAGAAAGTGCCGGTATTGCTCGACGGCGATAGTTCGGTCGCCGATTCCTGGGCGATTGCGAATTATCTCGAAGATGCCTATCCCGACCTTCCCTCGCTGTTCGGCGGAGAAGGCGGCCGCGCAATGGGGCGGATGATGAACTGGTGGGGCGATATTTCCGTGGTCGGCGGCATATTCCCGCTGATCGTCGCGGACATTCCGCCGCATCTGAAGCCGGCCGATGCCGAGTATTTCCGCAAGACGCGCGAAGCGCGCTTCGGCAAGCCGCTGGAAGAAGTGGCGGCGGGACGCGACAAATCAGTCGAAACTTTTCGCCGGTCGCTGGAGCCGATGCGGCAGACCCTGAAGACGCAAGCCTTTCTCGGCGGCGAAGCGCCGAACTACGCCGATTACATCGTGTTCGGCGTGTTCCAGTGGGCGCGCGTGGTCAGTCCGTTCAAGCTGCTGGCCGAGAACGATCCGGTCCATGCCTGGCGTGAGAAATTGCTCGACGCCTTCGACGGCCTGGCGCGGAAGTCGCCGGGCTATGCGGTGTAGCCGATACTTAGCTGCAGGCGTGGCCGGTCACGCGCTCATCCCTGACCAGTGCCGCGATCAGCTTGCGGGCGATGCCGTCGAAATCGGCGGGTTTCAGGTAGCCTTTGACATAGGCATCCTGGGTCAGCCGGTCGATCCGCTGGTCGTCGGTCGTGGCCCATTGCCTGGCGATGTAATCGGCGCCGAGCTTGCCGAAATTCTCAGGGTAACGCTCGATTTGATTCTCTCTTTGATAATAATACTCCTTGAGTCCGCTGATGAATCGCTTGCGGCCTTCGCCGGCGCAACGACCGCCCCACGGCTGGTCCAGCACCTCGAGAACGGCTTTCCGATCCTGCTGCCTGCCGTCGACGAAAATATCCTCGTTGGAGCCGAATGCCTTGCCGCGGTTTTCCTGGGACATCGGCGGCGGCGCCGGCGGAAACGTCCAGGCGGCGATCTGATAGATCACCACCGCCCACACGATGAACCAGACCCCTTTCATCGCGAACTCTGCGGGGCGGCGCGCTGCCGCGGCAGGCAGAGCGGCGACTCGTCGAACCAAAGGCCGGGACCGGCGAATTGCAGCATGTCGAAACGGATGTCGGCCGGGAAGTCGGCCTTGACGATGCCGCGCTGCTCGAACGCCTGGTAGAGTGCCGCCTTGACGCGGATGTCGAGCGGCGTCGAGAACGTTTCGGAGACCTGCTTCAATTTCTTTTCACCGCAGAACATCAGCATGTTCATCGGCCGCGGGCAGTCCATCTTTTGCTGCCAGGCATGGGTGTAGGCCGACACAGCGGCGATCAAATTGGCTTTCATCGTCTCGTCGCACGGCGACATCGCATAGGCGTTGGCGGCTTGCATCGCGTCCAGCCTGATGCGGTCGAGTTTGGGATCCCCGTCGCTCTGCGCGGTGTGCTCGGCCTCCCACATCTTGCGCTCATGATCCCTGGCGCTCTGATCGCCAAAGGTCGCGGTCAGCGTCGGTTGCAGTTGACCGCGGGGTGGACCGAAAAACGACGTCGGAAACCCGTGCGCGGCCCAGGTCACGCCGACGAAGGCGGTGATGAAGGCCATCGATGCATAGAGAATGGAGCGGAACATGGCAAACCCGGCGGCTAAAACCGCCGCAGGCTATCTTTCTCAGGTTAATGGATTGCAACGTAACAGCCGGCCGCGACAGTGAGTTGCGTCCGTGACAGACGGTAATGAAAGTATAAATCCATGGCGTGATTTTTTCGGGAAGTTTGAATAGGCTGGCCGGAACGCAAGACCAAGGCTGTCTGCCATGCCAGATCATGCAGAGACGGTCTCCGCCAAAGGAAGCATGGATTGCTTCGTCGCTTCGCGCCTCGCAATGACGGCGATGGTTAGGGCTGCGACCTTGCGGGCGCGTTTTCCGTCGCCTTGCGCAAGCACTCCCGGCACAGGCAGTCTGCGCCGTCCGTTGGCATCGGCAGGCGAGCGGCTTCCTCAGCGCACCAGCAGGGGCCCGCCAGGCTGCAAGTGAATTCCGTTCCGCAGCGGGAACAGGCGAGGCGGCGGGACGGGGGTAATTCTGAACGATCTGTCATCAATTGAGCCGAATCGCAGCCGCCTTCTTCATGTCCGGTTCATGCCGAACCGCGGTATAGTCCGCCGTCAATATACGCTCGAGGCAGCCCGAGGGAAATCCGATGGCCCGGGATTCGCAATCCGCGCTGGTCGCGTTGAATCGTTTCGGGTATGGCGCGCGCGGCGGCGCCGCCGGCGACCTGCCCAACGCGGCCTCCGATCCCCGCGGTTACGTCAAGGCCGAACTGAACCGCCCCAACGGTGTGCTGCTGGAAATGCCCGGGCTGCGGTCGACCCCGGCATTGGCGGAAGCTGTGTTCGCCTATCAGGCGCAAGTCAAGCTCGCGCGCGAGAATGCGGCGAAAGCAGGTGCGCCGCCGGCGGAAGCCGCGCCTCCGCAGCGGCGCAGTCTTTCGCTCAACAGCGCCGCCATGGAAATGTCGGGCAAGGACCCCGCGACCAGGACGGCGGAAAATGCCAACGCCAATGCGGCGACGACCGCGCCCGAGGCGATGCAGCCGAACGCCGTGAAGCAACCGGCCCAGCCGCTCAACGTCATCCAGAAGACCTACCGCGCCGAGGCGCTGGCGCGGCTGCAGCGCGCGATCATCGCCGATTGCGGGGTCACCGAACGGCTGGTGGCGTTCTGGTCCAATCATTTCTGCATCTCCGCCGGCAAAGGCGAGTTGGCGCGGATGTGGGCCGGCTCGTTCGAGCGCGAGGCGATCCGGCCGCATGTGCTCGGGCGCTTCGCCGACATGCTCAGGGCAGTCGAGCAGCATCCGGCGATGCTGTTCTTCCTCGACAACCAGCAGTCGCTCGGTCCTGACT
>Ga0209483_1003161_pt1 | contig 10947 bp, 19 predicted proteins | sample NGEPerA_FD_184508 | JGI IMG/M metagenome (GOLD analysis project Ga0209483, IMG submission 184508) | Arctic peat soil microbial communities from the Barrow Environmental Observatory site, Barrow, Alaska, USA - NGEE PermafrostL2-A... | ecosystem: Environmental > Terrestrial > Soil > Wetlands >... | reverse complement strand
CGTTCGAGGAGCTGCGCCGCACTGCGAATGGCCGAGGACCACCACCAGCGGCGTGTGGAAGCGCTCGGCGGCGAATTCCACGCTGCCGACCTGCGACGGCGCGACGATGTTGCCGGCGACGCGAATGACGAACAGGTCACCCAGCCCCTGGTCGAACACGATTTCGGAAGGCACCCGCGAATCGGAACATCCGAGTATGGTCGCGAAAGGCTGCGGGGATTGCGCGAGCGCGAAGCGATGACGCGTGGCGGCGAGCGCGTCCCGCGTTTGTGGTTCCGACGTGAAGCGGCGGTTGCCGAGCTGCAGGCGCTCGAGCGCGACATGCGCCGACAGGTTCGGGCCGTGCTCCACGGCTAGGCGGCGGGGGTTTCGGGCTTCGCCGGGGGCTCGGCACTGGGTTCCGGTGGAGCTTCGGTGGACGCCGACTTGCGCTTCTGCTTTTCTTCCTTCTTGCGCTGCTTGTTGAGATCCCTTTGACGCTTGGCGAATGCATAGTTAGGGGTTGCCAATTGACGGCCTCCTTGTCGGGTTGAAAGACAGAGCGTAATTCATTGTGCGCGGCGAGGGAAATGAGGCGTCACGGCTAGGCCTGCGCCGCCAGCCACGCTGCGGCTTCGGCCTCGGTGACGAAGACCTGGCTGCTCAATCCCGTGGCCAGCGCGACCCCCACGCCGAATCGCCGCGGGTCGATGAGTTCAGGCGGTGCCACCATCGCCACCACGACCATGCCTTGCGCGGCGTTCGCCCAGTCCTCGACCATCAGGAAGCGGTCGACCTGCGTCGGCGCGGGGAGTCCCGACACCCCCGTCACGTCGACCAGCAGCTTGCGGATGCGCCGTGCGCGGCAATATTCGATCGCGCGCGTGACGAGCTCGACGGCGTCGACGATGGACATCGTTCCGGTGGGGCGCAGCCGACACGATCCGTCGACGACCTGCAGGTAATCGAATATGTTCACGCTGCGACGCCGTCAGGCGTGTCTCCCGGCGCCGGCTGCACGGGCCTTTGGACGAAGCCACCGCCGCAATTCGGGCAGACGTCGTGCAGCACGTTTGCAACGCAATCCGCGCAAAACGTGCACTCGAAGCTGCAGATGCGCGCGTCGGGCGACGCCGGCGGCAGCGCCCGGTTGCAGTTCTCGCAGGTGGGCCGAAGCTCGAGCATTGATGTCCTCGACGGTTGAAACCGAAAAGCGGGCTTTGCAGCCGTGGTTCGGGGCGGCGGCCGGATGCGCACATTCTCCCACTGCGCGACCGCGCCAGGTGCCAGCCTCAAGAGTTCACGGCATTGCGGCGCCGACGGTCGCGCGCACGGGAATGCCGGTGGCGTCGAAGCCCTCGAGGCAGAACACGTTGACCCCGAAGTGGTCGGGCGCCACGCGCTTGCGATGAAACGGATAGATCCCGCAGGTGCGGCAGAAGAAATGACGCGCGCTCATCGTATGGAACCGGTATTCGGACAGCGCGTCCTCGCCGGCCAGCAGCACGAACCGGCTTTCGTGCACCCTTACCATCAACGCGTTCCTGCGCCTGCAGATCGAGCAGTCGCACGTCGTGAGTTCCGGAAAGTCGGTCTCGATCTCGAAGCGCACTGCACCGCAATGGCAGCTGCCGCGGTATTTCTTAAGGGGTCGCGTTTCCGTCGATGGCATCATCGGCGAATCGTGTCACAAAACGGTGGCAAGTCGTAGTTGCAAGGCACGCGCGAATCACCGGCATTGGCGCAAGAGTCCATCGGCATCGGAGAAGTCGGCGCGCGCGCTCGAGCGTCCCCGCGGTCAGTCGAAACGTCGCCGCGGCGTGGGCATTCGCCCGTACCAGAAAAGCGCGGCGGCCACCGCGATGGAAACCGGCAGCAGCGATACGAGCAGCCCTGCGAGCCAGTTCCACGTTCCGCGCGGGTCCAGCGCTTCGACGGCCACGCAGGTGACGACGATTGCACCGATCGCCGCGGCGAGCGAGGAATTCCTCGCGTCGCGGAACGTCAGCTCGGCGCCGGTGCCGACCAGGATGGGCAACACCACGAGGATCAATAGCGGCTGCATGATGGCGCAATCACAGGATGAATGGAACGAGTGCCGCGACGCGCGCGCTGTAAGCCGTGTACGCGGGCCCGAACTGCTCGCGCATCCAGCCTTCCTCGAAACGCAGTTTTCTCCACAGCGCTGCGCACGCGATGATGACCGCGAGGACACCGCACAGGTCGCCGCGCACGAGGGCAGTGCCCACGAATGCCAGCAGCAGCCCGGTGTAGATCGGATGGCGGACGATTGCGTAGGGGCCGCTGGTGATGAGCTCGTGATCCTGCTTCAGCGTGACGATACCGCTCCAGTTCCTGCCGATGTGGCGGCGCGCCCAGACGCTGAACAGCAGGCCGGCTGCGCACAACGCGGCGCCGGTCCAGTATTGCCACGGACCGTAGGCGAGGAAGCGCGTGTCGAGCGCGGCGATCGGCATGCGCGGCGCCGCCAGCAGAAATCCGGCGAGAATTAGTGGCAGCACGTGCGCGAGTCGGGACGCGCGCGGCTCCTCCCGCGCGGTCGCCTTGACGTTGCGCGACAGCAACAGCCAGTACAACGCCCACGCCAGCCACATGACCGAAAAGAGATTGCGCGCGAGCATCGGCTCAGCCTTCGTGGCGAAGTTCTCGACGCGGCACCCGCTTCGCTGCGACCGCTGTCACTTGAGCATGACGACATCGTCCGCAGGTTGCGGCGGAATCTTGATCCCGATGGCCTTGACCGGCCCGCTGGTGACGATCGTTCCGCCGTGCGCCGTGCCCTTGGGAATGATGATCAGCGTACCGGGCTTGAATTCCTTTCGCTCGCTGCCGAGCCACATCGAACCGCTGCCTTCGATGATGTACTGGATCTCGTCGGTCCTGGGATGCATGTGCTTGGCGACATTGCCGGATTGCAACGCGATCGTCGCGTTGTCGGTGGCGACCAGAAGCTTAGAGTTCATTTCGGGATTCGACGTCTTGGGAAGGTCGCCATGCTTGATCGCCATGAGGTCGATCATTGCGGGAGCGATTGCCGGTGACTCTGCGGCCGCACTGGCGATGCCATGGCGCATCAGAGGAGAGACAGCGAGTCCGGCAACAAATGCGGCGGCAACCGCAATACCGAGGGTGATCGTCTGGTTGCGCATGTGAACCATCCTTTCCGGGTGAGGTTGGTCTTGCGAAAACGAGTTATCGCCGCTGCCGCGTTGTCGCGGACAGGCTGCTGTCGCAGCGCCGGAGCGGCAGCTACGCCGAAACACAGCGCGCTCATGCTATGCCATTCGCCGCACTCCTGCAGTGCCGCGCGGCCCACCGGACGCCCGGCGGAACCCCACGCCACATCGCGCGATTCCGCATTTGACGCGCTTCACCGTCGGGCGACATTACACGAGGTAGGAGATCGGTCTACGTGATAGTCGGCAAATCGCCGATTATCGGCGCTCGCCCAGGCGTGGATACTGAAATTGCGAACAATCATGCAGAGGAATGGATATGAAACTCGCCCTACTCATTGGTCTCGTGGTTTCAGCTTTGAGCGGATGCATCATGGTGCCTTACGGCCACGGTTATCGAGACGGCGCCCGCTACGATCACGGCGGGTACTACCACCACGACGGGGATCGTGATCGTTAATCTCCATTCGATTGGGGCGGGCGCGACGGCGAAAGCCGCCGCCTCGCTATCGTTTGGCGGTGGCATGTGACCAGACGACCTTCCATAGGCCGTCAAGCAATTCGTAGGAATCGGTGTGCCAGCAATTCAGCGTGGAGCTTTGGCCGGCCTCGGAGCCCACATTGAGCGTCGCCTGATATCTTAGAAGCGTCACACTCGCGTGCATGCGCACGTCGATCTTGCCGGCATCCCATCCGAAATAGACGAGTCGACCGCCTTCGATGTCGCCAAGATATTGATCACGAGAGAACGTGCGGCCGTTGGGCGCGACGAGCTGAAAATCGACCGAATGAAGTTGCCGTGCGAGCGTTAGGTTTCGCTCGACCAGCGACCGTAGCCGACAACGCTCGAGTTCGCGAAAATCGTCCGCCATCACGACTCTCTCGAATGCGTTGAGCGGCCGATCAATCACCGGGTCTTCGCGGTGCCGTGTGGAAGTCGGATGGAATCCGGAGCGGGAGCGTCGCTGCGAACACGGATTGTCGCCTATTTCGAAGCAATTTTCTGGGCGATTTCCCAACTGTGGCCGCCGGGATCCACGAAGTTTGCCGTGCGCATGCCCCATGGCCTGTCACGCGGACCGCTGAGCGACGGCATGCCTCGCTTGTGCAATTCCCGACACACCTCGTCGACGTCATCCACCCAGATGCTCAGTTGAAAGCGCGAGCCGGAGTCACGGCGGGCAACAACTCCGGGTTCGACGAGCTCCTGCGCATTCTCGACGCGCAGCAGATTGACGATCACGTTCGCGAACCCGACCGCGGCTGAACTCTCGTCCTCGAATATCACCGGGACGCCGAACACCTGCTGGTAGAAGGTTTTCGCGGCGTCGAGGTCTTCGACGAAAAGACTCACGGCGCTGATGTTTTCGAGTGTCGATTTCATCCGTGCAGCTCCTTTCGGTCGGCCAGGCGCACCGGTCAACCCGGAATCTCAGGCTCGACAAGCCTGGCAAGCTGCGCGAGAGACTCCTGCCAGCCGAGTTGGCACATTTCGACCGGAATCGCTTCGGGCAAGCCCGTTTGCTCGACGCCAAGTTCGGTTCCGCACGACACTTTCTTCAGCGTCACCGTCGTCTGCATCTCGCCCGGTAGATGCGGGTCGTCGAACTTGCTCGTGTAGCGAATCCGTTCGTACGGGACCAGTTCACGATACTCGCCGCCAAACGAGTGCGCGTGCCCCGTAGCGAAGTTCGTGAACGATATTTTGTAGGTGCCGCCCACGCTTGCGTCGATGCTGTGGACGATGCCGGTGAAGCCGTAGGGCGGAAGCCACTTCGCCATGGCGGCGGCATCCAGAAAGGCGCGGTAGATGCGCTCGGGTTTTGCGCGGAGCACACGGTGAAACCGGACAGTTCCTGTTGCCATGATCAGTTCAACTCCTGGTGGGGCTGGTGACGATTGACGCGGGAGCCCGGCGGTACGCGAATCCGACTGGAAGAATGATCAGGCCTCCGCGCCGCCGTGCGACACGATCGCCTGACGATTGCTCAGCAGCGAAAAACCGCTGGCAAACCCCCAGACGGCAAAGCAGCCTATTTGCAGCAGGGCGAGTACGCCCGTTTGATAGACGGCGAGCGTGAGCAGCCCCGCGGCGCCACCGACGATGCCCACGACAGCTACCCAGTTTGGCAACACACCGCTTCGCCACGCGATCCATCCGAACAGCAATTGGCCGAGCCCCCAGGCCATGAGACCCGGATCGGTGAGATAGAAAGCGAGACTCGACCAAATCGCAACCTGGTAGGCCGCATCCTCGGCGTGAGGCGGAGTTCCCGCCGCCACGATGGAAAGCAGGGCGCCGATGTGCATGAAGATTCCAAAGCCGAGCAGCAGCACGCCGACGGCAACCAGAAACTGCGCGGCCGATGTCAGCATGCCGCCCTTGGCGCGCAACAGTGTTGCGGTGACGGCCGCCAACGGAACCGAGAACACCGACCATGTCAGTACAAGGCTGCCGAATAAAACGTAAGTTCCCCGGTGGCTTGCAGCAAACAACAGCTGCTGCGCAGGCGTGGCGGGCGGAGGCTCGAGGCTCGCCAGCAACAGAAGAATGGAGAGTATTCCTGCAACGAACGCAAGCACCGCGAGCGGTATTGGGCGGCTAGTTCCGGCAGTCATTTTGCGATCTCGATCTTGCCATCGATCGACGGCAAGCACGATAGTGTGCGGCCGTCAGGCGGCACGCGCAGGCCGAAGTAACGCGTGCCGGGTGCAGCGTCGTCGCCGTAGCTTGGTATCTCGCGAAAACCCATGCTCAGGTATAGCCGGTGCGCGGCGGTCATCGACGCGAGAGTATCGAGCCAGATGTGGTCGCATCCCAGCGTTCGCGCAGTCGCGACCGCTTTTGCGACGAGCATCGGACCGATGCCGCTGCCTCGATGCGCGGGGCGCACGTATAGCCTCTTCATTTCGCAGGTGTGTTCGTCGAGTCGCCGGACTGCCGCGCATCCTGCCGCGCCGCCGTCGACAAGCGCGATGAACAGCGCCCCGGTTGGCGGCTGGTAAACACCGGGCAGGTTCTGGAGTTCGGCAGAAAAGCCTTGATACTCCAAATCGACAGGGAGCGAATCCGCATACTCTCTGAAGAGGGCGGTCGCGGCCTCAATTTCGGCAGAGCTATCTACTGGAGTGATATCGATCACTGGAGGGGTGGCCGACGGGTCAGCGCTCGTCGCTTTCCGCGTCAGATGGCTGCTTCCGTTGCACGCTCAGTCCCAAGTCTTTTCGACCAAATCCGCCGCGTTTCCCGCCACCGAGCGGTTGTAACGGGACAGGTAGGGCGCGAGGGTGCGCAGCGCCAGGCCAGCCGCCTCGGCCGACCTGCCTTGGGCGACATAGGTGAGCGCGAGCGTGGCGCGCGCCTCATCGTGCAATGCTCGCGTGTGGCCCACCGTCATGTGACGGTCGAGCTCGGCGACGAGCAGCTGTTCGCTTTCTTTAAAATGACCAAGGATGCGCAGCGTGCTTGCCAACTGAATGGATGCGCGTGAACTGCGATAGTCGTCGAGGGTTCCATTTGCCAGCGCTGCGCGGTAGAACTTCTCCGCTTCGGATTCGAATCCCGCCGTGTCTCTCGCGCAGGCACGCTCGAACAACGCTCTTGCGTCGCCTGGCTCGAGTTCATCAGCGAGTTCGTCCGCGGATCTGACGAGTTCATCCGGCGGCAATGAAGGCGCGCGCTCCCAGAGTGCAGCTACACGAGCTTCCCATTGCGGATTGGCTGCATGCATGACTTAGTCTAACGATTTGAGCGCCAGATTAGCCACCGCCAGGGGCTGCCGGAACCAGGCCGTGGCGAGTCATAACGGAGACCAGAGCGGTCTTGTCCGGCGGACCTCCAGCATTGATGACGCTTGCAACATCCAGGAAATATTGCGCGCCGATATCCGGAGACAGGGCGACTAACGCGCGGGCGAGCTCCGCGGATGGATTGGAGAAACTGTGAACAGTACCCTTGGGTGTGGACATCGAGTCACCCGGACGCAGATCGCGCGTCACGTCTCCTACGGAGTAGCGCAACGTTCCCTCAAGGACATAGACACACTCTTCGTTGAAGGAGTGGCTATGGGCTGGAGGCACATTGGACCCGGGCGGGACAGTCAATTCGAACATCCCCATCGTGCCGGCGCGCGCCCCGTCCCGCAAGTATCGAATCGAAATCTGACCGACTTTGATTGTTACGGCATCCGTCATCTGTAATTGCCTCCCGTTGAAAATGATCGGTTTATACGCTACCTGACATCAGCCATTCGCCGCAGGCGCAGCCATCCGCCAAAGACAGCCGCCGGCGCCATGAGCACGAGCGCCGCGACCTGCGACCAGACCGCACCCTTGCCGAGTGTGCTCAGCAGCGAGATCGTGGCACCGAGCGCCAGCAGTGCTGCAACGGCAATCGCGTGCGCCAGTGGTCGACGTCGAGCGAGCCACGCCGCTGTGTATCCACCGAGTAACGCGAAGACCATGCCGAAGGTGATGCTCGCGAGCATGATGGGCATCGGTGCGGCTTGATGCGGTTGTTGTCCGGTGATTTGGAAGAACGCAAATGCCGACAGCGCGAAGATGAGGTACCCGACAACGACTGCAAGCACGGATCTGGCCATGCTGCGGCCTTGGAGAGCGGAAAGCGAGACCGGCGAATTAGGCGGCATGAGCAGTCCGTGCGCGAAACACTGCAACAGCCCAGAAAATCACGGCGCACACAAGGCCAAGCGTGGCGCAAGCGACAAACTGGGTTGCCTCGATAGTGAGGGGTGACGAGGTGTTTGGGTTGTACCGAACTATCAGCATCGCGACCGGGGCCGAGCAGAGCACCGCCTATGGCAAATTGCCACCACCTGCGAAGCCGGAAGAATCGAAAGAGCAGGATGGCAGGCACGCCGAAAACGAGCGCTATTACATATGTAAAGTAGAGGGCCAAGGGAAACAGCGAGGAATCAGCGCTCGAAGGACGCAGCATTTGCGCACCGAGTTCGAAAAGCAATGAACCCGCCGGTGGCGCGACGATCAAGCCCACCAGGTTTCGCGCGAGGCTCATGTCAGTTGACGAATCAAGATATCCAGGCTACGTGCCGGCGCTATGCGTTGACCGAAAGGTCAAGCCTCAAATCCATCTGCGCACCGTGGCTCGATAGTCAGCAAATGCTGCTCCAAAAATTCTCGACAGCGCTCTCTCCTCCGGCGCGATTTGAAACCGGCCTATGTAAAAAACGAAGACGATAGGCCCCAGGAAAGCCAAGACAGAAGACAGGAAAAACGCCCAAGCAAGCAGTACCAGGCATAAGCCGAGATACATTGGATTGCGCGTAAAACGATAGATGCCGGAAGTGACAAGCGAAGAGGCAGCTTCCGGCTTTACCGGGCTAGTGGTCGTGTGCGCATGGCGAAACGCGAGGGCACCAGCAACGGCAATGCAAACCCCGGCAATCGCGATTACCAGCGCGGCGCCAATGCGAACCGGCGCGGATATTTCAATTCGCGCGGCCGCGTGGGAAATGGCCCACATCGCCACGCCAACGAGCAGCGCGACGACAGGGGGCGGAATCTTGAGTTCCAGCGCTCGCATCAGTCGACCAATGACTCAGGCTCCACGGTTTTTCTCCGCCTCATACTTCTCTACAAATCGATTGACCAGCGCGTCGATTGTGTCGAAGGAGGATTCGATCTTAAGTGCACGTTCGAAAGCGCCATAGGTTTCCGGATCGTGCGCGAGTAGCCATTTAAACGCTTTTTTGGGTCCTTCATACCACATCGCCCTGATATAGAAGTAGTCCTCGAGAAGGGCGCTGAGCAACCAGGTTCTCCGATAATCCCCCTCGATATCAAGTCTACGCGTCCGAAGAGCCATCTTTCTCGCCCACGTCAGGCGAGCAGATATTTCATCCCGACTTGGAGAATCGGGGCCTCTGCGATGGATCTCATCCAGCTGTGCCAGAAAGTGCGTAGCCTCACGGGCGCGTTGCAGAAGTATCCTGCTGCCGCGAAGCGGTAGATGCTCAAGACCTGGTGTTTGAAGCACACCCTCGGGATGCAGAAAAACGTCCAAGAATTGGGAATCGAGATTGCGAGCATCCCGAACGGTTCTTTCTACCGGCCCAAACGCCGCGATATCGTAGTCACTATGCTCGTTCGCTGAACCATCAGCGTGCGACCCATATAGCAATATCGTATGTACCCGGTGCTTTCTGACAAGCGAATCGCAAACCGAATCGAGGAAGGAATCCATTTTTGGAGGGGGCAGCACAACGAATCAAGGCAGTCGATGCACCACCGGCGCGAGTGGCCAAATTGCCGCCAAGTACCGGCGTGCGCGCGTTGACCGACGAAAAAGCGACGGCTTCATCACATGGAGCGAACCAGACGTGGCCGCGTTAACCGCCCGGTTGGTGTCCTATGCCTTCTTCCAGAAGTCCATTTCAGGCTCATAGCGCGCTCCGCTCAGATCGGCAACCTTGTCATGGAAATATGTTTGCGCATCCGCGATTGCCTGGTTGTAGATACTCGGGCCGATTTCTCGAAGGCAGAATTCGAGAACGCTCAGCGCCTTGAGATCGCCGATTTCGTCGTCCATGTTCTCGGCGAAGAAACGCTTGATTGACCCAACGAGATACCTTTCCGTATCGACCTCAATTTTAATTGCCATCGAACTCCTCGGGGCACTTTTTGACACCTGCGAATCAAAGTATCGGGTGAGCTTGCGCCGCCGCGTACGCTCGCTGAATTGCCGGCACGCACCAGTGCGTCCGTGTTGACCAACGAGTCAGCCACTGGTTTGCAAAGTCATCGGATCGTCCGCTCGATGGACGCGATAGGCCTCACCGCAGCGCCGCCTGAATCGCCTCGAGGTACTCGCTCTTCGTTCCGATGTCGTTGTGACCAACGCCCTGGATAACCGTCATCGAGGCGACACCCTCGCTGAATCGGGCCAATAACTTCTCGGTACTGGCGCGCGGGATCACTTCATCATTCTCGGCCGCGATGATCGTCGTTGGAATCCTGATGCTTGGCGCGTACTTGCCGGACTCGTACCGGTCGAGTAGAAGCAGCCTGACGGGCAGATAGGGGTACTGACAGGCGGCGAGCCCTTCGATGCTGTCGTATGGCGTTACCAGAATCAGGCGCGACGCCGGGGACTCGCTTGCGAGCCGAACGGCAACACCGCTACCTAAGCTGCGTCCGATGACCACCACTTCTGGATATTGCGCGTGGACCTTTTGGAACAATGCGACTGCGTCGCTGTTGTTGACCCGCTCTGTGGGGCTTCCAGTGCTGCCACCGTAGCCTCTGTAGTGCAGCAGGAACAATGCGTGGTCGGGGAACGCCTTGGAGAAGCTATCAAGGTTTACGGAAACGTCCTCCGCGTTTCCGCCGAAGTAGATGATGGCGTCCGGGCCGGCATGCGGCCTTACGGTGACCACGAGTTCGGCCCCATCGACTGGAAGTGTCATTGTAGATTCCGGTGCGGTCACTGTGCGGGGTTGAGGGTAGTAGATGAGCGACCGCTGAAACGCGAACATCGCCACGCAGACGCTCAAGTAGGTGATCGCGACAATGGCTAGCGCAATGTAGACGCCACGATGCATGGACGAGTTTATCCTTTGCCGACGGTGGGAGCTTTACCGGCACGACCGCGTTGCCAGACGGATTAGATGGCAAGTGAGCACGCATACCGGAGCTCCACCAGTGATACACCACCACGAATGATGGATTTCGCCGATTCCGGTTCGGGCGAAAATCCAGCCTTGGCGTAAAACTGACACGCCCTTTCGTTTTG
>Ga0209483_1003160_pt1 | contig 10949 bp, 8 predicted proteins | sample NGEPerA_FD_184508 | JGI IMG/M metagenome (GOLD analysis project Ga0209483, IMG submission 184508) | Arctic peat soil microbial communities from the Barrow Environmental Observatory site, Barrow, Alaska, USA - NGEE PermafrostL2-A... | ecosystem: Environmental > Terrestrial > Soil > Wetlands > Peat... | reverse complement strand
GGAACCGGCACCGCGCCAGCGCGATATGCCCCTTGAGCACCCGGGTGAAGCGGTCGCGCATCTCCGCATTCGGCCGGCCGATCGCCACGGTGCGCGTCACGTCCGTGGTGCCGTCGAGATATTGGGCGCCCGAATCGACGAGATAGAGCGTGCCGGGCTCCAGCGGACGCTCCGTCGCGGCGCCGGCGCGGTAATGGACGATGGCGCCGTTCGGCCCGGCGCCCGAGATCGTCGGAAAGCTCAAGCCGCGAAAATGCTCGCCGGTGCTGCGGAATTCCGCGAGCCGGTCGGCGGCGGCGATCTCCTTCACCTGCCCCGCCGGCGTTTCGCGCGCGAGCCAGGCGAGAAAGCGCGTCAGCGCGGCGCCGTCGCGCCGATGGGCCTGCCGCGCGCCGTCGAGCTCGGCGGCGTTCTTGCACGCCTTGGGCAGCTGGCACGGATCGGCGGCGCGATGGATCGCGGCGCCGGCTTCGCCGAGACGATCGAAGACCCAGGACGCGGCGGTGGAGGGATCGGCCTGGACGCGCTTCTTCGCGGCGCCGAGCTGCGCCAGCGCCGCGCCGAATCTGTCGGCAGCAGCGATGCGCAATTCGCCGCCGAGATGCGCCGCCAGCGCCGGCGAAACCTTCCGGCCGTCGATGAACAGATCGACCGACGCATCGGCATGGAGAATCGCGAAGCTCAGCGCCAGCGGCGTGTAGGGCACGTCGCCACCGCGGATGTTGAGCAGCCAGCAGATCGAATCGGGCGCGGTCAGCGCCACGGCGTCGATCTTCTCGGCACGCAGCTTTTCCGCGATGGCGCGGCGCTTCTCGGCGCTGCCGCGGCCGGCGAATTGAAGGAGATGGGGCACCGCCGGCGCGGTTGGCGGTGCCGGCCGGTCGGTCCACACCGCATCGACCGGATTGGCGGCGAGCGGCACGAGCGTGGCGGCGGCGCGAAAGCGCTCGACCTCGCCCGGCGTCAGCAGCCAGGGGTCGTAGCCAAGCCTGGCGCCGGCGCTGAGATTGGCGGCGATCCATTCGGTCGCGGGTTCGTCGATCAGGTGGCGCTGCGCATAAAGCGCGGCGTCGATTTGCGCCTTGGCCTGTAGCGTATAGCGGCCGTCGACGAAGACCGCCGCCCGGTCCGCCAGCACGACCGCCAGCCCGGCCGAGCCGGTGAAGCCGGTCAGCCAGCCCAGCCGCTCGGCCGAGGGCGGCACGTATTCGCCCTGGTGCTCGTCGGCATGCGGCACGATGAAGCCGTCGACGCCCTGCCGCGCCAATTCCCGACGCAGCGCGGCGAGCCGGCGGCCGCTTGCGCTGCCCATCTCACTCATGGAGGCCATCGTCCCGGAGAATACCAAAGCCGCGCCCAGGACGGCGGTTTAACCAAGATGAACAAAACCGGCGTGATCCATGCGTCTCTGGCCATGCGTCTCTGGTATGCCAGAGCTTCGGTAATTGCTGCGCCGCAACATGGCCGGAAGGCTTACTTATTGTGCAGTGCAATATCGTACTTTCGAGGAGTTCTCCACCATGACCACCCTGCTTTCGGCCCTCACCGCCCTCCAGATTCGGTACCGGGCGTGGCGCCAGCGGCAGCAGGCCTATGCCGAGCTCGCCCAGCTCGACGACCGCTCGCTCGCCGATATCGGCCTCAGCCGGTCCGAGATCCCCTATGTCCTCGCGCATCCGGCGCCGTCGCGCGCGCCGTCCTGGGCCAAGACGAGTCGGCACTCGCACGCGCATTAAGCGCGTCCGCCTCGCCTCGCCTTGCGCCGGTTTTTGGCGCAAAATACGGCGATGCGCCACAGACCCGCGCCGCACCACCATGAGCATCGCGGGGGACATCATGGCGACGCACGGCTGTTCGCCATCGGCTTCTTCCTCAATCTGAGCTTCGTCGTCGTCGAGGCGAGCTACGGCACCATCAGCCATTCGATGGCGCTGTTCGCCGATGCCGGCCATAATTTCGGCGACGTCATGGGGCTGGCCGCCGCCTGGGGCGCGCAGCGGCTGTCGCGCCGGGCGCCAACCCATCGCTTCACCTACGGCCTGGGCTCGTCCTCGATCCTCGCCGCCCTGCTCAATGCCCTCATTCTGATGATTGCGGTCGGCGCCATCGCCGCCGAGGCGCTGCCGCGGCTGATCGCACCACCGCCCATCATGGCCGGCTCGGTCGTCGCCGTGGCGCTGCTCGGCGTGGCGATCAACGGCATGACCGCCTTCGTGCTGTCGCGCGGCGCGCGCGGCGAGCTCAACGTCGCCAGCGCGCTGGCGCATGCCCTGGGCGATGCCGGCATCAGCTTCGGCGTCGCGGTTTCGGGCGCGATCGTGCTGGCGACCGGCTGGCTGTGGCTCGACCCGGCGGTCAGCCTCGTCATCGCCGCGCTGATCGTCGCCGGCACCTGGCGCCTGCTGCAACGCGCGCTCGCCATGGCGCTGCTCGGCGTGCCGCACGGCATCGATCCGGCGGCGGTGCGCCGGCTCCTCGCCGAATGCGCCGGGGTCGACGCGGTGCACGATCTGCATATCTGGCCGATGAGCACGACGGAGACGGCGCTGACCGCGCATCTGGTGATGCCGGGCGGCCATCCCGGCGACGCCGCCCTGTCGCGGCTCGGCGCCGAGCTCGGCAGCCGCTTCGGCATCGGCCACGTCACCATCCAAATCGAGACCGGCGAGGCGGAATGCTCGCTGATCCCCGATCACGTCGTCTAAAGCACGAAGAGCAGCAAGCCCAGCGACACCGCGCCGAAGGTCCAGCAATACCAGGCGAAGGGGTCGAGCGCCGCGAAATCGTGCCGCTTGAAATAGCGCATCAGGAACGCCGTGCTGATGAAGGCGACGATGCCGGCGACCAGGCCCGCGATCCAGGCGACGGCGCCGAAGCCGCCGCCGTCGTGCAGCAGATGCGGCACCTGATGCACGCCGGCGCCGAAGATGATCGGCGCCGCGATCAGGAACGAGAACCGCGCCGATTCCTCGTGCCGGAAGCCGCGCAGCAGCCCGCCGACGATGGTGGCGCCCGAGCGCGAGATGCCGGGAAACAGCGCCGCCGCCTGCCACACCCCGATCAGCGCCGCTTCGAGCCACGTCATGGTCTCGAGCCGCCGCTCGCCGCCGCGCCGCCGCAACCGCTCGCCGCCGAACAGGATAAACCCGTTGAGGATGAGGAACCCGGCCGCCGCGACCGGCGCGCCGAAAAACGCGCGGAAGATTTTTTCGAACAAGGCGCCGAGGATCACCGCCGGGATGGTGGCGACGACGATGAGGAGGAGCAGGCGCAGCCGCGCGCGGCGCTGGTCGCGCGGCCCCATGCCGAAGACCGCCAGCGCCAGGCCCAGCCAGTCGCGCCAGAAATAGAGCAGCAGCGCCGACGCCGTGCCGAGATGCAGCACGACGAGGAAGGGCAGGAAGGCGATCGAATTCTGGTCGATCGGCCAGCCGAACAGCGTCGGCAGGATGACGGCATGGCCGAGGCTCGACACCGGGAACAGCTCGGTCACGCCTTGCAGGATGGCCATGACGAGGGCTTGGATGAGGGTCATCGCGAATCGCTTTGTTGGTGAGGGGAAAGGGCGAAGGGAGCAAAGCCGCGCGCCAGGACGAGCGTGCGCCAGCCCTCGATAGTGGCGCGCGCCACCAGATGCAAGCCCGCCGCGCGGTGCGCGGCCAGCACGAACGCCTCCTGGCGGGGCAGCAAGCCGGCAAGCACGGCGAGCCCGCGCGGCGCCAGCGCGCGCGCCAGATCGGGCGCCATGCGCGCCAGCGGCCGCGCCAGGATGTTGGCCAGGATTAGATCGTAAGGGCCGGCACGGCGGAGCGCTCGGCGGCGATAGCCGCCGCATTGTTGCGCCGCGATCAGGCGCGCGACGCCGTTCAGCCGCGCATTGACGCGGGTGACGCGCGCCGCCTCGGCATCGATGTCGCTCGCCCAGACCTTGCGGCGAAAAATCTTGGCGGCGGCGATGGCGAGCACGCCGGTGCCCGAGCCCATGTCGAGCACGCGTGGCCTTGTTTTGAGCCGCAGCGCCAGGCGGTCGAGGGCCAACAGGCAGCCGCGGGTCGAGCCGTGCTCGCCGGTGCCGAAGGCGGTCGCCGCCTCGATCAGCAGCCGAATTGCGTTGCGCGGCACGCGGTCGCGGTGCCGCGCGCCATGCACGACAAAGCGGCCGGCGCGGATCGGGGTGAAGCTCGCCTGGTTCTCGGCAACCCAGTCGCGGGCGGCGACGCGCTCCAGGCTCAGCGGCGGGGGCGCTCCGGCTTGGCCGCTCCAGGCCAGGGCCAGGCGCGCCTCGACCAGGGCGCGTTCGGGCGGCGACACCGAGAGCGCGTCGATGCGCCAGGCGCCGCCGGGCGCCAGCTCGAAGGCGCTGACCGCGGCGCCGTCGGCCTCGAGCGCCAGCACCGCCGCGGCGGCGGCATCGGCATCTTCGGTCTCCAGGCTGAGCCGCCACAGCGCGGCCCCGGCGGCAGGATTCACGCCTTCTCCACGAAGCTTTCCATCACCATCTTGGCGCCGGCCTTGTCGAAATCGATCGACAGCTTGCCGCCCTCGGCCGCGCGCAGCGTGCCGTAGCCGAATTTCTGGTGAAAGACGCGGTCGCCGGCGGCGAAGCTGACGCCCTCGCGCCGGCCCGGCGGCAGGATCTCGGCGTCGCGCGCCGCCATCAGCAGCCGCGCCAGCTCCGGCCGGCGGCGCAGCAGCGGCGTCGGCTGCCAATCCTCGCCGAGGCCGCCGGGCTCGAGGCCGGGCGGGCGCGGGAACAGGCCGGGCTCGGCCTGCAGCGAAATATGATCCGGCGGCAGATCGCCGATGAAGCGGGACGGCAAGGTGGATTGCCACTGGCCGTGGATGCGCCGGTTGACCGCGTAGGAGACATAGGCGCGCCGCCGTGCGCGGGTCAGCCCGACATAGGCGAGCCGGCGCTCCTCCTCGAGCCCCTGCAGGCCGCGCTCGTCGAGCGAGCGCTGGTTCGGGAACAGCCCCTCCTCCCAGCCCGGCAGGAAGACGACGTCGAATTCCAGCCCCTTGGCGCCGTGCAGCGTCATCAGATTGGCCATCTCGGTGCCGGTCTGGGCGACGTTCTCCATCACCAGGCTGACATGCTCGAGGAAGCCGGCGAGGTTCTCGAACTCGCCCATGGCGGTGACGAGCTCCTTCAGATTCTCGAGCCGGCCCGGCGCGTCGGGCGATTTGTCGGCCTGCCACATCGCGGTATAGCCGGATTCGTCGAGCATGATCTGCGCCAGCTCGGTATGCACCGTGGTCTCGGCCATGCCGCGCCAGCGGCTGAGATCGGCGAGGAAGCCGCCCAGCGCCTTGCGCGCCGCCGGCTTCAGTTCGTCGGTCTCGACCAGGCGCTGGGCCGACAGGCCGAGCGGAATGCGCTCGTTGCGCGCCAGCTGGTAGAGCGCCTGGATGGTCTGGGTGCCGATGCCGCGGCGCGGCGTGTTGACCACGCGCTCGAAGGCGAAATCGTCCTCCGGCTGGTTGACCAGCCGCAGATAGGCGAGTGCGTCGCGGATTTCCTGCCGCTCGTAGAAGCGCGGGCCGCCGATGACGCGATAGGGCAGCCCCATCTGGATGAAGCGCTCCTCGAATTCGCGCGTCTGGAAGCCGGCGCGGACCAGGATCGCCATCTGCGACAGCTTCTCGCCCTTGCGCTGCAGCGATTCGATCTCGTCGCCCGCCCAGCGCGCCTCCTCCTCGCCGTCCCACACGCCGCGCAGCACGACGCGCTCGCCCTCGTTCTCGGTCGTCCACAGCGTCTTGCCGAGGCGGCCCTCGTTCTTGGCGATCAGCGCCGCGGCGGCGGCGAGGATGTGCGGCGTCGAGCGATAATTCTGCTCGAGCCGGATGATCTTGGCGCCGGGGAAATCCTTCTCGAAGCGCAGGATGTTGCCGATCTCGGCGCCGCGCCAGGAATAGATCGACTGGTCGTCGTCGCCGACGCAGCAGATGTTCTTATGCTTCTGGGCGAGCAGCCGCAGCCAGAGATATTGCGCGACGTTGGTGTCCTGGTACTCGTCCACGAGGATATAGCGGAAGCGCTCCTGGTAGTCGGCGAGGATTTCAGGGTGGGCCTGGAGGATCGTCAGATTGTGCAGCAGCAGATCGCCGAAATCGGCGGCGTTCACCGTCCGCAGCCGGTCCTGATAGATGCGGTAGAGCGCGATGGCGCGGCCGTCGGCGAGTTCGCCCGCCTCGCCGGACGGCACCTTGTCGGGGACGAGGCCGCGATCCTTCCAGCGCTCGATGCGCGACAGGATGGCGCGCGCCGGCCAGCGCCGCTCGTCGATGCCCTCGGCCGCGGCGACCTGTTTCACCAGGCGCAGCTGGTCGTCGGAATCGAGAATGGTGAAATTGGGCTTGAGGCCGACCGCCTCGGCGTGGCGGCGGAGAATCCGCGCGGCGATCGAATGAAAGGTGCCGAGCCACAGCCCCTCGGCGGCCTGGCCGATGAGCTTTTCCAGCCGCAGGCGCATCTCGGCGGCGGCCTTGTTGGTGAAGGTGACGGCGACGATCTGCGACGGCCAGGCGCGGCGCGTGGCCAGGATGTGGCTCAGCCGGGCGATCAGCACCCTGGTCTTGCCGGTGCCGGCGCCGGCGAGGACGAGCACCGGGCCGTCCACCGCCTCGGCGGCAATGCGCTGGACCTCGTTCAGATCGGCGAGATAGGCAGGCAGCGGAGCTTGGGCGACGGGCGCGACGGGCGCCGATTCGGTTTCGGGCATGGCGTTTTTATAGCATGCCGGGTGCCGGAAAATCCCGCTCCCGCGGTTGATTTCACGGATTCAGCTACTTACGATCAGCGCCGGAAACGGCAGGTCACCATCGCAACCGACACCACGCAGCGCCAACGGGACAAACGCCACCAGATCGTCGTCATCGGCGGCGGCGCCGCCGGGATCGAGCTGGCGACGCGACTCGGCGACACGCTGGGCAAGCGGAAGCTCGCCTGGGTGACGCTGGTCGACAAGGACCGCACCCATCTGTGGAAGCCGCTGCTCCATGCGGTCGCCGCCGGGACGATCGACGTCAACGAGCATGCGCTCAACTACCTCGCCCAGGCGCATTGGCATCATTTCGGCTATCGCTTCGGCGAGCTGACCGGACTCGACCGGGCGAACCGGCAGGTCAAGATCGGCGCCATGCACGACGACGAGGGCGTGCAGATCACGCCGCCGCGCTCGTTCCCCTACGACACGCTGATCATTGCCATCGGCAGCGTCACCAACGATTTCGGCACGCCCGGCGCCGAGCAATTCGCCATCCCGCTGGAGACGCCGGAGCAGGCCGTCCGCTTCAACCACCGGCTGGTCAATGCCTGCATCCGCGCCAACGACCAATCCGGCCCGGTGCGGCACGGGCAGCTCGATGTCGCGATCATCGGCGCCGGCGCCACCGGCACGGAGCTGGCCGCCGAGCTGCATCGCACCGTCCGCCAGATCGTCGCCTATGGCTTCGACCGGATCGATCCGGAGAAGGACATCCGCATTACGCTCATCGAGGCGTCGGACCGCATCCTGCCGGCGCTGCCGGAGCGGATATCGCAGGCGACGGCCAAGCTCTTGACCGATCTTCGTATCGTCGTGCGGACGAAATCGAAAGTGACCGAGGTGCGCGCCAACGGCGTGCGCCTGGCCGGCGGCGATTTCATCCCGGCGGAGCTGACGATCTGGTGCGCCGGGGTCAAGGGGCCGGACGTGCTGGCGCGGCTCGACGGTCTCGAGGTCAACCGGATCGGCCAGCTCGTGGTGACGCAGACCCTGCAGACGACCGAGGAGCCGAACATCTTCGCGATCGGCGATTGCGCCGAATGCCCCCGGCCGGGATTTCCCCATCCGGTGCCGCCGCGCGCCCAGGCCGCCCATCAGCAGGCGTCGCATCTGGTGCGGCAGCTGCGCCGGCGCCTGGCCGGCAAGCCGTTGCAACCCTATGTCTACCGGGATTTCGGCTCGCTGATCTCGCTCGGCGATTACAGCACGGTCGGCAGCCTGATGGGCTTCCTCGTCGGCCGGAGCTTCTTCATCGAGGGCATGTTCGCGCGGCTGATGTACCGCTCGCTCTATCTCATCCACAAGATCGTGCTGATCGGGCCGCTCAAGGCCATTCTCGGCGCGATCGCGCGCGGCATCACCCGCCGCACTGAGCCGGCGGTGAAGCTGCATTAGCGGCGAAGCGGCGCTGGACCGGTTCCGAGTCGGTATTGGACATAACGAAGCGCCAGCACGGCGCGGATAAGAAATCCCTCGTGCTGAGTCTCGATTCGATATGCATATCTATTCTGCCCTACGTACCTCGTATTGCAGTTAGATCGGGTCACGAATGAAATTTAGCGATCAACCGATCGCCCGACCGGGCGAGGACTTACTCGGTCGTAAGGATTTTGCGTTGGCCCTGGCACGGTCAATTGATCAGCTTTCAGCAGCAAAGGACGGCTTTGTAATCGCCTTAGTTGGCGAATGGGGCGCTGGAAAAACAAGTATTATCCGACTCGTATCTCGGTATTTGCGGCACATCGAAATGGCACGGGCGAGCGAGCGATCTTTGGATTGGGAGAGCACTGCCGAGCCACGGTCATTAGACGAGATCGAAGATATGGCGCGAATCTTCGAGCGCGTCGAAGGGCATTTAGCCGATCTTGACAGGTCCAATAAAGATATAGCGCGTAGCAACAAAGATGGGCGATGGCATGAATTGCGTAAGTGCCTCGCTTCTAATGATGAGACAGATATAGCAGATAGATATTGGAGACTTAAAAATCACATCGAGACAAATCCGCATACAACGGTGGTTGTTTTCTCGCCATGGTTGATAGCGGGTCGCGTCGAACTAGCGTCAGCGCTAATAAGCGACCTAGCGCGCGCCTTAGGCCGGTCATTAGGTAATGAAATAAAACAGGCGTTCGGAGATTTGCTGAAACGAATCTCTGAGTTTATCCCCCTAGTAGGTGCCGGACTTGACGTATCGACCGGTATTGTTGGCACCGGAAGTTTCATTCGTGCTGGCGGAGACTGGTCGAAGAGCATCGCGAATAGGATGACCTCCGGGCCGACTCTCGAAGAGGCTAGAAACAATCTTCGAAGAATCCTTGGCGAACTAAAAAATCAACAGGTGCTTGTAATCATCGACGATCTTGATCGACTTGAGCCGAGAGAGGCTCTTGAAATGGTGTCTCTCGTCAAAAGCGTGGGTGATCTACCGAATGTTATTTATTTGTTGGGCTACGATGATTTGAAACTCGCGGCGCTCATAAACCGAGCGGTAGGCGTGGATGGTGGAGAGTTTCTTGAGAAGATCGTGCAGTATCCAGTTCACGTCCCTCCGATTGATTCAGACGATCTTGTCCAATTGTTTAGCGCCGAAATATTAACTCTGCTCGACGATCTTCCTGAAGACGAGGGCCGTCGGCTCGGTAACGCATGGCATTATATTCTTCGGTTCTATCTTAGGACACCCCGCGACGTTCGGCGTTTTATAAACTCCTATGGAACATCCCATTCTGGATTGGCGGAATATACCGATCCGATTGATCTGCTAGTTTTGGAATGTCTTCGTTTATTTGAACCTGAAATCTACCATTTCTTACGGCGCAATCTCCTAGACCTTACAGGCTGATTATGGACGACGATAAGAAGTTGCAGGATAAGATTTCAGAAGGGCTAAGAAACGCGCAACAATCGGATGCGGCGCGTTACGCACTAGCAATGCTGTTTCCAAAAGTAGGGGAGCTTTTGAAAACGTATGTGTCTAGAGCCAATACCCTAATTGAAAGAAGGCAAAAACGTAGAATGTCTTTGTCCGAATTTACGGGATCATACTTTCATCTTGACCCGCAGAAAGCTACGTGGGCGCGGACTGAAATCGATAGCGTTTTAAATCAAACAGACCCACGAGAATCACTGAAAAGAATAATGGATAGAATTAGAGTGGCGGACGAACGCGACCGCCCCCGACTGAGGCGCCTATTTCTCGAGCAGCTTGATGGGGCTTTTAGCCTCGAAAGGCCATTCACGTTGGAATGGCTACAGTCGATCATTCAATTCAGCCCGGAATTTATTCGAGCGCGCGATCAAGTGGTCGTATTTCTTTTTCCTACAGAGAACTTGGATCGCCTCCGCCGACTTGTTGTTCACGCACTTGAAGCAACATCTCTCGAAGAACGGATCGTTCTATTCAAAGGCACGATATCCACTGCAACCGATATAACTTTATTATGTGAAGTATTTCGAGCAGTTGCTGGTGATAAAAATCCGAGTGGATCGACGAAATACCACAAACCAGCAACTCTCGGTAATGAGACGGAACCTGTGCGCGAAATCTTACTTACCAAAATAAGGTACTTTGCCGAGAGTGGCGAAATATGGACCCAGGCGGACCCTTTGCATGTTCTCTGGTGTTGGTGGAGTAGCGTGATTAGTGCTGAGGTACCGGAGTTCATCGGCCGAGCTATAGGCGATCCTACGGGCCTAAGAACATTGTTGCATATTACAGTTAGTCTCGTGAGGTCTTCAGACGGTAATTATGAACAAGTTAGCCGAGAGATGTGGTCGAAAATTGTAGACCTAGAGCTACTTAAAAAACTGGCCAATGATCTCTTAGCTAAGGGAACAGAAAATGATCGAACTCTTGCACAAAGATTCTTGTCAGCCCTGAAAAATTCCAACCGTCGCTAACTACGCTCGACGAGGCTGCCCAGACCATCATCGTATAATGGATTAACGCCGGTAAACGGCGGCTACACGCTCTGTGGCAACTATTATCTGGTAAGGCGTAACTCCACGGCTAAGCCCCCTCACGCGCTGCCCGGCTCGATATCGAGCTTCTTGCGGCGGCGATGGCCGCTGACCTCGGCGCCGGCGGCCGGATCGAGATTCCGGTAGAACAGCACCGACGACAGCGAGATCAGCGCCGTCACCACGAAGGCGATGTGGAAGTCCGCCGGAATCAGCGTG
>Ga0209483_1003159_pt1 | contig 10951 bp, 6 predicted proteins | sample NGEPerA_FD_184508 | JGI IMG/M metagenome (GOLD analysis project Ga0209483, IMG submission 184508) | Arctic peat soil microbial communities from the Barrow Environmental Observatory site, Barrow, Alaska, USA - NGEE PermafrostL2-A... | ecosystem: Environmental > Terrestrial > Soil > Wetlands > Peat... | reverse complement strand
GGTTGCGCGCACGCTCGACGTCGATTTCAGCGGCCGTCCATTGACCGCGTGGCGACACTGCCGGCGGCTATTGGCGGGCGAGCTGTTTCTTCTGAATTCGTCCGCCGCCGGATCGTTTGACAGCCGTTATTTCGGACCGATTGATGCGTCCTTCGTGCGCGGCATCGCCGTTCCGCTCGCCACATTTTTGTCGCGATGAACGCGCCGCGTCGATGTCAGATCGACTACGTCGCGGGTATCGCTGGTGCGCCGACCGGTTCGTCGCGGAGGAGCGTGCCTCGACGCACCGTTGGTTGGATGCGACGAGGTGGCGGCGTGGGAAAGGCGCAGGGCAAGATTGAAGGCCGCGGCACGCCGCGGCGGGGAAGGGCGGGTCTGCACATGGGTTGGCACGGCACCCAAAGGGACACGCTGCGTGCCGCACGCCAGACGATTGCCGCGTCAATGATGGCATTGCGTCGTGCCGTCAGCGCTGGAGTGCGATGGAGTGCGCCAAGGGGCCCATCGTGAGCCGCGATCAGGACAGCCGGTTCCGTGTTCGCGCGCGACCGCCAAAGGCCAAGCCAATGGCGCACAGCGAGCGATTCGTGACGCTCGTCCTGCGTGCGTCCGGCAACAGCGGTGTGGCTCGATTGCGCGGCCTGACACCGCCGAGCCTCGCAAGACTCGGGCGCGGCCATGTGGCGGCCCGAATGGTCAGCGACAGGCTCGGCGCCAACGCCCGACGCGTGATTGTGAAGGCGCGCTATGTCATCCTGAAGCAGGCCGGAGCGCGTTCGGCGGCCACGCATTTGCGCTACATCGAGCGCGACGGCGTGGACCGTGAAGGACACAAGGGACAGGCCTATGCTGCCTTGACCGACAAGGCGGACGTCGCCGCCTTCGAGGAGCGCGGCAAGGGCGACCGGCACCAGTTCCGCTTCATTGTTGCGCCCGAGGATGCCGTGGCGATTGAAGACCTCAAGACCTTTACGCGCCACCTTATGGGGCGCGTGGAGGGGGACCTCGGCACTGCCATTGACTGGGTGGCCGTTGATCACTGGGATACTGACAATCCGCATACCCACTTGGTGCTCCGCGGCAAAGACGCAAGCGGGCACGACCTGATCATCGCCCGCCGCTACATCGCGCACGGAATGCGCGCGCGTGCGTGCGAGCTCGCGACCCAATGGCTGGGCCCGCGCACTCACCAGGAGATTCAGGCGAGCCAGGCGCGGGAAGTCGACCAGGATCGTTTGACCGCCTTGGACCGCGCGCTGCGATCACGGGAGCGGGAGGGGATTGTAGAGCTCGTGTCGACGGCGAATCGCGATTCGCCGGAGCGCCACACGCTGCTGGTCGGACGTCTGCAGCGCCTGACCGTGATGGGTCTTGCGCAGCCCATCGGCGTGAACCGGTGGTCGCTGCGGCCGGGAATGGAGCAGACGTTGCAGGCCATGGGCGAACGCAACGACATCATTCGCACGATGCAGCGCGCCATGGGCAACGCTCAGCGTGAGCTGTCGGTGGCCGCGACCGACAAGAGAAGCCCGCACGTTATAGGGCGTATTGCCGGCAAGGGACTGTCCGACGAGCTCAGCGATCACGGCTACCTGGTGGTGGATGGTGTTGATGGCCGGGCGCATTACGTGACCCTTCCAGGCGGCGCTGACCTGTCCCAATACCCTGTGGGTGGGATCGTCGAGGTCCACGGTGACATCAAACCTCGCGCTGTAGACAAGACGATCGCATCGCTGTCAGTCAACGGGCTGTATCGCACTGACGATCATCTGCGGATCGCGAAGGCCGAAGCGAGGGTAGGTACAGACCCACGGGACGTGGTCGCAGCGCATGTGCGCCGCCTCGAAGCCCTTCGGCGCGCCGGCATCGTTGACCGCGTGGCCGACGGCGTCTGGCGGATTCCAGGCGACCTCCCGGAGCGGGGTCTGCAATACGATGCGTTGCATCTCCGCGGTGCCTTGGTCGAGCTGCGGTCGCACCTCTCGATTGAGGGGCAGATTGGCGCCATTGGTGCGACGTGGTTGGACCGTCAACTGGTTGATCGTGGCGCCGATATTACGGACACCGGGTTTGGCGCTGACGTACGTGACGCTATGGCGAAGCGCACCGATTTTCTGGTTGCCGAAGGAATGGCCGAGCGGCGGGACGGCAAACCTGTTTTTGTGCCGAACATGCTGGCGAGGCTGCGGGACCGAGACTTGGAGTTGGCAGCAAAGGCTATTGGAACAGAGACTGGATTGACATACCGGCGCGTCGCCGATGGCGCGCGCGCCACCGGCGTCTATCGTCGCAATGTACTTCTCACGAGCGGCCGCTTCGCTATGCTCGACGATGGCATGGGATTCAGTCTTGTCCCTTGGCGACCTGTCGTCGAGCAACGCTTGGGGCAGACCCTAACCGCGTTAGTGCGCGGGGGTTCGGTGTCTTGGGAGTTCGGTCGAAAGCTGGGGCCATCCATTGGTTGAAGCGCGGCCGTTCAACTTCTGCTTTCGACCCGCTGACGACGATTGCGCGCATCCAGAGGGGCAGATCGTTCGTCCAATGCAGGCGCGACTATGTCTTTGGTGTTTCGTGCGACATACGTGGACCACCAGCGGCAAGCTGGCGGTGCGCGAAGACGACTGCGAGCTTCGCCGTGGTTAAGAGAACCCGCTGCCTCACAGTCAACGAACCGTAATCGGGGTCGGCGTCGCGGGCGATCATGTCGATGCCGGGCGCGGCGAATTCGAAGATGAACTGGCCGATCGGAAAGCGCAGATTGTTGCCGCCGGAGCGGAATTGACCCCGGCGCCGAAAATGCAGTGCCCTGGCCACCACGGCAGCGTACGCGCATGTCCTGCCACGCACGCTGAGTTTCACTGGCGCCAAGCGCCTTCTCGCGAGCTTTCGCGATCACCTGCGCCAGCATGGCGGACATCGTGTCACGTTCATAATCGCGATCGTTCGTGCGCGCCCACATCGCGCAGATGGAACTACCCAAGCGCCCCGACCGCGTCGAGCCGCGTGCCAGGAAGCGACGACCTAAACCAGGGTCCCTGTTGACCGTGCCACGACAGCGCGCCCGGGAGCAAATAATGGCCCAACGCGCTTAAGGTAGTGACATTGCCATCAGACGCTGGAACACCCTTTGCTCTAGCTGCGGCACAACAATGCTACGTGGCATGCGGTGAGTCTAAACCTCGATCCTAACCGCCCCGGCGGATACCGGGAAAAACAACCAACTCTCCGTTACAGGTTTGCCGGTAGCTAGTTCGATAGCATGCCTATATGCCGCCATCTGCCCCGCTGAATTGCGAGCCACCTTGTCCCATTGATCGACACCTTGCGGGTTGGACTTATGATCGAGCAGAATCCAGCCTTTTTCGCCCTCGAGGAGTAGGTCAATCCGGCCCTGAACGATCTGGCCACTCTCCAAGATCGACTCGACCGGAATTTCAGCGAACGCCCTGCAATCCGGCCAACGTGTCCCTACCCATTTGTGCAAGGCATCGAGCTGTCCCAGAACGGCACTGCCAGACACTAGGTCCCCAACGCCTATTCCCTTCAAGATTTCGTCGACATCCTTGAGCGAAAGCGGCGCCTGTGGGTCGGAATAAGATCCAGCGATGCAGGCATGGATGGCCGACCCAAGCTGCGCCATGTCCGTGCCACTTGCAATCGCAACGCGTTCTCCGACCTGGATCTGCTCAACTACCCTGCAATCCGGCGGGCTGGCGCCTGACGGATTGAAAACAAGGGGTAGCTTCACCGAGAGCGCTACCGGGTCTCGGAACCAGTGAATCGCCTGGACGGCGTTTTTGGCCGTTCCGTCCATTTCACTCGGGTCAAGCATCCAGTGCAAGCAATCGATACTTTCGCCGGACGGCAATTTCAACGAGTCTTCCGCGGTCGCCGGCAATAGCCACGGCGCTTCAACGGTATCCAGCCATTCCCCAGTGAGGTTACGCTGTGATCGTGCCAGGATGAGAAGATCACGAGCCCGGGTCATGCTCACGTAGAGCAACCGCTTTGCTTCCGCAACTGCCGACTCGCGAAACACCGCGGCGACGCCGGTGAGCGCGATTTCGTCGGCGATGGAGACGGTTGCCTGCTTCCCGAACGGCCAAGGCCAATATCGGATGAAGCGATCCTTGAGTGGGTTCTCAATATCGATTGCCGTGCGCGACGCCGCTGTGATCGACCAAAGCCGACTTCTAACGGGGGCGTGAAGATCCATCAGAATCACCACGGGCCATTCAAGGCCCTTTGCCCCGTGATGCGTCAATATCTTGATAGCGTCGATCGCTGGTTCCGCCAACGCATCCTGCTCGTCGCTGGCCTGTTCATTTAGCCAGAGAATCAACCCAGAGATCGACGCCGCATGCTGCCGGCTACGGCAAACGTCTTCGTACTTTGTTGCCAGGTCGAGCATCGCATCCAAATTGGCAAGCCGCTTTCGCGCCACTGAAGCATCCTGCTTCCAGCGCAACACGCAGCCTGCCAACCCGCACCGAGTTATTACTGCCTGCAGCGCCTCACGCGGAGCGAGTAGCGGCAAATCAGCGCGCATAACTGCAAGCAACGCTATGACTGGATGGGCCTGGTTACCGGTTTCCTTCCATAGATCCCTGTCGCCACCGTTCGCTAGGTGCTGGAGGCGGTCCACAAGCCAGGTTTCCGGCTCAACACCATCCACCATTGCCAGAATTTCCGCCGTGGCGATGGTATCCGACGGATCGTTCAAGCGACGCAGACAAGCCAGCGCCACGACAGCCTCGGGCGTGCCAAGCAGCCCCGGTTGGGAAGTGGCAGTGGGGATTCCGAGTGCAGTGAGCCCCGCCGAAATCTCGTTCACTCCCTCATTTGAACGGGACAGAATCGCAATATCCCCGTATTGCACCGGACGAGTGAGATTCGCATCCTTGTCGAAAATCTGCTGTTGCGACTCAACAAGGCGGTGAATTCCGTTGGCTAGTGCCGAGTATTCCTGTGCCTTGTTCCTGCCACCGAGAATCCAGTTTGCGAACACCGATCCCTGCAGCGCGTCGGCTCGTTCCGCCTGAAGTACGACTTCTTCCGGATCAAGTGTCGCCTCGAAGGCTTTGACGAAGACTTCGTTCACCAAGCGCACCAACCCGGGCCGTGATCGCCATGATGAGCCCAAGATCTCCTTGTCGCCGCCCAATCCGGGCAACGCCTTCAGGACTGCCTCCATTAGCGCTGTATCGCTACCGCGGAAGCCGTAGATCGCCTGTTTGATGTCACCGACCCAGTAGATCTCGCGAGCACATTGGGCAAGCTTCAGGAATAGCGCCAGCTGGATGGGACTCGTGTCTTGAAATTCATCCACAAGCAGAAGATCAAGTTCAAGTTCGAGAGTGGAGACGACCGCCGGCTCGTCCAGCACTCTTAGAAGTAAATGCTCTTGATCGGTGAAGTCCAGAACGCCCATCTCCCGTTTGGCGTCGGCATAGATCTGAAGGGCGTCGCCACACAGACCGAACATACGCTGCAGGTACCCGGCTACATCTGCATGTAGGCCCGCGTGTTCGGCATAGCGTGCCGCAATCGCGCGGATCGTCTCGGCAACGCCCTTCATGGCGACCTCTGGCCATTCCTTGGAGAGCTTTACCCACCAGCTCCAAGGAGCATAGTTACCCCTTATGCCGCGCTCCAGGTCCCGAACCAAAGCGAGATAACTATTCGTGTTTTTCTTGCCACCTTCGGCCGCAGCGGTGAGGGTCGGCACTGCGACCGCGAAGGTACGAAGCAATTCTGCAGTCAGATCTTCCTTGGCGGCCTTGGGAAAGTATTGCAATAGGTCCGCTGCGTTCTCCGCAGCAAATCCAGCCAACAATGAGGGCTCAATGCCATTTGCCCGCGCTCGATCAACGAGGGACTTGAGTTCCTTCTGCCAATCCTCAATTCCCAAGCGATTCACGACTGCCAGCAACTCGCCTACCTTAGGGCCATCCAACACAGCGTCAATGGCGTGGCTGATGAGGATTGCGGCTTGCCCTTCCTCTAGGACTTGTTGTTCTGTGGCCAGACCAGCTTCGAATGCGAAGCGTTCCAATAGTGCACCGCAGACGCTGTTGACCGTGCCAATCCGTGCCTGACCCATCGCATGAGCCAAACTGTAGGCACCCTGGTTCAGTAGGTGAGCGCGTGCCCGCTCTCGAAGTTCGGTCGCCGCTTTCTTGGTGAATGTTGTGGCGATCACTCCCGAGGGACGTACCTCTCCCGAAGCGAGTCGTTCGTGAAGAATTTCGGTGAGCCGATGAGTCTTGCCGCTTCCCGCGCCGGCACTGACGAAGTGTATCTTTCCAGCCATCGGTCAGCCCTCCCACCCTGCAAGCGTCAGATAATCGTTGTAGTTCTCATTGAGCACCTCGCACGCGAGAGCGTTTTCGGGCGCAACCGAATCCGCGGTCTCCTCGAGGCCCTCAAGGACAACTTCGAAACGACCCGTCGCCATCTGCGCGCTACGCCACTTCCACGTTTCGAGAAACCGCTTCCAGAGATCCGCGGTCGCTTCATTGCTCGCTTTCCGCACCGTTTGCGCCTGCGGAAAGTAGTTGGCGTCAATTGCGTAAAGTCGAGCCTTGTCGAGGATGTAGTACGCCACACTGGGCGGTGACCCATCGCGCTGGCGGAGAAGCTCGGCGTATATGGCAAGTTGCAGGTGTCGGTTTTGCTCGAGCTTCGCGAGGAATTTCTTGACCCCAGACCACTTCATGTCGATCACCGCCTGATCGCCTGTCTTCTTGGCAAGCACCAGATCGGCGTATCCCGCAATTTCGCCTCCTGCATAGGTCCCATTCAACGCCAATTCCGGCGTTACTTGCGTGACTCCTGCCGAAGCCAACTGCTCGATTAGTTGGCGCATCGAAGGACGTAGCTTGAGACGGAATCCTTCCAAATCAGATCGTCGCCCAGGCATTAGCAACACCGCGCCCTCCTCGGCCACAATTCGCCCGAAGTTCAGGTCAAACCAGGAGATGAAATCGGCCTCGCTAATGGTGATTGAATTGGCCTGCTTGAAATAGGCTTCCACCAAGCCATGGGCAAGATTGCCGAACAACCGGAAATTGTCGCTAACGTCGAGTATCCGTGAGGGCCTGAGGGCGCCGGGGTACTTCAGCAACCACTGATATGGGTTGAAGACGAACAGTTCCAGACTCGAATAGGAGTCACGGCCCTTCCCCGCGATGGGTACACCATCCGGCAGCTGCCACCAGCGACGACGAGCACTTAGGGGCACGTACGGAAGAACCACCTGGCATCCACTTGCATCAACCGAATCGGTTAGTACGGATTCCAGCGCATCGACGGGCATGTCTTTGACCAACGCGTCTATCATGAGCCAGACGGGATGGACCTCCTTCCCCTTCGGCGGAAGGACGAGCGTCAGCTGCTTGCGCGCCGCAAGGATCGGCTTCAACCAGTCTTGGGCAACGCGCTCCAGCGTATCGGCGATAGGCGGCAGACATACACCTATCATTGCCAGCTCCGCGATCTCGACTTGCGACCATGGGTAGCTCTTCGGCATTGCCGGTAGCCCAAGTTGCCACCAGAACACATGATCGAACTGTTCAATTGCGGCAGCGGGATTGGCAACCGCCATCAGCGCTCCCACTTCCGCGACAAGCAATGGGTTCTCGCTTCCGCGGGCAGTCGCCTGGGAGACTAACTGCTGCAGCTGGCGTGGCCGAATCGATATGACGCCCTGATTGAGCAGTCCTTGGAGCGCTCCAGCACAAGCCTGCGATTGGGCAAACCCGGCGTTGTAGGCCAACCTAGATGCGCGATCATCATCCGCGAGCCTCGCCCGGAAAAACTCGGCCACTGCACGAACACGTTCCAACACCAAGTCAACCGGCGCGCCGGTACTCTGTTCAAAACGCTGATGCTCGATCCATCGGGCAATCGATGCCCGGACAGGCTTTGCTCTTTCCCCGTAGTGTTCGTCGACTGACGCAAGGACTTCTTGCCAGCTCTCTCCGCCGATCCCAGGCTTGTCGGCGAGCTTGGCCGCGAGCTTTCGGCGGGCGAAACCTGGCAACGGGCAAATTGGATGGGTCAGAAACTGGAGCAACGCGTAGAAATTGAGAGGCTGCCAAAGAATTTCCAGGACCAACGGCAACACCTGGAGGGTTGGCCGAAACGCGCTTGCTTCCCGGAAGCCCTGACGCGCCAGGTTGGAAGCGACGAGTATCCCGTCAAGTACAGCACCTTCACTGGGAGCGACAACGAGCCCATCGCCCTCCACTCGTTCGAAGCGCGCGGAAAGCCAACGCCCAGCCAGAGATCGGGTCTCAGATTGGACGACCATCACACTGCCATCGCTCCTCCATGCGAGCTTCTCGGCCTTCTCGCCCGCCCGCGCTTTGAGCAATTGCGCTTGCAGCTCCCCGAGAAAACCTACGCCGCTGGGCCTCGTTATCGGGTCTGCCACCTTGACGGGGAGGTTCACAAGAATATCGCGCCATCGCCGCGGAAACGCTTCGATGGGGTCAATAATTTCCACTTCGGCGATTGCCGTCTTGCGCCGCGCCATCGTCGCGCAAACCAACGCTAAACGATCTCCAATGGATGGCGCAACTGTTGCAATGGCAATTTTCTCGACATCGCCCATATCACGCAGCCGAATGGAGCTGACGGCCCCCATACCACTTTCCCAGCCATGAAGGCGCCAGAAATCCCGCCATTCGAGCAGTGTCGCCGACGTGCCAAGTTCATCGGTCGCGAAGGTGCGGTGGTAGAAGCGGTCGAGTTGATCGCAGCGCTTGAGGCAATCTCGGTACTGAACGATACGTTCGGGTTGACTGGTGGACTCGCGAAGGAGACCAAGTTGGGTCTCAAGGACATTCAGCATTCCAAGCGGCCCGGTCGTGGCAAATCCGAGCCGGCTAGCCGCATGCCATCCTCGTTGCCCGTCGAGATGAAGTCCAAAACGGATTCGCACGCGCCTACCTTCTCAAATGATGTCAGCAATTTACGCTGCCGGTGGCTCACCCGTTGCGACTGTACGGACCGCGTTCAAAAACAGCGCAAGTTACCTCGACAACCTATCGTCATGCACCAGCGACACATTCGGATGGCGAAGGACGCATTTACTCAAAGACGCCAACACATTCCACCATGGTGTTGTCGTGAACCTCCAGGACCTTCCGTAGCGGGCTCTGGTAGCCCCCGGCGAGATTCCAGACTATCGGTATGCCGTAGCGCCGAGCGCTCTCAAAAACAATCCTGTCTCGTTCCTGGAGTTGCAACAACGTCAGCCAGCCTCCAAGCGGATCGTCAACGTGGGGATCGGCGCCAGCCTGATAAAGGATGACATCGCAGTCTGACATCGACGCAACAATTCCCGGAATCGCCTTCAGGAAATCCACCGCCGGATCAGGTGAATGCCAGTTGTTGTTGTGACGTTTCGGGCGTCCACGTCGCGTTCGCAGCGTTGCTGTAGCGATCCGCCGTCAACTGCCCTTGAGGTCATACACCTCGGGGAAGAACAGGTCCTTCCACGATTGCGGCGGCGACTTGATCGTGCCCACCTGCGCCATGAATTCGGCGTACTTCGTCGTATGCTCGGGCGTCATCGTCCAATGCACCTGCGGACCGCTCAGGATGGACGTCACCATGTCGAGCGGAAGCTTGGATTTGGAATCTTCAATCCACAGCGCGGCGGCCCCGCGCTTGTCGCTGTTGAGAATGTCGGTCGCTTCGGCAAGCGCGTCGAGCAGCGCGCGATAGAGCTTGGGATTGTCGTCGTGGAACTTGCGCGAGGTCCATGCGACGGTGAAGCTGTGCGAGCCCCCCAGCACATCGAAGGAATTGAGCACTGTATGAATCGCCGGGTCCTGCAGTTGCTGCTGCTGGAACGGCGGCACGCTGAATGCGCTGTCGAACGTGCCTCCGCTCGACAACAAGCCGATGGTCGCGTCAGGCGGCGACATCGAGAATGTCAGCGTGTTGAGCTTCGCGTAATTTTCCTTGCCGTAGGCTTGCGCAACCGCCATCTCGAGCGTCACCGCCTGCACCGAAACGCCCACGGTCGGCACGGCAATGCGATCGGAACTGGTGAAATCGCGGATGGTCTTGATCTTCGGGTTGCGGGTGTTGAGCAGGAACGGCTGCGAGCTCAACGCCGATATGCCCCTTACCTCCTGCGGCGTGCCGCGAGTCTTGGCCCACAGCGTGACAAGTCCGGGCACACCGCCGGCAGCGACGTCCACCCGCCCCGCGATAAGCGCCGTGTTCATTGCGCCAGGTCCGTTGAACTTCGACCACGTAACCTTGACGTCGCCCAGCCCGAGGCTCTTCGCGTGCCTTTGAATCAGGTCCCGGTGTTCCAGGATATTGAACTGCACGTAACCCATCGAAAACTGTTTTGCCAGGCGGATTTCCGTGGCTTCGGCATGGGCGCCGCCCGCCCACAGCGCCACCGTCACCAGCGTTGCCATTCGTGCCACCGCAATCTTGCTCATGTCTTTCCCCGTTTGTCAGTAGTGATCAACCGATCGCGTGCTCGAGACGGCCGATACGCGTGATGTCCAGCGCCAGGCGGTCGCCGGGTTGCAGCCAGCGCGGCGGCTTGCGAAACGCGCCGATTCCCGCGGGCGTGCCGGTCGCGATGACGTCGCCCGGCTCGAGTGTCATGTAGCTCGTTATGTATTCGATCAGCGTGGCGACGGAAAAAATCATGTTGCGGGTATTGCCCGATTGCATCGGCTCGCCATTGAGCTCGAGCCGCAAATCGAGGTCCTGCGGATCGCTCACTTCGTCGGCGGTCACAAGCCACGGCCCCATTGGACAAAAATCATCCATGCTCTTGGCGAAGGTCGTCTGCGGCGGCGCGACATCGAACTGGAACTCGCGGGCGCTGACGTCATCAAGGATCGTGTAGCCAGCGACGCAGGCGAGCGCATCGGCCTTCGCCACCTGCCGCGCCGCGCGACCGATGACTACC
>Ga0209483_1003158_pt1 | contig 10953 bp, 8 predicted proteins | sample NGEPerA_FD_184508 | JGI IMG/M metagenome (GOLD analysis project Ga0209483, IMG submission 184508) | Arctic peat soil microbial communities from the Barrow Environmental Observatory site, Barrow, Alaska, USA - NGEE PermafrostL2-A... | ecosystem: Environmental > Terrestrial > Soil > Wetlands > Peat... | reverse complement strand
GGCCGCCCAGGTTGAACCAGCCGGTGGCCCAGCCCCAGCCCGTCCCGCCGAGGATCGCGCTCCAGTGGTAAAGGCCGCCCGCGGTCGGGAAGGCCGAGGCGATCTGGGCCATGCAGAGCGCGACGACGAACGAGAACGCGACCCCCAGCGGCCACACGATGCCGGCGGCCGCGCCGCCCACCGCGCTCAGCCCCAGCTGCAGCGAGGTGATACCGCCCGCCAGGATACAGATGGTCGAGAACGAGATCGCGAAGTTAGAAAAGGCGCCCATCCGGCGCCGCAGCTCTTGCGTGTACCCGAGGCGGCGCAAGAGGGCGACGTCGTCGGCGACGTCCGCCACTCGGTCGGCCGCGGTCTCCGATTTTCGGAGCCCGTCCTCGTCGCCATCGCCCGCCATGGGGCCTGCATAACGCGCCGGAAGGGCCACCGACAACCGGTGGAACGCCGACGCTGGGGCAGCCCGCTACGCTCAGTCGCTCGGAGCCACGTCGATGGCCGGCACGGCCTCGGCGAAGCGCTCGGCGAAGTGCTCGGCGCTGCGCGCGGTGGCGACGTCGAGGCCGAAGTCGGGCAGCGGGGCGGGCGCCGCCAGCTTGGCGAACAGCTCGTCGATCTCGCGCCGGGCCAAGCCGTTCTTTTCGAGCGCCGGGCGGTCGAGACGCCCCGCGGTGGCCGAGAGGCCGTCGCCGTCGACTCGGACCAGCTCGCGCAGCGACTCGAGCTCGCCGCGCGACAGGTGGGTCCCGCGCACGTCGTAGTCGATCCAGGCCTCGTACGACAGCGGCGCCACCCGTTTGAGCATCCCCGCCATCACGCGGCCGTACGCCTGGATCTCCCACTGCGCGTGGGCGTCGACCCGCAGGGTCAGGAAGTGCAGCAGGTTGTGCAGATCGATCTTCCAGTACCACTGCGTGTAGGTCGACAGTGGCAGATCGATGCGCGCCAGCTCGCGCGCCACCTCGTTGGTCGTGAGCCAGGTGTACGCTTCGGTGCTCTCGCGGCGGATCGACTCCCAACGCCGCAGCGCCTCGGCGTGTACGTCCGGCCCGACCGGCTGGCCGCTGCGCCCCTGGTTGTTGCGGCGGCTCTGGGTCTGAAGCTGCTCGGCGTCCGGTTTGTAGAACAGCATCGGCATCAGCGAGTAGCGGCCGGAGTATTCGTTCACATTGGCGGTCCGATGGCGGATCCACTGCCGCGCGATGAACATGGGCATGCAGCAGTGGAACTTCAGCTCCACCATCTCACTGGGCGTCGTGTGCTTGTGGCGCCGCAGATAGCGCAGCAGGCCGCGGGTCAGGCTCTGCTTGCGGGTGCCGTAGCCGTAGCTGACGCGCGCGGCGCGTTCGATGCACCCGTCGGTGCCGAGGTAATCGACCAGCGACACGAAGCCATGGTCGAGCACGGGGAAGTAAAGGCCCAGGATCTCTTCGGCCGCTTCACTGGTCGGTCGCTTGGTCTCCGCCACGGGCGCCGACGTTAGCATCTACCGCGCGCATTTACCGCGTCCTTCCCGCGCCAAGCTTGCAGCCGCCCGGCGACCCGCTAAGGTGAGGTGATCATGGGTGAGGTGTTCCGCTGGGGGGTGCTGTTTCCGCTGCGGGTCCTGTGCGGCCTGATCCTGGTCCTCGAGGGCTGGGGAAAGCTGCAATCCGGGTGGCTACACGGCACCGCGCTGCTCGGCATGCTGGACGGCTGGATCGCCGACGGGAAGACCTACCATTTCTTTCTGCCGGTCGTGGAAGCGGCGCGGGCCCATCCCAAGATCTTCGGCGCGCTCATCACCAGCGGCGAGCTGATCATCGGCGCGTCGATGCTGATCGGTTTGTTGACGCGAGCGGGCGCCTTCTTGGGCGCGCTCATGCTGTACTCGATCGCCTTCGCTTCCGGCCAGGGGCTGGCCCCGCCCGGCAACGCGGTGCTGATGGCCGCCATCTTCACGATCTTCATCCTGGCCCCGCCCGGGCGCGTGCTCGGCCTCGACGCCGCGCTGCGCGCCCGGCTGCCGCGCTGGATGGTCTAGCGCCCGGACGCGCTATACTCGAAGCATGATGGGCTTCGACATGGGCTGGCTTCTCGCCTCGCTGATCGTGTCGTCGATCGGGTACATCCTTTTCAACTACGGCCGCAAGCAACGCCGCGCGCCGCAGGCGGTGGCCGGGATCGCGATGCTGGTCTATCCGTACTTCGTCCACAACCTGCTGGTGATGACGGGGGTGACCGCCGGTCTCTCCGTCCTCTTGTGGTTCGCGGTCTACCTCGGGCTCTAGCGGCCGGCGAGCGGAACCCATCGGCGTCAGCGTCCGCGAAGCTGTGAAAGATCTCGGACCGCGCCCCTGGCTGCGCTGGTCGTCATCAGGGCGTACGCGCGGAGGGCTTCGGAGATCTTGCGGTCGCGGTTCGGCCGCCAGGCGTCGGCGCCGCGCGCCTCCATGGTCGAGCGGCGCTGGGCGAGCGCCGCGGCGTCGACCAGCACGTCGATGCGCCGCGCGGGGATGTCGATGCGGATGCGATCGCCTTCCTCGATGAGCCCGATGGCGCCACCTTCGCCGGCCTCGGGCGAGACGTGGCCGATGCTGAGGCCCGACGTCCCGCCGGAGAAGCGACCATCGGTGATGAGGGCGCACGCCTTTCCGAGTCCCTTCCCCTTGAGGAAGGAGGTGGGGTAGAGCATCTCCTGCATGCCGGGGCCGCCCTTCGGGCCTTCGTAGACGATCACCACCACGTCGCCGGGGCGGATCCGATCGGCGACGATCGCGTCGGTGGCGGCGTCTTGGGAGTGGAAGACGCGGGCCGGACCCTCGAACTTCAGGGCCGAAGCATCGACGCCGGCGGTCTTCACGATGCAGCCATCTTCGGCGATGTTGCCGTGGAGCACGGCCAGGCCCCCGTCCTTACTATACGCGTGCGCCACGTCGCGGATGCAGCCGTGCGCGAGGTCCGCGTCGGGCTCGGCGAAGTATTTGTCCTGCGAGAAGGCGATCTTGGTTGCGACGCCACCCGGGGCGGCCAGCGTCCGCTGCCGCGCTTCGGGGGTTGCGGTCGGGCGGTGGATGTCGTTGATGTCGATGGCGGCGCCGAGGCTCTCCCCGTGGACGGTCTTCACGTCACGGTGGATGAGACCGGCGCGATCGAGCTGGCCCAGGATTGTGAAGATGCCACCGGCGCGGTGCACGTCTTCGACGTGGTACGACGACGACGGCGCCACCTTGCAGATGTTGGGGACGCGGAGCGAGAGCCGATCGATGTCGGCCATCGTGAACTTGACGCCCGCCTCGTGGGCGATCGCCAGGATGTGCAGCACCGTGTTGGTCGAGCCGCCCATCGCGATGTCGAGAGTCATCGCGTTCTCGAAGGCTTCGAACGTGGCCACGCTCCTGGGGAGCGCGGAGGCGTCGCCGCCGACGTAGTGCTGCTTGGCCAACTCGACGATCCGGCGCCCGGCCGCCTGGAATAGCTCCCAACGCCGCGCATGGGTCGCCAGCAGGGTGCCGTTCCCCGGCAGGGCCAGGCCGAGGGCCTCGTTGAGGCAGTTCATGCTGTTCGCGGTGAACATGCCCGAGCACGAGCCGCAGGTCGGGCAGGCCGAGCGCTCCATCTCGCCGAGCTCGGCGTCGCTCACCTTCGCGTCGCTCGACGCGATCATCGAGTCGATGAGATCGAGCTTCCGTATCGTTGGTTGGAGTTGCGGCTTGCCATCTCGGTCGTGCGTGCCGACCAGCTTGCCCGCCTCCATCGGACCGCCGGAGACGAAGATGGTCGGGATGTCGAGGCGCATCGCCGCCATCAGCATTCCGGGCGTGATCTTGTCGCAGTTGGAGATGCAGACCAGGGCATCGGCGCAGTGGGCGTTCACCATGTACTCGACGCTGTCGGCGATGAGGTCGCGGCTCGGCAACGAGTAGAGCATCCCGCCGTGACCCATGGCGATACCGTCGTCGATCGCGATCGTGTTGAACTCCACGCCCCACCCGCCGGCCGCGTCGATCACCGTCTTGACCCGCTGCCCGACGTCGTGGAGGTGGACGTGGCCGGGCACGAACTGCGTGAAGCTGTTGGCGATGGCGACGATGGGCTTTTCGAAGTCGGCATCTTTCATCCCGGTCGCGCGCCAGAGCGAGCGCGCGCCGGCCATGTTTCGTCCCTGCGTCGAGGTGCGGCTGCGGTACCCGTTGCTGCTCATGCGCCTTACTTTCCCCGAGTGCGGGGGGTTCGTCCAGCCACGAGACGCCCCTGGCGTCCGGCCGGCGGCTTTTCGACCGCCTCTGACTCAGGTGCGCTCGGGTGACAGCTCGTCTTCGGGGGCCAATTTTTCCAGCAGTAGACGCAGCGCGGTCTGCTCCTTGTGGGTCAATCGAGACATCACGGCTTCGATCCCCGCCACCACCTTGGGATGGGCGCGGGCCAGCAGCTCGGCGCCGCTGGGGGTGGCCGCCACCAGCACGCGGCGGTGGTCGTCTGGATCGCGTCGGCGCACCACCAGACCTTCGGCGTCGAGCTCGGTCACCCGCCGGCACAAGGCGGCCGGCTCCAGCTCGATCTGCCGCGCCAGATCGAGCTGATTGAGCTCCCCGTGCTCCGTCACGCGGCGGATGATCTGAACGGTGTGCAGCGAGGTGCCGAGGGGCTCGAGGCACTCCCGGATCGCGTTCCCGATCTGGCGACGGGCGCGTTTGATCAGCTTCGCGAGGACATAGGCGCTCTGTTCTCGGTCCGACACCGCCAGATTATGAGAACAATCGTTGTCTTGTCAACGATTGTCGGCTATGGACACGACCATCGGGCGGCCGGGGCGCGGGCCGTTCTCAATAACAACCGCCCGAGCCCCAGACCAACAACCGAGCGAGTAACCGATGCGGAGCGGCGACATCCTAGGCGGCACCATCCGATGACGAGACCGACACGCCCAATCCTCTGGACCGCTCTGTTGCTGGTGGCAGGCCCCTTGGGGGCCGGTTGCACCGAAAGCAAAGCCAAGACGGCGCCCCCGCCGCCCTCGGTGCTGGTGAGCCCGGTCGGCCGTCGAGACGTGGCGCTTTACTTGGAAGCCGTCGGGAATCTCGACGGATACGTGAACGCCGAGATCCGGGCGCGCGTGCGGGGGATACTCCAGGCCCAGAAGTACAAGGACGGATCGACCGTCAAGCAAGGGGCGCTCCTCTTCACCATCGATCGCGCCGAGTATCAGGCCGCGTTCGATTCCGCCAAGGCCGCCCTGGCCCGCGCCGAGACTGCGCAGGGACACAACAAGGCCCAGCTGGCCCGGCGCAAAGATCTGAACGCCGCCAGCGTGGTGAGCCGGCAAGAGCTCGAGGACGCGGAGGCCGCCGCGCACGACGCCGACGACCAGGTCCACGCGGCGACCGCCCAGCTCCGTCAGGCCGAGTTGAATCTGTCGTATACGGAGATCCGGTCTCCGGTGACGGGCGTCGCGGGCCTGGCGCAGGTGCGGGTCGGAAACCTAGTTGGTCAGGACGGGCCGACCCTGCTCACCACCGTTTCGCAGGTGGAGCCGATCCGGGTCAACTTCCCGCTCAGCGAGGTCGACTACATCCGCTCCGCCGATCGTCTCAAGCAGCTCGACGGGCGCGATCGCGCCTGGGCCGAAAAGCAGTTCGCCAAGATGGCGCGCGGCGAAAAGGTCGACGACAGTCTGGAGCTGCTGTTATCGGACGGGTCGGTGTATCCGCACCGCGGCGTGATCGTGGCGGCCAACCGGCAGGTCGATACCTCGACCGGGACGATCCAACTCCAGGCGCTGTTCCCGAATCCGGGGAACTTCCTGCGGCCCGGCCAATATGGACGGGTGCGCTGGCGCCGACTCGACGCGGGGGCCAACGCTTTGGTGGTCCCCGACAGCGCGCTCATCCAGGTGCAGGGGAGCTACTCGCTGGCGGTGGTCGGCGCCGACAACAAGGTGAAGCTTCGAAGGGTCGAGGTGGGCCCGACGGCCGGCGCGGTCCGGATCATTACTTCGGGCGTCGAGCCCGGCGACCGGGTGGTGGTCGACGGCGTTCAGAAGGTCAGCGACGGCACGACGGTCGTCGCCGCGGAGGCGCCACCCGCGGACCCCGCGGCGGAGCGCCATTGAGGAGGTCGCCGTGATTTCGGCCTTCTTCATTCGGCGCCCGATCGTCGCGATCGTGATCGCCATCCTGACCGTGCTGATCGGCGCGGTGTCGCTGGTCGGGCTGCCGATCGCGCAGTTCCCGCAGATCATCCCGCCGCAGATCAACCTGACCACCACCTTCACCGGTGCCGACGCCACGACGATCGAGCAGTCGGTGGCGACGCCGATCGAGCAGCAGGTCAACGGCGTCGACAACATGCTCTACATCCAGTCGACCAACGCCAACGACGGCACCATGACCCAGCGGGTGACCTTCGACGTCGGGACCAACATCGACATCGACAACGTTCTGGTCCAGAACCGCTTCTCGCAGGCGCAGACCTTCCTGCCTCAGGACGTCAAGAACTTCGGCGTCACGATCAAGAAGTCGCTGGCGTTTCCGCTGATCGTCGTCTCGCTCTACTCGCCCGACGGGCGCTACGACGCTTCGTTTCTGACCAACTATGCGACCATCAACATCAACGACGCGCTCCTGCGCATCCGTGGGATCGGCGACATCCGGAACCTGGGCGCCTCCGACTACGCCATGCGGATCTGGCTCAACCCGGACGTGCTGGCGCGCCTGGGCCTGACCGTCACCGACGTGGCGAACGCGGTCCGCGCCCAGAACATCGTCAATCCGGCGGGGCAGGTGGGCGCCGAGCCGGCCCCGCCCGGACAGCAGTTCACCTACACCGTGCGCGCGCAGGGGCGATTGGTGACGCCGGAGGAGTTCGGCGACGTCATCGTGCGCGAGAACCCCGACGGCTCGCTGGTGCGGGTGCGCGACGTGGCCCGCATCGAGATGGGATCGCTCAACTACGCGCAGGTGGGGGCGTTCAACGGCCGGCCGGCCGGGGTGGTGGCGGCCTTCCAGTTGCCCGGATCGAATGCGCTCGACGTCGCCTCGGCGGTGCGCGCCACGATGGTCGACCTCAAGAAGCACTTCCCACCCGGCATGGACTACGAGGTCTCGCTCGACACCACCGCGCCCGTGCGGGCCGGCATCGAAGAAATTCTCATCACCCTGGCCGAGGCCATCGGCCTGGTGGTCCTGGTGGTGTTCATCTTCTTACAGAGCTGGCGTGCCACGCTGATCCCGCTGCTCACGGTGCCGGTCTCGCTGGTCGGGGTATTCGCGGTGTTTCCCTTCCTGGGGTTCTCGATCAACACGCTCTCGCTCTTCGCGCTGGTGCTGGCGATTGGCCTGGTGGTCGACGACGCCATCGTCGTGGTGGAGGCCGTCGAGCACCACATCGAAGAAGGGATGTCGCCGCGCGAGGCCACTTTTCAGGCGATGTCGGAGGTGCAGGCGCCGGTCATCGGGATCGCCCTGATTTTGGCGGCGGTCTTCATTCCGGTGGCGTTCATGGCCGGCATCACCGGCCGGCTCTATCAGCAGTTCGCGCTCACCATCGCGGTGTCGGTCTTGATCTCGGCGTTCAACGCGCTGACGCTCAGCCCGGCGCTGGCCGCTCTCTTGCTGCGCCCGCGCGGCCCGCGCACGGGCCTCCTGGGGCGCCTCGGCGACGGGTTCAATCGGTTCTTCGAACGCGTCACCCGCGGCTATGTGGGCGTGAACGCGCGGCTGGTCCGCAAGCTGGCCATCCCGCTGATTCTCCTGGCCGGGGTGGCGGGCGGCGCGGCGCTCATCGGCCGCAAGCTCCCCTCGGGGTTTCTGCCCGATGAGGACAACGGTTACGCGCTCATCGGTGTGCAGCTCCCGGACGCCGCCTCCTTGCAGCGGACCAAGGCGGTTTTCAAGAAGGTGGAAGCGATCCTGGGCAGCACCGAGGGGATTCGGACCTACAACACCATCGCCGGCTACAGCTTCTTCACCGGCTCCGCCGCCAGCTACGCCGGCACTGGGTTCATCGGATTCAAGCCCTGGGACGATCGCCGTCGGCCGGACCTCACCGCCAAGGCGATCGTCGGGAAGCTCAACGCCGCGTTCGCCAAGATCCCCGAGGCGCGGGTGTTCGCGCTCCTGCCGCCCGCCATCCCGGGGATCAGCGCGGCGGGCGGCTTCAGCATGTTCCTGCAGGACCGCAGCGGCGGGACGGTGCCGTTCCTGGCCGCCAACGTGAAACGCTTCGTCGATGCCGCCCGCAAGCGGCCCGAGCTGCAGAACGTGATCCCGAACTTCTCCCCGGCGGTGCCGCAGATCTTCGCGGAGGTCGACAAGGAGAAGGTAATGAAGCAGGGCGTCCCGATCGCCGACGTCTATGCCGCTCTACAGGCGTTCATGGGCGGCGCCTACATCAACGATTTCACGCGCTTCTCGCGGCAGTGGAAGGTGTTCCTCCAGGCGGATTCGAGCTACCGGCGGAGTCCGGACGATCTGAAGAAATTCTACGTGCGCAACGCCCAGGGGGGGATGGTGCCGCTCTCGGCGTTCGTCTCCATCCACACCACCACCGGTCCCGAGTACACGGTGCGCTTCAACCTGTTTCGTTCGGCCGAGATCATCGGGGCGGCGGCCCCGGGGTACAGCTCGGGTCAGGCCATCGCCGCGCTCGAAGAGGTGGCCGCTCAGACGCTGCCGCCGGAGATGGGCTACGCCTGGAATGCGCTTTCGTACCAGGAGAAGGTCGCGCAGGGCGGGACCGTGAAGGTGCTCGGCCTGTCGCTGGTGATCGTCTTCCTGATCCTGGCCGCGCTCTATGAAAGCTGGTCGCTCCCCTTCAGCGTTCTGCTCAGCACGCCGATCGCGGTGCTGGGCGCTTTCCTCGGCCTGCTGGCGCGTAAGTTCGACAGCAACGTCTACGCGCAGATCGGTCTGGTGATGCTGGTCGGCCTGACCGCCAAGAACGCCATCTTGATCGTCGAGTTCGCCAAGGAGCGGCTCAAACTGGGGCGCACCGTCATCGACGCGGCGCTGGAAGGGGCCCGGCTGCGGCTGCGCCCGATCCTCATGACGTCGTTCGCCTTCATCTTCGGATGCCTCCCGCTCTGGGTCGCCTCGGGCGCGGGCGCTGCTGCGCGCCAGATGCTCGGCACGACGGTGGTGGCCGGGATGTTGGCGGCGACGATGCTCGGCATCTTCTTCGTTCCGGCGCTGTTCGTATTCACCGAGCGCCTGGCTGGGCACTCGGATGTCGAGACCGGTTCGAAAGCGGACACGCCGCACGTGCTCCCCGATCCGAGCTTGCCGAAGTTGGCGGGCGCTCCCAGCTCACCCGCGACCGGTCTGGGCGACGCCGACGGCACGCGTTTGACCTCGGTGGAATAGATGGACCTTCTTCGTTTCGGATGGCTGCCCTGCGCCGCGGCGCTGCTCTCGGCCGGGGCGCAGGCCCAGATGGCGCCGCAGGATTTACCGGGGCCGACCGCGTCAGACCAACCTGGGGCTCCGCCGGCCGCGCCCGGCGCACCGACCCGCGCCGCCCCTCCGCTGCTCAAGGTGACCTGGCAGCAGGCGCTCGATCGCGCGCTGGCGCGCAATCCGTCCGCCGTGGTCGCCAATCAGGAGATCGCGCGGGCCTCCGCGCTGGTGCGCGAAGCGCGCGCCGCTTGGCTGCCGACGCTGATCGGCAACGGCAGCTACACCCGCATCGATTCGAATCGTGAGTTCGGCGGGGTGGTGACCACGCCCATCGGTCAGTGGAACGGGAACATCCAGCTCAACCTGCCGCTGGTCTCGCCTGTCGCTTGGGCCAACGACGCCCATGCGCAAGACGCGCGCGACATCGCCAAGGTGAACGCCGCCGACGTGCGCCGTCAGCTGGCGACCATGGTGGGCCGCGCCTACCTGACGGTGCTCCTGCAACACCGCCAGCTGGAGGTCGTCATTCGCGCGCGCGAGAACTCGCTCGCGCACTACGACTACGCGCACACCCGCCTGCAGCTCGGCCTCGGCAACGGCGTCGACGACGCGCGCGCCGAGCAGGAGCTCCGCACCGACGAAGCGCAGCTCAAGAACGCCCAGATCGCGCTGGTCCGGGCCCAGAGCGCGCTGGCCATTCTGCTCTCCGAGGAGAACTTGGTCGACGCGGTCGACGAGGTGGCGCTGGCGCCGGCGCCGACGTCGGACGCGGCGGTGGCCGACGCGCGCGCGCAGCGCGCCGACGTACGGGCGCTGCAAGCTCGGCGGGTGGCGACCACGCACCTGCGGCGCGACGACTGGGCCTACTACGCGCCGACCTTGCTCGTGCAGGCTGAGGCGTTCAAGGAGACCGAGACGGCGCTGCAACCTGGATCGGGATGGCAGGCGGCGCTCGTGCTCTCGATCCCCTTCTTCGACGGTGGCTTCAGGTACGGTGTGCAGCGGGAGCGGCGGGCCAGCGACGAAGAAGCGCGTGCCCAGCTCGAAGGTCTACTCCGCCAGGTGAGCGTCGAGGTCCGGACGACCTTCGAAGTCGTCCGAAACTCCGACGAAGGCCTCGAGGCGGCGCGCGCCGCCGCAGCCGCCGCGACCACCGCCGCGCTGCTGGCAGACAAGTCGTACCGCGGCGGGGCCAGCACCAACATCGAGGTCATCGACGCCGAGCGCCAGGCGCGCGACGCGGCGTCGCAAGTCGCCCTGGCGGAAGACGCCGCGCGACAGGCGCGCCTCGACCTGCTGCTGGCGACCGGCGCTTTCCCGTAGCCGAGCTGTCGTCATCGCCGCGGTCGGCGTCTCGCTGTGTGCGGTGGCGCCATCGCCGGAGACGGTCTTCGCACGATCGTTGGGCGCGTCGGCCGGCTTGACCGGAGCCCGCCCGGCGGTCTATTCCCTCGGGGTGGCGGTGAAATGGTCGGCCGAGGTGATGGGGCTCCTGAAGACGGGCGACGTGCGGGCGCTCCTGGCGCGCTACGCCGACCTGGCGCTGGCGGGGCTGGTGGTCTCGATCGTCGGCATGATGATC
>Ga0209483_1003155_pt1 | contig 10960 bp, 9 predicted proteins | sample NGEPerA_FD_184508 | JGI IMG/M metagenome (GOLD analysis project Ga0209483, IMG submission 184508) | Arctic peat soil microbial communities from the Barrow Environmental Observatory site, Barrow, Alaska, USA - NGEE PermafrostL2-A... | ecosystem: Environmental > Terrestrial > Soil > Wetlands > Peat... | reverse complement strand
CCCAGTCGCCTCAAGGTCGCTGCACCGCGCAGCCGTCCGCCTGTCCTGCCACACGATGGCTGGATGAATCGCCTTGCCTGTCGCGCGCTCCCACACAACCACCGTCTCGCGCTGGTTGGTAATCCCGATCGCCGCCACATCCCGCGGCCGCGCGCCAATCTTGCCCAGCGCCTCCACCGCGCAAGAGAGCTGGCTGGTAAGGATTTCGGTGGGATCGTGCTCCACCCATCCCGCCTGCGGATAGAACTGTTCAAACTCGTGCTGCGCCGTTGCGGCAATCGTTCCGCTCTCATCAAACAGAATCGCGCGGGAACTGGTAGTCCCCTGGTCCAGTGCAAGAATGTATCCCATTTGTTTCGTCCACCTTCGGAACACAGTCAAACACGCTTGCCTGCTCAACGGCAAGGAGGCGGCTGCGGTAGGCGTCCACCAGGCCACGCAACACTTTCCAGGGTTGCGCAATCAAAGCTCCGTATTGAGCAGAAAGATACGCCGTGCCGCATTCTCATCGAGTGAACGACGGCATCCTGTATCATTAAGGGGATGCCCCGCGATTTGGTGGCTCCAGCGGAAGCAGGGATGTTGTGTCCAGAGCCCATTGCACTCACGTCGACGCGACCAGCAGGGAGCGGCGACCCCCGCATTAGGCTCAGCAAGGCACCGTAACCCTGGTTCCACTCAAAACCAACGGAGGATTTTTCCCATGGCAGATACAGTCAAGAAAGCAAAAGCCCCCGCAAAACCGCGCAAAACCGCAGCAAAGAAAGAAAAAGTCAGCCAACCAGCAAAAACGTCCATGCCGCCTCGCGACGAGATCGGAAAACTCGCTCGAGCCTATTGGGAGCAGCGCGGGTACCAGGATGGCTATGCGGAGCAGGACTGGCTGCGTGCCGAGCGGGAACTGCTCAAAATGGCTTCCTAGAAACGGCCCTGTAGCCCTGATCAATTGTGTCGCGTACTCCGCGCTAAAGTACGGAGAGATGGTGCGCTGCCCGCAGGTATTTCGCCCTCGGATGAAAGCAGGGCATGGCGCTTACTGCACCGCCATTGCTACTTTGCTATCGTCCCAAAGAACGCATTGCTGCCCGAGCGCAGGTCGCGTCCATACGTGAACACTACGCTCGTGCCCAGCACCGTAAGCTTTGTCCCGACCCCTACATCAAATATCCACTGTCCCGTCGACAATCCGCTTGTCGGCGCGCCCGTTCTGGCAATGTCAGCCAACGGCCCGGTCTTGATGCTGAACAGCCCATTGCCATAGATGCGCCGGTAGAAATCCGTGTTTGCGAGAAAGTAATTACTGCCCAACGGTGAGCTGCCCTTCTGCCGGTCCCGCGTGCCGATTTGCCCGCGAAGCCAAAGATCGGTGTCCCGCTCCATGCCGAGCATGAACAGTTCGTCAAACGGTGCGCTTCCGAACGTCCGTCCCGCGCGCACTCGTTCCGCAAATTCATACGTGTCGCCCTGCGCCTGCGGAAACCAATGCGCTAGGACCGATCCCTGCAGTTTTCCAAAAACATTCGGCGCGCCGGGCACTTGCGCCTGTGTCGGCCACATGCGCGCAAGTTCTGAGTTCGCTTCCACGGCAATTGAAAATCGCCGCTCCGGAACATCTACTACCTTGCCCTCGATCGAAGCCAGATGTTTCAGTTCATAGCCGGGAACCACCAGCGCAGGTGTCAACGCTGTTCCATCCACTACGTTGCGATAGGTACGATGCGACAACTCCGCGCCTGTAGACCACTGCAGTCGTCCACTCGGAAAGCCCATCACCGATCCAGTGACCGTCTGCCGCTGCAAGTTCAGCGATCCCAGCACCGGGGCCGCGCCGGTAAACGAGCGCCGTATCGCCCAGTTCTCATTGCGCGCATCTGCTTCCAGTTGCCATCGCCATTGTGGCAGATCGTGCAGCGGCGCAGAAACGGAAATCCATGCACGCCTTTTTTGCGAGTCCCAGCGCAGCAGAGATTCAACATTCGCGGCCGACCCCCGGATATTGAAGTAGCTGGGATAAATGGTTCCGTACGCCGCCCCACCGAACGTCGAAATCAGCGCCTGCACGCGGCTGCTGCCGAAGCCGTTCAGTTCCTGCGCATGAAACTCGGCGTCGAAACTTCCACTGGGATTTCCATCCGCGCGCGCATTCAAAACGATGTTGTATTTCGGAAAGATGCCCAGCCCATCAAGCAGTGCCTCGGTCGTTTCAAAGTCGCGCTGCTTCAGCGTCGCCGCCGGCGAAAACGCAAATGCACGATCCAGAATCAGCCGCTGCACGCGCAGTTGCGGATCGAAATTAAGAGCAGCGACATATGGTTTCTGAGCGCGGTTCCAATACTTGAGCGCCGCGTTCGTGTTTCCCATCAGCAGGTAAACGGTCCCAGCAAAGTTGTTGGCGTATTCGTCCTTCGGGTCGATCTTCAACCCTCGACGCAGCCACGCCGTCGCCTCCGAATTGTGTTTGAGTTCAAAAGCAACGCCGGCCAACTCGATCGCGAAGCGCTTCTCCTCAGGACATTCGTGCTCGCCCGCGATGAGCGCCGCGCGCGCCTCCGGCCACTGTTGCAAATGCGCCAAGGCAAGTCCGTACTCGAAATTCAGATCGGCCGAGCGCGAAGCAATCGAACCGGCCAGCCGCACCACCTCGGCCCAATTCTTCTGTTCAAAGAGCTGTTGAATCTGGGAAGATTCCGGTTGGGCGTCCGGCCCGTTCGCAGAGCATTGCCCCCACAACATGCCGGAAAAAATCACAAGAGAAAACAATCCTGCAATCAGTGCACAGACGCGCTCAGCTTTCCTCTGTCTCTGCAAGAGCGCCTCCGTACGGCTCTTTTCTCAATAGAATGGTCAGCGCGCAGTCGCAGCCGGCACGGCCAGCAGCAACCAGTTGTGCGTTGCGCTCCACTCTCTCTCGAATCCCGCGCGCTCCCGCGTCAGCAGCTTGCGCTCTGCAGGATCGTTCATCGTCACCAGCCCGCGCTGCGCATCGATTCCATCGATCACAACATAATGCAGCTCGCGCTGGCCGCCGGGCCGGAGAGCCGCAATCAGCGGACGTCCCTTCCGCAGTTGCTCCTCAAGATCGCTCCAGCTTCCGTTCAGCGCGAACACCTGAAATCCATGCTGGCGCAGGTACTCTCCCATTTGCTCCGCACGAATGCCGTGTTCGCGTGACGAATATAACTCGCGTTGAATTGCATCAACGTCGCTGTCGGCGCCAGACGCATTCCTTTGTTGGGCTGCCCAGTACCCCATCACCATTGCAATCGACGCGGCTCCGCATCCCTCTTTCGGCTGATGCACAAACGGCACGTCAATCCATACAGGCGCAGGTGTTGGCGTTTCGGCCCTTGCCGTTCCTGCTAGAACCGGAAAAACAAGAACCAGAAACGCCGTGCACCGCGCTGCAACTTTTGCATTCAATGCTTGACCGCGACAATGATGAGAACGACCGCAACAAGAATGATGAGCAACAGCATCTCATTGCTCAGCGCGCCTGCAGCAAACTTCTGTTGCGCATCCGCTGCGCGCGTAGCCAGGTTCGCCAACTCCTCATCGGATAGCGTGGGAATGGCCGTCTGCACCTGCACGGGGCTTACGTGCGCATCCCGCATGGCGCGCTCGGCCATCGGCGAGGAAAGAAATCCGGCGACAGTAGTGATGTTCCGCTGCCGTGCCGCGGAAGACGTCTCCAACTGTTTCTGCAGCGCCTGGGAGCTGACGATATGGTCCTGCTCCATAGCTTGCGCAAAAACGTCGGGAGGAAAGGCGAGAGCAACAACCAGCGCGCCTGGTAAAACTCCTTGAATCAACATCCTGGAAAGGACTGACAGTCTCATCGTTGGGGGATCTCCGAGATTAGTATTTTTTGCTTCACTGTTAGATGCCCGACTATGAAGGTTGAGTTGCCACCTCTCCCGGCTCATCCTGTCACTCGATAGCTAACTGGTTCTATATGCGGTCTATAGCGCCGCTCAACATAAAAGCCGCCTACACTCAACCGGACTTGATCAGCCGGTAACCGCCGTACAACGCAAGCAGATCGACAGCCCCCGCAAAGATCACTCCTGTCCAGAAATCGGGGTCGTGGCTGGGGCCATAGCATTTTCGGGATTGGTGTAGACCGAAGGCACCATGCTAAGTGGCTTTTTCCTCAAGAAAAAGCCACCTTTCAATGCGCTTAAAAAGTCTACGTGTATTCCGAAAATGCTCTGATTGCGAAGAAGTGATGGATTGCATGGGCAAAGTGGAGAGCGGTGAGGATTACGGCAATTCCGCTCATGATGGTCAAGGCTCGCATGTTCGCTCCTGAATCCCAGCGATGGAATGCCGAAGAGGTTAGCACAACGCCGGCCCGCCAGGAACTACTGATTCAACTCCCCGTAATGCGGCACCTTGGGCGTCAATCTCCGTACCACGAACTCCTGAAACAGATTTCCGATTGCGCTTGAGGCAATGCCCAGCCCGGACTCTTCAATCGTCAGTGCCACGCCATCGCGGTTTTTTGCCGGATAGTAAAGATTTGCGATTCCACCCGCAGCAAGGCTGCCCAGAATTCCCGAATAGTCGAACTGCCAATGCCCGTTGTCGCCCTTGCAAATAACCGCATTCGCAACAGCGTAGAGTATGCGCGAGCGAACCGTCCCGGTGCCTTTGTAAAAGTAGCGCGGGTCCTGCTTGAAAGCCGCAGGCAGTATTGCGCCGCCGATCATGGTGCCGATAAAGGCGTCGGCATAACTCGCGCCAAAGCGTTTGGCATAGCCCTGGGCTCCCTGCCCGTAACCGCTGAATGAATTCTCAGCCTGCTCAATGCCCGCGAAGCCTCCGGCAGCCACCCATGCAACAGGATCGATTGACGACTTCCATGCAAGAACATATTTTTGCCGAGTGGTGAGCGGCGGCGCGTTGGGCGCGTAGGTGACATAGAAATTTGGAATGATGCCCAGCACGCGCTGTTGCGTCTCTTCGTGGAATTGTTCCACGGCAATGTCCTGTTGCGAAGCTGTCACCTGCACCTCGCTGGTAGCAGTTGTCACCTGCAGCACGATGGTTTGCGTGTCGTAATTCTCGCCGGGGTGCAGAGTGCCGGAGAGTGTCCGGGTTGCGAATCCATCCGAGGAGATCGTGAGTTTGAAAGCCCCAGCAGTAACGTCGGCGAAACTGAAAGCGCCGTCGCTGCCGGTGGTCTGCGTTCGGGACAGCGGAGCGCCGGGGCCGGCCAACGTCAGCGCAACGCGCACGCCCTCGTATACCTCTCCGTCTTTGCTCTCAACCACGCCGTGAATGGTCCCTGGCGAGGCTTCATCGGCAGCGGGTTCTGCGGTTTGTTCCGCGGTTTTCTCCTGGACTTGCGGCGCGCCTGCCGATGCGCCATCCTGACCCCTCACGCAAAGCCCAGGCCCAAACAGCGCAACAATCAGGATTAGGCCGGATTGCACCACGCGCATACGGGAACCTCTCGGTTCTCGTTTCAGATTTGCTTTAAGTCCGCTCAGGCCTGCCCTCGGTTCTGAATCAAGGAAGATGCCCGTATCGTGGGGAAACGGGGCGCAGAGTATCCTGCTTGGTATTTAGACGAGCTTTACGCCGTGTTGTTGCAGGCCCAGCGTGCGAACTCTATTGCACTTCTCCGATATAAACCCCGAAAGGTCCCAGTTCGATGGCTCCCAGCGTCGCTGGGTCCGCCGCCCCTGGCGTCTTTAGCAGCGTCTTTACTTGGTAAGGCTTCACGCCCGCACCGCCGATTGCCAGGTCAACCGTCTGCGGGTCGGCAGTGAAGTTGACACTCACCACCACCTGGGACGCACCGTGCGCCTGTCGCATCCAGCTCAGCACCTTGTGGTTCTCGGTGTCCAGCATGATGTTGGCGCCGTTCTCAAATGCCGGCACGGTCTTCTTCAGCTTGATGAGGCTCTGGTACCACGCAAACAGCGAAGTAGGATCGTTCTTCTGCGTAGCCACGTTGATGGTCGCCGCGCTCGGCGGCACCGGCAGCCACGGTGTGCCCTGGGTAAAGCCCGCGTTCGTGCTCGCGTCCCACTGCATCGGTGTGCGCTCGCCGTCGCGTCCCTTCTCCTTCGGCCAGCCGGTAATGCCAATCGGATCTTTCACGTCCTGCTTGCGCTTCGGTGGCGTGGTCTTCATCCCGATCTCGTCGCCGTAATAGAACAGCGCCGCCCCACGACTCGCGAACAGAATCGTCGCCAGCACCCGCTGAATGTCCTCGTCATGGACACCGTCGCAGTAGCGCATATCCAACCGCGGGTTGTCGTGGTTGTCAAACAGCAGCAGCGGAATGTGCGCGCTCAGGTGCGTCTCCGCATCGACCAGCTTCGAGCGGAATTGCGCCACGTCCAGCTTGTTGATGAACGCCACCTGCGTATCCATCGGCAGATGAAACTCCGGCTTCCCCGGTGGGCCATACATCTTGGCCAGCTCTTCAATGTTAGGCAGGTACGTCTCGCCGATCAGCACCCGGGTTCCCGGAAACGCGATGGTATTAAACTTGTCCGTAGTCGCCCGCATCTCCTCCATCACCGGATGCAGTCCCAGTTGGTTGTCGGTCTTCGAGTTGTCCAGTTGCGGGTCCCCGTAGGCGTTGATGATCACTTTCCCTTTCTTGTCCCGCACCACGCCTTCGTCGGCCATGCTCGGATCTTCAAAGAGTGTCGTGATCGCATCGAACCGGAATCCGCCCACTCCACGCTTCAACCAGAAGCCAACGATTTCCTCGAATGCCTCATGAACCTTGGGGTTGTGCCAGTTCAGGTCCGGCTGCTGAATGTAGAACTTGTGGTAGTAATACTGCTTCGTCTTCTCATCCCACTGCCACGCCGAGTGGCCAAACAACGACTGCCAGTTATTTGGCGGCACTACCTTGCCGGTGGCTGGATTGACTTTGCCGTCGTTCCACACATACCAGTCCCGGTAAGGGTTGTCTTTCGACGAGCGCGACTGAAGAAACCACGCGTGCTTGTCCGAGGTGTGGTTCATCACCATATCCATCAGCACCCGGATGTGACCCTTGCTGGCCTCCGCCACCAGCCGGTCAAAGTCGGCGAGCGTGCCGTACTGCGGATCGATATTCATGTAGTTCGAGATGTCGTAGCCAAAATCCACCTGCGGCGACGGATACACCGGCGTCAGCCAGATCGCGTCCACACCCAGCTCCTTCAGGTAATCCAGCCGCTCGGTGATTCCGTTCAGATCGCCGAGTCCGTCCCCGTTTGTGTCTTGAAAGCTGCGTGGGTAAATCTCATAAATGACGGCATTCTTCCACCAGTCTCGTTCCGCCGAGTGAGTTGTAATGCTGGGAGCCGGTTTCACAGCCGCGGTTTGTCCTCCTGCAGTCAGCGCCGCGGTCCCCAAAATCAGGGCCAGAGCGCAGTTCCCTAACTTCATTGCGCCTCCTCGTGCTTGTTCCGCCGTTCGTCAATTCGGCAACTGTATTAGACGGGTGAAATTACCAAAGCGTTGTCGGCTTCAGTTGGTACCGTCCGCCACAGCCCAATGTTAACCTCTGAATCTAATTCAGCTTCGTTCACGGAGGATAACGGGAAGGTGTATCATCCGTTTACCAAAACCGCATGAATGGAGCCAACAACATGACAAAACAGACGCAAGAGGCAAAAATCGTTGTCAGTAAGGATGGTCCATACATCGTTTCTGGAGATGTACCGATCGCGATTCAAGTCATCACTCCCAACCGCGATGGGGAATCCTGGGAATGGAAGCAAGGCGAGTCATTTGACGTAAAGCCCGATTACGCGCTTTGCCGCTGCGGTCACTCCAAGTCCAAGCCATTTTGCGACGGTTCTCATGCCAAAATCGGGTTCGATGGCCGCGAGACCGCGAGCCGCGTGCCTTACGCCCGGCAGGCGGAAACGATTGACGGACCCACCGTGGTCCTGAGCGACGCTGAAAACCTGTGCGCCTTTGCCCGGTTCTGCGATGCAGGTGGAAAGATCTGGTCGCTCATTGACAGGACCGATGAGCCCGAGGTTCGGCAACTGGCGATCCACGAGGCGACGTATTGCCCCTCGGGCCGCTTGGTCCTCCAGGACAAGAAAACGCACAAGGAGATCGAACCGCCCCTTCCTCCTTCGATTGGCGTGGTGGAAGATCCGGCGCTGGGATGCAGCGGCCCGCTCTGGGTGCGCGGGGGGATCACCGTTGAGTCGCACGACGGCAAGCGCTACGAAAAGCGAAACCGCGTTACGCTCTGCCGCTGCGGTGCATCCGAAAACAAACCGTTTTGTAACGGAGCACACGCCCGCATGAAATTCCAGGACGGCCTCATTGTCAAGTAGACTCGCTCCGTTGAAGGGCCTGAGTGCCAAGGGGCGAGAGCCCAAACCCCAATCTCACTGAGGCTGGTCCGGCCGTTGCGCCGGCTTTCCCTTCATCCGGTCAAAATCGACGCCGAACTGCGGATTCGCGCGTGTGCCATTGATATGAATTGGAACTTCTGTCCCCGCTCCATCCTTCTGGAAATAGCGGTCCACGGGCTTCAGCAGGAATCCCTTCCAACCACCCACCATTGCTGATACCGTCGCCTGCATCTTCGCAGTACCCGCAAAGTTCAGCAGCCCACCCTCAATGCCATATGTACCCTTTAGATCAATTACTGCTCCCGGCACCGTGTACTCCAGTTCCGGCAGAGTGACCAATCCCGCCGCCATCCGGAAACTCCCCTTCATAGCTGAGCGAACCTCATCTTCGCCGCTTGCCTTCGCTTCCTTCGGCCGTCCCTGGCCGCGCGCGCTCAACTCCCGAATCCGATCTTGTATCTTCGCGCTCGCAAACTGCGCATCGTCCAGCGCAAATGTGCCTGTGAGCTTTAGACGTTCGTGAACGGGAACAGGGCCGGGCGGAATTTCCAGCCCTGCCTTCATCGTCAACGCACCAGTGAGCAATGGAGTTCTTGAGCGGCTCGCAAGCCGTAGAAAATCCTCAATCCGTCCCCGGTCCACATTGATCGTCAACGCAATCTCGTGCCCGGCAGGGCGCAGCCCGCTCTTCCCGACCGCCACCGCAGCCACGCGCATGATCTGTCCGCGCGTCCAGAAGTGCGAGTGCCCCAGGGTCGCCTCCACAGGCTCCAACTGCGTGTCCCCGTTGGTCCCGTCCACATACGCGTGAAACTTCGTGTGCAGGGGCAGCGTAGTGCCAAAGTGGGTCAGTTGGAAATCCTGCGTATCCGTCTCTCCATCCACCACCATGTCGCGCAGTGTGCCCTGGTAGTGCCCGGTCGAGTTCAAAATTCCCGCGATCCCCTTGAATCCGCTAAGGTCCGCATGATCAAACCGATAGTCGCCCACAATCGGGCTTTCGCCGGGGTCCGCCACCAGCCACGGCCCTAAACTGCCTTTGGTGTAAATAGTCCCCACCGGCCTGGGATTGGTAAGTTCCGCGTCGAAGTTCATCGGCCCACCGGCACGGATTCCCGTCAGCGTCAGATGTGCAATGGCAAACTCCAGCGGCAGCTTGCCCGGCTTGCTCGTCTCCACCGTCAGGTGCGCCCCGTTGCATTCCAGACTGTCCACCTGAAAACGCAGCAGCCTCGCGCCTCCGGTTGCAGGAACGGCAGATGTTCCCTTTGCCCCCTCCGCACCGTGGTCAAAGTGCGGCCGCGGTGGCATGTCCACGTCCAGCCCCTTCAGTTGCACAACCGAAATGCGAATCGCCTGCCCCGACTTGTAGTCCAGCGGTGCATGAAACCGGAACTCGTCGAGCCGTATCAGCGGAGTCGGTGAGCCGGCAGAACCTGGCACCCTGACCCCCTCCACCTCCGCCGGCGGCCAGATGCGCAGTCCGTTGCCTTCGGCCCACAATCCATTCCGAAGCGTCAGGTGAAAGCTGTCCAACTCGACGCGCGCGTGAAAGTGGTCTTGCAGCCCCTGCACAATGTAGGCGCGCATGATCGGCTCGGCCCGGTGCGCCAGCATCAGCACAGCGCCGGTCAGCACTGCAAACGCCACCAACAATCCGCCGCCGACCCACTTCAGCCATCGGTGCCTGCACCAGAACCCTGCTTGCATCTCCCCACACCCACCTTTTCTTTCACATTTATTCTTGCAGGCCCACCCTCACTGGATAGACTCCACCGAAGCTCTTCCCTTTCCCACAAAAAATTCGCGTCCCACCTTTGCCCGTTCTTCCTCGCACATGGGTGGGATGCGATAATCCCACCGCCCGCCGTCCCACCCACATTTTCTGAACAGTGCCCCAATGCCGTATCCTTCTTGGCACGGATGCAAGAGCTGATTGAAAACCTCGTAAAGTTGCAAGCTGTCGAATTGGACCGGGCCCGCGTCATCCAGGAGACACGCGCCCTGCCCGCCGAGCTCGCCCAGGCCACCGCCGCGCTCGCTACCGCCCAGCGTCAGGCCGAAGAAGCTTCAGCCGCGCTCAGCCGCGAGGAATCGCTCCGCACCCGCCTCGAACGCGAGATCGCCGGCCACCGCCAGAAGACCACCCGCTTCCGCACCCAGCTCGACTCGGTGAAGACCCCGGAGCAGGCCGCAGCCATCGAGCACGAGATTCGCTTTGAAACCGCCGAAGCCGACCGGCTCGAAAGCGAGGAGTTCACCAGCCTGGAACGCACCGAGGCCCTGGAGCCCGCACTGGCACAGGCCCGGGCCAAGGTGGAAGTCATGTCCGGCGCTCTGGAAAAGACCCGCACCCGCGTCAATCACCGTCAACATGAGTTCACCGCTCAGCTCGACACACTCAACGCCGAGCGCGAAGTTCTCCGGCCTCTCATCGAGCCCGAGTGGCTCACCCGCTTCGACCGCATCTCCACTTCCCGAGGCACCGGCCTGGCCCGCGTCGACAATCAGCAGTGCATCGGCTGCCGCATGGGCGTTCGCCCCCAGATGTGGAACCAGCTCCGCGAGGGCCAGGTGCTCACCTGCGACAGTTGCGGCCGCATTCTTTACTGGGATCCCGCCATGGCTCCCGC
>Ga0209483_1003152_pt1 | contig 10963 bp, 9 predicted proteins | sample NGEPerA_FD_184508 | JGI IMG/M metagenome (GOLD analysis project Ga0209483, IMG submission 184508) | Arctic peat soil microbial communities from the Barrow Environmental Observatory site, Barrow, Alaska, USA - NGEE PermafrostL2-A... | ecosystem: Environmental > Terrestrial > Soil > Wetlands > Peat... | reverse complement strand
GGTCCTCGAGGCCCCGGTCGACGCCGGCGAGATCCTCGACGTGCAGCCCGGTTTCGGCAGATCCATCGTCACCGCCCTCGCCCACGTGGGTGGCCGGAGCGTGGCCATCGTGGCCAACGACCCGAGTGTGCTGGCCGGCACCATCGACGGTGACGCGGCCGACAAGGCGGCCCACTTCCTCGACGTGGCGGACGCATTCGGGCTGCCGTGCATCTTCCTGGCCGACAATCCCGGCGTGCTGGCCGGCACGGCAGCCGAGGGGCGGGGCATCCTGCGTCACGCCGCCCGGCTGTTCGCCGTACAGCACCGGATGCGGGTACCCAAGCTGCACGTCACCCTGCGCAAGGCCTTCGGGTTCGGCTCGTCGGTCATGGCCATGAACCCGTTCGACAACCAGACCGTCACATTGGCCCTCCCCTCCATCACGCTCGGGGCGCTGCCGGCGGCCTCGGCAGCGAGCGGCATCGACGACCCCGACGAGCGGGCCCGGTTGGCCGTCGAGCAGTCGGAGGCATCGGTGCGGGCCGCCGCCCGGCTCTCCTACGACGACGTGGTGGATCCTCGCGACCTGCGCGACGCGCTCCTCGCCGGCCTCGACCTGGTCGACGGTCGGGACCCGGGGTCCCGGGAGCCACGGGCGCTCGGCATCCTGCCCTGACCCACCCCGGGCCCACCCACCGGTCGACGGATCAGATCGGGCCGGCCTGCAGGCGCAGCATGTCGGCCGACCCGGCCCCGTCGACGGCGATCACCTGGCCCGAGACGAACCGGGCCAATGGGCTGCACAGGAACAGGGCCAGGTAGGCGATGTCCGAGCCGTGACCGTGCCGGCCCAGCGGGTTGGTCGGCTTCGGCGGGGCCCCGCCCGGAACTGCTTCCGCAAAGCGCCGCAAGCCCTCGGTCCCGAGCATCGAGCCGGGGGCGATGGCATTGACCCGGATCCCGTAGGGGCCCCACTCGACCGCACAGCTGCGGGTGAGGGAGTCGACCCCGGACTTGGCCGCCGCCACATGGGCCTGGTACACCACGCCACGTTGCTCGAAGGGCGCGCTGATGTTCACGATCGAGCCACCGTTTTCCCGGAGCCAGGCATCGAAGGACGCCCGGGTCACGTTGTATGTGCCCAACAGGTCGATGTCGACGACCGCCTTGAATCCGTTGGGCGAAATGGTCGACATCGGGGCCGGGAAATTGCCCGCCGCGTTGTTGACCACGATGTCGAGCCTGCCCCGTTCGGCCACCACGCCGTCGACCACGGCGCGCACGGCCTCGGCATCGCGGACGTCGCACACCCCGAAGGAGACGTCGAGCCCCTCTCCCGACAGTTCGGCCACGGCGGCCTCGAGGACATCCTGCTTGCGGCTGGCCATGACCACGGCGGCGCCGTGGGCCCCGAGGACCCGGCAGATCTCCTTGCCGATCCCGGTGGCCCCGCCGGTCACCAGGGCGACCCGGCCGGCCAGGACATCAGGGACGAAGGAACTCGGCTCCACCGACATGTTCGATTCGTCCACGACACCCCCTGGGTCTGGCCGGGACGCAGGGCGCCCGGGCTCCGATGCTGGCTGTCGGATCACCGTAGGCCAGTCGCCGCGGCGGGCGCCGGACCGGTCGGCGATGCGATCGGTGCCGGACGGGCTCAGGCTCCGGCGGCCGCCCGGTCGTCGGCCACCGCGTCGTACGTGTCGTAGTCCTCGCTCGTGTCCCCGGCGAACTCGTACTCGAGCAAGCCCGCCGCGCCCCACCGCTCGCGCAGGTAGCCGTCGTTGGCGTCGAGCAGACCGAGCCGCTTCACGTTGGGGACCAGTTTGGCGAAGAACCCGTTCTGGAAGCTCTGGAACGGGGACGACTCCATGGACGCCGCCGCCTCGATGATGAACGGCACCACGTCGGCCACCAGCACGCCCATCCGCTCCCAGACCTCGGGCGTGGTTGACCGCGCCCGGGCGTGGACGGTGTGCTCGAGCAGGAAGTCCTGGCGGTCCTTCAGTTCGGCGGCCGACAGGTGCTCGTAGTACTCGGACAGGGACAGGATCCCGAAGGCCACGTGACGGGCCTCGTCAGCCATGACGTAGCGCAGCAGCTTCTTGAGCAGGGGCTCGGTGGTCCGACGGGCCATGTCGCCGAAGGCGGACAGGGCCAACGACTCGATGACGATCTGCATCCCGAGGTAGGCGATGTCCCACCGACTGTCCTCGATCAACCCGGTGATCTGGGCCTCGAGGTGCGGATTCATCGGATAGGCGTCGCCCACCTTCTCGTCGATATAGCGGGCGAACACCTCGGTGTGCCGGGCCTCGTCCATGGTCTGGGTGGCGGCGTAGTACTTCGCGTCGATCCACGGGACGGTGTCGACGATCTTGGCGGCCGTCATCATGGCGCCTTGTTCGCCGTGCATGAACTGGCTGAGCAGTGCGGTGAACATCTCGATCCCGAGGGTGACCAGCTCGGCGTCGCCCCACGAGGCGATGGGGGAACCGGGCATCTTCGTGACCTCACGCATCAGACGGAGGTTCGGGGCTTCGAGGTCGATCAACGACTCGGGGTCCACCTCGGTCGACCAGTCGAGGTCGGTGACGCTCACCCACTGGGACTGGGCGGCCTTGTTGTACAAGGTGACCAGCTGGGGCCGGGTGCGGTCGTACTGCCACGTGTAAATGCTCTGGCTGTGGTCGTCGATGAGCTTGAAGGTGGCGTCGATCTCGTCCCGGTCGGGCAGCTGCGTGGTCATCGGGTTCGCTCCTCCGCCGGATCAGGGGTCGGTCCCGCACCATCTGGGGAATCCGGGCCCGCCGACCCCATCGATCCTACGGCTGCAGGTCCGGTCCCGCTCAGTCGCCGGTGGTGCGCCCCCGGCGGGCCAGCGAGTCGATGGTGACGGCGGCCAGCAGCACCAGCGCGGTCACCATGTACTGGTAGGCCGCGGCCAGGCCGAGCAGTCCCATGCCGTTGTAGATGGTGGCGATGACCAGGCCGCCCAGGAGGGCATAGACCATCTTGCCGCGACCGCCGAACAGGCTGGCGCCGCCGATGACCGCCGAGGCCACGGCGTAGAGCACGAGGGTGCCGCCATCGATGTTGCTGGAGATCGACCCGAGGCGCGAGGCGTACACGACGCCGGCGATCCCCGCCGTGAGCCCGGTGAGGGTGAACGCCCACAGCTTGTTCCAGCCGAGGCTGATGCCGGCCCGGCGGGCCGCCTCGGCATTGTTGCCGATGGCGTACAGGTAGCGGCCGAAGCGGGTGCGACCCAGCAGGAGCGTCCACACCGCCATGATCCCGACCACGATGAGCACCACGTAGGGCACGCCCTGGACGGGGATCAGCGCGCCGCGGTTGGTGTTGCAGACGAGGACGAGCCCCACCCCGGCAGCCGCCATCGCGACGACCTTGAGCACCGACACAGCTATCGGGGGGGCCACCAGCCCGTTGATGCGGCGGTGCCGATCGCGCAGGAACGTCACGGCGCCGACCAGGGCCACGGAGGCGATCATGACGATCCAGCCGGCCGTCGTGCTCATGTTGCCATTGGCCAGGTCGTTGAGCACCGGGTCGGTGATGCGGATGGTGCCTCCGGTGCCGTTGCCATTGACCAGGTAGAGCAGGACCCCCTCCATCCCGAGCAGTCCGGCCAGGGTCACCACGAAGGACGGCAGCCGGAAGATGACGACCAGAGCGCCCCACAGCGCGCCGACGGCCGCGGTCGTCGCCACGCCCCCCAGGATGGCGACCCACCACGGGAGCCCATGGGTGGTCGAGAGGATGGCGGTGATGGTGGCGCCCACGCCGGCCACGAAGCCGACCGACAGGTCGATCTCCCCCAGCACCAGCACCCAGATCTCGGCCATGCCGAGGAGGACGAAGACCGAGCCCTGGACGAGCAGGTTGACCAGGTTGCCGGAGGACAGGAAGACCGAGTCCTGGACCTGGAACACGATGACCAGGAGGATCAGCCCGCCGAGTACCGGGAGCACTCCGCTCTCCCCACTGCGGATCTTCTTGCCGAGGGACCGGGCATACTCGCCGAGCGACCCCGTCAGCTCGGGGGGGACATCCAAGTCCACCGGCGTGTCGCTGTCCACCTCCGCCGAGACCATGCCCGGGATGTCGGTCTGGCGCCGGCCGGCCTCGTCGGCGCTGCCCCGCTCCTCGTCGAGTGCCACGCGCTCAGGCCTCCGTGTCCGTGGTGGCGGGGCCGGCCGGTGGGTCGTCGGCGCTGCGACCGGTGGTGATGAGCTCGACGGTCCGCTGGCGGTCGTACTCGGCCACGGGGCCGCTGCTCACCAGGCGTCCGAGGTAGAGCACGGCCAGCCGATCGGCCACCTCGAACACGTCGTTCAGGTTGTGGGAGATCACGATGACGGCGATCCCCCGGGCCCCGAGGGTCTTGATCAGCTCGAGCACCAGGGCCGTCTGGGTCACCCCGAGGGCGGCGGTCGGCTCGTCCATGATGACCAGCCGGGCGTCGCGCATGACGGCCCGGGCCACGGCCACGGACTGGCGCTGCCCGCCGGAGAGGGAGCCGACCAGCTGGCGGACCGACTGGACGGTGGTGACGGACAGGTCGGCCAGGGTCTGCTTGGCGGTGATCTCCATCCGGGTCTCGTCCAGCAGCCGGTGGGAGAGCGCCTCGTGCCCGAGGAACATGTTCTGGACGATGTCCAGGTTGTCGCAGAGGGCGAGGTCCTGGTACATGGTGGCGATCCCGAGATGATCGGCCGCCTTCGGCGTGCCGATGTCGACCCGGTTGCCGTCCCACCTGATCTCGCCCCCGGTCGGCGGCCAGATGCCGCTGACCGTCTTGATCAGCACGGACTTGCCGGCACCGTTGTCGCCCACCAGGGCGGTGACCTGCCCCGCCGGCACGTCGAGGTCGACGTGGTTCAGGGCACGCACGGCACCGAAGTGCTTGGAGATGCCACGCAGCGCCAGCAGCGGACCGCCCGCGCCGCCAGATCCACCGGTCGCCCGGCCCTCCGCGACGACGCTCATCGTCGCGGAGGGCCGGTCACGTGCGACTGGTGCACCCGGCTAGTGGATCCCGTAGGTGGTGCAGTCGGCCGCGTAGGCGCCCGTGCAGATCTGCGAGGCCGGGACGAATCCGTCGGCCACCACCGTCGCCTGGACATTGGTCGGCGTCACCCACTCGGGGATCAGGAGCGACGACGGCACGTTCACGTTGGCCGTAGTGTCCTTGGTCGAGCCGTTCACCAGGCCGGCAGGCGGCGTCTGCCCGGCCCGCAGGTACAGGGCCAGGGCCGCAGCGGCCTGGGCCTCGAGGTAGATCGGCTTGTAGGCCGTGCCGCACTGGTAGCCGGAGATCACGTTCTGGATACCGATCAGTGTGGCGTCCTGGCCCGTGACCGGGAACTTCTTCGCCGGGACGTTCAGGGTCTTCAGGTACGAGATGATCGGCGCCGCGTTCTCATCGTTTGGCACGACGACGGCGTTCATGCTCGGGTTGGCCGTGTAGGCCTGCTGGAACTCGGTGAGCGCCGTCGGCGGGTCCCACGTGCCGGCCGGGTTGGCCACCACCTTGTAGGTGCCCGCCGAGACCAGCGGCTTCAGCACGGCGTTGTAGCCCTGGGCGAAGAGCGTGGCGTTGTTGTCCGTCGGCGAGCCGACCATGACGCCCAACGTGGGTGTCGACACCTTCCAGGAGCCGATGCACGAGGTCATCCCGTTGCCGATGAGCGTGCCGACCTTCACGTTGTCGAAGCTCACGTAGTACTTGCGGCTTCCGCCGAGCACCAGCCGGTCGTAGTCGACCACGGGCACTCCGTGTGCCTTGGCGTAGGACTCGATCGAGTTGCCGACGCCGGGATCGAGCGGGTCGACGACGAGGACGGTGGCACCGGACGTGATGTCCGACTGGGCGTCGGTCAGCTGGGTGGAATCACTGCCCTGGGCGTTCTGGATGATCGTGTCCGAGGTGCTCAGTCCGGCCGCGGCGAACGCCTTGGTCAGATAGGGGGCGTCGAACTCGGTGTATCGGGACGACGTCACGGTGTCGGGCAGGATCACGGCGACCTTGCCCTTGCCGGCCGACGTGACGGACTTCAGATTGGCCATGGTGGTGAAGTCCTTGGTGAACGTCGTCACCGACACCGTGGCGCCCCCAGAGGAGCCTCCCGAGGCGGCAGTCGTCGTGGTGGACGACGAACTGCTGCTCCCGCAGGCGGCTGCGAGCAGACCGCCCACCATCAACAAGGGCACGAGGGCCCGACCGCTGGTCATCCGCATGGAACTCCCCAATCCGACCGGTTCGACCCGGTCACCTGAGGGCGGTGTCCGGTTGGATACCGCCCCACCTCATCTGTTGTCGCGCACTACGTCCCCTGGACCCCGCTCCCGGATGACTGCGCAGCCGGTCCCGGAACCCATCGACTCCCATGATGGCGAGTATCGGCTCCTCTATGGCGAGTATATGTTCGCGTTTCGGTCACATGTCGGGATGAACGACCGGATCCCGCATGACGGCACGCACGAGGCCCTTCGGATCCCGCAGCGACAGGCAGTGGAGCCGTACGTCGTCGGAATAGCGGTGACCGACGTCGGGTTGTGTCTGTACAGGATGCCTGGACGGGAGCGGTCGTTCCCGCGCCGTTCGAGCGCCGACATCTCGATGGAGTCCCCCGTGACCGACACGCTGCCGCAGTCCCCGCCCACTGATCGGGAGGCGAACCACGCCCGTCGGTGGTGGATCCTCGCCGTCCTGGGCATCGCCCAGCTGATGGTGATCCTGGACAACACCATCGTCAACATCGCCCTGCCGACGGCGCAGCACGATCTCGGGTTCTCGAACGCCGACCGCCAGTGGGTGGTGACCGGCTACTCGCTCGCCTTCGGAAGCCTCCTGCTGCTCGGCGGGCGCATCGGCGACTTCATCGGGCGCAAGCGGGCACTGATGATCGGCCTCATCGGGTTCGCGGCCGCCTCGGCCCTGGGTGGCGCATCCACCGGATTCCCGATGCTGGTGGCCGCCCGGTCGATCCAGGGTGCCTTCGGGGCGCTGCTGGCCCCGTCGGTGCTCGCTCTCCTGGCCACCACCTTCACCGTCCCGGCCGAGCGGGCCAAGGCCTTCGCCATCTACGGCGGCATCGCCGGGGCCGGCGGCGCCATCGGCCTCCTGCTGGGCGGTGTGCTCACGTCGTACGCATCGTGGAGGTGGACGCTGTTCGTCAACCTGGCGTTCGCCGCCGTCGCCGCCGTCGGTGCCTACCTGTGGCTGAAGAACGACAAGGCCGCCGACCGGGACCCGCTCGACGTTCCCGGCGTGGTGCTGGTGACCGCCGGCCTGTTCAGCCTCGTCTACGGCCTGTCCCACGCCGAGACCACGTCCTGGAGCAACCCGTACACGATCGCCTTCCTGTCCGTCGGTGTCGTGCTCCTGGCCTCCTTCGCCCTGCTCGAGACCCGGGTCCGCCACCCGCTGCTGCCACCGCGGGTGGTCCGGAACCGGACCCGCGGCGGGTCGCTCCTGGCCATGCTGTTCGCCAGTATCGGCATCTTCGGGGTGTTCCTGTTCCTCACCTACTACCTGCAGGGCACCCTCGGCTTCAGCCCGGTCAAGACCGGCTTCGCCTTCCTTCCCATGGTGGCCGCCCTCGCCACCATGGCCCAGATCTCCAACCGCGTCCTGCTCCTCAAGGTCGGGCCGAAGATCATCGTGCCCATCGGGCTGGCCTGCGACGCGGTGGCCATGTACATGCTGCACCTGCTCGGACTGCACAGCTCGTACGCGACCCACGTCATGCCCTTCCTCATCCTCCTCGGCTTCGGGTTCGGCCTGAGTCTGGCCCCGTCGTTCAGCACGGGCACCCTGGGCCTGCGACCCCATGACGCCGGCGTGGGCTCGGCCACCCTCAACACCGCACAGCAGGTCGGTGGATCGATCGGCACGGCACTCCTGAACACGTTGGCGGCGGGGGCGGCCACCGCCTACCTGGTCGGCAAGGTGGCGACCGTCGAGAACGTCAGGAGCGCCGCCCTGCACAGCTACACCACGGCGTTCCTGTGGTCGTCGGCATTCTTCGTCGTCGGGGCGGTCATCGCCGGACTGGTCTTCCAGAAGGGCAACCTGGCCGCACTGGCCGCACCCGCCCCGGACGCGGACCCGCCGGTCGTCGTGCACGCCTGACAGAGGTACGGTCGATCCGGGTTCGGTCCCCCAGGGCACGGGCGTGATCCCGGCGGCCGGGTGCTGCGGCCGAGGCAGTGGCATCATGCGATCCACCAGGTCTGCACCCGAACCGGAGGACGCCCGTCATGCACCACCGACCCACCGACCGACGCGCCCGCGCCGGCGCGGCCCGTCCCGCCGGGTCACCCCGATGATCCTCGACCGCTTCGACCTCAGCGGACGCGTGGCCGTGGTGACCGGGGCCGGCCTCGGGATCGGTCGGGGCATCGCCATGGGCCTGGCCGAGGCCGGCGCGGACGTGGTCCTGGCCGCCCGCACCGAGCGTGACCTCGAGGAGGTGGCCGGCCAGGTCCGGGACCGCGGGCGTCGGGCCGTGGTCGTCCCGACCGACGTGGTGGTCGAGTCCGAGTGTGGTCGGCTGATCAGCCGGGCGGTCGAGGAGTTCGGCCGGCTCGACATCCTCGTCAACAATGCCGGTGGGGCCATGCCGAGGGCCGCGCTCGACACCAGCGAGGGGTTCATGGCCCGCACCTTCGCCTTCAACGTGACCGCGCCCCTGACCCTCATCAAGCTGGCCGCCCGCCAGATGGTGGACACCGCCGGGAGGGGGTCGGTGGTCAACGTCTCGTCGCGGTCGGCCTCGATGACCCAACCGATGTTCGTCGCCTATGGGGCGGCCAAGGCCGCCCTCGACCGGATGACGCGCAACGTGGCGCCCGAGCTCGCACCTAGGGTCCGGGTCAACGCCATCGATGTCGGCGGGGTGGCCACCCGCTCCCTCGACATCGTGCTGACCGATGACGACCTGCGCCGGCAGTTCCTGGCCGGCACGCCCCTCGGTCGGCCGGGCGAGCCCGAGGACATCGCCTGCGCGGTCCTCTATCTGGCCTCCGACGCCTCGTCGTGGGTGACCGGCAAGGTATTCGAGATCGACGGCGGGACCGAGGCACCGGCCATCGTGGTGCCCGTCGCCCCCCTCGAGCCGACCGGCGGATCCGGCGCATGACCACCGGGGACGGCGCGCCCGGGATCCCGATGGCCGGTCCGATGACGGGGCTGTCCCACGTGCAGCTGCGGGTGACCGACGTGGCGGCCAGTGCCGAGTGGTACACGGTGGCCCTCGGCCTCGAGTCCTTCCAGGCCGACCCCGACATCGGGTACGTGGCCCTCCGTCATCCCGGCGCAGGGGTGGTCATCGTCCTGACCACCGATACCGCGGCGACCTGGGCGTCGGACGCCGGTGCGCTCGACCACCTGGCCTTCGCGGTACCCGACGGGGCCACACTCGAGGCATGGGCCGACCACCTCCGGTCGGTCGGCATCGACCACGCCGGTGTGGTGCCCGAGAACGGCAATCCCTCACTGCAGCTGCGCGACCCCGACGGCACCGCCATCGAACTGGTCGCACCCCGGCCGCGGACCACCTGACCGGGCGGACGGCCGGTCAGGAGCGTGCGGCCAGCGCCTCGCGGTAGGTGGTGCCGATCAGCTCGGCCAATACGTCCATCGAGTACCGGCTCCGCCACAGGTCGACGGCCGCGGCCGACGCCTCGACATAGGTCCCGGGGTCGAACAGGTCGATCAGGGCACCGCTCACCGCCGACGGATCGGCCTGCACCCGGCGCACACCCGGACCGGTCAGCCCCTCGTCGATCCAGGCCAGGTCGCTGGTCACCACCGGGATGCCCCGTTGGAGCGCCTCGAGGATCACGTACGGCGGCCCGGAATCGCACCGCGTCGGGTGGACGAGGACGTCGATGGTCGGCAGCAGCTCGTCAAGGACCTGGCGCCGGCTGACCCGGCCCACCCAGTCGACCGACTCCTCGGGCAGCACCGTGTCGGTGGGACGGCGCCCACTCCCCACGACCACCAGCCGCGCGTCCGGTCGGTCGGCCAACAATTTCTGGAAGGCGGCGAGCACCACCGTCCCGCCCTTCTCCTCGAACATGGTCGAGACGAAACCGACCCTGGTCGGCCGGCCCGTGCGGCTGGCTCCGGCCACCCCGTCGATCCCGAGGGTGCGGACCACGACCTCGTCGGGGTCGGCACCAGCCGCCACCAGCGCGTCGCGGTAGTGGCGGGACTGGACCATGACCCGGACCGCTCTCCGAGGGGGGAGCCACGGGACCTCGGCACCCACGGTGCGCGACAGGAGGCGTTCGGCCGCCGTCGCCGTCGTCACGTGGCGGTGCGACCAGCCGAAGCGGTCCTCGTAGAGGACCGGCAACGGGAATCCGGAACTGGTCACGAGTGGCACGTCGGTGTCGAGGAGGCGCACGGGGAACACGTGGGCGTGCACCAGGTCGAAGGCACCCGGTGCGACGGTCAGGTACCGGTACGGCTCGCGGAACATGAGTCCGGATCTCCGCAGGCCGAGCTCGACGGCCCGGGCCCCGAAGACCAGAGCGTCGGCGCCCCGCATGACGCCATGCTTCGGGCGCCGACCCCGCTCGATTAGCGTCCCGTCGGCCAGCGCGTCCACATAGGTGGTGTAGGTCACCCCGGCCGGGGGCCGGGCGACCAGTGCCTCGGTATAGGCGACGTCGCCCCCGGGGATGTCATGCCCGGAGACTGGGCTCATCAGCAACACCCGCACGATCGCCGAACAGTACATGGGCACAGGGCCTGGCGACCAGAGCCGTCACCAAGTGTTCACCCGGCGGAAACGGTCGTCATACCGGAGATCGACGAGCGACAGCCCAGCGGCAGGTGAACTCCGCCGGGCACGGGGGAGGGGACCGACCTCGGGGACCGTCCCCCCGGACGGATCCGGGGGACCGACCCGTACGCTGTATGGACCCCAGCCGCCCCCATCGGCCC
>Ga0209483_1003151_pt1 | contig 10966 bp, 13 predicted proteins | sample NGEPerA_FD_184508 | JGI IMG/M metagenome (GOLD analysis project Ga0209483, IMG submission 184508) | Arctic peat soil microbial communities from the Barrow Environmental Observatory site, Barrow, Alaska, USA - NGEE PermafrostL2-A... | ecosystem: Environmental > Terrestrial > Soil > Wetlands >... | reverse complement strand
TCAATGTGGCCGAACAGTGCGGTTTTTATCATTTGGGACTTTTCAACAACTGCTTCAAAAAACGATTTGGCCAGAGTCCCGGTGAATGGCGCAAGCAAAAGGCGCGGGAAGAAAATCAACCGGCAATCGCGCGGGGCGAGAACACAGAATGCCCGCTGGTTCACAAAGGTCTATGTCCGCTGGCTGTGGAATCTTATACCGGTCCGATCCCGCTGTCTCACACTTCTGATTCCGGTCATATCGCGCGGCAAAGGATTCAACGTCCCGTTGACAATCGGCGCTAAACTGAACAAGCTAAACAATTCAAAAATAGGAACAAATGAATTTATCCATGACTTTACTGGTTAAACAATCATCGCAGCTTTGAAGCGCGACGATTTACCAAGTAACAATCTTTTGTGAACACGCCAACGCCAGATTCCGGCCCGGATTACCAGATGACGGGGCCGATTGATGACATGGGTGGGACGCCATCGTCGCATCGCGTCCGCCGGTTTCTGGGTTTTCTGCTGAAGTATTGGTGGATTCCTTTGGTGACCGTGATCATCGGGTTTGGAGCGGGAGCGGCCTATGTTTATTTCAAGGCGCCGACATTTGTCTCGCGTTCCAGCATGTGGGAGACCTTGAAATTAAGTTTGCCGGAAGGAGCCATGTTCACCGAGGACATGCAAAATGTTCTGGGCACGGAAAGCGAATTGTTGCAAAGCACCACTTTGCGGGAACAAGCCCTCGCGCGGATGCGGTTGATGACGAATACCGTTGAAATTCCTCTAGGCGAGGACGGCCAACCATTGCCGGTGACCATCCATGTGTCCGGCAGCGCCAAGAGTTCCGTCTTTGTCATTGAAGCCACCAGTTCCAATCCGGCGTTCACAGAAAATTATTTGAACGCTTTGATGGGGGCTTATCTGGACTACAAAAAAAATGTGCGCCAGATTATTTCCGGGGACACGCTGGCGTCCATTTCCGAACAGATGCAGCGTTGGGAACGGGATTTGAAGGTTGAGCAGGACGCGCTCGCGGCTTTTCAAGAGACCAATAATATCTCGACTTTGCAGGAAGAAGGACAGATTGCGGGCGACTATCTTGCCAAGCTGAAGACCCAGCTTTCTGACTTGCAATTGGAAGATCAAGTGCTCGATGTCACGGCAGATGAAACCAACGAATCCGCAGTTGATGAACTTAATACCAACGCAAATCTGCCAAAAGTAGCGGCGATGACAGGTTCAAATTCAACGGCCAAGGTTGTCGCAAAACAATCGCTCACTCCGGCGGAAATTGAATTGAAACGGCAGCAGGAAATAGTCAATGACTATTATCGCAATCAACAAGCCGAGTCAAACCGGGTCGCCCAACTGCATCTTGAGGAAGAACATCAAAAAGAACAGCAGCATTTCAAGGAAGAACACCGCATCAATCAGTTGCAAATCCAGAATGTTCAGGCGGCAATCTCCCAATGGGAAGCCAAAGTCGCGGTGGCCAATCGCCTCATCGCCGAGGCCAATCGTCTCAAACTCAATGTTGACCGCGTTCAAAGCGTCTATGACCGCCTGGCTTTGCTCGTGGAAAATGTGGACATCAGCCGGAACATTGATCAGGATTCCTTGGCGATTTTAGAGCCCGCTTCCCCCGTGAAACGTTCTTATTCCAGTGAAGAAAGTGGAATGGTCCTGGCCTCTGTGGGCGGTTTGGCGGCGGGACTGGGCCTCGTTTTTCTGATCATGGTTCGCGATGACCGCTTCACTTCCGTCACCGAAGTAAATACCGCGCTCGGAGATGCGGTTATCGGCATGTTGCCCGAAGTCGGTGGCAAAGGAAATGGCGATCTTCCGTTGTTGGAACTCAACGACCCGCGCCACGCTTACGCCGAGTCCTATCGCAGCCTCCGCTCGGCGCTGCTTTTTTTGCCGACGGAGGGCGAGCGGCCTAAAATTTTGCTCATCACCAGTGCGATGCCCAATGCGGGCAAATCCACCATCGCCGCCAACCTCGCCCGCACCATGGCCCTGTCCGGTTCGCGCGTGCTGCTCGTGGACGGTGATTTGCGCAAGGGACATTTGCATCAAAGGCTAAATCTCCCCAACGAACCCGGATTTTCCGAATTGCTGCATCAAACGTGCGAACCGGAAAAAGTCATTCAGACTGATCCGCTGTCCAATTTCGATTTCATTTCCCGTGGAAAATGTTCGCGCAATCCCGGCGATCTTTTTCTCGGCTCCAATCTGGATGAAGTTTTGGCCCGTTGGCGCCGGGATTACGATTATGTCGTGATTGATAGTAGCCCGCTTTTTGCGGCGGACGATGCCAGTTGTCTGGCGCCCAAAGTGGATGGCACGCTCTTTGTCGTGCGCAGCAACCACTCCAGCGCCCGCGCCGTGCGGGAAGCGCTCGAACTCCTCGCCCAGCGGCAGGCCAAAGTCATTGGCGTGATCTTTAATGGCGTCAATACCTCGGCGCGTTCCTATCATTATTATAAATATGCGGATTACCATCCCTCCATCAAGGCGTAAGAGGGAAAAAATGCGGCGATGATTTTAATTAAAACAATTTCCTGAAACAGGCTATTCGGCAAATAGGTTGGGGCGTTTGAAAGTTGTCGGCGGAACCTTCGCCCGCAGCTTCCTGCCCGACCGTAATGAAAAAAAATAGTTCGCCATCCGTAGATCGCAGGCCGGACGAAAAACCGCCTGCGAATTGACCGGCACGAAGTGTAGTTAAACCTAAACCGCCTCAACCGGTTTACCATAAACCAACTATCTTGATTAGATTGCATAAACCTTCAGACGGTTGAATTGACGCGATTGAATTTTTTTGGAACAGTGCTGCCATGAGGTTGACCACAGATCACGTGAACGCCATTCGCCAGGAAATCCGGCAGGCCGACCCCGCCGCTGAAATCTATCTCCACGGTTCCCGCGCGGATGACACCGCCAAAGGCGGCGATATTGACCTGCTGGTGGTCTCCGATTGTTTTGATTTTCGGGACCTATTGCGGTTGCGCCGCCGCATTCTGGATCGCATCGGCTGGCAGCAATTGGATTTAATGGTGCGGCGGCAAAATCAAACCCACGAGCCATTGGCGGCATGGGCCAGGGAAACAGGAATTAAATTATGAACCCGGCGCTCCGTTTGCTCGCACAAAGTTTGGCAGAACTGGCCGATGCCCGAAAGCATTTGGATTATTCCTTTCAACAAATTGCTGGACTCCCGGACACGCTGGCTGATGTCACGGAAAACCAATTGGAAAGCATCGAAGCTTTCACGGGACGATTCGCGCGTTCGGTGGATTTGCTGGTCAACAAAGTGCTGCGCAGTTTGGATCGGGTGGAATTGACCACGGAAGGCACCTTGTTGGACGCAGTTAATCGCGCCGAAAAGCGCGGATTCGTGGCCCAAGCCGAAGTTTTGCGCGAAATGAAGGACGTGCGAAACATCATCGCGCATGATTACGCCGGCGCGAAGGCGGCGGAAATTTTCGCTTATTGCCGCGAACAAAAGCCGGTCTTCGATGACATTTGCCGACGCGTAACCGATTATGCCGGCCACATTTTATCCGCTTAAACCAGTGGATTGATTTGAGCTTTCCGAATTCCTCATTTTTTTTTGCGAATCCGTCTTTAACTTTTAGCCCATGCCCAAACTCATTCTCGAACCCGGTCGCGCCGAGAAAAATTACTGGGGCGACCTGTGGCGCTATCGCGAACTGTTTATCATTCTGGCCTGGCGCGACATCGCCGTGCGTTACAAGCAGACCGCCATCGGCGTCGCCTGGGCCATCCTGCGGCCCTTGCTCACGACCATCATTTTCACCTTTGTTTTCAGCAAGCTCGGCAAATTTCCCTCGCCGCCCGGCGTGCCCTATTTCCTTCTCGTGCTGACCGCCAACCTGCCGTGGCAATTTTTCTCAACCTCCCTGACCGAATCCAGCAACAGTTTGATCGGCAATTCCAATTTGATTTCCAAAATTTATTTTCCGCGCCTCATCATTCCCGCCGGGTCGGTCATCACCAGCTTCGTGGATTTTTCCATCACCCTCGGCATTCTGGCCGTCGCCATGGCCTGCTACCGTTTTGTGCCGGACTGGCATCTGCTCGCCGCGCCGCTGTTTGTCGCGCTGGCGTTTGGCGTATCCTTCGGCGCCGGCCTCTGGCTGTGCGCGCTGAATGTCGAGTATCGCGACTTCCGCTACATCGTTCCCTTCCTCGTGCAATTTGGATTTTTCCTTTCGCCCGTCGGTTACACCAGCGCTCGCGTTCCCCAAATCTGGCATTGGCACGGCTTCGATATTCCGGCGCGTCTGCTTTATTCCCTTAATCCCATGGTTGGCGTCATTGACGGATTCCGCTGGTCCCTGTTGCGCGGCCAGACGGATTTCTGGTGGCCCAGCATTTTAACTTCCATCCTGCTGACTTCCATGCTCTGCCTTTCGGGCATCTGGTATTTTCGGAAAATGGAAAGAACCTTTGCGGATGTCATCTAAAGAAGAAGCTGAAAAGCTGAAACAATAAAACACTGAAATAAAATGGATATGCGCTCGACAACCTCCTATCCGGTCGTAAATTGCTAAATATGAAAGCGATTTCTGAAGTGGCAAAAGACGCGCTGGAACTGCCGCCGGTTCAACGTCTGGCACTGGCGCGAATTCTTTTGGATTTATCGGATGAAGGCCAGAACTTTTCGCCCGAGGTCGAGACTGCTTGGGAAAAGGAAATTTGCCGGCGCATGGAAGAAGTAAAAACCGGACATGCCCGTTCCGCTCATTTCGACGAGGTGTTTGCCAGATTGGATCGCCGATTTTCCAAGTGAAGATTGAAATCCTTCACGAAGCAGAGGAAGAATTTATCGAAGCCATTGCCTACTATGAAGAAACCGAATCAGGATTAGGAATTCGATTGAAAGCGGAAGTTCGCGCAGTTATTCAATGGATTGGTGATAATTCTGAAATTCCACGGCTCCGGCCAAAGGGATACCGCCGGGTCAATTTAAAGATTTTCCGATATTATATTCCCTATTTCATCTGGAATGATGTGGTTTGGATTCTGGCTTTGGCTCATGGCTCCCGACGACCGGAATACTGGATGGAAAGAAAGAAACGTATTACATGACCAGCGCATCTCTGCCTTTCGGGCATCTGGTATTTTCGGAAAATGGAAAGAACCTTTGCGGATGTCATTTGAAAGTTTGAATGCGTTTGGAAACCGACAAATTAAAAATTGAGTCGTTCATGGCGGTCCGGCAATTTTGCGATGAAAACCAATGACCTCATCAGCGGGTTGCCCGGCGAGAAACCGGTGCGCCAGGGCTTGGCCGATGTTCAAGCCGGCCTGTGCACCATTCCCGCCTGCCTCGTCCACATCGGCCAGCCTCGTTTAAGCCGCGCCGGACTTTTACCGCCCAAGCCGGACGGACCACCTTCGGAATCTGAATTGCAACTCTATCGCCTGCTCCAAAAAGAGGCGGGCGATGCCTACTCCCGTTACAATGCCTTGTTGCGGGAACTGGTCAGCTTTGAAAATACGCTGGATCGTCGCCGAACAGTCTGAAACGAAAGGTTCGCCTCATTTTTTTCGCCGCTTATATTCAAAGCGTGCGGGATAAGTCCCGTCTCATTTCCATTTTTTTACTTATAATTTTTGCGCATGAGCGACGTCATCATCTCCGTTCAAAATCTCGGCAAAAAATATCGGATCAACCATCAGGCGCAGGGGTAGCAGCTCATGAACGACACTAATTTTCGGAATGAAAATACACCCTCAAGCTTTAGTTGATGCAGGCGCAATAGTGGGTTCGCGTTCGCGGGTATGGGCGTTCGCTCATGTTTGTAATGGTGCAATCATTGGCGAGGATTGCAACCTGTGTGACCATACTTTTTTTGAAAAAGGCGTGCGCGTCGGTAATCGTGTGACCATTAAATGCGGGGTTTATCTTTGGGCTGGCGTCGAACTGGAAGACGATGTTTTTGTGGGGCCGTGCGTGGCCTTCACCAATGACTTGCGCCCACGCAGCCGAAAGTATCCAGACAAATTCCTTAAAACGCACTTGCAGCAGGGCTGCACCGTGGGAGCCAATGCCACTATTTTACCCGTCACAATCGGACATTGGGCCATGATTGCGGCGGGCGCGGTGGTTACAAAGGACATTCCTGATTTTGCCCTGGTGCGCGGAAACCCGGCGCGGCTGGCGGGTTGGGTCTGTCGCTGCGGCGAAAAGTTAATTTTTTCCAATCTTGTCGAAGCTGTTTGCGGCTGCGGTTGTCATTTCCAAAAAACATCCGAAACTTCCATCCAGGAAATCACCTTATGAGCCTTGACCTATGCAAACTCATTGACCTGCCCAAGATTGCCGAACCACGCGGCAACCTGACCTTCATCGAGGGCGGACGCCATGTGCCTTTTGAAATCAAGCGCGTCTATTACCTTTACGATGTGCCGGGAGGCGCGGAACGCGGCGGACACGCGCACAAGGATTTGCACCAACTCATTGTCGCCATGTCCGGCAGTTTTGACATTATTCTGGATGATGGCCGGCAGAAAAAGCGCATTCACCTTGCCCGGTCTTATTATGGCCTTTATGTCTGCCCGATGATCTGGCGCGAGATGGACAATTTTTCTTCCGGTGCAGTATGTCTGGTGTTGGCCTCAAACCTTTACACCGAGTCGGATTATTACCGGGATTACAACGGTTTTTTGAAAGCGCTGGTCACGCCCTAATTTCATTTTTTCCCGATTTCTGCTTTCTATTTGCAATTTATGAAAGTTCCCTTCCTCGAATTAAAGCCGGCCTACCTTGAACTCAAGGACGAATTTGATGCGGCCTATCACCGCGTCATGGATTCCGGTTGGTATCTGCTCGGCAAAGAATTGGAAGCATTTGAATCCGAATTTACCCAATACTGCGAAGTCAAACATTGCCTCGGCGTTGGCAACGGGCTGGACGCCATTCATCTGATTTTGCGTGGTTACGACATCGGACCGGGCGATGAAGTCATTGTGCCTTCTCATACATTCATCGCCACTTGGCTGGGAGTCACCTTTGCCGGGGCCACGCCGGTGCCGGTGGAAGTGAATCCACAGACTTACAATCTGGATTCCAATCTCATTGAGGCGGCCATTACCCCCCGAACCAAAGCCATTCTGCCAGTCCATCTTTACGGCCAGACAGCGGACATGGATCCCATTTTGGAAATCGCGCGGCGCCACAATTTGAAAGTGATCGAGGATGCGGCGCAGGCGCAGGGCGCAAGATACAAAGGCCGGCGCACGGGAAGTTTGGGCGATGCCGCCGCCTTCAGTTTTTATCCCGGAAAAAACCTCGGGGCGTTTAGTGATGCCGGAGCCGTGACCACCAACGACCTGCAACTGGCGGAACGCATGGCGCGATTGCGCAACTACGGTTCCAAGGTCAAATACCAACATGAAGAGGTCGGATTAAATTCCCGGCTGGATGAACTTCAAGCCGCCTTTCTGCGAATCAAACTTCGCCACTTGGATGAATGGAACGAACGCCGTTCTAAAATAGCCGCTGTCTATTTGGACCGCTTGAAATCGGAAATCGGAAATCGGAAATCGGAAATCACGTTGCCTTACGTCCCTGAATGGGCCGAGCCGGTCTGGCACCTGTTCGTTATCCGCTATCCGCAACGCGATGCGTTGCAAAAGAAATTGACCGAGGCTGGCATTGGCACTTTGATTCATTATCCCGTTCCACCACACCGCTCCGGCGTGTATGCCGACCGACCTCCGGCCTCCGGCCTCTGGCAGCTACCCATTGCCGAGCAACTGGCAAACACCGTCTTGAGTCTGCCCATCGGGCCACATCTTGATGACAAAAAAACGATTGAAGTGATGACCGCGCTTAATTCAATCTGTTTAGCGCCATAATTTATATCATGCCTACTCCGTGAACTTTTCGCCGCAACTATAAAGTCATGTCGGTTTTTAGCCGTTTTGCACCTATAGCGGGCAATCTTGCCACTTCGTTGGCAAATCGGGATTCAGTCATGACTCGGCCATATCTTGCCGGTGCTCGTCTGATCACGAATACCATGCGCAACGATTATCTGGCCGGTATCCGTAGTTTTGATGAAGCAACCAAATCCAAGATTGTGGATGTTGTCCCGGAAACAAAGGGCTATTGCTATCCCCCGATAAGTTTTGAATGTGCGCAGCAAATTCATCCAAGAGCATTAACTTTTCCACAAATCAAAACCGTTACGCTGGAAGACCAATTTGTTGAAGTTTGTAGTTCATTTCCCTTCGACAAAAAGCGTAACTGCCTTTACGTTGACCAATCATTCAGCCGGTCGCCTTCATACGCTTCAAATGCTTGCGGACATCTAGTAGCCCATGGCAGACGAAATGCCATTGTGCGTCGGTAGGTTGCGCCCATGGCCATAGGACAAGGAATTTTTCTTGGGGGCAATGGTAGTTTTAATTACTACCACTGGTTGCTTGAAATCGCTTCAAAACTTCAAATTTTGACACTACTGCCTGAATATATGAGAGATATTCCGCTGTTGGTTAGCAGGCGCGTTTCAGAAATTGACAGCTTTGCGGAAATACTCCGAATTCTGGCACCGGAGAGAAAGTTAATTTATCTTGATCCGGGCAAATCATATTTTATCCAAAACCCGACATTTATTACGCCATTTGTAACAGCACCATTTAATCTCAAAGGTTCTAACAAATTCTTTGTCGAGCATTTTTCCACCAATCCCGAAGCTGTTCGTTACCTGCGAAAATCCATTCTGCCTAGGATTGGCGAAACAGATTCAAAAAAGTGGCCTGAACGCATTTATTTGGCGAGAGGAAACCAACGATCTTACAATCAAGACGAGATAATTGCGATTGCCATTAAAAATGGTTTTACGATTTTATATCCTGAACAACATTCATTTTTGAATCAGGCTGCTTACTTTGCCAATGCCCGGGTGCTGGTTGGGCCAAGTGGAGCTGCTTGGTCGAACTTGGTGTTCGCCAATCCTAGTTGTAAGGCGCTCTGTTGGATGCCGGAGGAATTGGGCGAGTTTGCAGCCTTCTCAAATATTGCCGGCATTCTTGGAATTGATTTACGTTATCTTTTGTATTCAAGTGGGATTCGTTCCACGGGAGACGCTTACAGACATTCCTATCGGATTTGCCCCGACCTCTTTCAGAGAGCGTTGGATTACGTTCTTGGATATTAATTTTATGGGCGAGAATTGGTTAAAAAAACGGGCAATCAATGCTTTTAGTAAATTTAGATCTTGGCAATTGAGCAGATTAATTGATGAGGGAGGCGGTAAGATTTTAGTGAATGATCCATTCATGCGTTTACGGATTCAAAAAGCAAAAGGGTCGAGATTGATTATTCGGGGAACACTTAATTTTTCCTCTTCATTGAATGGTAACGAGAAAACAACTATTCAATTGTCTGATGGAGCGATTTTTGAAATTGGAGGCGATTTTGAAATTGGAAATGGAGTGCGCATTTGGTTGGACAAAAATGCGTCTTTTTTTGTTGGTGGACGTAAAAAGGAATCTTCATCGGGAATCACTAGCAACTCAATGATACTTGTGCGTAAAAAAATAATAATAGGCGGGGATTTTATTTGCGCCTGGCAAACGTTTATCACTGATTGCGACTGGCATAATTTTAACGGCCAACCTTGTCAGGCAGACGTAACCATTGGAGATAAAGTATGGATAGCTCACCATTCAAGCGTCTTAAAAGGTGTTCAGATACCGGATGGATGCGTTATTGCCGCCCACTCGTTGGTTTTAGGTGATGAATATATTGCTAATTCTTTGATTGCTGGCAATCCGGCCACCACTAAACGATCTAATATTTTTTGGCATCGAGATATGCCTGAAACAAAATAGATGTTCTTCCATGACTATTTCCCAAAACGCCGTTGCAGAAGCATAATCTGGGTGACACCTTTCGTCTCGTAAAAATAATTCGTTCCATTGAGTAATAATTTTGTAAAAGTTCCAGACGTTCCATCTGCCTCGATTGGTGCGGCACACGCTGCGCTTACTTCTTCTCCGCAAGCAGGCAGGTCATCTTACGGGCAGATTTTCAGATCCACCGCGTTCACTGGCGGCGCATCGGTCATCAACATTGCTTTAGGCATCGTGCGCACCAAGGTCATGGCCCTGCTGCTCGGACCTGCGGGCATCGGTCTCATGGGTTTATACATGACCATAACCAGTCTGGTCTCGACCCTTGCCGGCATGGGCATTGGCACCAGTGGCGTGCGCCAAATTGCTGAAGCGGCTGGCACTCAAGATCGGGAGCGGATTGCGCGCACCATCAAGACCCTTCGCCGCACAGCCCTGATTCTTGGCACGGCGGGGGCGTTTCTGCTCGCTGCGTTCAGCCTACCGCTTTCCAAGCTTACTTTTGGTAACGATAAACATACGATTGCCATCGCGGTGCTAGGCATTACGATTTTTCTCGGCGCAGTTTCCGCCGGACAATCCGCATTGGTTCAAGGGCTGCGCCGCATTGCCGATTTGGCGCGACTTAACATTCTCGGCGCGCTTGCCGGCACATTGATCGGGTTGCCGCTCATTTGGTGGTTGCGTGAGCGCGGTATCGTTCCCTTACTGGTGATCCTTTCAGTCACGGGACTATTTTTTTCATGGTGGTTTGCCCGTCGCGTCACAATTGCGCCGGTGCAATTAACCTATCGAGAAACGGCTCGCGAAGCGAGGTCGCTCCTTGGCTTGGGACTGGCATTCATGGCCTCCGGTCTGATGCTCGCCATTGTCGCTTATGTGACACGCCTATTGATCGTCCGCAAGTTGGGTTTGGAAGCTGCCGGTTATTATACTGCGGCTTACACGCTATCCGGCATTTATGCCGGTTTCATTCTGCAAGCCATGGGCGCGGATTTTTATCCCCGCCTGACTGCCGTAGCCAAAGACCATCTCAACGTGAACCGTCTGGTGAACGAACAAACCGAAATCGCCCTGCTACTGGC
>Ga0209483_1003148_pt1 | contig 10973 bp, 11 predicted proteins | sample NGEPerA_FD_184508 | JGI IMG/M metagenome (GOLD analysis project Ga0209483, IMG submission 184508) | Arctic peat soil microbial communities from the Barrow Environmental Observatory site, Barrow, Alaska, USA - NGEE PermafrostL2-A... | ecosystem: Environmental > Terrestrial > Soil > Wetlands >... | reverse complement strand
CAACCAGGCCGCCTCTCGCCTCTCCAGGCCCACACTACCCCTCAGACGACGGCGTCCGCCCAGCTGGACGTCAGCCACTTCTGCCACGGGCTGCTAGGGTGGGCCAACTTAAACCGCCATACTGGGCCAGATCAGAATGCCAAAATCAGCTCACTGATAAGGGGCTCATGTAAACCCTTGTTACGTCCCCAAGTCTTCGATCTCATCATGCCCATATAGAACGGGTTGCGGAGAATCAAAGTGAACGTGTGGTGCATTAGCTTCTTTCCCTTGTTCGATCGAAGTCCCAGCTCGGCCAGGTTACGGAGAACCACTGTAGGGCGATCATGCCCCGCAGCCACAAGCTCAAAAGCCATGACGATGAATTTCGCCTCCTCGGGATGGGGGATCAAATTAGGTTTTCCTTTGATCTTGATCCCCGCTGACTGATAACCAATTGGCGCCCCTCTCGTCCAGCGTCCCCCATCGAACGCTGCTTTCATCCGCCGGGAGGTTTTTTCTGAGAGCCTGTTCACGATCTTCTGAGTAGGAGTACAAGGAAGGTGAGATGGATCATTTGCAGGCTGGTGTTGAGTGGTCGTTCGCAGTTTTTCCAGAGTTTTCTACATTTTTCCAGCCATGCGAAGGATCGTTCGACCACCCATCGCTGGGGCATGACGGTGAAGGTATGCAGTTCGCTCCGTTTGGCGACTTGCACCGTTGCGCCGAGCTTGTCCTGGACGGCTTCGGCAAACGGCTTGCCGGTGTAGCCGCCATCGACCAGCACGCTGCCGACTTGCTTGAGGTTGTCGGCGCAGCGGTCGAACGCGGCCAGAGCACCCTTGCGGTCGGTCACGTCGGCTGTCGTTACGGCTATCGCATGCGGCAGGCCCTGCGTATCCACCGCGATGTGGCGCTTGATGCCGGAGACCTTCTTGCCCGCGTCATAGCCCTTCTGGCTGGCGGTATCGGTGTTTTTCACGCTCTGCGCGTCCACGATCAGGAAGCTGGTCGTGGAACTGCGCCCCTGTCTGGCGCGCTCCTCGCCAACCGATTTTTTTAAGGCCCGTTCCAGGGCGCTGATGCCATCCGGACCGGGCTCCGACCACTTCTGGAAGTACGAATGGACCGTGCGCCACTTGGGATACTCGCCCGGCAGCATCCGCCACTGGCAACCGCTCTTGAGCAGGTACAGCACACCGCAAAACACCTCGTACAGGTCGACTGTCCGCGGCTTGGTGCGTCGCCGAACTCCCTCCAAAAACGGACGAACCAGCTCAAACTGCTCCCGACTCACATCGCTTCCGTACACCTTCTTCCTCATAGAGAAAGTGTCCCAGCAAAAAGACCAGTCTGCTAGTAACTAGATCGTGAACAGGCTCTTACAGCCGGTGCGGACTGTATTGCGGGCGTTGGCTCTGCGGCAGATGGATGACGGACAGGGGACCCCGGCGGTGGGAGCAAGTCTGGGACTTTCGGCTAAGGCAGTGTGGGAGATCGGCAAGCGCTATCAGCAGGGCGGTTTGGATCGTGCTTTGTTCGAGGGAGCGCGTCCGGGCAAGGCCCCGGCGCTGGATCCAGAGCAACGGCAACGCATCATCGCGGTGGCCTGCTCTCCTCCACCGGAGGGGCGGGCCCGCTGGACCGTACGGCTGCTGACCGAGGAAGCGATCCGGCGCAAGTTGGTTCCAAGTGTAGGCCGGGAGACCATACGGGTACTGCTCGAAAGCCACGACTTGAAGCCGTGGCGGGAAAAAAATGTGGTGCGTGGCAGAGCTGGATGAGGAGTACATCGCCCGCATGGAGGACGTGCTGGGGTTGTATGAAAAACCGCTCTCGGCAAGTGAGCCTGTGGTGTGTATCGACGAAAAGCCTGTGGTGCTGCATGAAGATACCCGCACTCCCAGCCCTGCCCGGCCGGGACGAATTGCCCGGCAAGATTATCAATACAAGCGATGCGAAACGGCCAACGTGTTTTGCGGCGTTGAACCCAAGGCGGGGCGGCATTTCACCAAGGTGACTTCGACGCGCTGCTCAGCCGAGTTCGCAGATTACCTGCTCACGATCGCCATCCGCTATCCCGCAGCCGATACCATCCACCTGGTCATGGATAACCTCTCCACGCACACTCGCAAGTCGCTGCTGGACCGGTTCGGAGACCACGATGGGACGTGGCTGTGGAACCGATTCACGGTCCACTACACTCCAAAACATGGAAGTTGGCTGAACCAGGCCGAGATCGAGGTCGGCATGCTCACCCGGCAGTGCCTCGGCAAACGGCGAATCGGAAACATCTCTGCCCTGCGCAAACAAGTCCAGGCATGGAGCCGCCGCGCCAATAGGAACAAGACCATCATCCGATGGAAATTTACGCGACGCCCGGCTAGGAAAACACTTCGCTACTCAATCACGCGGTCAAAGCACTATTATCTATCGACATAATTTCTCCCAGAGACTTGGAATAGAAGTGCTGCGCCGTGAAGTAATCCTTCGGAGTAACAGCGCCGTCAACGTTGAAAATCGAGACATTGTGTTGGAAACCATGGGCGAGAGGCGATAAAAGGGCTTGAGTAGCAACCACAAAGATTTCAGGAACAAGAGGGCGTGTGGAGTTTCTTCAGTCTCACGAACGCTTCCGGTTTTATGCCAACAGTACATGTGTGACTGCCGGGTTTCTCCCCCAGTGCTACCCTCTACCGATTCCGTCTTCAATCTCAATAGAAAACCGTTTTTCATATGAAGCCGGGATTATAGGAATAGATCGCAACCGTTGTCAGTAAATATTCCCCGGCAGAGCCGGGGGCTTTATTTTGTGAGCCGCTCGAAGCGGCTTGTGGGGTCGCTAACGCGGCCCCAGTTGAGTTGCGCCACTGAAGGTGGCAACGTTACTTCTACATGTTCATCTGGTCTAACCGCTGATCTTCCTTCTCCTGGTTGCGGATGTACTTCCGGATGGTGGTCTCATCCCGGCCTACAGTCGAAACGAAGTAACCGCGCGCCCAGAAGCTCTGACCTGCGTAGTTCTGTTTGCGCTCCCCATACACCCGCGCCAGATGGATCGCGCTCTTGCCCTTGATGAATCCGACCACCTGCGACACCGCGAACTTCGGTGGAATCGAGATCAGCATATGGACATGGTCAACCAGCAGATGGCCTTCCTCAATCCGGCTCTCCTTCTGCTCCGCCAGCTTGCAGAATACTTCGCCTAAATACTGTCTCAGATTTCCATAAAGCACTTTCCTTCGCCCTCTCGGTAATAAACACTATGTGGTACTTGCACTCCCACTTCGAGTAGCTCAGGCTCTCGAAATCATCCATCCAGTTGCCCCTTGTCGTTTGCTTGGCGGCTCACGACGAGGAGTTTCTGGGGCGACTCCCGAATACGTCAAACTTCTACTGCCTCCCCGGCAAAGCCGGGGATTCTGAAATTACCAGGAAACAACCCTTCACTCTCAGCGCAGTGCTTGGTCGATGCCGGCCTGTACAAACGGAGCCATCACTGCATAGCCTTTCGGAGTCGCATGAACGCCATCCACCGTAAGGTCTGCCTTCATCCCGCCCTCCGCATTCACCAGCGATGGGTAGAAGTCCACGTAGATCAACGAATGGCTGGCACAATATTCCTTCAACCACGCATTCAGCGCTCGAATCTTTCCCGCCGGATGCAATCCTCTATGCCAAGGAAAGTCCGAGGAAGGCGTAATAGAGGTAAAAATCACCCGAATTCCATTCGCCTTCGCTAGCTCGGCCATCGACTGCCAGTTGTTCTCCGACATCTGTGGGGTCATCGTATTTCCAGAGATATCGTTCGTCCCTTCCAGAATCACAATAGCCGCCGGATGCAGGTCAATCACATCCTGCCGAAACCGCACCAGCATCTGCGCCGACGTCTGCCCTCCGATACCTCGGTTGATATAGGGCTTACCTGGAAAGAACATGCTGCCCCTCTTCCCCCAGTACTCTGCCACCGATGCCCCATAGAACACCACTCGATCTTCGCCCGCAGTTGCCGGGGGCAGCGCCTCATTTGCCTCACGGTAGTATCCCAACTGAGGCCAATCAGCCAGCTTTGCCCGCATCGTGGCAATCTGTTTCGGAGTCGCGGTATCCGTCGCCGGAGCTGCTACCTGTGCCCGGTCACTCACAGCCACAAGAGATACACAAGCCAGCAAAAAAACACGCGCAAATATCTTCATCACGTCTCACCCCTCCTTATCAATTGCGTTCCGATTCTAGCAATACTCAATGCCTGAACCTGGTCAGCCCGATCTTTTGTACCAGTTTCTCTCAGGAGAACTGATTTAAAAAGAGCCGGGCACTCCACATTAGGCGGACGATGTTTTCCTGTACCGCCGATCCATCGTGAATGTGCGCAGTTCGTAGTCTTTGGAGAGACGGCGTGACCAGTTGAGCCAGGCGAAGGTGCGTTCGACGATCCAGCGCTTGGGCAGTACCTGGAACTTGTGTAACTCATTGTGCTTGAACCACATCGACGTCGTATCCGAACATCTCCTTGGACCAGCCGATCAGCTTGCCTGAGTAACCACCGTCGACGAAGACCTTCGTGATGCTATCGAAGCGGCAGAACAGGCGGATCAGCACGGCGCGGGCTGCCACACGGTCCTGGATGCCGGCCGAATGCACGACAACGGTCAGCAGGTTTCCTTCGGTGTCTACCGCGATGTGCCGCTTGCGGCCCTTGATCTTCTTGCCCGCGTCGTAACCGCGCCGCCCCCTTTTAGCGCCGTCTTGGCGGACTGCGAATCGACGATCACCACCGTAGGCGTGGCCTTTCGACCCTTCGCCTGGCGTAATTTTGTCCACGAATTGACAAGATAAAACAGTCTTTTCCAATTGAAGGATGAGCCTGAAGGCTGTGGAGTAGTCGTGCTTGGGAAGGCTCCTTTTGTTGATCGTTCTGGGCGAGTGTAGCAGTGGTGGCGGTGGGAATGTGGGAATCGGCACTTTGATTTCCATATTTCCACCGCCTGTTTTTGAGGATTCGCGGTTCAACCGGCGGTCCGCAGTTGGTCGAAGAGTTTGGCTTTGGCGTGTTGCATTCGTTGTGCGGTGTCGGTGTCGCTGCGGGCCATCTGGATGCGTTGGAGTGCGTGGACGCTGAGTCCCGGCCGCAGGTATTGGTTGGGTTTTTCCAGCGCCATCAGGGTTTCGAGCGGTGTCCGGAAGACCCTGTAGTGGACGCGTTTTCGTCCTTTAGCGTCGATGTGGACCTCCGGCTGGGCGCAGGGGCGATGGTAGTTGAGGTAGGGGTTGAGATGGTCGCGATAGAAGCTGTCGATCTTGCCGGCGTGGGCCTGGTCGATGTATCCGTAGCCGATGTGCTTGCGGATGACCCAACCGTTCTTGGTCTCGACCAGACCGTTGTCGCCCGACTGCCTGGGCCGGCTTTTGGTCTGCTCGATGCGCAGTTTTTCGAGTAGTTGTGCGACGGTGCGGTTGACGAACTCGCTTCCGTTGTCGGAGTGGAATCCGCGGATGCGGAAGGGGAACTGGCGCAGCATGGCCTCTAGCACAGGCAGCAGGTAAGCCTCTGAAATGCGGGCAGTTGCCGCCGCGACCTGCCACTGTGTCCCCTCATCGACGGCGTTGATGTGGTAGACGCCCTTGGCGCCTGGGGAGTCGCCCCGATGGACCGTATAGAGACGCAAAAAACCAGGTTCCCCGCGCGGATCGGGCTTGCGCCGCTCGCCGATGGAAGCCGTCGTGGGCCGCGTCTCGGTGTAGTGGAGCAGCCGCTCGCGATAGCGCTGGCTGTGGCGCAGGTTGTAGAGATGGCCGTTGGATATCTTCGCCAGCCGCTCGAACCCGGCCTTGCCGTAGACCTCAAACTCGCGCTTGAGAATCGACCTGGTGGCTGGCCCGGAGAGCGTCTCATGGGCCTGGTCGACCGAAGCCAGCAGCTCGACGTCGGCCCGCGTGTAGCGCGCCGCGAAGCGGTGACGGGCATACGCGGCAACACGCACCCGGCCGCAGGCGTTGTAGCCCTGAATCAGCCGCGAAACCTGCGCCCGGCTCAGACCGGTCATCTTCTCCACATAGCGCCGCAGCAAGCCGCGAGCGGCCTTGCCCTGGCTGGCATAGCCGTGCTCGATCAGCACCGCCTCCACCCAGCCATACATCTGTTCCCGGTTCTCACTCGCAAAGCGCAGTCCCTCGCTGGCCGACACCAGCAAACGAATCTGCTCCAAATTCAACTTCTCGGCTTCGTGCATGCTGATTGTCAATCCTCAGCATGACTCATCCTTCAGGCTCATCTTGTGTTGGAATCAAGCCTGACCTTCAGGCTCATCTTGTATTGGACAAGAGTAAAACTTTACAATCAATAATGATATATTACAATTGCTATGCATAGCGCGGACAAAAGGAATACATGCGAGATCTCCAAGCACACCGATCAGGATTCAAAGGCGCCGAGCTTTCACGACAGGGAATAGGAGGAAACTGAATGAGAGTTGGAAATCTGATGATCGTGCAGGGTGGGGGTCCCACCGCCGTCTTCAATATCAGCCTTGCCAGCGTGATCTCCGAAGGGATGCGCCAGGACGGGATCAGAAAGATTTTCGGAGCCCGGTCGGGAGTGAAGGGACTGGCGCAAGGTGATGTCATCGACCTGAGCAGGCTGACAGCCGAAGATCTCGCCATGCTGCGGAACAGCCCCGGAGCCGCCCTTGGCTCCTCAACGTCGACGGCGCTGTTACTCCGAAGGATCACTTCACGGCGCAGCACTTCTGGCATGGGGTACCATCCCGAAATCTTTCAACGTCCCCGATACTGCAGCGCGGGGTGTAGGAGAGAATATTTCGATCTCTCCGTCAATCGAACGACGCAGTTCCCCGCAATAACTACTACGGCTCACGATTCTCCTAATGGTCAGCGGACTTTCAAAGAGCATGTAGCTAGCCCTTGAGCTTTCTGGCCAGAAACATAGGAACTCTGTTCACCATGTAACCGGTGTTTATTTCGATGCTTGCGACAACTTTAAACTGGAGAATCCCATGCAACTTAACTCCCAGCCCTCTAACAGCATAACTCGAAGTGCAGCACCCCTCACTTCAAGTCAATCAGAAAAGTTTTGCCAACCAGCTTTCTCTACCGCCGTGACGATAGCTCAAGATTTTTACCTAGCGCATCCTTCACTGCGGCTATCTCTCCATCTAGTAATTCTGCTGGGATTTTGTCTTACGTTCTCCTCCGCTACTTTGCACGCGCAGGACTTTCGTGCATCTATCACGGGACAGGTGACGGACTCTGCCCACGCTGTAATTCCAGGCGCTGCCATCACGGCGGTCAGTGTCGAGACTCGACAGTCGTATACCACAAAGTCTGACAAACAGGGCGCATATTCCCTGCTGTATCTGCTGCCCGGCACGTACACCGTCACAATCAAGGCGGAGTCGGCACATTTTCAGACCATGGTGTACAACAAGATCATTCTGAATTCGTCCCAGCAGATGGGGTTGAATGTAACTCTTACTCCGGGCAATGTAGCGCAGGAAGTTGTGGTGACAGCCGATAGCGTCGATCTCGATACTGTCTCAGCGTCCACTGGCGGCGTGGTGGACCAGCTAAAAGTTGAGAACATGCCCTCCACTGGCATGGATGTCTTCGATGACGTTTCGTTTACCGAAGGAATTCGGGCCGCCAGTGCAAATACATTCGGCCTGACTATCCGGAACAACTCAGATCTCTACGCCGTAGCTGGTTCCCAGACTGATGAAAGTACATATTATGTCAATGGCGCGCCGATGAGCAATCAGGACAATCTCGGCACGTGGTACTTCGTCCCAAATCAAAGTGCGGTACAGCAGGTGCAGGCCAGTGTAATGCCCTATGATGCGCAGTACGGCCGAACCGGGGGCGGGGTGTTCAGTGTCAGCATAAAAGAAGGCGCCAATGCTCGTCATGGCTCTATCTACGACTACTATGGCAATGCGTTTTTGAACGCAAATACCTGGATCGCCAGTTTAAGTCATGCGCGTAAAGCCATCAATATCAGAAATACATTCGGAGCTGAAACCGGCGGACCAATCCGTCGCAATAAGATGTTTTATTATGGCTCGTACGAAGGCTACCGTCAGGATCAGCCAACGATCATCGTAGAGAGCGTGCCGCCTCAGGCGTGGCTAACCGGAAATTTCACAGGGTCAGGGTTTACGATCTACGATCCCCTGACTACCGCATGCGTAAAAAAAGATGCTTTAGGGAATTGCACTACCTATGGGAGAAAGGCATTTCTGAACAACACAATTCCCGTGTCGCGGCTAAGCCCGATCGGACAGAAGATTCTCTCCCTGTACCCCGCACCGACCAAATCTGGTTACGTCAACAATTATGTCGTAACGCGACCGACTTACTACCAGTACAATCAATATATTGGTCGGGTGGACCAAAACTTTACAGACCGTACCCGTATGTACGTGGTGGGTACGCTTCAGACGAACAGGTTGACGGACGGGGGCAATCAATTTACCAATGCCGCCTCTACCGCGGTAGACACGCCCGATAATGACTACAACATCATCCTGGATCTGACGCATGTTGTTTCCTCCTCGATGGTGCTGGATCTCAAAGGATCCTATGGACGCTATTATCTGCTTTCGACAACTGGTACTGCGATCAAGAATAACTTCCAGGCCAGTGAGTTGGGGTTAACCATGCCAGTCGTCGGGAGTACATCCCATCAGAACATCGTGCCGTCCTTGACCGTATCGGGTATGACACCTCTATTCGGGAACAGCCAAAGCGGCGGTGCCAATGCACAGGCTGATTTCTCAGGAAGCGTGACGCAACTGATAGGGCGGCACAACCTACACTACGGCGCCGAGTTCCTGGATATACAGTCGTCGCCAACAGGCATCCCCGGAAATCCTAACGGAACGTTCACGTTTAATTCCGGCTTCACCCAGCAAAATCCTTTCCAAGCGGCGACCGGTCAAGGGCAGGAAATAGCGGATCTGCTCCTCGGCTATCCAGCTGCAGGCAGTGTCTCTTGGAACTCAAATACATTTACTACCATGCACTATTATGGCTTATTTGTTCAAGACGACTTCAAAGTCCTGCCAACTTTGTCCCTGAACCTTGGCCTTCGCTGGGACGTCAATATGTCCCCGAGGGACCGCCACAACCGGATGAACGCCGGTTTCTGCCTGACCTGCACTAACCCGTATAGCAACCAGGTGAACTACGCCGTGGCTCCCGGCCTGCAGGGACCGCTGCTTGGAGGCCTCCTGTTCGCGGGGGTGAATGGAGCCCCAGGCGCACCCTTCCAGGTATTTTGGAACGAATGGCAACCAAGGGTTGGATTCAGTTGGAGTCCTCACCCAGATATGGCAGTTCGCGGGGGCTACGGGATATATGACGCTGCTGCGTCTGGAGGCATCAACGCGAGTGGTTTCAGTCAGGGCACATCGTTTGTTGCTTCACTGGATGGCAACATGACTCCCAGCCCCTACTTCAATAACGGAACGCCGTTTCCAACTGGAGCGATCGCACCGACTGGAGCGGCCTCCGGTCTGGCAACTAACCTCGGAAACGGCATCGGCTACGACAATACGGACCGCCGCATTCGCATGACACAGCATTGGTCCCTCGGCATCCAGCAAAGGTTACCAGGAGCACTGCTGCTGGACATGGAATACCTGGGCAGCACGGTTCATGGCATCCCGGTGGCAACCTCTCTGGATGGCCTCTCGCCGACTCAGCAGCAGGCCTGCAACGCAAGCGGAGCAGCCTGCAATAACAATGTGCTGAATCCCTTCTACGGCGTGTTGCCCGGGAATTCCTCACTGGGTGCATCCTCAACGATTCCGGCATGGAAATTGATGCGGCCGTATCCTCTTTTTGACGGGATCACGGAAAACTCAGTTCCCTCGGGAGACTCGGCGTATAACTCTCTCAACGTTCGGGTCGAACGCCGTCTGAAGAGTCTGGACTTCGTCTTCAACTATGCCTGGTCAAACTGGGCGAGCAAAGATAGCTATCTCAACAACGGAATCTTTCGTGATGCCAGCTTGTGGAAAGGTCCGGACCCGTCTGATCAACGAAACTACGTGGATGCCAATGTGGTCTATCCACTTCCACGTATCAGGCGAAATGGATGGATGGGTAATGTAGTAAACGGTTGGCTGCTTGACTCGACTGTCATCTTTGCATCGGGTACGCCGCTGGCTCTTCCGTCCGCAAGTTTCAGTTGCGCCAGCTATGCACCGGAGGGAGGCCAGACGCGGGCACACTGGTTCAATAATGATGAGAGCTGCTGGACGAATTTATCTACATGGCAGCCTCGGACAACGCCGCTTCTTATTGGATCCCTGCGAAATCCGGGATATGCGCTTTGGAACGCAGCGTTCCACAAGAAATTCACACTGCCGCGCGAAGGAACGTTCCTTTTATTCCGTATGGAAGCTGTGAACGCCGCCAATCACCCAACGTTTGGAGCGCCAAGTCTTGCCATTGGCACGCCAGCCAAGTTCTCACCAAACACCAGTTGGACTGGCTTCGGAACGCTCCCTACTACTTCGGGCCGGGTCCCGCGTTCCGTAATCGCGTCCTTGAGAATCCTCTTTTAGGAGAGGCGACGTTGCCAATTGCTGCCGGATAGCGGAGGCCGGTTCGGCCCTCGCTATCCGGAAACGCATAGGCTAAAGACCATCTTTTGATTCCAGTCAGCCCCGCTGAGCGTCCCGACCAAACCAAGGAAGCTACATTGAACACTATTCAAGCCTTTGTGGCTATTTTCCTGCTCGCCACTCTTGAGCCATTGCTCTCTGCGCAGGCCAAGTATCCCTTTCAGGACAATAGCCTGACCACGGACCAGCGTATCGACAATGTTCTATCTCTTTTGACACTTCAGGAGAAGATCGACTTATTAGGCAAGAACCTGAATGTGCCCCGTCTTGGGATCTATGGATCGGGGAAGATCGATAGCGCACCTGGCACGAGCGGTCAATTTGAAGGACTGCATGGCATAGCGA
>Ga0209483_1003147_pt1 | contig 10974 bp, 8 predicted proteins | sample NGEPerA_FD_184508 | JGI IMG/M metagenome (GOLD analysis project Ga0209483, IMG submission 184508) | Arctic peat soil microbial communities from the Barrow Environmental Observatory site, Barrow, Alaska, USA - NGEE PermafrostL2-A... | ecosystem: Environmental > Terrestrial > Soil > Wetlands > Peat... | reverse complement strand
GGTGGTGATCGCGCTGGCGTGCCGCAACCTGCCTCCCAAGCAGCGGCGGTGGGGTGTCTTCTGGGGCGCGTTCGGCGCCATCGCGCTGCGCATCGTGCTGACGGTGTTCGCGCTGTCGCTGCTCGCGCTGCCGTGGCTGAAGCTCGTCGGCGGCGTGCTGCTGCTGTGGATCGGCGTCAAGCTGATCGCCGAGGAGGAGGGCGACGAGGAAATCGCCGGCAGCGACCGCCTGTTCTCGGCGGTGAAAACCATCGTGATCGCCGACCTGGTGATGAGCCTCGACAACGTGCTGGGCGTGGCGGCCGCGGCGAACGGCAGCGTGATCCTGCTGGCGTTCGGCCTGCTGGTGTCGATTCCGCTGGTGGTGGTGGGCAGCCAGCTCATCCTGAAACTGATCCAGCGCTTTCCGATCCTGGTGGTGGGTGGCGGCGCGCTGCTCGGCTACATTGCCGGCGAGATGTTCGTCCGCGAGCCGGTGCTCGAGCCTTTCATCGACGCGTACGCGCATTGGCTGCATTGGGCGCTGCCGATCATCTGCGCGGTGCTGGTGGTAGCGGTGGCGAAGTTGTTGGCGAGCAGGCGCGACGCGCGGCACAGCCACCTCCCATAGCGTTGGCCGGAGCGCGGGGGCCGCCAAGTTATGTAACGTGTTACGATATAAAAATGCCTCGTCCGCGAACTTTCGCCGATCCTTCCCCGGCGGCGCGCATGCGCCGCTCGCGCGACGCGCTGCGCGCGCGCGGTGGACGCCTGATGCAGGTCAAGCTCGACCACCACGCCAAGCGGTCCATGGCCGCGCTCGAACTGGCCATGCCGCAGACGGGGCGGGACGATCTCGTCGCCATGGCACTGGGCAATCTCGCCTCCCAGCAGCGATTTCCCGCGCGCCTGTCGCGCGACGAGGAGATCGAGCTCGCGAGGCTGGCCAACGGTCCCTTCAGCGCGGCCGACTTTCGCAAGAGCGGGCACGCGGATGCGTTTCTGGCCGGGCTCGCGATGGCCTTCGCGAGCGATCGAGAATTGCCACGCGCAAAGCTTCTGGCGACCGCCCGCGAACTCGGTCCGGAGCTCGTCAACGTCGACGGCTATCGGCGCTGGCTGGACGCGAGTCCGATCAGGCTCGCGCGACTTTTCAAACTGGTCGATGTCGAGCGTGGCGTTGCCCGCGCCCGAAGTGCAACATGAGCAAAACGGCGGCCGGCAGGCGCGATGCAGGATATAGGGATGCGGTGAGCCGACTGATGAAAAGCATCGAGGCAGCAGTCGCTGATGTCGACGCCGCGCAACTGCCGCTGCGTGTCGTCATCGCCGGCGGCGCCGCGGCATTCCTGCATACAGGAGTGCGAACGTCGCGTGACATCGACGCGTCGCTTTCGCTGCGCGTGCATTTGCCGAACGACCTCGAGGAAGCCTACGTCGACCGTGATGGGGAACCTGCATCGGTTTACCTCGACGCCAACTACAACGACGCGCTGGGGCCGCTGCACGAAAACGCGCACGACGACGCGCCATCCGTTCCCGTCGCCGGTATCGATCGGCGCAGGCTCGATGTGCGGATGCTCGCGCCTGTCGATCTCGCGATCTCGAAGCTCGGGCGCTTTTCCGAACATGACCGCGACGACATCATCGATATGGCGCGCGCGGGATTGATCGACGCGGATGCGTTCAAGGAGCGCGCTGACGAGGCGCTCGACTATTACGTCGGTCATCCGGCGACGCCACGTGCCAATTTGCGTGAAGCAGTGACGCTCATCCGCGCCAACACGCCGCTGCCGAAAAAGTCGAGCCGCCGGCGAACATGACCAACCCCCACTCCCCCATGTCGTACACTTCCGCCTTTGCACAAAAAATAGCCAGTCCATGGCGCATCGCGCGGAACTCGAGTCGGCCAGCCTGTCGCACCCCGGCATGGTGCGCTCGCACAACGAGGACACCATCTACGTCGACAACGGCGCCGGCATCGCCGTGCTGGCCGACGGCATGGGCGGCTACAACGCAGGAGAAGTGGCCAGCGGCATCGCCGTCAACGTCGTGACCAACGGCATGCTCGAGCCGCTGCGCTCAGGCCGCGAGCTGTCCAAGATCGACGCCAACAGCGGCCTCACGCACGCGGCGCTGCTGCTGCAGCAGCAGATCGCCGCCGCCAACAAGGGCATCTACGAAGCCGCACAGGCGCGTCCCGAATGCGCGGGCATGGGCACCACCATCGTCACCGCGGTGTTCTTCGCCAACCGCGTGTCGATCGGGCACATCGGCGACTCGCGCTGTTACCGGCTGCGCGGCGAGAAGTTCGAGCAACTGACGCACGACCATTCGCTGCTGCAGGAGCAGATCGATTCGGGTCAGATCACGCAGGAACAGGCCAAGTATTCGCTCAACAAGAACCTCGTCACGCGCGCGCTGGGCATCGAAGCGATCGTGCCTGCCGACATCACCGAATACCGCGTCGAGGCCAACGACATCTACCTGTTGTGCTCTGACGGCCTGACCGACATGGTCGACCCCGAGGTCGTGCACTCGATCGTCGACGAGCACCGGCTGGAGCTTGCCGAAGCCGCCGCGGAGCTGATCGAACTCGCGAACAAAAATGGCGGCCGCGACAACATCTCGGTGATCATTCTCCAGGTTCCGCCCGACTTCCTGCCCGACAACAGTTGGGCCAAGCGCTTCCTCGCCAAGAAAAAGGCGAAGTAGTCCTCTATGGGCAAGCTCGTGCTGTTCCTGCAGGACGGATCGACCAAGGCCATCAACCTCGGCAAGGAGCGCGTGGTGATCGGCCGTCGCGCCGACAACGACGTGTGCCTGCCCTATCCCGCGGTGTCGGGCGAACACGTCGCGGTGGTGACGATCCTGGCCGACTCGTTCCTCGAGGACTTGGGCAGCACCAATGGCACGCTGGTCAATGGCGCTGTCGTGCAGAAGCATTTCCTGCGCGACCGCGACCAGATCGACATCGGCCAGCAGAAGCTCGTTTACCTGGCGGATGAGTCGGCGCAGCTCGAAGATCTCAACATCAACGTCGTGCGCAAGGAACTGAAGACGTTCGGGGAAAAGGTCGAGCCTGCGCTCAACGCGCGGCGCGCGCGCGACGCGGCGAGCGACATCGACGCGGACCTGGCGGGCGACGTCGCGCAGGCGAAGCCGCGCAAGACTTTGCAGGTACCTGCGGAACGGTCTGCCGCGCCCGAGGAGGAAAAGCTTGCGCCCTCCGAAGACACCGTGCCGCCGCCAGGCAATGCAAGCGCGTCATCGCTACCGGACATCATCGAGACCCGAGCCGACAAGCGCGCGCGCCGTCCGGTGGAAACGAAACGCGAAGTAACACCCGTGGCGAAAGGGAAAGACCCGGCAAACATCGGCGTTGAGGTCGTATTGGATGGCGATCCCTTGGGCGAACGGGCATCGACCGATCGCGGCCTTGCGAACATGGCGAAGCTACGCGCGGAACCTGCGGCATCGCATGCGGCGGCGAGCGTCGAAATCGTCCCTTCCGCGGAAGCGGAACTGCTCGCGAAGCCCCGTGCGCCGGTCGAACGCGTCGCTCCCGCGCGCATCACCGTGCTTTCAGGCGCCAGCGCCGGCAGGAGTCTCATCATCGAGAACGACGAAGTCGTCGTTGGGCGCGTAGGTCTGCAGGTGGCTGCGATCGGACGAGGCGAAAGCGGTTACAACCTGCGGCTGCGTGAAGGCGGAACGCCACCGATGCTCAATGGCGCCGCGGTGGCAGCGGACGGAGCGATGCTCAAGAGCGGCGATATCTTCGAGGTGGCAGGCACACGCGTGGAGTTCATAGCGGGAAAATAACGGGGTGTTCACGGCCGCGCGCTCCCCGTTTGACTACCTCTCAACGTGCCCCCTCTCCCGCAAAGCGGGAGAGGGTTGGGGTGAGGGCAGGTGTCAGAGAACTATCACCACCCGCACCCATCCCGCCACCACAATGTGACGCCCCACGTCACCCACCTTACGTAGCGCGTTAACTTCCCGTGCAAGTCGCCATTATTGGCCTCCGGTACCGCCGGTAAGAGATATCCGTTTGTCAGCGCGCAATGAGTAATAAGTTACGTATAAACAGCAGCCTGCACGTAATCGACCGCATAAATCGGGCACCTCGGCACACTCGTTGCTCCAATATCTCCAGCATCGCTGGGTGCCGGGCACGTCCCTATTTCCTCAGGAGATTCAAAAATGAAACGCTTGCAACAGGGCTTTACGTTGATCGAACTGATGATCGTGGTTGCGATCATCGGCATCCTGGCGGCCATCGCGCTGCCGGCGTATCAGGATTATGTGATCCGTTCGAAGATGTCGGAAGGTGTAGCGGCTATGGCGGCCTGCAAGACGTCGATCAGCGAATTCGCTTCGACGAGGAACGCGTGGCCGACCGACGCTGACAATGCTGGTTGCTCGACTCTTGCTACTACGTATGTCAACTCATTGTCGGTAGCGGGTAGCCCGTCGGCTATCACGCTGACGACGAAATGCACCGGCTCGAAGCCTGGTGATTGCGTAATGGTCCTCACGGCGCAAGGAGTGCTTCCGGACATCACGGGTTGGACTGGCTCGCATACAACGGCATCGTGCGACGCCAAGTATGTTCCTTCGAACTTCCGCTAGTCACTGGGCGCGCATCGCAATCCGATAATTTCAAGTTGTTTTGTGGGCCGATGGGACATATGTCCCATCGGCCCAATTCATTTGGGGTGCGCGACCTTGAAACACCGATGTATAGGGGAGGCGGTTCGCACTCCTCCAAAGTAGGACGTCGTGACGACCTTGCATTGCGCGACGGTTGGTAGAATTCCGGTCATGCGAATTCGACCAAGCGTCCCCGAGGCGGGAATTTCAAAAAAAACGGAAACTGTGAGGTGTCATGCCAACAGTCTTCGACAGGCCGGACACTTCGCCAAAGCGCTTGCGGCTGTCGATGATGCGGCGGAAGTCGCTTCTGATGATCCGGACATCTTGTTGGCGCGATCCGGGATCTTCTACTCTTGGCGTCGTTTCGGCGAATCCTACGATGCAGCCTTGCGCGCCGCGCGAGCGGGACTCGCCACAACGCCGCTGCATTTGCAGTTAGGATGGTCATCATTTGTGCTCGGCAGAATGGAGGAGGCAGAAGCTTGGATGCGAAAGGCCGTTGCGCACGATTGGAACGCATGGGAACCGCACTTCAATCTGGCGGTAGTTCTCGAGGCGCAAAAACAAACCCGCGAAGCTCTTGAGAGCTATCAGAGGTCAATCGAGATTAATCCTCGCGACTTCGAGTGCCATATCGGACTCGGTCGTTGCCATTTCGATATTGCCGAATTCGTCGCCGCCGAGGCGCAGTTTCGCGCTGCGGTTTCGCTCGATGACAAGCGCGCGGTCGGATGGGAACATTTGAGCACCGCGATCGGCAGGCAGGGACGCTACGAAGAAGCGTTGTCGGCTATCGACTTTGCACACAAGCTCGTCGTTGCGAATGCCGACGAAGCCGACAGCTACGTGGGTCTCGCATCGGCATTGTCGGAAGCAGGCCGTCGCGACGAAGCGCTCTCACTGCATGCATCGAACCTGGGCGAACGGCCTTCGGAAAACGCCAATTACGCGTATTCACATCTTCTTCTGAAATCGGGCAAGTTGCGTGAAGGCTGGCATTTTCACGAGTTTCGCTGGCTAGTCGCCCCTCAGGTTTCCCTCCGTTTGCAGTGCGGCCTCCCGACGTGGAACGGCCAGGATTTGCGCAGCAAGACTATCCTGCTGCACGTCGAGCAGGGATTCGGCGACGTCGTTCAATTCATGCGATACGCATCGCAATTGAAGGCTTGTGGCGCGACCGTCATCGTCAGGGCCGCACGTCAAATGCAAGGGCTCGCAGCACAATTTTTCGGCGTCGATCGCGTGGTCAGTCGCGACGAGGCATTGCCGATATTCGACTATTACGTGCATTTACAGAGTTTGCCGCGGGTATTTGGGACGACGTTGGAATCGATTCCGGCACAGGTGCCGTACCTGCGTGTGGATGCGCAGCGGGTGACGCGATGGGCGCTGCGGCTGCCGGCCGGCGAATGGCTGAAGGTGGGATTGGTGTGGGCAGGTAATCCGGAGCATGCGAACGATCGCAACCGGTCGTTGCGGCTGGACGCGCTGCAGTCGCTGTGGGAGGTGGACGGGGTGCAATTCGTTTCGCTGCAAAAGGGAACGCCGGCGGAGGAGATCAAGACGTTGCCGGCGCAGTTGAAGTTGACGGACCTCGGATCGGAGCTGGCGGATTTCAGCGACACAGCGGCAGTGATCGAGCAACTCGACCTGGTGCTGTGCGTGGACACGGCGGTCGCGCATCTGGCAGGAGCCTTAGGGAAGCCGGTGTGGGTGATGCTGCCGACGCCAGCCGACTGGCGCTGGCTGGAAGGACGCGAAGACAGCCCGTGGTATCCGACGATGCGGCTATTCCGCCAGCGGGAGCGCGGGCAGTGGGGTGAGGTGATCGAGCGCGTGAAGACAGCGTTGGCACAGCGCGTGCGTGCAGGCAAGGCAGAGGTGATGCCGCCGAAGACGAAGACAGTGCTGCCGCAGTTGCCGGCGCCGACATTGCCACGCGACGCACCGGGCCATTGCCCTGGCTTCAGCGCGGTGGCGGAGTGTCGCGACGGCATCCTGCAATATCTGCCGGACGAACCGTTGGAGGGCGATTCGATTGGCTGGTACGGCGAGTATCTGCAACACCAGCTTGCGCTGCTGGGGCGGATCATCCGGCCCGGCAGCACGGGGATGGAAGTGGGTGCCGGCGTGGGTGCGCATGCATTGTTCCTGGCCGCGGCGGTAGGCGACGCGGGCCACCTGTATTTGTACGAATGGCGTCCGGTGGTGCAGCGGATCCTGCGGCAGAACCTGGGTGCCAACCGAATTGGCAATGTCACGCTGATGCGGCGTGAACTGGGGCGTTCGATGGCCGCTGAAGCCGACGCGCCATCGCCCCCGGTTAGCGAGACGCTCGACGAGTTGCGACTGGAGCGGCTGGATTGGCTCAAGATCAACGGCAGTGCCACGGCATCGAACGTGCTGGAGGGCGCAACGGACACGCTGTGGCGGCTGCGACCGCTGCTGTTCATCACAGTGGCAGGCGAGCAGGCGCTGGCAGCGCTGGCCGAACGTGCGAAGGAATACAGTTACCGCTGCTGGCGGATGGAGGCGCCGCTGTTCAATGCCGACAACTTCAACCGCCGCGAAAACGACCTCTTCAACGCAAGCAGCGCATTGGCATTACTGGCCATCCCCGAAGAAGTCGACGTCGATATCACACTCGATCACTGCACAGAGATATCATAGCGCGCGGCGTCATTGCAACGCCGTTCGCGTTCGGCAAGAATGCGCATCATCGGAGCAGCCGTCATATGATGTCGATATTGAAGTTTCTGGACACCGCCGAACTCGAGGAATTCGCGAGCGGACTGGCCACCGACCTTGGACGGCGATTTCCTCCCTCCTCGGAAGCGCGCACGGATCCGGGTGCGGTCAACCAGCTCAAAGTGATCCTCGAAGGCCTGGGCACGCGCGCTATCCGGTATCGCGAGCAGCACAAGCTCGGCATCTACAAGAAGGCCAAGCTCGGCAACGTATTTCGGTGGAAACTGAAGGAACTGGGATACAGCACGGATTTCGCTGAACGTACGACCAAGGATCTCGTAACACGGTTAGCGGTCAAGTAAGCGCCTTGCCGGGCGGAAGCCGCTGCAGTCGAATCGCAATGTGATGACTCTAGAAGACAACGCTACGATTTCTGGCGCGATGGCGCACGCCATCGCACACCACCAGGCAGGTCGCCTTTCGCAAGCGTCGGAAACCTATCGGCAGGTGCTGGTTTCCAATCCCGGTCATTTCGACGCGCTGCACCTTTTGGGTGTCGTCGCGTTGCAGGAAGGGCGTCGGCAAGAGGCCGTCCAGTTGATCGGTTCCGCCATAGCGCTCAACCCGAACGATCTCAATGCGCTGCAAAATCTGGCCATCGCCTATCAGGCGGCCGGCGAACGTGACCAAGCGTTGGCAACGTTTCGCAGGGTTGTGGAGTTGCGTCCCGACAGTCCTGAGGCCCACAACAATCTTGCCAGTATCCTGAAGGAAAGCGGCAGAGCCGACGACGCCGTCGAGCACTATCAAACCGCGATATCGCTCAATCCCGAATTCGCCGAAGCACACTTCAACCTGGCACGAACGCTCGAGTCGATGGGCCGCACTGCAGAAGCGCTGTCGGGTTATCAGGAAGCACTCTCGCTCAAGCCCGATCTCGCGGACGCACACTACTTTCTTGGCTCCATCCTGCAGCGACAGGGAATGCTGGAAGATGCCGTCGAATGCTATCAATCTGCGCTCGCGGCCAATCCAGAGTATGTCGAGGCGCGATGGGCGCTGGCGATGGCAAAACTCGCACTGGTGTTTGGCGCGGGCGATGATCCCGCCGAATTTCGCCTCGCGTTTTCCGATGCGCTCGCGGAACTGGACCAATGGTTTCAAGGCAGCCGCGTCAACGAAGGATACAAAGCCGTCGGCAGCCAAGGCCCGTTCTACATCGCCTACCAGGAAGAACAAAACCGCACGGTGCTGGAGCGGTATGGCGAACTTTGTGTCCGTCTGATGGGTGCCTGGCGCGAGCAGCAGCGCTTTGTACCCCCGCCCCCTCGCGCGGACGACGGGAAGATACACGTCGGGATTGTATCGGCCTATCTTCGCGATCACTCAGTCTGGCATGCGTTCGTAAAAGGTTGGTTCAGGCACCTCGATGCCGATCGCTTTGCGCTGCGTGTTTTCCTCACCGGCAAGGCGCGCGATGATGAAACCGCGTACGCGCAGCAGCACTCTGTGCAGTTCGTGCAGGCTGTCACAGGTCTCAGCCAGTTAACGAATGAAATAATTTCGCAGGAGCTCGACGTCATCATCTATCCCGAACTGGGCATGGACCCGATGACGATGAAGCTCGCGAGCATGCGGCTGGCGCCGGTGCAGATGGTGGCCTGGGGCCATCCCGAAACGAGCGGTTTACCGACTATCGACTATTACCTGTCCGCCGACGCGTTCGAGCCGCAGGGAGCGCAGGACACCTATACCGAACGACTTGCCGCGCTGCCGAACCTCGGATGTTGCTATCAGGCGCTGGAGGTCCCAGACGCTACGTTCGACCCCACGCTGTTCGGGATCGACCCCGCCGCCACGCTGTTTGTTTGCCCCGGGACGCCCTTCAAATACGCCCCCCGTCGTGACCGGATTTTTGTCGAAATTGCCAAGAGGCTCGAGCGATGCCAGTTCCTGTTTTTCGACTATGACCAGGAGAACCTGTCGGAGAAGTTGAAGCAGCGGTTGGACGTGGCATTCGACGAAGCCGGGTTGTACGCCGACGAGTTCGTGGTGTTCCTGCCATGGCAATCGCGCGCCGATTTCTATGCGTTGTTGAGGCGTGCCGACGTCTTTCTCGACACCATCGGGTTTTCGGGATTCAACACCGCGATGCAGGCAGTCGAGTGCGGTTTGCCGATCGTCACGCGTGCGGGACGATTCATGCGTGGGCGATTTGCTGCGGCCATACTCGAGCGCATGGGCCTGACGGAGTTTGTCGCGCAGACGGACGAAGCCTATGTGGAACTCGCGATCGGGCTTGGCCGCGATGCCGAGGCGCGTCGGCGCGTGCATGAACGTATCGTGTCGGCAAGAGAAGTCCTGTTCGACGATGTTGTGCCGGTACGTGCGCTGGAAAAATTACTGGCCGAGGTCGTAGCGTCGCGAGTGTCGTCATGATCGGCACGGATGCGGCTGTTACGCGCACGCAAGGAGTGGATGCAGAAGGCGTTTCTGGGCGATGGTCACTGCCGTGCTGAAGTCGATATTCGCAAAAAGAGGCAGCAGCACACTTGAAGTCGACGTGTTGCGGTCGACACGCCGGGATTCACTTGTTGAATCGGAGGCGGCATCTGCCGCCGAACTCTATGCATGCGGTCGAGCACACGATGCGCTGAGAGCCTTTCGACAGGTCGATGACGCCGACCTGCCTCCGGACCTGATGCGGAAGTTTGCCTGGACGTGCTTGTCCACGGGCAACGCGGAGGAGGCTTTGCAGAGAATGCAGCGCGCAGCCGCCGCGGAGCCAGCCGCGTTCGAGGGTCACTTCGGTCTCGGCGTGATCCAGCGGGCATTGGGGCAACTGGACGATGCGGCAGCCAGCTTCCAGCGTGGACTGGAGGCCGATCCCGCACAGATCGAGGGCCTACTGCACCTCGCTGACTTACGGATGAATCAAGGCAACCTGGGCGGTGCGGAGGTTGTGTTGCGTCTCGCCATTGCAGGCGACGATCAGTGCATCGACGCATGGTCGCACTTGGGAATGGTCGCGGTTCGACAGGGACGCAATGGCGAATCGCTCGAGGCGTTCCAGCGCGCGGTGCAATTGGAGCACGACAAAGGCGAAAGTGCCGACAGCTTTGTAAACCTTGGAATCAACCTGCGCGATGCGGGCCGCGTGCGCGAGGCGCTGGACTTGTACGAAGCGAACCTGCGCGAGCATCCCAGCGTCGATGGATGCTTCGGCTACGCGGTGGCGCTGATGCAAAGTGGCCAGTTGCAGCGCGGCTGCCATTTCTTCGAGTTTCGCTGGCTGCGCCAGCCGTCGCTGTCGATGCGCCCGCGGTTTGCAAAGCCAATCTGGAACGGCCAGCCGCTTGCGGGCAAGATGATCTTCCTGCGTCCCGAGCAGGGGATTGGCGACGTATTTCAGTTCGTTCGCTACGCGCCGGCATTGAAGGCAATGGGTGCTACGGTCAACGTGGGAATATTTTCGGGTCTCGGGGATTTGCTTCGTGGCGTGGAGGGCGTCGACCATGTACTCGAGCCCACAGATGCTGTGCAAATGGACTATTACGTGCATTTACAGAGTTTGCCGCGGGTATTTGGGACGACGTTGGAATCGATTCCGGCACAGGTGCCGTACCTGCGTGTGGATGCGCAGCGGGT
>Ga0209483_1003142_pt1 | contig 10982 bp, 6 predicted proteins | sample NGEPerA_FD_184508 | JGI IMG/M metagenome (GOLD analysis project Ga0209483, IMG submission 184508) | Arctic peat soil microbial communities from the Barrow Environmental Observatory site, Barrow, Alaska, USA - NGEE PermafrostL2-A... | ecosystem: Environmental > Terrestrial > Soil > Wetlands > Peat... | reverse complement strand
CCCCGTGGGTTCCAGACAGCCGCCGGTGCCCCTCTTTTATCCAGTGTCCAACCAGCCGTCGACGCTACCGCCGGAACTCCTGCAAATCCGGCCAAAACTCCGAAACTCGAGTGACCATGTCAAGGCGGACAATGAGCTCTCGCCCATCAGAAGCGGGCGAGGGACATTCGCCGAGAGCCCCTTGACTTACGTCCGATTCGGCTGCCGCCTGCGGCGGCCCAAATCGTCCTTCGACTTTGACCTTGTCGCCCTTTTCGGTCGTCGCCTCGATGACGAAGTCCGCCGGCCCGCTCCCACCCGATGCGGCCTGTGATGTGGGCCCGGATGGTTTCGCTTTGGCCGCAAAATGCGCTTCTACGTAGGCTTTAGCGTCCCCAGCCGACACACCGGGCAGCAGGTTTTCTCTATACAGCTTTGTTCTCTACAGCACTCTTGAACGGGCCCGTCGGACCCGTTGTCGCACTGGACCGAGCGCTCGTGCCTGTCGACCCGCATGCGGCGAGCAGAACGACCAGCACGGCGGCAGCCAACGCCGCGCGCCACCAGCTTTTTGACTGCACCAAGTCGACACATTCGGAACTCTGCAGTCGCATCAGCGTTTCTTCTTCTTTGTCGTGTGGTACCGGTGCTTTGCGGCCGCTTCGCATTTCGCGCGCTTCCGGCGACCTTTGATCTTCTGGCATTTCGCGAGCGCCCACGACAGCTCCGAGGCACTCTTTAGTGGCCTGCTGGTTTTGGTGCCGAGCACACCGTGGGCGGGTGTCGTGCTGGGTAAGAGCGTAGTCGCTTTGGGCTGACCGGGTGGGTTCGGAGTCGCTGATGGGGTTTCGGTGTGGGTCGTGACTGGCCCAAGTGGTGGAGTGGGCTTGGGAAATGCGCTCAGGCCAAAGTCATCGACTGTCGTGGCTCCTGGCGCCGATGAGACTTGCGTGCGGAGTCCAGCGCTGAAGGACCAGTAGGTGTCTGAGGGTAGACCCTCAACGAGGGTGCCGTTGACCGGCTTTGCGTTGAGGTGGGCGAACGGATCTGTGATGTGTTCGAGATCCCACTCATCGACGGTCACATAGTGCTGTTCGCCACCAAAGACACCCCAGCTGCTCACCGCGAATGGAGCTCCACCAGCCACGCGGTACACGTGTCCTGTCGAGGTATTGATAAAGGTGCCATTAGCCGGCACAGGATTGAGATGCGCAGCCGGGTTGCCGATGTTCGCGATGTCCCATTCATCGATGGGGACGCTCGGCTGTGGTCCTCCGATCGCATTCCAACTGCTTAGGTACATCGGTGCACCACCCGCGACGACAAACACGCCACCGCCACTGGCACCGAGCAACGTCCCATCCGAAGGAACCGCATTCATGTGCGCCGCAGGGTTGCCGATGTTGTCAAGGTCCCATTGGTCCACTCCGACAACGGAGCGTGCGCCGCCGATCGCGGCCCAGTTACTCACATACAACGGCGCGCCACCAGCCATCTCATACACCATCCCGGTAGCCCCGCTACTAATCAACGTACCGTTGGCCGGAACCGCGTTCATGTGCGCCGCCTCATTGGTGATGTTGTCAAGGTCCCATTGGTCGATCTCGGTCACCGACCGCGCGCCACCGATCGCGGCCCAGTTGCTGACGTACAAGGGTGCCCCGCCCGCGATCTCGTACACCATCCCAGTCGCCCCACTAGCGACCAGCGTCCCGTCGGCCGGCATAGTGTTGAGATGCGCCGCTGGGTTGCTTGCATTGTCGATGTCCCACTGGTCGATCTCCGTCACCGATCGTGCGCCGCCTATGGCCGCCCAGTTGCTGACATACAACGGTGCGCCACCAGCCATCGCATACACCATCCCAGTCGCCCCGCTAGCGACTAGGGTCCCGTCCGCTGGACGAGCCAATAGGTGGTCCCACGGAACACCCCCGCCAGCATTGTCGATGGCTGCTTCATCAACCCCCACACCCGTCTTTGGGCCGCCAATCGCGTTCCAGTTGCTCACATACAACGGAGCACCACCAGCCACAACAAAGACTTTGCCCCCTGATCCATCGAGGATCGTGCCATCACGGGGATACTGCGGCAACGAAGCGAACTGCGCATCACTCAGCGCCGTTGCCGACTGGGGCCCACCCACCGCATTCCAATTCGACACGTAGATTGGAGCGCCACCGGCGATCCGATAGACGAAGCCATCATGACTCACAAACGAACCTTCTCCAATGGAGCTAGACGCGAGGTCATGGATATGGATGAAGTCGGTGGGCCAGCCAGAAGAGGGCGTGATCGTCCGCACACGAAAGCCGTTGTCGTAATCGTAGTTCATCTCGGAGATCACGACGCTCGTAGGAGACCGGACTTCCTCGACATAAGCCACGTGACCAGACGAGTACCAGGCCACACTTCCAACACTCGGAGTGCCATTCACCGCGATGCCGAGCGCCTCGGCGGTACCGCCCCAATCTTCCGCATTCCCCCAATGACGGCCGCCATAGTTGTTATTGAACGCAATACCGTTGAGCTGGTTCAGCCTGTACGCAACCCATGAGGTGCACTGGCCCTGGTAAAAGTCCCAAGCGTCTGTGAGACATGCGCCCCCATCTGTGCATGCCGGGGGGTTGGCATACGGATATCCGTATTGGCTGTTGGCGGCGCCCGGACCACTGGTACCGGGCCACTGGCCTTCGGTTACTGCGGCAGCTCGAGCGGGTGCAATGGCAAGAAACAGCACAACAGCGGCCATTATCGGAGGGATAGAGCGCGCTGCGGCTACCAAGCGCGTATGGGCGCGACCACCCGCCGCTCTCACGTGTGTCGTGGGCTGCGTCATCGGCCCCTCCCCGTCCTAGTGGTGTTGTGCTTGTTGTGCCTGGGCAAGTACCGCTCCTTGCCCGGGTGATCCGGCACCCTACAGGACATCGAACCGTTCTGACTACTAGCAAAGCGTAAACGCAGGCCGGTCCCGGCGATCGGGCCCGATTTTGGTGATGACAATCCCTCTCTTAGCATTGTGGAATTGGCGGGCTCCACGTCCCGATGTTTGGGGTGTTGAGATAGAAGTCGCTGACCCAGGCTCCGCTGGTGAGCTTGTCCCAGACTGCTGAGGAGGCATATCCGTTGGACACGGTCTCCCCCATGGCTTGACAGACAACGTCCGCGTTTGCGCCTTCCGGAAGTGAACCCAGGCTTGCGTAGCCGGAGTAGCCGGGTCCCGCGCGAAGCGTCAGGCCGCAGGCGCCATCCCGACAAGTTCCAGTGACCTGATAGATGTAGTAGCTCGGCGTGGTGGTCGGTGAAGTGGGCTGGGGAGCTGAGGGAGCACCCGGCTGCGGTGCGGTCGGTGCAGCCGGCTGCGGTGGCGCTGGAGGGCTGGGCTGCGGTGCGGGCGGCGCAGCCGGTGGGGATCCAGGACCAGAGCCTGCGGGACCGCCGTAGATGTAGCCGCTTATCCACGAGGCCGGCACGGTGTGCTCGTGGTAGCTTTTGTGAGGCGTGCCCCAGTTGAAGTCCTGAACGGTTACAGACCCACCGGAGACAGCCGCTACGTAGGCGACGTGACCGGCACCGTACGCGCCACCGGTGTTTGACAGCCAAACCGCGATCGCGCCAACGACCGGCGTGGTTCCCTCAGGCACGCGTCCGCGGGCCTCGGCGAGCCATTCGCCTGCGTTGCCATGCACGACTCCGTTGAGGTCAGGCCGGCGCCCGGCGGCATACCAGGTGCATTGACCAGCCTCGAGGTAGAAGGGATCGCCAGTGAAGCACACGCCATTAGCGCACGAGCTTCCGCTTCCATAACCCTCGCCTCGGGTGAGGGGAGCATGCCGCTTGTGCGAGTGGGTCTTGGTCCGCGTGTGTCCGCGGCGATGCGTAGAGGCAAGTGCACCACTGGGCGCGAGCGCGAAGGCAGCGATGCCGGCGAGGAGCAAGGCCATGCTTCGGGCAGCCTTGGCAGTTGCAGTCATCAGAGTCATGGCCTGTCCTTTCGGGGGAAGTGATCGACAACTCGCATCCTGCCCGTAGGCCTCGTCTATAGATAGACACCCAAGGTGTCGAATGCGCACACCTCCGGAGCGCAACAGCGGCAAGTAACGACTACGCTCAGGTGTCGCTCGAGTGCGCTGTTCAGCGGAGTCGCTTGGACGGGCTATCGGGCGGCCACATAGGTCTTACCCGCAGTGAGGACCTTGGTCTTCTTGTGGATGAGATCGTGGACCTTCACCTTGCCGGCTGCGACCGTGACTCGGGATTGGTTGCATTCGTCGAGCGTAAGCCAGTGGGTGCCCTCGACGGTAGTGCTCACGTAGCGGCCGTTGGTGCCCCAACTACCACCGTTATCTGAAACCCAGAGTTTGCGGGACTTGGCCCCCGAGCCACGTGCTGCACTGGCAGTGCGCATCGCTGCCGATCCACGCGGGAGCGTCACGCGCGGGCAACCCGTGAGAGGCAGAGAGAGCGTCAGATGGGTCTCTCCGGATCCCGTGTGGCTCTGTTGGATCAGGAACCTCCCGCCGTAGACTTCCGCGCTCACAGTCCGCCCTGGCGTCGACGTAGCCGCCGTGATGAGGACACGGCCGTGAGTGGCTTCTACTTCGCTTCCATCGGGGATGGCGCTCACGCCTGAGAGCGGAACAAACCTCGTTGTGCCCCTGAGGTGCACGGTCACCGTCCCAGCGGTGACGTTCACGGTCTGGCGCTGCCCTAGAATCGGCGGGGGCGTGGGTTCAAATCTCGCCACGCTTGCACTGGTGCCGCTGCCTGCGCCGTAGCGACCATTGGTGATGGGGCTCGCCGGCGTGACGGCCAGCGGGGTGGTGGTAGGTTTGACGACTGTGCCGGTGACGGTTTGTGGGTTGCTGAGCGTGTCGTATTCGATCCGCAGCTTCTGGGTCGAGGGGGAGCAGTCGCCCGAGTGATCGCCCTCCAGTTGGTTCAGCGGGATTTCGCTGCCGCTCTCAGGGGCGTTGCCGAATACGCCCGAGATGCCTGAGAGCGTGTCCGTCGTAGAGACAAACGTGTATTTCTGTCCAACGGGTAGCGTCAGTGTGCATGCCGGCGAAGCTTCGGTGGTGATGGGCGCGAGATCGACGCTAAGCGAGGCACCTTCGAGGCTGATCGCACCGGTCGAGGTCAGACGTGAGTAGTCCGTGCCTGGCGTCGCTTCCGTGTTCGTGATTGCGAGCGTGAGATTGCTGTTTGAATCGAACGTGGCGCTCGCGAGGCTGAGCGTTCCCGCCTGTATCGGAACGACGCATTCGCTGGGACTACTGGGGACTTCTTCGTAGCAGCCCGCGCGGACCTCGTCCGCGCTCAGGGCCAAGACGCCGACCTCGCTGCCCACGCTCGTCAGTGGGCCGACTGCGCCTACGGTGTTAAGACTGTCGTCCTTGACCGTGACGGGCTCCCCGTCGGATGAGTTCAATGACGACAGTGGATACTCGGTCGCACCCCCGTTGAAACGGGCGTTGTATCCGGTGTCGCCTGTGTCTTCCCCTTGAATCGTGACTGGTCCAACCTCGGTGTCGTTCGCCAACAGCAGGCCCGCGCCGTTGTTTGTATCGATGGTGAGTTCATCACTCGAGCCGGAGAGTGGGCCGTCGAGCAGGACCCCGCTGCTGGCGACACCAGCTCCACTCTGGCCTTCTATGTGCCAAGTCTGAGGCGCGCCGAGCACGATCGGCATGTGAAGCCCCGGACCGAACTCGCCAGCCACTTCGTGTTTGCCCGCGACCGGCGATGCGGAGATTCCGCCAGAACTCAGCGTGATGGGTTCCCCGGTGATTTCGTAGTCGTCGTCATCGTTGAGCTTCAGCTCTTGGACGCTCAGACCGCCCAGGTCGTTGTTGCTCGTGTAGCAGGGCAAGGCGAACGCATCCTGCCCACACTCACCGCCCAGCTGCGAGAATTCCACCGTTCCCAGCGCCGACTGCGCCGCCGGGGCGCCGCCTTCGCCCCAGTTGGCGGGATCCGACCAGTCGTCTGCGCCTTCTAGCAAGGCTTCTTCATCACCCACCCAGGTAAACGTCGATCCAATCACGGTCGCAGTCACCGCGTGCGCTGTGTAGTCGATCCGCAGCTCGGGCTGCGGAGCATTGCATCGCTGCAACGGTACTGTGCTGCCATCGGGAAGACCGGCGAAGGTACCTTCGAGTGAGCCGGTGGCGCTGACGAGCGTATAGACATGACCAACCGGAGCATTGCATTCCCCGAATGTAAATCGTGCAGCAAGGCTGAGGTGAGCGTCACCGAGGTTAACGGCGCCATTCGCAGCCACCTGTGAAGAATTGGTTTCTGCGGGCGATCCATTGATCGTCATCTGCATCGTGCTCGACGCGTCGAACGTCGCTCCTCCGCTAACGCTCAGCCTCGGTCCGGCGCCCAATAGACCGAAAATGATGTCCCCACCTTTTACCGTCAGGGGGCCGACGGTTCCATCGTTCGTCCCGAGTGCTACATCGTTCACTGTCACCGGGTTTGCGTCGAATCCGTTCAGGTCTGGCTCTTCAACTCTGTTCTCGGCAGGGTCTGGGGCGCCTACCCAGATCGCCCCGTTGTTCTGGGCGGATTCTCCTGTGTTGGACGCGTTGGAGCCGGTGACCGTGACAGGCCCCGTGTCTGCCCCGCCGTTGAAAGTGACACCCCCTCCACCGCTCACGTTGAGATCCAGCGCTTCGCTGCCGCTGATGGCAGCCCCGAGGTACACCCCGCCATTGATTGACCAAGTCTGCGGCACACTCAACCCAATGGGAATGTTGATGCCCTCGAGACTGCCGGCGCCTCCCTCATCTTGGACTGTCAGCCCCCCGGCGCCCAGCGTGATCGCTTCGCCCGGGGGACTATCGATCAGCGAATCGCTGATTGTATACGGGCCATTGACGGAAATCGCATTAAGATTGAGGCCGCTAATGTCGTTAGCGGTTTCGTAGCAGGCGGCGATAACTGGTTCGGCCGTGCATGCGGCACTCGTGAGTTTCGGGAATTCGAGCGTACCGAGTGTGCCGGTTGGGGCCGTGCCGCCCCAATTCGTGGCGTCCGACCAGTTGTGGCTTTCTGTCGATGCCCCCGTCCACGTGAAGTTCGCGGCTGAGGCACTGGACGCAAGCATCAGCAAGCACGTCCCAGTCAGCGCCAGGCAGATCAGGGCCGTCGCACACGTCTTGAACCTGCGCCGACGACAAGGCTCGAGCAGCCTTCTCCCCCCAAATCGCCTTTGGTGTGCATCATGTATCCGCATCTCCCTGTCCCTTTGGCCAACTACCCGCGTGGCGATGACGCTCGCGCCGCGACATAGCTCTCTCCCGCGGTGAGGATCTTGGTCTTGTTGTGGATCAGGTCGTGGACCTTCACCGTACCGGCCGCAACCGTGACTCGGGATCGATTACATTCGTCGACGGTCAGCCAGTGGGTGCCCTCGACGGTCGTGCTCACGTAGCGGCCGTTGGTGCCCCAACTGCCGCCATTGTCTGAGACCCAGAGTTTGCGGGACTTGGACCCGGAGCGATGCTTGGCGCTGGCCGCGAGCACCGCTGCCGAGCCGCGCGCATGTCGCACACCGGGGCATCCGGTGAGAGGCCGAGACAGGATTAGGTGAGTCTCCCCCACTCCCGCGTGGTCCTGGTGGATCAGGAGCCTTCCTCCGGAGATTTCGGCGCTCTTCGTCTGACCCGGCATCGCCGTTGCCGCTGTGATCAGAGCGCGGCCGTTGGTTACGTCGACTTCGCTGCCATCCGCGATCGCGCTCGCGCCCGAGAGCGGGACAAACGAGGTTGTTCCCTTACGGCGTACGGTCACTTCGCCAGCCGTGACATGCACCGTCTGGCGCTGCCCGAGGATCGGTACGGTGGTGGAGGCTGGCGGACAAGGGCTCTTGTACGAGACATTGGTAGTTGTTCCGTCCTCAAAAGTGGTGTTCGCGAGCCATCCAAACCCACCAATCGGGCACTCTTGGGGAATGGTCACGCTATGAACTTCAGAACCGCCTTCGCTACGTGCAGCGCCGAAAGCCAGGGTGAGAGAAAGGATGCTCGCGTGAGGAGCGCCAGGTACCGTTTCGATCAGCGGGACCGCAAGATTGAGCACGTGGCTGTACGGGGCCGAATCGACGGTATATGTGCCGGTCATGAGCACTTCGATAGCGACTGGAGAATGGGCCTGTACGAAGAAATTGATCGCTTCGCCCGGGCCGAAGATCGCCTGGACGGTACCTGTCTCTTGGACGGTTTCAGCGCCGAATGAGACGAGCATGGTAATGGTGCTTTCAGGACCCGCAAGTGAACTAGGGGGACATCCCTGGATCCCGCGCGTCTCGATCGTCGACGCTTCGCATGTAGCGAAGCCAGTCCTCGAGCCTTCAACGCCGGCCGGCAGATGCACTGTCACGTTCGTCAAAGGCTCAGGATGCCCACCGTATTCGGTGCCGCTGAACGTGAATTCGTCCGTAACTGTGGTGCCTTCGCCCAGATCGCCCGAGAAGGAAGCTTTGAGGGTCGTAGTCGCCGCGTTCGCGATGCCGGCAGGAATGAAGAGGACAGCCACGAGGATCCCCGTGATGGTGACGGCAAGCCTGGACAGCCCTAGGCACCTCACGTGTAGCCGAGAGCATCCGAGATTATGGGAGTAAGTTACGATTAGTCGAATATGGCGGGGAGCGTATCGAGGCGAAGGGTCCTGGGTCTGCTCGTCGTCGGGCTGCTCGCGACGGCCGCCGGACTGGCCATCCACGCCGGCGGCCTGCTCAACTGGCTCGAGCGCGATTCCGTGGACGCGCGGTTCTCGCTGCGTGGCGAGCAGCACCCGCCCTCCGGCGTGGTTGTGGTGGGTATCGACAACGACAGCCTCGGTGTCCTGCCGCGCTTTCCGTTCTCGCGGCGACTGGACGCGCGGGTCCTTGAAAACCTGCACGCGGCCGGTGCTCGCCTGGTCGTCTATGACATCTCCTTCGACCGTCCCACGACGCCGGCCGCGGACGAAGCGCTGTTCGAAGCGGCTCACCAGGCTGCCCCGGTCGTGTTCGGAACGTCGTTGATCTCCCCCTCTGGGGCCACGCAGGTGCTCGGAGGAAACGCCAACCTGACAAGCATCGGCGACCAGGCCGCGGCCGCGGATCTCATCCCCGACTCGGACGGGGTGCTGCGCCACACGCTCGCCGAGGTCAGCGCGCTGCCCACGATCGCGGCGGCCGTGACGCGAAGGCTCACCGGACACACTCCAGATCGAAGCCAGATGCACGGCGGCTGGATCGACTTCCCCGGTCCGCCCGGAACGGTTCGCAGCCTGTCGTTCGCGCAGGTGCTGAACGGCCACTTCTTCCGCGCGGCCGTGCGGGGCAAGGTGGTGGTGGTCGGGGCTACCGCGCCTGTGCTGCAGGACATCCACAGCACCGCGGCTGGCAGCCCGATGTCAGGGCCGGAAGTGCAGGCGGACGCGATCTCCACGGCGCTGGCCGGCTTTCCCCTGCGCAGCCCGCCGGGAGCCGTCACGGCGCTCTTGATCGTGCTCCTCGCTTTCCTTGTGCCACTCGCCGGGGTGCGGCTCGGCACGCTCGGCGCCTGCCTGACCGGTTTGGGCGTCATCTGCGTGTGGTCGCTGGCCACACAGCTCGCGTTCGACTCCGGAGCGGTACTCGACTACAGCGATCCGCTCGCCGCGCTACTGGTGGGCGCCGCCGGGACCGTGATGTTGGGGATGTGGGCCGACAGCCGTGAGCGGCGGCGCCTGCGGAGCCTGTTCGCGGCCGACGCCAGCGGGATCGTCGAGCAGGTACTGCATCGGCCTGGTGAGCGTGCGCTCGAGCCGACGGCGATCATCGCCGGCTACAGGATCGAGGAGGTGCTCGGACGCGGAGGGATGGGGGTCGTCTACCGCGCCACCCAACTGGCGCTGGGGCGAGAGGTTGCGATCAAGCTGATCGCCACGGAGCGCTCTGATGATCCGGTGTTCCGCGAGCGCTTCACATCCGAGTCGCGTATCGCCGCCTCGATTGAGCATGCGAACGTCATCCCGGTGTACGAGGCAGGCGAGGACGATGGCCTGCTGTTCATCGCGATGCGCCTCGTGGAGGGGCTCGATCTCGGGCAACTGCTCGCGCGTCTGGGCCCACTTCCACCCGAACGGGCGGTGCGCGTTACGGCTCAGGTCGCCGGAGCGCTCGACGCGGCCCACGCGCGCGGCCTCGTGCACAGGGACGTCAAGCCCGCCAACGTCCTCGTCACCGCCGATCAGCCGGAGCACGCCTACCTCACGGACTTCGGCGTGGCCAAGTACGCCGGCGAGCTTACGCGCATCACCAGGGCCGATCAGTGGGTTGGCACGCTCGACTATCTGGCGCCCGAGCAGATCCGCGGGGAGCAGCTGGACGCGCGCGCGGACATCTACGCGCTCACCGGAGTCTTGTATCACTGTCTCACCGGTGAGACTCCCTTCCAACGGGACAGCGAGGCGGCCATGATGTGGGCGCACGTAAGCGCTCCGACCCCCAGCGCCAGCCGCGTACGGCCCGACCTCCCGGAGGAGCTTGACGAGGTGATCGCGCGCGGCATGGCCAAGAACCCCTCGGACCGCTATGCAAGCGCAGGCGATCTGGCGCGAGCTGCGGCGCTCGCCCTCGGGCTTGCGCCCCAGCTCTCAACATCCGATACCCAGCTTCAAGCGACGAATGAGACTCCAGAGCCAAGTGCACTCACCGTGGTCTCGGACGAGCCGTGAGCCGGATGCCCGACCGTGTCAGTCGAGGTCGCGCTGGGAGATCAAGCCGAGTTGAAAGACGCACTCGGCGAGCCTGGCGCGCTTCTGGTTTTGAGCGAGGTCGTTGAGCTCGAACTTGCCGAACAGGGCCCGCAAATGCGTCTTGACCGCATCGACGCTGAGAAACACCTCGTCCGCGATCTGCTGGTTGGTCGCCGGGGTTGCAAAGGCGCCGCCGTCGCGATATGGGCGACACAGCGCGATCAGGACCCGCTGCTGGGTATCGCTGAGCTCCTTCAGAGCAGGACGGTCAC
>Ga0209483_1003138_pt1 | contig 10996 bp, 11 predicted proteins | sample NGEPerA_FD_184508 | JGI IMG/M metagenome (GOLD analysis project Ga0209483, IMG submission 184508) | Arctic peat soil microbial communities from the Barrow Environmental Observatory site, Barrow, Alaska, USA - NGEE PermafrostL2-A... | ecosystem: Environmental > Terrestrial > Soil > Wetlands >... | reverse complement strand
GATGTATTCAACATTTTCGACGTCAAATGGAACGACATCGAGTACTACTACGTCTCCCGTCTGACCAACGAGGCAGCGCCGAAGCCCGATTATGTCGTGCACGCGGGCGTACCGCTCACCATTCGCGCCCACTTCCAGTACTACCTTTGAGCGCGGCAGCAGTCAGCGGCACTTGACGCCGCCCAGGGAATCGGCAAAATGGCTGCCTAAGCAGTAAATGTTTTGGCAGTAAATGCCCAGGCACGCAATGGCTCCGCAACACTACCACGTCAAGACCTACCAGGCGCGCAACAGCATCGGCTATCTGGTCAAGCGCACCTACGCGCTGATGCTCGACGCGCTGGAGCCGGCGTTCGCCGAGCACGGCTTCACCTACATGCAGTACGTGATCCTGATGCAGTTGCGATCGCGCGCGGCCATCAACCTGCGGGACATCAGTCACGAGTTTCGCCACGACAGCGGTGCGCTCACGCGTGTGATCGATCAGCTGGCCGAACGCGGCCTGGTCGAGCGGCAGCGCTGCGCCCAGGATCGGCGCAAGGTGGACCTGCATCTCACGGCGGCCGGGCTCAAGACCTGCGAGCAGCTGATTCCGCTGGTGGTCGACAAGCTCAATCGTGCGGTCGCGGGCTTCAGCAAGAGCGAACACGCGGAGCTGGTGCGCCTGCTCGGCAAGTTCATCGCCGGCATGCAGGCCGGGCTCACTTCCGCAGGCAGCTGATGCGACCGCGGGCGACACTGCTGCTGATTGGCGCCGCGGCGCTCGCTGCCCTGAACAGCGGCTGCGTGCTGCCGCCCAGGGACTTGCCCAGGCAGAGCGCTATCGACGCGCGCCAGCTCGGTCTGAGCGCGACGGCGGTGGTGCCGGCGGATGAGGCCTGGTGGCAGGCCTTCGACGATGCGCAGCTCGATGCATTGATCGAGCACACATTCGCGGCCAACCCATCGCTGGCCCAGGCCTCAGCGCAGCTGCGCAGTGCGCTGGCGCAGATCGATGCGGCACACGCCGGCTTGCTGCCCAAGGCCAGCTTCAGCGGCAGCGCGCTACGCCAGCACGCGCCCGACAACTACATCATTCCACCGCCTTTGGCCGGCAGTGATTTCTGGATGGCCCAGATCGGAGTGAGCCTGTCCTGGGACCTGGACTTCTGGGGGCGGCAGGCCAACGCGCTGTCGCAGGCGCGTGCGCTAGCTCGCTCGGCCGACCTCGAACGCGACAACACGCGGCTGCTGCTCGCCGCCGCGCTGGTACAAGCGTATGTCGATCTGTATCGCGCCGATGCGTTCGCTGATATTGCGCAGCAGGCCGAATTGCAGCGTCAGCACATCCTCGATCTCACGCGCCAGCGCGTGGCCGCCGGACTGGACACGCGCCTGGAATTGCGCGAAGCGGAAAGCGCGTTGCCGCAGGCGCGGGTGGAACGTGCCCAGGCCCAGACGCAGGCCGACCTGGCCGTGCACGCGGTGGCGATGATTGCCGGGGAGGGGACGGACGGCTACGCCGCCATCGTACGGCCGCAGCTGAACCTGGATGCGGTACTGCCGCTGCCGGCGCAGCTGCCGATCAATCTGCTGGCCCGCCGTCCCGACGTGCTGGCCGCGCGAGCGCGCATTGATGCGGCCGATGCGCAGCGGCGCGCGCTCAGGGCCGCGTTTTATCCGGACATCAGCCTGCGCGCACTGGCTGGCGTGGCCAGTTTCGGCTTGAACGATCTGTTCGAGGCCGGGGCGCGCGGCTACGGCGTCGGCCCGGTGGTGTCGCTGCCGCTGTTTGACGCCGGCAAGCTGCGCGCCCAGTACCAGGGCCGTGAAGCGGCGCTCGACGCCGCCGTCGCTGCCTACAATGACACGGTACTGCGCGCCGTGCAGCAGGGCGCCGATCGCCTTACCAGCATCGATGCACTGACCCGTGAACGCGTCGACCAGGAGTTGACGCTGGCGGCCGCGCAAGACGGCTACCGCATTGCCGAACAGCGTTATCGCGCCGGGCTCGCCGGCTACCTGTCGGTGCTCAGCGCCGAAACTCAGGTGCTTAACGCCCGCCGCCAGAGCGTACAGATCGTGGCCGACCTGGCCGTGACGCGCGTAAGCCTGCTGCTGGAGCTGGGCGGCAGCTTCGATCCGGATTCCACTCCATGAATACACCCACACCACAACCAGCACCGCACCCGCACAACGGCGCACGGCGCCTGTGGCTGCTGATCCTCGCAGTCGTGGTGCTGCTCGCCGCCGTCGGCTACGGCGTGTACTGGTTCGGCCACGCGCGCTATTTCGAATCCACCGATGATGCCTATGTCAACGGCGATGTGGTGCAGATCAGCAGCCAGGAGCCGGGCACCGTGCTGGCAGTGCATGTGGATGACACGCAAACGGTGGCGGCCGGCGCGCCGCTGGTGGAGCTTGATCCGGCCGATGCCAAAGTGGCAACGGCCAATGCCGAGGCGGAACTGGCGCGCAGCGTGCGAGAGGTGCGAGGGCTGTTTGCGCAGGGAGCGCAGTTGCGGGCGCAGATCCAGCAACGCGAGGCGGCATTGCGCACTGCCGAGTCCGATCTGCAGCGTCGTCAGGGCCTGCTCGCCGATGGCGCGATTTCCGGTGAAGAGCTGTCACATGCGCAGGATACGGTCGTGGCCATGCGCGCTTCGGTCGCGGCGGCGCGCGAGCAACTGGCGCAGACCTTCGCTCAGACCCAGGGCACGCGCATCGACAATCATCCCCAGGTGCTGGCAGCCGCGGCGGCGGTGCGCAACGCGGCACTGGCGCTGCGCCGGACCCGGCTCGTGGCGCCCGTCGGCGGCGTCATCGCCAAGCGCAACGTCCAGGTGGGTCAGCGCATTGCCGCCGGCACGCCGCTGCTGGCGGTGGTACCGCTGGATGATCTGTGGATCGATGCCAACTTCAAGGAGGTGCAGCTCTCGCACATGCACAGCGCAGAGCCGGTCACGGTGCGCGCGGACCTGTACGGCAGCGCGGTCGAGTTCCACGGCCGTCTGGTCGGCCTGGGCGCCGGAAGCGGCAGTGCGTTCGCGCTGTTGCCGGCGCAGAACGCTTCCGGCAACTGGATCAAGATTGTGCAGCGCGTGCCGGTGCGCATACTGCTTGATCCGCAGGAACTCAAGTCGCATCCGCTGCGCCTTGGATTGTCGGTGCACGTGCGCGTGGATTTGCGCTCGAGTCCGTCGGCTCCAGAGGATGGCGTGGTGCGCAATACCCCGCAGCCGGTTCAGGCCAGCGTGGGCGATGATCCGGCCGTCGAGACGCGGATCGCGCAGATCATCGCCGATAACTCGGGAACGATCGCGGACACGCAGCCGTGAACGCGGCCTCGCCGCCGCCTCTGAGCAGCGGTGCACTGGCCCTCACGGCGCTGGCGCTGGCGCTGGGCACCTTCATGCAGGTGCTGGACACCAGCATCGCCAACGTTTCGATTCCGACCATTGCCGGGGATCTGGGTGTCAGCTCGGATCAAGGCACCTGGGTCATCACCTCGTTTGCGGTGTCGAACGGCGTGTCGGTGCCGCTGACCGGTTGGCTCATGCAGCGCTTCGGCGTGGTACGCGTATTCGTGTTGTCGGTGGTGGCCTTTACGGCCGCCTCGTTGCTGTGCGGCCTGTCCTGGAGCCTGCCGTCGCTGCTGGTGTTCCGGGTGCTGCAGGGGGCGGTTTCCGGACCCATGATTCCGGGCAGTCAGGCGCTGCTGATCAGCATCTTCGGTCCGGCGCGGCGCGGTATTGCGCTGGCGATCTGGTCGATTACCGCGCTGGTCGGACCGATTGCCGGGCCAGTGTTTGGCGGCTACATATCCGATAACTACCACTGGTCCTGGATTTTTCTGATCAACGTCCCGGTGGGCGTGTTCTGCGCACTCATCTGCTGGCACTTTCTGCGCTCCCAGGAAACCGCGACGCGCAAGCTGCGCGTAGACGTGGTCGGCATCGCCCTGCTGGCGGTGTGGGTGGGTTCGCTGCAGATCATGCTGGACCGGGGCAAGGATCTCGACTGGTTTCAATCCACGCCGATCACCGTGCTGGGACTGCTGACGCTGATCGCCTTTGCCGCCTGGCTGATCTGGGAGCTCACCGAAAGCGCGCCCATCGTCGATCTGTCACTGTTCAAGTCGCGCAGCTTCGTGCTTGGCACGCTGGCATTGTGCCTGGGTTACGCCATTTTCTTCGGCAACATCGTGCTGTTGCCGCTGTGGCTGCAGGAGCAGATCGGCTACACCGCGACCTGGGCGGGACTGGTGGCCGCGCCCAGCGGCGTGGTTGCGGTCATGATCTCGCCGCTGGTCGGGCGGCTCATGGCACGCTATGACGCACGCTGGTTCGCGTCCGCATCGTTCCTGTTCTTCGGCGTCTCCTATCTGATGCGCGCCCGCTTCACGGCCGACGCCAGCTTCATGGCATTTGTATTGCCGCAGCTGGTGCAAGGCATGGCCATGGGTGTGTTCTTCGTGTCGATGCTGGCCATTTCACTGGATCGCCTGCCGCCGGAAAAAGTGCCGGCAGCCTCGGGGCTGTCCAATTTTCTGCGCATTGTCGCCGGCGGCTTTGCCACCTCGATTTTCACGACCTTCTGGGATCGCCGCGAAGCCTTGCATCAGTCGCGACTCACGGAACTGGTGACACCATACGATCCGGCCTATGTGCAATCGTTGTCGCAGCTGCACGCTCTGGGACTGAACGACCAGGCCGCTGCCGGTTTCATGACGCGCGGAGTGATCGGTCAGGGCTATCTACTGTCGTCGCTGGACTTGTTCTATCTGTCCGGCTGGTTAGCGCTGATCCTGATTCCGATGTGCTGGATGGTTCCGCGCCCGGCGGGCGCGGCCAAGGCAGTGGCGGCCGACTAGGGCTGCTTATACAGCGCGGCTGTGGTGCCGGCGAAGCGCGAATGCGTGTCGCCGCGCTCGGCGGCGGCAAACGCGGCGGTGATGATGCGGTTTGCGGACTGCCAGCGCCGTTGGGAATTGAGCAGTACCAGCCAGACACGATGGCCGGATTGCTCGGCCACCGCGATCAGGCAGTGTCCGGCTTGCGCGGTATAGCCGGTCTTGAGGCCCATGACCCCATCGAGCCGGCCGAGCAGCTGATTGGTGTTCTTGAAGCTGAGCTCGCGACCCTTGCCCGTGGAAATACTGAAATACTGCTGCGCCACGATGCGCGCAATGCGTGCATCGGCGTGGGCGGCAAGCGCCAATCGCAGCAGATCGTTGACCGTCGAGTACTGTTCATCGGCGTCAAAGCCGCAGGGGTGAACAAAATGCGACTCGTGCATGCCAAGCCGCTGCGCGCGGGCATTCATGCGATCGGTGAATACCTGAATACTCGGTGCGGCGTGCTCCACCAGCACCATGCAGGCATCGTTGGCCGAATGCATCAGCATGGCATTCAGGGCGTCCGAGGCGATGACGGTGTCACCGGTGTGCAGACCCACCCGCGGGTGCGTGATGTGCGCGGCGGTGTGACTGACATCCAGCACCGCGTCGGGGTGCCAGTCGGAATCCAGCAGCACCAGTGCGGTCAGGAGCTTGGTGAGTGAGGCGGGGGCGCGGTGCATGTCGAGGTTACGGCCCCAGAGCAGCTCGCCATCGACGACCGCGGCGTAGGCCACTGCGGCCTGTGGGTAGGGGTCGAGGCCATGATTGCGCGGGGTGGCCCAAGCGTTCCCAACCACACCCAGTAATGCGCATGCCAGTAGTGCGCGCAGCCGATGCCCGATGGTCATTTTCCCTGTGATCACGGACCAAAAGTCCTTAGGAATCTAGATGTTCTGCGACGCATAATGCGTCCAGTCTAGCTTGCAGTGCAAGCGGGCGGTAGAGACTGGATCACACGGGCGTGGTTTGACTCACGAATTACAGCCATTGGCGGACGCTGGCTTTGTACTCAGCATAGCTGGCACCGAACTTGGCGGACAGGATCCGCTCCTCGGGAGCGATCTGAAACCGGTTGGTGTAGAGGACGTACACCAGCGGACCGAGCGCGGTCCAGAGGGTCGACAGAAATGCGGTCCACGCCAGCAGCACCAGCAACAGACCCAGATACATGGGATTGCGCGACAGCCGGTATACGCCGGAACGAACCAGCGAGGCGGCGGCCTGCGGCTGCATGGGATTCATGGTGGTGCGCGCGTGCCGAAACGACAGCACGCCGGCGATGGTCAAGGCCACGCCCGCCACCGCCACCGGCAACGCCGCGAGCGTGCGCAGGCACTGCGGCAATGCGATCACGGGCGGCAGTCTGGCGATCAACCACATGCCCGCCGCGATCATTACTGCTACCGCCGGCGGCGGGACCTTGAGTTCGAGTGCCTGCATAAAGCGCCCGTATGTTAGCGTGCGACATTGACTTGCGGGTTCTTTGTGCATCGCACAAGGGCCGCCGTACCAGCGGGCAGCAATGAACCACATCAAGACCTCCGCGCCGCCGCTCGCCGCGCCGCCGGAACCCGAGTTCAGCTTCAACATCGGTGAAGACGCCGACTCTCTCGAACGCATGTGCGCGCTGTACGCGCGCTTCGGCGATATCTATCGCGTGCAGTCTCCGGCACGGCGCGGTTACGTCTACGTGGTCAATCATCCGGACGACGTCAAGCGTGTGCTGGTGTCCAATCACGCCAACTATCGCAAAGGATTCGGTCTCGACCGTGTCCGCATGCTGCTCGGCAATGGCATCGTCACCAGCGACGGCGAGCTGTGGCGCACCCAGCGCTACATGATGCAACCCATGTTTCACCGCCGCGTGGTCACGCAGTTCGCCGCCGTGATCGATGGCGCCAACGATCGCCTGCTCGAGCGCTGGGAACGCAAGGCTGCCCTCGGCGAGCCTATCAACGTCACCGACGAGATGAGCGAGGTGACGCTCGACTTCATCCTGCGTGCAATCTTTGGCGACGATCTCGATCGTCTGACGCAACAGATGGGCGGCAATCCGTTCGACATCATCACCAAGGATTCGGTGCGGGATCTGGCATTCGCCTCGCGTTTTTACCAGCTGCGCAAGCTGGTGATCGATATCGTCACGCGCCGACGCACACAAGCCAGCGAGTCTCTGGACTACATCGGCATGCTGGTGGAGGCGCGCGACAAGACCAGCGGGGCGCCCATGGGTGGGCGTGAGTTGGTCGACGAAGTCATGACGCTGATCGTCGCCGGCCATGAAACTGCCGCCAGCGGCTTGAATTCGGCCTGGTTCCTGCTGTCCCAGCATCCCGAGGTGGAAGCCAAACTGCACCTGGAGGTCGATGCCCTCGGCGAGCACAAAGGGGCCAGTCTGCAGACTAGCGAATCGCTGGTATACGCGCGCCGAATCGTCGATGAGGCGCTGCGGCTGTATCCGCCGGTTTGGGTACTGTCGCGTCAGAGCATCGGGCCGGACCGGCTGGCGGGCTATGACATACCCGCCGGCGTGGAGGTGCTGTTGAGTCCGTATCTGGTACATCGGCATCCGAAGTTCTGGAGCGAGCCGGAGCTGTTCCGGCCCGAGCGCGCCGAGCCCGAATCGGAAGCCGGCGGGCCGTTGTTCGCACGCATTCCGTTCGGCGCCGGAGCGCGCCGTTGCATCGGCGAATCATTGGCACTGTATGAAATGAGCATGCACCTGTACCGCGTGGCCCGGCGTTTCCGGCTCACGCACGCGCCGGCGCCGCCCATGCAGCTCGAAGCACTGATCAATCTGCGTACCAGGCATCCGATCTGGATGCACCTGGAACGGCGCTGACGGCTAGCTGGCCAGTTCGTAGGCGCCGCCCGCGGACAGCGCGCGCTGGTACGCCGGGCGCGCATGAATGCGCTGCAGAAATCCCATGAGCTTCGGGTAGCGATCGTTAAGGCCGCCGCGCCGGCGCGAAACCTCCAGCGGAAAGCTCATCTGTATGTCGGCAGCCGAGAATTCGACACCGGCGAACCATTCGCGCGCTGCCAGTTCACTTTCCATGAAATCCAGTTGCCGCGCCAGATTCGGCGCAATAAATGCATTGTTGACCTTGGCGGTGATAGCGCGCGCGACCGGCTTGACAAAAAAGGGCATGGGCGCAGTCTCGATTCGGTTGAATATCAGCCTCAACAGCAACGGCGGCATGGCCGAGCCCTCGGCGAAGTGCAGCCAGTAGGTGTAGCGCAGCCGTTCGGCCGAGTCGACGGCCGGCTTAAGCCGCCCGTCCCCATGGCGATCGACCAGATATTCAATGATTGCTCCTGACTCAGCGACGGTGTGGGCTCCGTCGGTAATCACTGGCGACTTGCCCAAAGGGTGCGCGGCCAGCAGTTCCGGCGGCGCCAGCATGGTGTCGGAAGCGCGCTGATAGCGTTTAATCTCGCAGGCTACGCCAAGTTCCTCGAGCAGCCAGAGGATCCGTTGCGAGCGCGAGTTGTTCAGATGATGCACGGTGATCACGGCGAGAGCCTCATGGCACGGATGAACGGATCATAGTGCAGGCGATTGCGAGCCATCGTGCCACTCCGTTATTCTTCCATTGAGGACCCTGACCACGCGAGATTCGCATGAGCCGACTGGCAGTCACCGAAAAAATCGTCGCCGCGAAGGTGAGCAAGGGCCTGAAATTGGCCGACGTGGCGCAGCAGGTGGGATTGAGCAAGGAGTGGGTCACGGCCGGCTGTCTGGGCCAGATGACATTTACCGCTGCACAGGCCGATATTGTCGGCCGGATCTTCGGCCTCGCCAGAGAGGACATCCAATGGCTGACGGCGGTGCCATACAAGGGTTCGCTGCCCACTGCCGTACCCACCGACCCGCTGATCTATCGCCTCTATGAATTGGTCAACGTGTACGGCAGCACATTCAAGGAATTGATCCACGAGGAGTTCGGTGACGGCATCATGAGCGCGATCGATTTCAATATGCAGCTGTCTCGCGAAAGCGATCCGAAAGGCGATCGCGTCCGGATCACGATGTCGGGCAAGTATCTGCCGTATAAAACCTATTGAGGCCTAGGGCTCGGCGGCCTTTTGCAAGAGGCCGCGCGCCCCGGCTATATTGGCCATCAGCGCCGCCGGGAAACCATGTCTGCTCTGCAGGTATTCCGGTGCGTTGTAGGAGAGCCAGACAGAGCCTTCACTGTCTTCCCATGCCAGCGCCTTTAGCGGCAGATCCAGGCCGGACCGTGGCGCTGCGACCATCAGTGGCGTGCCGGCCTTGGGATTGCCGAACAGCAACATTTGCATGGGACGCATCGCGAGCCCGGCGCGTTGCGCATCGCCACTGAAATCAATGCGCGCGAACGCCGTCAATCCCCCCGCAGTCGCCAGCGTTTGCAGGCGATCGATGGTCTGCGGTACCGATAAATGGCAGCGTATATCGACGACTCCGTGTTCCGGCTCAGCCATGACGTGCTTCTCCTTGAAACTATGCCTCAACCCGCGAACGCCCTGGCGCGAATCTCGGCGTACCAGCGCTGCGCGGCAAGTGACTCCTGCGCCGGGGTGGCGGGGGTTGCCGCGGCTTGCGTGGCAACGATCTTGCCGTCAGCCACCTGAAAATGAGCAGGGAAAGCGAGTGCCTGCTCCGGCGCCAGCATGCTGTAGCAAATGCTGTCGAACACCGGTTCCGGTGCCTCGCGCCCCGATAACATCGCGGCAACGGCTCTGGCGCACTGCTGCGCCTGACTGACAGCCGCCGATGCGGACTTCGGCATGGCATCGGCGATGCAGGCATCGCCGATCACGTGCACGCCAGGCACCATCGTCGACTCGAAGCTATCTGGGTCGATGGGGCACCAGCCATGGCCGGACGACAGCCCGGCAGCGGGCGCCAGTTCTCCCGGTGCCTGCGGCGGAATGACGTTGGCGACCGCAACGCGGTGGGCGTTGGCGGCGGTGTACAAGGTCATGGTGGCGCTATCCACGCGCACCACCGCACCGTCCTCAATCACCGGGATCCACTCGATCATGCCCGGGTACAGGGTGTTCCAGGCGTCGGTGAATTGAGCCTGCTTCGGAAAGGAGTTGTTGGCATCCAGTATCAATACTTTGGAACGCGGCTTGTGCCGCCGCAGGTAGTGAGCGATCAGGCTGGCTCGCTCGTACGGACCAGGCGGGCAGCGCAGCAGTCCCGAGGGCACGCTGATGGCCACAACGCCGCCGTCCGGCATGCGTCGCAACTGTGCGGCCAGCAGCATCGTCTGCGGACCGGCTTTCCAGGCGTGCGGCATCTTTTGCGCGGTGTCCTCATCGTAGCCTTCGATCCGATTCCAGAGGAAACGGATGCCCGGCGCCACGACCAGCCGATCGAAAGCAAGCGTGGTGCCTGCGCCCAGCCGCAGCTGGTGCTGCTGCGCATCGACGCCAATGACCTGATCGCCGATCACGCTCACGCCGGCACGCCGAAGACCGCCGCGCGCCAGCGTGATCGAAGCCATGCCGCGCTCGCCTGCGATCACCTCATTGCTCATCGGGCAGGTTGCATAGTGTTCGACGGGATCGATCAGGCGGACGTCGATGTCGGGATTGAGCTGCCGCAGGTGCAGTGCGCACGCCGAGCCTGCAAAGCCGCCACCGACGATCGCAACCGCCGGCCTGGCAGCAACGCGCGTGGCCGCGCGAACCGCGCCCGTCATGAGCCCGGCGGCAGCCAGCGCGCCCCGTTGCAGAAAGCCGCGTCGCTTCAAAGTCCGCTCACTGCCATTCCAACTGCTGATACACGCGCGCGACGTTGCGCGGATGGGTGCTGTCCCACAGCAGCCAATGCGGCTTCTCGGCTTCGGCGACATGTTCGATGGCGTCCGGCATGGATTGCCCGAGCTTGATCCCGTCCTGCACACCATCGAGCAGCGCGCGCAAATACCGTCGTTCCGGTATCAATGCCGCGGCGAGATCAGGCGCAAGCGGTCCATGCCCCGGAACGGCGCGCCGAACCTTGAGACTGGCGAGATCGTCGATGACGGCCAGCCAGCCGGCGACGTCGCCGTCCACTGCCGGCAGTCGATCGCGAAACAGCAGATCACCGGTCCACAAGGTGCCGCTCTTATCATCCAGTAC
>Ga0209483_1003136_pt1 | contig 11002 bp, 7 predicted proteins | sample NGEPerA_FD_184508 | JGI IMG/M metagenome (GOLD analysis project Ga0209483, IMG submission 184508) | Arctic peat soil microbial communities from the Barrow Environmental Observatory site, Barrow, Alaska, USA - NGEE PermafrostL2-A... | ecosystem: Environmental > Terrestrial > Soil > Wetlands > Peat... | reverse complement strand
CAACGAGAAAGCCAGCATTGCGCTAGCGCAATGCTGGCTTTCTCGTTGATCGCTTCGGTGACCGACTCAAACTCCTTGCCCATCGGATCATTGGAGATGGCCGCGAGATGGACCACTGCATCGGCCCCGTCGAGGAGATCCGCTGGAAAGTCCCGGATATCGCCGAAATACAGGCGGTCCAGCAGGCTTTCCGGCAAGCGCGAGGCGCCCGTCAGATTGTGGGCGAAGTATCCGCTGTCAAAGCCGATCAGTTCCGCATCGGGAAAGGTGGAGCGCAGGTGGCGCATCAGGATGGGGCCGACATAGCCCATGGGGCCGGTGATGAGAATGCGCATGAGGGGATTGACCTTGCCTACCAGGTTTTCCAGGGCGCCTTGCCACGCGACCACAGGTCCTCGAGATACCGCTTGTCCCGCAGCGTATCCATGGGATGCCAGAAGCCGTCATGGAAGAAGACGCTCAACTGGCTGTCTCTTGCGAGGTCCGTCATCGGTTCCTTTTCCCAGACGGTTGCATCGCCCGCAATGTAGCTACCGACCTTCGGCGACAGCACGAAAAATCCGCCGTTGATCCAGCCGCCGTCGCCGCTCGGCTTCTCCTGGAAACTGGTGACACGGTTGCCTTCGAAATTGATCGCGCCGAACCGCCCCGGGGGCTGCGTCGCCGTCACGGTGGCGAGGCGTCCTTCGCGGCGGTGGAAGGCGATGCTTTCGGACACGTTGATGTTCGCCACGCCGTCGCCATAGGTCAGGCAAAAATCCGTGTCGTCTTCGACGAAGGGAAGAATTTGCTTGATGCGGCCACCGATCATGGTGTCCTCACCGGTATCGATCAGCGTCACCGTCCACGGCTCGGCGTGCTTGTGCAGGACATGCATCCTGTTTTCGCGCAGGTCGAAGGTCACATTGGACTGGTGCAAGAAATAATTCGAGAAATATTCCTTGATGACGTAGCCCTTGTAGCCGAGGCAGACGATGAAGTCGTTGATGCCGTGGCTGGAGTAGATCTTCATGATGTGCCACAGGATCGGCTTGCCGCCGATTTCGATCATCGGCTTGGGACGCACGTCGGTCTCTTCTGAAAAGCGCGTTCCCAGACCACCCGCCAACAGGACTGCCTTCATCGATTCCTACTCATAGTCTCTAGATTGTCGCGGCGCTGGGAAGCATCTCAATAACGTCGGTTGCTCCATACTACAACCTGTCCCGCCATGCGAGTCGGTATGAAGGAAGATGGGGTAAGATGGTTTATTTGTCAGTTCCAAATGGTTAAGCGGCAGCCAATTAACCGGTGCGTGCCGCGACGCATATGGATGCCTGGGAACCAGGACTCGTCGTCAGCAATGTGTGTCGGAAAGAGTCCTTTCGCTTGATAAACCGCCGGGACGTTGTCGCAAGCATGATTAAATGCCAGATTCTCCAAGAGCGGGATTTTGGACGTCCTTTAGCTTGAAGCCCTTCAGAAAGACGCTGTGCCGGATTGCGTCCGGAAGCCTGTGAGGAGCGGTATCATCAGCCTTCCCGGTGAGGAGTATGTACAAGCGGTTCAACGACAGACCCACAATCATGCCGGTATCAGCCAAGGCTGCGTAAAGGGGGCCGTGATTCTTTAAGAGATATCGCCGGCGTGCATCAAGTAGATAGGAGGGGATTCGTTTTGGCTGTTTATTGATTTTTACACCGGTTGTTTGCCCGACGAGATGGACTACGCGACTGCTTGGGACATACCAAGTTGGCCAGCCGTGCTTTCTGGCGTTGAAACAATAATCGATGTCATCAAAATAGGTGTAATAGCCATCGTCGAGCACACCAACGTCCTCGAGAACCGTGCGTCTGATGATCATTGAGGCGCCCGAAACCCAATCGGTTTCAAGTGCGTGATCCGCGACCGGGGGGGCAACGAACCAGCGGTCAAGCAAGCGGGTGACCGGCCCGATCGCGATATAGCCTGCGAACTCTCCAAGCGGCGACAGGAATCGAAAGGCGGAACATTGCGGTGTTCCATCTGGATCTTCCAGTCGGCTGCCGGCGATTCCGACGCGAGGATTTTGATCCATGAAGTCGACGAGAGCCTTGAACGCGTTCGGCTTGACGATCGTATCCGCATTCAACAGCAGGAAATATTCGGGCGGATCCGCGGACTGCAGGGCAGGCCGCAAGATGACATTGTTTCCTCCGGTAAAACCGAGGTTGGTCTTGAGGATGGTGAGTTTGCACCAAACTCTCCAGCCGCTTGCATCAATAGCCTTCTGAATCTCCTCCGCCGAATTGTCGCCCGTGCCGTTCTCGCAGACGGCGACCCGCGTGCCGTCGACCCGATGCAACTCCTCAGCAACTGAGCGCAAGCAATCAATCGTTAAATGAGCGACGCGATAATTGACAATGACAACCAGCAACTTCACGGAATGGAACCGATCCAGCGTTTCGCGCATGCCAACTTGGAGGAAGGCAACCACATTGCCGGGCGCAATGGGGCTGAATCTCTTTGTATCCGACGCAAAAGATGTTGTATAGCGTACCCTCTGTGTCCGGTTCGTCCGGGATCAATCTTGTTTCGCTATTGACGATCCCGCGGGGAGAAAGCGGAGTGCGATAGCGCGTATTACGGAATGAGTATGAAAAATTTAATTTCCATTGCCGCAAGGCGACGCCGGAGCGCTAACGATCGTTGCCTGATCACATACAAACCAAAGGGGTTGGTGATCGGCGTAATGGCGGCCTGCATCTAGGCCCGCGCGCATGCCGAACTTTCACATTGCCTTGACGGGGCCGAACGACTTCGCCGAGATCGAAAGACTCGCCGCAGATATGCAGCGACCAAGGCACTCGGTACCGATCTTGGCACGTCGGCTCGGAGCGAAGCTGTACCAGACGAGCCTGGACGCCGCGGCGCCCTCTCCGAGCGATCGTTTGCGATCGCGTCTGCTTGGTAGTCCTGGGGGCTGGTCATTTGCTCGTGAAATGGCTTCGCGCCTGGGGCGAAACGATGTCATATTCTGCTTGGACGCCGAGGTTGGTGTGCCGATGGCTGCCACCCTGCGCGGTAGGTCCGACCGGCCGAAGATCGTCGTCTATCTGCATAATCTGGACCGGCCGCGCGGTAGGGTCGGCGGAAGTTTATTCGGCATAGCGGATTGCGTTGACCTTTTCATATCGTGCTGTTCAAGCCAACTCGAGTTTGTCCGCAATCGATTTAACGTCTCCGAGGATCGTACCCTGCTCCTCCTTAACCATATAGATAACAAGTTCTATACCCCTGGACCGCCAACTTCAGGCAAGAGGCGCCCTGTGATTGCCTCGGTCGGACTTGAGAGGCGCGATTACGTGACGCTGGCTGCTGCAGCCGCAGACCTGGATGTCGATGTCTGGGTGGACGCTTGGTCGCCCAACGCGCGCAGGATGGCCCGGGCATTTCCCACCGTAATTCCGCCGAATATGACCTTTCGCACCAACACGTCTGCCGGGTTGGTCCAATTGTACCGCGATGCCGATTTGGTGGCCGTATCGATGTTTCCCAACAAGTATGCCGGCTTGACGACCCTGGTCGAAGCCCTGGCGTGCGAACGCCCGGTCGTTGCTTCGCGAACCATTGGTCTCGCCGATTACCTGGTGCCCGGCGCGGTGACGACCGTGGAACCGTGCAATCCCGGCGCGATGCGCGCAGCGATCGTCCGCCTGCTCGAAAACCCGGAAGAGGCCAGCTCTCAGGCTCGACGAGGTTATCAATCGGTGGCCCGGCGTTACGATTTTGATCGTTATATCGAGATGGTTGCTGAGCGTGTTGAAGCTCTCTAGCGAGGAAGCTTCAATGCCCATCTCAAAAAGCACATCGATATATTTAAATTTAGTGCGCTGGTTCTCTGCTGCCGGGGTAGTTCTCTATCATCTTCAGATCGGAAAATTCGGCCCTGAATGGCTCCTTCGTTATTTTCCGACCAACGGGCATGGTTTTGTTACGGTCTTTTTCGTTATCAGCGGCTTTGTAGTTTCGATGGCCGCCGAGCAAAAAACCGCTATTCAATTTGCAATCGATAGATCGGCTCGAATCTATATCGTAGCAATCCCAGCGCTCCTGATGTCGATAGCTTTGTCATTATCATTCCATAGTGCTGGACAAGGGAGCGAGACCATTTCTGATGCAACTTCTAATTTTCTGTTGAATGTAGTTTTTTTGGGTCAGTCATGGTCCCTGAATCTATTCCCGCCTCTAAACTCTCCTTATTGGTCGCTCTCTTATGAGGTTATGTATTATCTTGCCTTTGGCTGCTTCGTTTACGCGCGCGGCATCCAAAGATGGTTACTCGCCGGATTGATCGGCTGTTTGGCCGGTCCGAAGATTCTCGTGCTGTTCCCCTGCTGGCTGGCAGGAGTTGCAGCCTACAAATCGCGGAATGGCGCCCTGGCAACACAAAAAAATGGATGGTTAGCTGCCATCGGCGCTCCACTCTTTTTGGCCATTTGCGTGTTCCTGGGCTTAAAGGCTTTCCTCAATGAACTATCGGACAAGATTGCTTTTCATTCGACAACATCGGAGGCCTTTCTCAAAAGTTGGCTGTTGGCGGCTCTCTACGCGATCCACCTTTGGGGGATCTGCCAGATAAAGATCTCCTTCCCAACACTGATTGGTAAACTTTCCTCCAAACTAGCTGGAATGTCCTACTCTCTTTATCTTTCGCATTTCCCGATAATTTATACGATCGCATTTCTTGCTGCAGATAGAACTACCATCGGATTTCTATGTATTGAACTGACTGCGGTATTTATCGGCTGTTATATTTTTTCAAGATTGACCGAAGCTCATACAAAAGCAGTTAGAGATCGGATCGGCGCAATGATAGAAAGAGGCTGAATTATGGGTGGCTCTATACAGCGGGGGAGACGTGAGGGTGCTAATAGAAATTGACGAGTGCCCACCCCCTTGGGTTGCCCCACTAAGATCGATCTAATAGTCAACCTCCAAATACTCGGACCGAATGCCGCCAGGCTGGCACGGGTTCAGGTCGCCTCGGTCGAACGCGGCGGGGGCGCTTCGAAGCGTGAGCGGCTAAGCATCTTGGTTAAGATGGCACGCGGGCCGTTCCAGCAACGGAACGTTCCGAATAATCGTTAAGGTTCGCAGCATATCGTTCTCGCGCTCCCTGAGATAAACTGGGCCGTGCTAACCGTCCGGATTCGCCTCGTTGGTTGAAATAACTCCCAATCTGTTCGCCTATGCTTCGCTGCTGTTGTGGCCGCTGGTCGCGTTGACCCTGTTCGCTAAGCTTCCGCCGGGCCAGGCGCTGATCTGGACCATCCTCGGAGCGCATCTGCTGTTGCCGGTTGGCACTGCCATCAAATTTCCTGCGGTGCCCGCGCTGGACAAAGAGACAATTCCAAACCTTGTTGCGCTGGTCGGATGCCTGACGCTGGCGCGGCGGTTCCCGCCGGTTCGGAATCGATTCGGCCTCACCGAGATTGTCCTGGCCGCGATGCTGATCGGCCCGTTCATCACCTCAGAATATAACGGCGACGCGATCGTGATCGGCGACGGCGTCGCCATTCTTCCCGGCGTCGGCCAATATGATGCGCTTTCGGCGAGCGTAAGCCAGCTACTCACACTGCTGCCGTTCCTGCTGGGCCGGCGATTTCTTCGAACGCCACGGGACAATCTGGACATTCTGCGTATCCTCTCGATCGCCGGTCTCGTCTATACCCTTCCGATGCTGCTCGAAATCCGCATGAGCCCGCAGCTCCACACATGGATCTACGGCTATTTTCCGCATTCCTTCGAGCAGCAGTTTCGCGACGGCGGGTACCGGCCGGTGGTGTTCCTCGGCCACGGCCTGCTGGTAGCTTTCTTCGCCGCGACGACTGTCCTGGCGTCAGTGGCATTATGGAAGACCGATACGCGGATTTTCCAACTGCCGCCGGCGGGCGTGACGGCGTGGCTGGGCGGCGCGTTGCTGCTGTGCAAATCGCTCGGTTCCCTTCTTTACGCCTTCGTCATGGCGCCGCTGATCCTGTTGGCCAGCCCGCGTGCGCAGATCCGGCTCGCGGTCGTGCTGGCGTCGATCTCGCTCACCTATCCGATGCTGCGGACAACCAACCTCGTTCCGGTCGATTTTCTGCTCAATGCGGCCAGTTCCGTGAGTGCAGCTCGTGAAGCATCGCTTCAAGTGCGCTTCGAGCAGGAAAAGGCACTGCTGACACATGCGTCGGAACGAATCTGGTTCGGCTGGGGAAGATACGGACGGGGCCGGGTCTACGACGAGTATGGCAAGGATATCAGCATCACCGACGGCCGCTGGATCATCACGCTCAGCACCTTCGGGCTGTTTGGCTTCCTCGCCGAATTCGGGCTGATGGCCCTGTCGGTGTTCCGAGCCGCGCGTGCGTGGCGCTACACGACGTCCGCGCGCGAACGCGTCTACCTCGCCACTCTCGCCATCATCGTGGCAGTCGGCCTCCTCGATTTACTTCCCAATGCGTCTATCAGCCCCTGGAGCTGGCTGCTCGCCGGTTCACTTCTGGGAAGATGTGAGGCGCTCTATGCCGCGACGCGCCGCAGGCCGGCGGCAAGCGCCTCTAGTGGGTCGACATCACTCGCTGCGCCGCCTCGGATCACGAACGCATCACCGTGATTGGCCAGAAATCTTTTGAACAAACTGCAGACCTCACCGATGACAATTGGAATGGATCGCAGAACGTTCTTGCAGGGCACGAGCGATGCCGCGCTGTCGGCGATGTTGCCGGCCGATGCCAATGTACAGAGGCCGGAAGGACCGATGACAACGACGTCTTCTGCGTCCCCCGGCAGGTCCTCATCGGCGGCTTCGATCAAAACGGGCAATCGTTTGCCTTTGTTAATTTCCTGAAACTCAGCAGCGGTCAGGCGGTGAGGGCAAATTTTGCTTTTCCCGCTGTTTTGGATGCAAGGGGCTACCCGAACCTGGGGCCAGTCAAAGCAGCGATTGGCTCGACTGTCTTTCTGTATACAGGGGTTAACGTTCGTCGTCGCGACGCCTCAGTTCTATTCGACAGCAGGAAATATCACACTGTCGCGGCCTTATGGATGTCGGGGGAGATCGAAAGGCCAGGCAGGCTTACGGGTCTCTCGCTCCTGAGGAGGCCAGCGACCTCGAATGTGCTTGAGGTCTGCAAAATTTAGCTATTACCGCTACCGTAGGAAACAACGGCGGTGGAACCTACCTCAACACCACGGCATCGGGTAGCGTATTCCACTCCTTGCAGGCTGTATTCAATGGGGCATCTTCGGCCCTAACTATGGACGGCACTGATACACCGGAACGGTGACGAACGATACCATGGTGGGGACGTTCAGAATTGCTCACTGGCGAGGTGAACTTCGACTGATGGCGTAATCATGCAGGCGGGTATGGCCGTTTGCTTTCACGATTGGGACTAGCAACCAGACGCTAAAGATGCAATCCAACCAGCACGGTTCGGCGAACGGATGCAATTTTTGATGAAGCGCAGGAGTTTTCTTCTTGGTGCGGCGTCGTCCTTGGCGATGTGTGCGGCGTCACCCGCGCTGGCGGGGTTCCGACACGGTATCATCACGACTACTCCACCCGGCAAAACGCTCATCGGCGGCTTTGATGAAAATGGCCAATCCTTTGCATTCATCAACTTTTTGAAACTGGCGAACAACCAGCAAACTAGGGGTGGTTACGCTTATCCGGGAATCCTGGATAATAACGGTTATCCGACATCAGCACCCAGCACTGCCATCACCATGAGTTTTGTGATTCCGTTGGGATCGATCTACAGCGGGAATTATGTTCTCAAGCAGCGAGGGGTTTCCCGCTTCAACGTGCTAAGAGCCCCGACAGGGACATGGGGCAATATCAACATCACAACTCCTGGGACGTCGTTCAGGGTTGTTTCGGATTACAATAGCAACGTTATCTCCAATTCCCGCACAAATATCACAGTGGCCGGCGCCAATCCTCGGGTTGTTTTTACATTGAACGGGTTGCCCAATACAGGAAATGGCAACACCTTAGCATTCACATTCCTCACGACCGGACCTGTGTACACAACTCCCGACATAGTGTTCTGTCGGGCCGATCAGGAGGCGCTGCTGGATGGTGGGGCGATCTTCAATCCCGATTTTATAACGCTGCTAAAAGCGCTTAATCCCAAGATATTGCGGACGATGGACTGGTCGTCCGTCAATCAAACGATCAGTTCGCAATTTGGCTATCGCGCTCCGACTACCGCGCTGAGCTATCGCACCTCGCGCTGGCAACCATCTGCGTGGGTCGGTTCTATTTCAGCGTCAGGAAACAATTTCACCAGCTCTGCTCCGTCCGATTGGAGTTCACTTTCCGACGGGGTTATGCTGCAAGGCCAATTTGCTTCCGCACTCGGCGGATTGGTTACGTTTACGGCGGCGGCCAATAACGGCGGTGCGATCCAGTTGACGGTTTCGGGAGGCACAGCCGGTATGACCACCGGCCAAAAGATCGGCGTTGATGCGACTACGGGCGGTTTTAACGGCGGCGGCGTGTGGACAATTACAGTTGACGATGCCTCGCATATCACCCTGCAAGGTTCAACGTGGAACGCCGTACAAGGCACCTTCACAGGCACGATTTCAACCTCGACGCTGACGGTCGGCACTAATTCGGCGAAAGTGATTGCGTCGGCTGCGGGAGCGCCGATATCAGGCGCTCCCGGAAGCACGACATCCTTTATTGCAACCAACACGCTCGTCACAATGATGTACGACTCGGTGGTCGATTGCTTCTTTACCGTTCCTCGCGGCATCGGGAATTCTGATCCGCTCGGAGCGGTCCCCATTGAGATTCAGGTGGCGCTGGCCAACACACTCGGCTGTCATCTATGGTCTAATCTTCCGTTCCAGTACACGAATAGTTCGATTTCCAGTCACGCGACCGTTGTTGCCAACGCTCTATCGCCGGGATTGAATTGCTACTACGAATTGAGCAACGAAGTCTGGAACAACGGTTTTACGCAATTCAGCTTCGCATTCTTTAGAGGGCAGGCGCTTGGATTCCCGACAGCTAATGCGCAAAATTTCAGTTATCACGGTTTGCGTTCCCGAATGATGTTCGGACAGATAGAGGCCGCCTATGCCGCTGTCGGAAAGACGAACTATAAGCGGGTGATCGCTAACCAAGCATTCGGCGGCACTGCGGCAGTAAAGGCCTACAAGCTGGGAGGGGCCGATCTGGCACCTTCCGGCACTCACACCGGGACGGGCAACGCGACCTACAACACCTTCACCGGCAGCGCCGACTATACGCAATTCCCAAATCGTCCGGTTGATCACTGCGATTCGATCAGTTACGCGACTTATTATCTTGGGGCGGTACTTACCGATGGTACATATGCCGCCAGCGGCACCTATACAGGAATGACTGGCGCGGCCGACGACTATGCAAGCGGCGATCCGACAAGGATGGCTTCTGCGCTGTCGTGGGTGGATACCGATCTACGATCGGGAACTTCGACCATTACCAATTACACGGTGCAAACTATTGGTGCGCTTAATACCTCGATTTATCCGGCATGGGAAACACTCGCTGCGTTCTATGATGGCGCGGGCCGTCCATCGGGCACTGCCAACCTGACGGTTGATAATTACGAAGGCGGTTGCGCGAGCCTCGCGCCGACGACTTCCCAATGCACAACCATCGGGATCAGCACGTCCTATGGCGGTCCGGCCGGTACGGTCAACACGCTGCTCACGGCCTACAAGAACAACAACCTGTTCCAGCAATTGGTTCATGACCAGTATACGCAAATGCTGGCGCAGCCGCATTCGGCCACACCGGCATGGTTTGCGTTGCAGGGCGCAAGCCAATGGTCGCAATTGCCGGGCAATACTTACACGGGGCCGACATCACTCGGGGCAGGGTTTCTGGGGACGCCGTTCAAATCGTGGGATGGGACTGTCGCATTCAACCATTAACGACAACGATTCGATGTGGCTGAACAAGGCGGCGTAAGGTCCAAGTCCTCGCTTGCCTTTCGGCGCACGAATCGCTTCTCGATCAAATGCCAGCTCAAGAACCCGAGACCGTAAGCGGCAGGAATCGAGATAGCAGTCAATAGCCACGGCCACCGAATATCAAAAAAGTAGACCAGCGAACTTTGGACCGGCCACGCGTACAGATAGGTGCCATAGGAAATGTCGTCGTTACCATTGATCCGCTGCATCGTCGTCGATTTGTAGCTCAGCGCCATCCAGAAGATCAGGTAACCGCCAAAGATCGCGAAAGCAGCTTCGGCGAGCAGTGGCTGGGACAGGCAGAACAAAAGAACCGCCGTCGCGAGGAGAGCCAACGTTCGATTGTAGGGCACCTGTTCCCGATAGAGATAGTACAGGATGCCGACGCAAAAGATGCTCAACATTCGGATAAGAATGGTCGGATAGCCAAGGAGCCAGGTTGCCGGCCGGGGAATCCAAAAGATGTGCCCGCTTGCCATCGCCGCCAGCAGGCAGGCCGTTAGCCCAGCCATCATCCATCGTTTTCGTAAAAGACCCGTCGCTCCAAAAAGCAAAACAAAAAGGTAGCATCTGAACTCTACCGATATCGACCACATGGCCCCGTTCAACGACTGCACGTGCAGCCCGATAAATCCTGGGGGCGATGGCGCGCTCAAAGTGAGCGCTTCGAAGATCGTGCCGAGAAGTTGCTTCCAGCTTGTGATAGCCATCCCGACGAACGGTCCGATGGCAAAGACGCAGAACACGAAAGCCACGATGAAGCCCGGATAAATGCGCCGGAGGCGCTTCATCAGGTACGAAACGCCAGTCGCCGATTGCTCAAAGCTTTTGGTAATCAAAAACCCACTGACCAGAAAGAACGCGTCAACCGCAATTTCACCGAAACTAAGGGTGCCGAAAAGGTTGGTCAGAAGTTCTCGTGACCGGTTGCCGTCGATGATCTCGGGAGAGTGCGAAACAATAACGAGGGTCGCAAAGAACAGGCGAAGGAACCCGAAATTGTTTTTATGCATAAGCCCACCAC
>Ga0209483_1003134_pt1 | contig 11006 bp, 10 predicted proteins | sample NGEPerA_FD_184508 | JGI IMG/M metagenome (GOLD analysis project Ga0209483, IMG submission 184508) | Arctic peat soil microbial communities from the Barrow Environmental Observatory site, Barrow, Alaska, USA - NGEE PermafrostL2-A... | ecosystem: Environmental > Terrestrial > Soil > Wetlands >... | reverse complement strand
GCAACTGGGTGCGCCGGACGAAAACGACGGCATCAACACGTCGGCGGCCTACAGTTTCGTGTTCGACATCTGCGCAGTCGAGATCGATCGCGACACGGGTCGCGTCCGCATCGATCACTATGCAACGATGCACGATGCCGGGCGATTGCTCAATCCCGCGCTTGCCGATGGGCAGGTACGCGGCGGATTCGCGCAGGGCGTCGGCGCGGCGCTCTACGAAGAATTTCGTTACGGCGCCGACGGCAGCTTTCTGTCCGGCACGTTCGTCGACTACCTGGTGCCGACAGCCTGTGAGATTGCGGAACCGCAAATCCTCCACATGGAGACGCTGTCGCCTTTCACTCCGCTGGGCGCGAAGGGTCTCGGCGAAGGCAACAACATGTCGACTCCCGTGTGCATCGCCAATGCGGTGGCCGACGCATTGGCCGATGTCGCCGATACCCGGAGAATCGAGCTGCCGCTCACGCCTCCGAAAATCCTCGCGCTGATCGGCCTGGCGGACCCGCCACCGTCGCATCCCGCCGTGCAGGCACCCGCTCCGCTATCGCCGGCCGAGGCGCCAGGGCTCTCTGCGTCGGGCAGCATCGAGATCGCCGCAACGCCTGAAGCGGTGTTTCGTGTCCTGCTCGATCCCGCGGCGCTGGCGCAGGTCATTCCCGGATGCAGCAAGCTCACTTCGGCGGGCGAGCATCGCTACCGCGCCGATGTCACATTGGGTATCGGCCTCGTGAAAGCGCGATTCGATGCCGAGATCGCGCTGTCGGACCTCGATCCACCGCATTCGCTCACGCTCGCCGGACGCGGTGTCGGATCGCTCGGCGCCGCCGAAGGACGAGGGAGCGTGAAGCTCGCGCGGATCGCGACGGGAACGCGCCTCGACTATGCGTATACCTCGACGGTGAACGGCAAGCTGGCGGCGGTTGGAGGGCGAATGCTGGAGGGCGCGTCCAGGATCGTGTTGCAGCAACTGTTCGCGCGACTGGGCCGGCTCGCAGCATCGCCAACGCCGGCGGAGTCGCCAACGCCGGCAGCATCAACAACGCCGGCGGCGCCGCCAACGGCTGCCAGGCGAAGCGGGTGGCGACGCCTGTGCGCGTGGCTCGGAATCGCACAATGAAACCTGCGTGCTTCGACTATGTCCTGCCCGACACGCCCGCCGAGGCGCAGGCATTGCTGGCGCAATACGGCAGTGACGCACGCATCCTCGCTGGCGGCCAATCGCTGCTCGCGATGCTGAACATGCGCCTCGCGCAGCCGAAAGTGCTGGTCGACATCTCGCGGATGAAGGCGCTCGACTACATCCGGATCGACGGCGATCGGCTCGCGATCGGTGCGGCCGCGACGCAGTCCGCGCTCGAGGCGTATCCGTCGCTGGGCGAGCACGTACCGCTCGCAGCACTTGCGCTTCCCTCGATCTCGCATTTCCAGGTCAAGAACAAGGGCACGGTGTGCGGCTCGATTGCCCACGCCGACCCGAGCGCTGAATTGCCGCTGGTGCTGGCTGCGCTCGGCGGCGAAGTCGTGCTCGCATCGGCGTCGGCACGTCGCAGGCTTTTGCCCGACGACTATTTTCGCGGCATGCTGCAGACCGCATGTGCCGCAGATGAAATGATCGTCGAGATCCGCCTGCCGTTGCGTGCGGCGAACGCCGGTTACGCGTTTCGCGAAGTCGCATCGCGCCAGGGCGATTTCGCGCTGGTTGCGCTCGCCGCGGTGGCGAGCGCGGACGCGTTGCTGCTGGCGGTGGGGGGTGTCGCCGACCGTCCCGTCGTGCGCCGCTGGCCACGCCTCGATGGCGTTGCGTTGGCGGACGCATTGAACGATTTCGCATGGGCGCTCGGCGCCGAGGACGACGCGCATGCGACCGCGCAGTACCGTCGCCATCTGGTGCGGGTGCTCGGCGGCCAGGTCCTGCGGCAGGCGCAGCAATGAAGCGCTACGACGCGAACACCCGCCATGGCGTCTCGTTGACGCTGAATGGCTTGTCGCGCACGGGATGGGCCGAACCGCGCACGCTGTTGTCGGACTTCCTGCGCGAGACACTCGGCGCAACCGGGACGCACGTCGGCTGTGAGCATGGCGTATGCGGCGCCTGCACGGTACGCCTCGATGGCAGCGCCGTGCGCTCGTGCCTGACACTGGCGGTACAGGTCGAAGGCCGTCACGTCGACACCATCGAAGGTCTCGCGAAGGGCGATGCCTTGGATGATTTGCAGGCGGCGTTTCGCAGGCACCACGCATTGCAGTGCGGCTTTTGCACCGCCGGAATCCTGATGTCGGCCGCCGATTTCCTCGCACGCGAGGCGGCTCCCTCGGAGCAACAGGTGCGTGAAATGCTTTCGGGGCATCTTTGCCGGTGCACCGGTTACACGCCGATCGTGTTCGCGATACGCGAGGTCGCGGCCGCGCGTGAGCGTGACAGACAAAAGGAGATTGGCAATGTTTGACCTCGGCCGCAGTTTGCTCGCGAGCGTCGAGCGCAACCCGGATTCGCTCGCCATCGTCGACGGATCGCTGCGCCTGAGCTACGCGCAGTGGCTCGACAAGATCGAACGCGTGGCGGGCGGTCTGGGTGCCAAGGGGCTGCGCCGCGGGGATCACCTCGCCACGGTGCTGCAGAACCGCTGGGAGGCAGCGACGCTGCACTGGGCCTGCCAGTTGCTGGGAATCGTGATCACACCGCTCAACTGGCGTGCGACTGGCGATGAAATCGACTATTGCGCGAGTGACGCCGATGCGCGCGCGATTGCCTATGAGGGGGTGACTGCTGCCGCCGTGCGCGAGGCGAGAAAGGCGAGCCAACTGTTGCGCATCGTCGTGGGCGAAGCGCCCCCCGACACTGGCGCTCATCCGTTCGGGAACCTGCTCGCGGCGGACCGCCATCGTGACGGGCCGGTCGCGGAGGCCGACGACATGTCGGTCATGCTTTACACGTCCGGTACCACCGGACGGCCGAAAGGCGTGCCGCGCAGGCACCGGCAGGAGCGCGCCGCGGCAGTGGCGCATGTCGCGCAGAACTTCTATGCGCCCGGCGAAGTGACGCTAGGCGTCATGCCGCTTTATCACACGATGGGGGTTCGCTCGCTTCTGGCGATGGCGCTGGTCGACGGCTGCTTCGCCTGCCTGGCGCGCTTCGACGCGGCGCGTGCGCTCGCGATCATCGAGTCCGAGCGCGTCACCAACCTTTACCTGGTGCCAACGCTTTATCACGACCTGTTGTCGCATCCGGATTTTGCGGGGACCGACGTCTCCTCCGCGCAGAAGCTGGGCTTCGCCGGCGCACCGATGCCGGCAGCGCTGCTCCGGCGCGTCAACGACGCTTTTCGTCCCGCGCTATTCGTCAATCATTACGGTTCGTCGGAAATCTACACCTTTACCGTGGACCAGAAAGCGGTCGACAAGCCGGGCAGCGCCGGCAAGGCCGGCATCAACCAGCGCATTCGCGTGGCAAAGCTCGGCGCCGAATCACCGCTGCACCTCGCGGCGGTTGGGGAGGAGGGGCAGGTCATTGCCGACATCCGCAGTGACGAGGCCTTTGACGGTTACTGGCAGCGGCCCGACGCGGATGCGCGGGGCCTGCGCGGCGGTTGGTATTTTTCGGGCGATACCGGCTATTTCGACGCCGACGGCGATCTCTTCGTCACCGGGCGTGTCGACGACATGATCATCAGCGGTGGTGAAAACATCTCGCCCGTCGACATCGAGTCGGTGCTTTCGCTGCATGCGGGCGTGGACGAGGTCGCGGTGGCGGGATTGCCCGACGAGCGCTGGGGCCAGCGTGTGGTGGCATTCGTCAAGCGCAAGCTGCCGATCGACGCCGACGCACTCGACGTGCACTGCCGCGGCTCGAGTCTCGCGAACTACAAGCGGCCGCGCGAATACGTTTTCGTGCGCGAAATTCCGAAGTCGCCGGTGGGCAAGATCATGCGCCGCAAGCTCGTCGCGGGCGAATTCGACAAAGACTGAAGCATCCGTCAGGCATCGCGGCAAACCGGCAATCAAACATCGGAGAAGTTCGTGAATGAATTGAGACACCCGGCACAGGGATTGCTGGACGAGCCCGACGGATTCCGCATCCTCGTCGATCCTGCGCGCGAGCGCGCCGACATCATTCTCGAGCGGCCGCCGCTCAACGTCGTCAGCATGCGCGAGCGCGATCAACTGCGCGCCGTGTTCGAGGCACTCGACGCGGACGAGCGCGTGCGTGTCATCGTGCTGCGCAGTTCAGGCGAGCATTTCTCCAGCGGCGGCGACATTGCCGGATTCCTGGCGGCATCTCCCGAGCAGGTTTCGCGCCTCGCATGGAACATCGCCGCGCCCGAACGGTGCGCGAAGCCGGTGATCGCTGCGAACCGTGGCTACACCTTCGGCGTGGGGTTCGAGCTTGCGCTGGCCTGCGACTTTCGCATCGCGTCCGAGACCGCGCTCTATGCGCTACCGGAACAGAAGCTCGGCCAGATCCCGGGTTCCGGCGGCTCGGCCCGCCTGCAGAAGATGATTGGCATCGCGCGCACCAAGGACATCGTGCTGCGCTCGCGCCGCATCGGCGCGCAGGAAGCCTGCGCGTGGGGCATCGTCGTGCAGTGCGTTGCCGACGACGAGCTGGAGCGCGCGACCGACGCGCTGGCCGACGAGCTGCGCGCATTTTCCCCGCTGGCGCAGCGCACCGCCAAGCGCATGCTCAACGAAGCCGAGAATTCGCCATTGTCGGTGGCGATCGAAATGGAAGGTCATTGCTACAGCCGGCTGCGCGCGTCCGACGATTTTCGCGAGGGCGTGAGCGCATTCAAGGAAAAGCGCAAGGCCAGGTTCCGCGGAAGCTGAGCCGGACCACGAAGCGTTTGTCGCGCTTGCGGGGCCCGCGACGCGACGGATGGCCCGCCTCGGAACAATCGTTTGCCAAAGGAGAGAACATGAAATGCAAATCGGCGGTAGGAGTCCTGATAGCAGCAGTTGCAATTTCCGGCAGCACGTCGCTGCTGGCGCAGGGCAACCCACTGAAGATCGGTGTCGACACACCGCTTTCGGGCACCTACGCGCCGATCGCGCAGCAGGTGAAATGGGGTCTCGAGCTCGCAGCGAAGGAAATCAATGCGTCGGGCGGCGTGATGGGGCGCCCATTGCAACTGATCTACGAGGATGGCGAGGCGAACCCCGCCGTTGCCACGCAAAAGGCGGAGAAACTGTTCCAGATCGACAAGGTCGACTTCCTCACCGGGACGGTCAACTCCGGTGCGACGCTTGCCGTTGGACAGGTGGCCGAGCGCAACAACCGGCTGATGGCCACGACGGTGTCTTTCGCCGATTCGATTACCGGGGACAAATGCTCGCCCAACGTCTATCGCGTCAACGCGAAGGCGGGACAGCAATCGGCAGCACTCGCCGCATGGCTGGTCGAGGCCAAGCCCAAGGCGCGCGTTTTCTTCCTGGGACCGGACTACGAAATGGGACGCAGCACCGTTGCTGCGTTCAAGTCCGCGGCCGAGGAGAAGGGTGCGACGACGGTGGGCGAGGTGTTCGCCCCGCTCGGCAACAAGGACTATTCGCCGTTCTTCGGCCAGATCCGCGCAGCGCACCCGAATGTGCTTTACACGTCGGTCGCCGGCAACGACACCGTGCGCCTGTTTTCGCAACTCGACGAATTCGGATTGCTGAAAGGGCTGCAGGTGGTGGGCGCTTCCGGCACGGTGACTTCGCAGAACATGGGCGCAATCAAGAAGGCGGCTGAGGGCTTTGTCACCGGCGTGGGGTACTCGCCGGAAATCGACACGCCGGAAAACAGGAAATTCGTGGCTGCATTCCAGGGCGCATACAAGACACCACCGGACCTCTACGGCGCCGATTCGTATGGCGTGCTGTACTTCTACAAGGCGGCGGTGGAAAAGGCGCGCAGCACCGATGCCGGCAAGTTGCGCGTCGCAATGGCCGATCTCGAATGGATGACGCCGCAGGGCATGAAAAAGATGCGCGCCGGCGACCACCAGGCGATCCAGGACATGTACGCGGTCAAATTCTCGGGTGGCGAGTTCAAGATCATCAGCAAGGTGGCGGGAACGAAGGCGATCGGGCCGGATACCTGCAAGCGATTCTGACGCGCGTCGACAGGGCATGCCGCGGCCATTGGGCCCGGCATGCCGCGTGTCGCGGTGAACACGTGGAAGCGGCCGGGTTTTCCGGTGGTGAACCGCGAAGAGGGCGAACTTGGGCAGCCTGATCGACCAGCTCCAATATGTATTTGCACCCCAGATCGTCAACGGGCTTTCCATCGGCGTGGCGGTGATCCTGATGGCACTGGGGCTGACGATTATTTTCGGCCTTCTCGATGTCATCAACATGGCGCACGGAGAGTTCTATGCGCTCGGCGCCTATCTTAGTGTGAGCCTGATGGCGGCCGGCCTGAGTTTCTGGCTTTGCCTGGTCGTGGTGCCCCTGTTGATGCTGCCGGCCGGCTATGTCGTCGAGCGCTTCCTGATCCAGCGCGTGTTTGCCCGCAAGGATCGTCATGTCCTGACGCTGCTGCTGACGTTCGGTCTCGGTCTCGTGCTCGAAGATGCGTACGGCGTGATCTTCGGCCCCAATACCGTGCGCGCGGACACGCCGATCGGTGGCGCCGCCGATGTGTTCGGTATCACCTTCCCCAACTACCGGTTGTTCGTGATGCTGGTCGGAACCGCGATCATCGCCGCGGTCTGGATCGTCGTGTTTCGCACCGGCATCGGCGCGATGGTTCGCGCCGCCGCATTCGATCGCGAGATGGCGTCCTCGCTCGGCGTGCGGGTAAAGCGCGTCTACTCGGCAACGTTCGCGTTCGGCATTGCGTTGGCGGGACTTGCCGGCGTATTGCTTGCACCGATCTATTCGGTGTTTCCGACGATGGGCAAGGACTTCATCCTGCTCGCCTTTACCGTGGTGATCGTCGGCGGCATGGGCAGCATCAAGGGCGCGGTGATCGCCGGCATCGCACTGATGGAGATCCAGGCGATTGCAAGCCTTTACATCTCGCCGGTATGGACCGAGCCACTGCTGTTCGGCGTCATGGTGCTCACGCTGATGTGGCGCCCGCAAGGACTGTTCGGGAAGCTGGGCAATGCGTGAGCCGGGTGCAGTAGCCGCAGTGGTCCGGCGCAGCGAACAGTCCGGCGATCATGCGCTCACCGGGTTCGCCCTCGCGTTCGTCGCGCTCGGCATCCTGTTCGCGGCCATTGCCGGCTGGCGTGGTGACGTGTTCTTCTTCAGGCTGGCCACCGAGGCACTCATTTTTGGCGGCCTTGCAATTTCCGTCGACCTGCTGCTCGGCTATACCGGAATGCTGTCGCTCGGCCAGGCACTGTTTTTCGGTCTCGGTGCCTACGTTTCGGCGCTGGTCCTGAAGGACCTGGCGCCCTCGTTCTGGCTGGCGATGGGCGTGACGCTCGTGGTGGGAACCGTCATCGGATTCGTTGCGGCTGTAATCTCGATTCGCGCACGCGGCGTGTATTTCGCGCTTATCACTTTCGGGCTCGCGCAAGTCGTGGCAAAAGTGGTGTTCAATACGCCGCGGCTGGGCGCTTCCGACGGCATCATCGGCATTCCGGTGATCTCGATCGACCTGCTCGCGTTTCACGTCGATGCGGCGAACGCCGGCGCATTTTTCCTGTTCTGTCTCGGTTTCATCATGGCGCTCTATTTTCTTTGCGCCTACCTTTCGCATACGCCGGCAGGGCGCGCGCTGGCGGCGATCCGCAGCAACGAAAACCGCATGCCATTTCTCGGGTATCCGGTTGGCCGGATCAAGGTGCTGGTATTCGTGTTGGCGGCCGACGTCGCCGCGGTTTCCGGTGCCCTCTATCCGATGCTGCGAGGATTCGTGTCGCCGGAGCTGTTGTATTTCGAAGTCTCCGGCAACGCGGTGATCACCGTGGTCATCGGCGGTATGGGCACGTTGATCGGGCCGCTCTACGGCAGCGTCTTGATCGTCGGCCTGAAATCCATGATCGGCTCCTACACCGAACATCATCTGATCGTCATCGGGATCCTGTTCATGCTGTCGGTGATGTACTTTCCGCAGGGCCTGATCGGCTATCTCAAGCCGAAGCTCACACGGCGGCTTGCGGTGCGCCACGCGCACATGCAGCCATGAGTGAAACGCCCATCCTGGCGGTGCGCGATCTTTCGGTGCGCTTCGGTGCACTGCAGGCGGTCAACCGGATCAGCTTCGAGATCGCGCGTGGGCGGATCACGTCGATCATCGGCCCGAACGGTGCAGGCAAGAGCTCTTTGTTCAATCTGATCAGCGGGGCAATCCGTCCGCAGGGAGGGGAAGTGCTGTTTCGCGGCAACGTGGTTACCGGTGCATCGCCGAACCGCCTGCTCGATGCGGGACTCGCGCGCTCGTTCCAGATCACCAACCTGTTCTTCGAGTTGTCGGTCTTCGAGAACCTGTGCCTCGCAACCCAGCGCATCGAGCCGGGTTGGCACCAATTGATGCCGACCCGCAACAGCCCGCGCGCATTGCGCCGGGCGGAAGCGCTTATCGAGCGCTTCGAGCTCGCGCAAAAGGCGACCGAGGCCGCCGGGTATCTGTCGCATGGCGAGCAGCGGCGCCTGGAAATCGCGGTCGCGCTGGCGACGGAGCCGAAACTGCTGCTGCTCGACGAGCCCACGCAAGGCATGTCGCACGACGAGACCGCGCGGACGGCGGCGCTGATCAAATCGCTCGCAGGGGAATTGACCGTCCTGTTGATCGAGCACGATGTCGATCTCGTGATGGACCTGTCCGACCATATCGTGGTCATGCACCAGGGGATGAAACTCGCCGAGGGATCCCCCGCGTCGATCAGGGCGAATCCGCAGGTGCAGGCGGCTTACTTCGGTGAGGCACGCGTTGCTTGAACTGCATGACGTGCACGTGCACTACGGCCTGAGCCATGTGTTGCAGGGCGTGGAGATGACGGTGGCCGCGGGAGAGGTGGTGGGCCTGTTCGGGCGCAATGGCGTCGGCAAGACGACGGTGATCAAGACGGTCGCGGGCTGGCTGACGCCGTCGGCGGGCAGTGTGCGCTTTGCCGGGCATGTGATTGGCGGCGGACTGCCGCCCGATCGCATCTGTCGTCTCGGAATCGGCCTCGTCCCGGAAGATCGCCGCGTCTTCCCGAGTCTCACCGTCGACGAGAATCTGCGCCTGGGCTTCCTGCAAGCGCCTGACCGTCCGCGACGTGTGATGCTCGATCGGCTGAAACGTGTCTACGCGCGTTTTCCGCGACTGTCGGATCGCCGCGGGCAATTGGGTAAAACGTTGTCCGGTGGCGAGCAGCAGATGCTCGCGATGGCGCGGGTGCTGGTCGGCGAGCCCAAGCTGTTGCTGATCGACGAGCCGACTGAAGGATTGGCCCCGATCATCGCGGACGAGATATTCGCGTTGATCACGCAGTTGCAGCAGGACGGCATCGCCATCCTGCTGGTGGAACAGAAGGTGCATCGTGCGCTCGATGTTTGCGCGCGCTGCTATGTGATGGCGCGCGGGCGAATCGTGTTCGAAGGCGCCGCAACGGCCGCCGCTGACCGCGATGCGATCCTTTCCCGGCTCGCCGTCTGATGGCGCACGGTCCGGCCCAGCCGCCTCGGCACGCGCCCGCGTTCGGCAGGGCGGTCACGCAGGATTCATTGTGTGGAACGCGCCACCGATCTGTCGACGATGTTGGCGACACGCCGATACCCGGAGGGTGCGACACCGATGTGCTGCTGGAAAAAACGGGTGAAATGGCCCGACGCGGTGAAACCGAGTCGCACCGACAGGTCGGTCATCGTCTCGGTCGATCGTGCGAGACTCTGCAGCGCCGTTTCCATGCGGATCACGTTCGCGTAGACGCTCGGTGTCAGGTTCGTCTGCTGATGAAACAGCTTGAAGAATTGGGCGCGCGACAAGCAGGCTTCGCGCACCAGCAAGTCCATGCTCGGCACCCGGCCCGCGTGTTCGCGCAAATAGTGAACGGCGCGGCGAATCCGTCGGTCGCCATTGCGCGACGATGCGAATTCCGAAATCGCTCTCAGGTTGCGCCAATCGGAAAACTGCTTGATCACTGCCATCATCAGGCGCAACAGCAGCTCCTCGGTCTCGACCGGGTCGACGTCGTTGTCGGACTGCATCGCCATCGTGAGCCGGTCGGCGAGGGTACGCATTTCATCGGTAATGCTCGCGCAGGCCTTCGGAAAGAAGGCCGGGTGCCTGCTCGCCGACAGCGGCTTCTCCGACTGCGCGAGCCACTCGGGTTCTATGTAGAGCGCCAGGATGACGGTGCGCGGCGCCAATGGATCGTGGTGCGCGTAGCAATGCGGCTCCCAGGCATTCACCAGCACCGCGGTGCGCTCGGTCAGCGGATAAAGGCCGTCGCGTACATGAAAAAAGGTATTGGAGCCGCGTGCCTTCAGCAGCACATGACACTGGCGATGGGCGTGAACGACCAGCGGCCGATCCATGTCGAGCAATGCAACACGGCCGAATGCGCCCTGCAGGACTCGCACCGCTGTCGACAAACTCGAACACCTCCCTCGTTAGCTTGTTCCATTCTATACGAGGGCTGCAAACAATCCTGGAACCATGGAGAACGCGATGAGCAACGGCAGCACGATGAAGGCACTGGTGTTGAAACAGCATGGCGGGCTCGACGATCTTGCCGTGGTCGACGACTATCCGCGGCCGAGCGTCACCGATGGGCACGTGGTGATCCGCGTGCGTGCCTCGTCATTCAACTACCATGATGTCTTCACCGTGCGCGGCATGCCGGGAATCAAGGTGCCGCTGCCCGTCGTCATCGGGCTCGACATGGCAGGTGAGATCGACGAGGTGGGCGGCGGTGTGGACGACTGGAAGAAGGGCGATCGCGTCCTCGTCAACCCGTTGAACAGGAAGAAGGGACTGATGGGGGAAATGCTGGACGGCGGCATGGCCGAGTACTGCCTCGTGTCCGCCGGGCAGCTGATCCGGATGCCTGCAGGTGTGAGCTTCGAGGATGCGGCGTCGCTGCCGG
>Ga0209483_1003133_pt1 | contig 11009 bp, 7 predicted proteins | sample NGEPerA_FD_184508 | JGI IMG/M metagenome (GOLD analysis project Ga0209483, IMG submission 184508) | Arctic peat soil microbial communities from the Barrow Environmental Observatory site, Barrow, Alaska, USA - NGEE PermafrostL2-A... | ecosystem: Environmental > Terrestrial > Soil > Wetlands > Peat... | reverse complement strand
AGAGATTAGGATTATGATTAAGATTAAGATTAGGAAAAAAACCTGGCTGACATTATCTTGCGCCAATGTCTCGGGACCATGGCGCAGACGCCCACACGAACCGCCTCGCCGGCGAGAAGTCGCCCTATTTGCTGCAGCATCAGCATAACCCGGTCGATTGGTTTCCCTGGGGCAATGAAGCCTTCGGCAAAGCGCAAACGGAAGGCAAACCAATCTTCTTGAGCATCGGCTACTCGACGTGCCATTGGTGCCATGTCATGGAACGGGAATCCTTCGAGAACCAAGGGACGGCGGATTTTCTTAACGCCCATTTCGTCAGCATCAAGGTGGATCGCGAGGAGCGTCCCGACATTGATAAAATTTACATGACCGCGGTGCAGGCCATTACCGGCCAAGGCGGCTGGCCGCTGAATTGTTTCTTGACGCCTGATCTCAAGCCATTCTACGCGGGCACTTATTTTCCACCGGAAAACAAGCAGGGTCATTCCAGCTTCATCCAAATTCTGCGGCAGATTGCCAAACTTTGGGAGACGCGCCGCGATCAAGTCCTCGACACTGCCGCGGATTTTCATCACAAACTGGAGGGCTTCACCACCCGCGAGCCAACGGGCCTGTTTCTCTCCCCTGCCCTGCTCGCCAACGCCGCGCGCCAGTTCAAGCAGGAATACGATCCGCAATTCGGCGGCTTTGGCCGCGCCCCAAAATTCCCCCGCCCCAGCGAACCGGCTTTTCTCCTGCGCCATGCGTTGCACGCCCATGATCCCGAAGCGGTCAAAATGGTTCTGCACACTTGCGACCAAATGGCGGCGGGCGGCATCTATGACCAGATTGGCGGCGGCTTTTCCCGTTATTCGGTCGATGCCCAATGGCTCGTCCCGCACTTCGAGAAAATGCTCTACGACAACGCCCAATTGGTGAACCTATACTTGGACGCCTTTCTCACCAGCGGCCACGAGCGCCATGCCGAGGTGGCACGAGACATCATTCGCTATATCCTGCGCGACATGACCGGCCCGGACGGCGGGTTTTATTCCGCGGAAGACGCCGACAGCGAAGGCAAGGAAGGCAAATTTTACTGTTGGACGACGTCCGAGCTTGCCGAATTATTGAATAGCGCCGAATTGGCCGTCGCCACTCGCTATTTTGGGCTGACCGCGCGTGGCAATTTTGTGGACCACAGCGATCCCGATCCGTTGCCCAACCAAAACGTCCTGAGCATCGTCGATCCTCAACTTACGCCAGCGGAGAAGGCTTTGCTCGATTCGGCCAAAAAGAAAATTTTCGACACCCGCAACAAGCGAGTCCGCCCTCATCTCGATGACAAAGTGCTGGCCTCGTGGAATGGCATCATGCTGGGCGCGCTCGCCCGGAGCTATGCGATTCTGGGCGATCCGCAATACCTCGCCGCCGCCGAAAAAAACCTGACGTTTTTGCAAAGCAACTTGTGGGACGCATCCGCCAAAACTCTCTACCATCGCTGGCGGCAAGGCAGTCGCGATTCCGTCCAGTTATTGACCGCTTACGCCAATTTGCTGGCCGGAGTTTTGGAGCTATACGAAGCCACGCTTGAACCGGCGCGCCTCGAATTTGCCGTTGTCCTCGCCGAAACCATGCTGGCCAGATTTTACGACGCGGCGAACGGGGGTTTTTACGACGGCGACAGCGAAGCGAAGGATTTGATTCTGCGCGTCAAGGAAGATTACGATGGCGCGGAACCCTCCGGCAATTCCACCGCAGTCCTGGCGCTGCTCAAACTCGGAGCCATCACTGAGCGCGCGGATTTCAAGGAAGCCGCCGAGAAGACCTTGCGGCTGTTGGCCTCGCGCCTGCAGGAGTTGCCCCAAGCCGTTCCCCATCTTCTGATCGGCCTGGATTTTCTGTTGCATGAACCTAAACGCGCCGTCGTGGTCGGCGACCCGCGCCAACCTGAAACCATCGCCTTGCTCCATGCCATCCATTCGGTCTATCAGCCGAACAAAGTGGTCTCCGGCAACCAAGGCCCGGTTGATGAGTTCGCAAAAACTTTGCCGGAGACCGATGCTCCCATTGTTTTTCTATGCAGCGGCACGGCCTGCCAGCCGCCCACCAAAGACCTTGCCGTCCTCAAGCGCGGCCTCGGCCAACTTGATTAGCGATGCTCACCGGCGAAATCTGCATCCTGGCCGGCGGCTTGAGCACACGGATGGGACGCAACAAAGCCCGTCTTCGCCTAAGGGGGAAAACATTGCTCCGCCATATCCATGAAACTGCCCGCAGTACGTCATGGCCGGTGCGGATCATCCGCCGCGATTTGGTTCCGCGCTGCGGTCCGCTAGGGGGAATTTACACCGCATTGAAGACCAGCAAAGCCGGGCGCGTCCTTTTTCTGGCCTGCGACATGCCGTTCGTGAGCGTCGATCTCTTGGAATGGCTGATAACCTCCCCAGCGCCGAAAGTTTTTGCCACCAGCGATGGAAAAGCCGGCTTCCCCTTCCTATTGGCACGGGACGCCTTGCCAATCGTGGAAAAGCAACTGGCCATTCCTCAATACTCTGTGCAAGCGCTGGCCGAAGCATGCCACGCCGCTCTACTGCAAACCCCATCCTCCTTCCTTTTCAACATCAACACTCCCGGGGAGTGGCAACGCGCCCAAAACATTTCCCAGAACCTTCCGGTTCAATAGGCGCCTCCACTTGAGATTGATTCCGACAAAAATCTGTTATAAAATCAAAACTGTGAGTATCGAAGCATTGAAACAAGAGTTGTCTGCGCTGAACGCAAAGGAGCAACGGCACTTAACTGCATTCCTGGTATCACTTCAAGATGCCAGCGACACCGCTTACCGCAAAAAGCTCTCCACGAAAATTGACCAGCCGGCTTCGGAATTCGCGACGTTGGAAGAATTGGATCGGCGATTGGACCTGCCCGGCGACAGCAGCGGCCAATGAACTACCGCCTGCTCATTGACTACGAGGTCTTTGAGTTTCTCGAAACGCTTTCGCGCAATGATCAGCGACTGCTGCGAAACCGCTTTGTAGCCATTCGAGATTTTCCCAGCCGACATTCTGACTACATCGAATCCGACAGCGTTGGCCGGCGGGTGGACATTCATATTTGTGGCAAATTCGCGATCAAGTTTTGGGAAGATCACGCCGACCAACATTTGAAAATCCTGGATGTGCATTTTGCCGACAAATCGCGCCCTTGAATGAACTCTGCCCGGCCAGCCAGCCTCCTCCGCGCCAAAAATTCCCCGAGAGCCAGCCTTGTCATTGGCGCGGAAATGGATAAGGTTCTAGCCATGTTTAAGATGTTCTTGTGCCTGCCGTTTGTGTTCGGGGGCATCGCCCTCTCCGCCGCCACGGTGGAGTTGAAAGGGAAGGCTTCTGTCACCGGCGCCATCCTGGCTCAAAAACCCGACGAAATCATCGTCGATCTCGGTTATACCGTCCTCGTCATTCCCCGCAGCCAGGTGTTGAAATTGCTCAATGAGGATGTTCGGCCGTCAAAAACGAAGTCCACCCGCTCGGCTGCGGCTGAATCGGCGTTTGTTCCAGGTTTTTATTCGAATCCCGCCGGGTCTGCCAAGGAACAAAGCGTCCGGGATTTGGTCAATCAATTGGGCGAGGCCGTGGTGCAAGTGCGGACGCCCGCGGGTCTGGGTTCGGGATTTTTCGTTAACGCCGAGGGCTTTTTGATTACCAATTTCCACGTCACGGAAGGAGAAACCCAAATTTCCGTCGAGGTTTATCTGCAAAAGAACGGGCAGATCGAACCTCATTCCTACAAGCAAGTTCGCATTGTCGCTTTGAACAAATTCGCCGACCTGGCGCTGCTGCGCATTGAGGACAAGGATGCTCCCCGCTTTTCATCCGTCGTCCTGGGAGATTCCGATAAGCTCTCAGTCGGGGACACGGTCTTCGCCATTGGCAGTCCTCTCGGCCTGGAACGGACGGTGACCCAGGGAATCCTGAGCACCAAAACGCGGGAATTTGAAGGCGAGCTTTATCTCCAAACCACCGCGCAAATCAATCCCGGCAATAGCGGAGGGCCGCTTTTCAATCTGCGAGGGGAAGTGGTGGGCGTCACCAACATGAAAATTTCCTTCGGGGAAGGACTCGGCTTCGCCATTCCGGTGGAAGCCGTCAAATTTTTTCTGAATCACCGCGAGTCCTTTGCCTACGACAACGACAATCCGAGCAATCCTTACCGCTACCTTGAGCCGCCCAGCCGCACCCACAAAGCGCTGTCCGAGTAACTTCATTATGCCGCATCGTTTTATCCTGCTTCTCGCCTTCAGCTTTTTTTGCTGGAACGCGCGAGCCGCCGGCTTGCCGCCCGAAAAACTTTTGCCCAAAGACACCGTTCTGGTCGTCACAGTGCCGGATTGCGCCGCCGCGTGGCAGGAGTTGTCCAACAACCCTTATGGCAAGTTATGGCAAGACCCGGCCCTGAAACCCTTCACCGATAAATTCACCGGCAAATTTTCCAGCGACCTCGTCGGGCCGCTGGAGCAGAACTTTGGCATTCACCTGGCGGACTATCGAGGATTATGGCAAGGCCAGGCCACCTACGCCATGATCCCGGCCGAAACGCCGACCAGCCCCGGCGATCTGTTCGCCCCAATATTTATACTCGACTCCAAAGACCACGCCGGCCAGCTCGCGACCAACCTGGCTGCGATCAAGGCCAAATGGATGGCCGCAGGCAAACCGATCAAAACGGAAAAAATCCGCGAGGTCGAATTCACCACGCTCGTCAGTTCCTCCAGCGACATTTCGTGGGACAAAATTTTTCCGACCACGAACACCCTCGAAGAATCCGACGATGCCCCCCGCAAGCCGGTCAAGAAAGTAGAAATCACTTTTGGCCAGTCTGGCTCGCTTCTCCTGGTGAGCGAATCCCCGCAGGCGATTGAAAAAGTGCTCAACCGCCAGGGAGGCGGACTCGTGCCCGCCCTCGAGGAAGAGCCGGCCTTTCAAAATGATTTCGCGGCCCGGTTGCACGGCGCGCCGTTTTACGTTTGGGCCAATGTGAAGGCGTTGCTCGGCGTTCTGACCAAATCCTCCCTGGGCGGCAACGAGGAGTCCCCGGCCATGAAAGCGGACACCCTGCTTTCGGCCAGCGGGCTTTCTGGAATTGCGGCGGCTTCTTTTTCCTACCGCGACCTCGCAGAAGGCAGTTCGTCCGAATTATTTATCACCGTCCCCGAATCCAAGCGCGGCGGACTGCTGAAAGCCTTCGCGGCCGAGGCCAAGGATGCCACCCCGCCCTCGTTTGTTCCGGCGGACGTGGTGAAATTCTGGCGCTGGCGGCTGAACCTTCCTCATAGCTGGTCCGAGATTGAAGCGACCTTGAATAGTTTCAATCCGCAAGCCAGCACCGTCGTCAATTTCATTTTGCAAACTGCCGGGAAAGACAAGGACGAGAAATACAATCTCAAATCCGAACTGCTGGGCAATCTCGGCGATGACATCATCCACTATGAAAAAGCGCCGCGCGGCAACACCATGGCCGAACTGAAATCCGCGCCCTCACTCTACTTGGTTGGTTCGCCCAATCCCGAAAAGCTTGCCGCCGCCCTCAAAACCGGCCTGAGTTTTCTCGCCCAGGGAAACGGCGGCGCCAAAGAGCGCGAATTTCTAGGCCGCAAGATTTACTCGCTCGCCTTTCCCTCCTCGGGCAGCGCGCCCTCGAAGCCGTTCAGCTTTTGCGGCAGCGGCGGGTATGTCGCCTTCTCCAGCGACGCGGACATCCTGGAGGAATTCGTGCGCAGCACAGACAACAAAGGCAAATCCCTCAGCGACACGCCGGGCTTGGCGGACGCCGCGCAAAAAGCCGGCGGCATGGCCACTGGTTTATTCGGCTACGAAAACCAAAATTCCAACGCGCGCGCGTTGCTGGAGGCATTGCGCCAGCACCCGATCACCCTGACAGATATTTTCGGCGAGTCGCCCTTGTCCGTCAATCCCAGCGCCGAGGAACAAGTCGCGCGGCTGCGGGAATGGGCTGATTTTTCACTGCTGCCGTCCTTTGATGTGCTGTCAAAATATTATTACTACTCGGTTTATGCCGGCAGCTTCTCGCCCGAGGGCTTCACCGTAAAATTCTTCTCCCCCACTCCTCCCAAACTGCATTGAGTCTAATATCTGCTCCTAATCTTAATCTTAAGATTAAGATTAGGAGCCGAACTAAGAATCGGGGTAAGTATTGAGTTGAATGGGTGAGGGCGGGCAATAAGAATCCGCTCATGGATAAGTTACGACGTGCCTGTGGCTTGATTATTTGTGGCCTTTGTTTCGCCAAGGCGATGGCGCAACCGGTCAGCAATTTTGCGGCGCAGGATTTCGGCGCCAAGGGCGACGGCAAAACGGATGACACGGCGGCTTTCCAAAGGGCCATGGACGCAGCCGGCAAGGCGGGCGGCGGGACCGTCAATGCCGGGCGCGGCAATTTCTTTTTCGCCGGGCATTTGGTTGTTCCCAAGGCGGTGACGTTGAGCGGCATTTGGAAATCTGTTCCTTCGCATATCGGGATGCGCAATGCCAGCGGCGCAAAGCCGACCGACGATGGCACGACTTTCCTCGTCACGGAGAGCGAAGGGAATGAGGACGGCTCGCCGTTCATTACGCTGACCGATGACAGCACGTTAAGCGGGGTGGTGCTCTTTTACCCACTGCAAAAGACCGACGAGGATCCCAAGGCTTATCCGTGGGCCATCGTCATGCGGGGCCGCAATCCCGCTGTTCTGGATGTCGAGTTGCTCAATCCCTACAACGGCATTGATGCGTCGAAGAACGAGCGGCATTTGATTCGAAATGTCTCGGGGCAGCCGTTGAGGCGCGGGGTGTATGTGGATGTGATTTACGATATCGGCCGGCTGGAGAATGTGCATTTCAACCCATGGTGGAGCATGAATCCCACCCTTCTCCAGTGGCAAATGAAAAACGGGGAGGCTTTTATTTTCGGGCGGAGCGATTGGCAATATGTGCTCAACACTTTTTGTTTCGGTTACAACATCGGCTACAAATTTATCCAGACGGCGGCGGGCACTTGCAATGGCAACTTCCTGGGAATCGGCGCGGATGATTGTTATACCTCAGTGGTGGTGGAGGACTCGGCGCCTTACGGGCTTTTGATAGCCAACGGAGAATTCGTCTCCTTTCACGGCCCCGATCCGACGATGGTCAGAGTGGGGCCGACCAACAGCGGCAGTGTGCGTTTTTCCAATTGCGCCTTTTGGGGGCCGTGCAATCAAATCGCCAAAATCGCCGGGCCGGGTACGGTGGGATTTTCGGACTGCACTTTTGTCACATGGGACCGTCACAACGAGGGACGGGCTGCGCTCCAAGTCGAGGATGGCAGTGTATTGGTGCGCGGATGCGAGTTTCGCGCCAATAAAGCCCAAGTCGATTTAAGTGCCACAGTTCGACGCGCAATCATCACGGACAACTTGATCAAGGGCAGCGTGCGGATCACCAATCACAGTTCGCGGACGTTTCCCATCCACGACAATGTGACGGACCAGACGTCGCCTTAGTTCCGGTGCTTGGCCTGGGCCAGCCGCTTGGAGCGGGGTTCCCAGCCCAAAGCCGTGAGTTCGCGACGGTCTCGCCCTTGATTTCGCGAAGCGCAGTTCTTCCGCTTTGTTTCGGTGCGGGAATCTATATGTTCGAGTTCGTTTCTCATGTTAACCACCTCACTTTTAAATTAGCATGAGTTGTGCCATTCCAACAGGCCAGGACTGCCCTAAAGATGCAACCTCTTTTTATTCAATCATCTGCGAGGGTTTTCCACGAGGCGCGGTGGCGGCCGGAGAAAAGGCAAAGGCGTAAATTTGGCGCGAAATGAGTGAAAATTTACGAGAAGAAAATCGGGGCATCCTCGGCGATCGACTTGAGATCGTCGGGAGTATGGGCCGCATCGACCACTTTGGCATAGCCCGCCACTTCAGCCGGCGTAAAAATGTCCAAAAGGGAAATTTTGAGCGGCCCGTGCGTTCCCTGCAAGGTAATGTGATCCCACTGGGCGGAAATAACGGACGCGGCGAATTTCTGGATGCAGCGGCCGCGAATGTAAGCGCGCGTGGTATGGGGCGGCTCGCCAATGGCGCGCCGGACTTCCGCTTCGGTGGGCGCGCCCAGGATCGAACCGGCCTGTTCCAGCGCGTAATAAAGGCCCGTCGCCCGATCCAGCCGGTGATATTCCAAGTCCAGGCTTTGCAGCCATGGATCGTTCGGGCTGAGGTTTTGGCTCTCGCAAAATTCCCGGATCAAGACCAGCTTGGCCACCCAGTCCAGCCGGTCGCGGCAACGCATCGGGTCCGCTTCCAAGTCAAGCAAAACGTTGTCCCAATCGGCCACGATGGCCGCCTTGGCCGGGTCGTGCAAATCGCATAATTCATTGACCGCCTGCCAATATTCCCGCTGCACGGCGAGGGCGTTGGAGCATTTGTTCTCCTGCAAGGCGACTTCCCAATGGAATTTGGAGTCGCGCGAAATCTCCCGCAAGGCCCGGAGCGGATCGGCCAGCGCTGGGTAGGAGCGTTTGGGATTTTGGGCCAGCGCCTCCAGCACCAATGCCGTCGTGCCGATTTTCAAGCGGGTGGAATAGGGCGACATGTTGGCGTCCCCGATGATGACGTGGAAGCGGCGAAAAAGGTTCGGGTTGGCGTGCGGTTCATCCCGGGTATTGACAATGGGACGGCGCTGCATGGTGTCCACGCTTTGCAATTCGCTGAAAAAGTCGCTGCGCTGCGAAATTTGAAAACCGGGCGAAACAAATTTGTCTTCCTCCTCGAGGGCAAATTTGCCCGCGCCGGCCACGATTTGGCGGGTGACGAGAAAAGCCTGCACGCCGCAGGCCAGTTTTTCCCAGGGCAGCGAGCGGGGCAGAAGGTAATTTTCGTGGCAGCCGTAGCTATGGCCGCAGAAATCAGTGTTGTTCTTGTAGAGGCGCACGGTCGCGCCGCGGTCCTCGGAAAGTTTGACCGCGCAACGCATCAGGATGCGCTCGCCGGCGCGATCATGAGCGATGAGCTCCTCGACGGTGCTGCATTCCGGCGTGCAGTACTCGGGATGGGCGTGATCGTTGTAAAAACGCGCGCCGTTGCCCAAAACCAGGTCGCTCTTAATTTCGACGAAGGTCAATTCCCGTTCCGCATCCTGGGCGAAGTAGGATGCCTCGTCGGTATCCTGCCGCAATTCCTCGACATGAAAGCCGCGCATGTCGGCGTGCGGGTCTTCACAGTCATAATCCCAGCGCATGAGCACGCCGGATTTGGTCGCGCTGCGCACCAGGGCCATCGATTCGGCGACGACATCAAGATTGTCCTCTTCGTCGCGGGCGATACCGATTTCTGTCTCGGCGCCAAACTGGATAATCATGTTGTTTGCGGTGACGCCGCGCTCTTTAAACAATGCCGGCGCCAAGTAAGTCTTTTTTGCGCGGCCGAATGGGAGCGAGCTTGATCACGTTGTCGGGATCAAAGTCCGTCAGCTTCAGCCAATCTTCGGTAATGTCCGTCGGAGGAAAGAGATCGTTCTCGGCGTATTCTTTTTGCAAAGCGAGCAAAAGATCGGCGCGGGTCAAGGAAGTGTCCTGCTTGGTTTCGATGGCGCGTTTGATGGCCAGGCTTTTGGCCCGCTCCACGATGGCGGCGATGATCGCTCCGCTGCCCAAATCGCCGCGATAGAGAAAATCCCGTTTGCCGCTGCGATAGGTCACCTCTAAAAATTGGTTCTCAGGCGTGTGAGCGTAGTGGGCCTGGGAAATCGCCTGGGCCAGCGCCGCCTTCGGCTCTTCCAAGGGCAACGTGTCCTTGAGGTAAATCTCGTAGATGCCCAGCGCGCCTTCCTGGGTGGGCCGGTTGACTTTGATTTTTCGGTCAATGCGTCCGGGCCGCAAGATGGCCGGGTCGATCAAGTCCGCGCGATTAGAGGCCAGAATCACGACGACATTTTGCAGCGGTTCCAGCCCATCCATCTCCGAGCAAAACATCGGCACCAGCGTGCTCAAAATGCTGCTGTAACGCCCGGCGCGGCGCGTGCCCAGGATGGATTCCGCCTCGTCAATAAAAAGAAAAGCCAGCGAACCGTCCGCAGCCCGCTCGCGGCATTGGGCAAACAAGTCGCGCACCTGCCGTTCGGATTCGCCCACCCACATGTTGAGGATTTCCGGGCCTTTGACGTGCAGGAAAAATTCCGGATGATCGACACCCGACTCGGCCAGGATTTGTTGGCGAAGATTGTAAGCCGTCGCCTTGCCCAATAAAGTTTTGCCGCACCCCGGCGGGCCGTGCAGCAGAAACCCTTTAGGCACATTGTGCTCGAAACGTTTGAACAATTGGCGATGCAGAAAGGGCAGTTCGATAGTGTCGCGAATCGCCTGCACGGCTTCGGACTGTCCGCCCACGGCGCTCCAGGGAATCGCCGTGACCGTTTCCAGCGAACGTTCAATGCGTTTGCCCACGCCGATCACTTCCAAGGCGACGCGTTGATTGGCATCCAGGCGGACCTCCATGCCCGCCTTGAGTTTTTCCTTGGCCAGCAGCGACGAACGCAGCAAGACGGACGAGAGCAAACCCGATTCCTGGCCGATGCGCAAACGGCCACCCGAGAGCAATTCATCAATCCGCACAATGGGCCCATTGCGATCGAAGCCCAGCCCAAGCACGATGGCGAACGCCTCATTGAGCAGAACGCGCTGGCCGACTTGCAAACTGGCAAGCGGGATTTGCGGATCAATCCGGCAGACATAATCCGTTCCGCCCGCGCAGACATGGCCTTTGTCGGGCTCGACCGGCATCAAAAATGTTCCGACACGGAAAGCGGGCGAGCGGAGTTTTTCGACAACGGCGTCGAGTTTCTCGATGGTGTCGCGGGCCTGATCGTTCACCTCCTCGATTTCCGCCACGCGGTCGCGCACTTGCCGGGCGGGCCAGCCCATCTGCAATGGTCCAAAAGCCACTTCATCAAACACACTGGCGTTGAAAAGCTGCACATCGGGGTTTTGGAAGACCACGCCCACGC
>Ga0209483_1003132_pt1 | contig 11012 bp, 13 predicted proteins | sample NGEPerA_FD_184508 | JGI IMG/M metagenome (GOLD analysis project Ga0209483, IMG submission 184508) | Arctic peat soil microbial communities from the Barrow Environmental Observatory site, Barrow, Alaska, USA - NGEE PermafrostL2-A... | ecosystem: Environmental > Terrestrial > Soil > Wetlands >... | reverse complement strand
CGGGCGGCACGACCGAAAGAACAATCGTGTCGGAGCGTGGCGCAGTCTGGTAGCGCACTTGCATGGGGTGCAAGGGGTCCCGAGTTCAAATCTCGGCGCTCCGACCATCACTTACGAACATGTGGTCGATGTGCTGTGGACACCTCTATGGACACCTTGAGAAACTCGCATGCCTTTGGGTGAGGCCGGCGCAGATCGGCGCACAGCACCAGAACGTCTCACAGTGGCACGTTTACTCCTGCGAGTCGTGCGGCGGCCTCGTGGGCGCCGGTGGTGTCGTGGCCGGCGCGGGCGGAAACAGCAATTTGTAGCTGCGCAGATCCTCCTGAAACGCATTGCACCGGGCGAGCGATTCGCGCAATTGAGGCCGTGGTAATGAGTAATCGAAGGCCGCGGACCATCGCTGCACGCGGGTTAAGGATCTGATGAGCGGTTCGGCAATTTGCTTGTGGCTCAACGCCTTTAAGGGCAACAGGTAGTCTTCTCGGTAGACCGTTGGAATGATGATTCGGCTTAAAGCGTGCGCGCTCAACATGCAATTCATGGCGAGCCGTGCCGTGCGTCCGTTTCCGTCGCTGAAAGGGTGCACTTCGGCAACCACGAACATGATCATGATGGCCTGTGCCAAGGGATGCCGCAGTGCACGAATCCGTTCGAATCCTTCCAGCAAACTCCCGACGACGAGTTCCGGAGCGACGAAGTAAGTGCTGCCAGCCTGGTTGGACTTTGCTTTCCATTCTCCCGGCTTCTTGTCCGCTCGCTGTTGCATGACGAGAGCATTGACGTTTTGCAGCCAAACGAGAAATTCATCGGCGCTTTGCGGCGGACGGTCGCGCCAGGGTGCGGTCGTGGCCGCTTGAAAGGTGCCCAAAATGTCATGCGAGTCTTCATTGCGGTTTTCGATGATCTTGCCGTCGAAGATGATGGCTTCTGCTTCCTCGACTTCGAACGTCGTCCCTTCGATGTAGTTGGAGAAATACGCCTCGAAGAACGCGAAATCCTCGCGCGCAATGCCGGTGGGCGCGGGATCTTCGATGTTTTCCAGGGCCGCTTGATTCAGCACGGTGAAAAGCGAGTCAAAGATTTCTAGTCGACTGGGATCGTAAGGACGGCCCGCGGCGCGTGCGAGGGCCTGCTTGGCAGTCAAATTTCTTGCTTCGTGAGTACCGAGCAACGCGCCGATGAGGCTGTTCAGGCGCTTGAACTGTACTTCGTATCCTAAGGAAGGTGCGATCTCGCGCGCGTGGTCACGCAATTGGTTCAGACGTCGCGAACCGCCGACCATCAGGATGCGGTCGAGCGCCGCCTCCACGTCGTTCTGCGGCAGCACTCGATGACTCCAGCCACGCCCACGCGTGAGATTCTCCAAGAATCGTCGGGGATCACTCGCGAGATACAGTGCACCGAAGCGCGTATCCGGCGCCGGAGGTTCAAGGTGGGGGCCAGGCCCCGCCACGATGTGGACGGTTAGTCCCGGCAATTGCAAGTCTCGGCGTGTCTTGCCGCGAGTGATGGATAGAGTGCCCTCGTGGGGGCGGCTGTCAAATGCCGAACGATGGGAGATCACGCCATCGGGCAGGAGGTGCCCAACGATCGCGTGCCAGTGCCGCAAAACGATCGTTTCCGGCGGGCTGTCTACGTTGGAGGTGTAGATGCTCGGGTATAATCGCCGCAGCCTGCCCTGTACCGCGAGTCGTCGCGCGCGTCGGGCGGCCGCTGCATCGGTCTCGGCGACCAGGACGAGTTCGGGCATCGTGTCCGCCATGGAGGCAATTCAGGTACTTGGAAAGGTAAGAATGTCCGTATTCTGCCCTATTTCTGGCTTTATTGTCCGTAAAATACTGAATACTTAGCCGGCGCTGAACAGGCCCTGGTATCCTTCGCTCGGCACCCCGGGGCCCGGGGTAGTGGATTCAAGCCGTACCTGATGAATTGCCGCCATAGGGCGGGCCTCTCGCGGGCCCTTCACGGCCGCTTAAGCGCGGACGCCATCTCCTGGGAAATCAGGACACACGATTCCGTGATGTTCTGAAATACCCGCGACAGGCTCTCATCCACCTCATCATCGGTATTCCCATACGCAAAAGACGAGAGCATAAGATGATCGCCATATCCCGGGTCGTCATCGGCACACTCGAATTGGCCGCCCGCCAGCCACTCACCTGTAGATAACGTCGTGTGCAAAATCCTCACTTGCGTAAAGCCCACGACCCCTTGAGCGACCGATAGCGAGGGATCCGTCTCACTCAATATCGCCATCAATTTGCCGCACAGCCATTGCGCCTGCGACGGAACGCAATTCAGACGAAGATCCCGAAACAAAACGTACAACCGTCCATAGGCGCTCAGGGCCAGCGGCGAGTGCGCGTCGCTGTGCGGCCTTGGAGGCCGATAAGCGCAGTCGGACGTCTCGAGATGCGAGGCGGGGCTATTCAGTTCGCGCAAGAGTTGGTAAAACGCCTGGGTGGCGGCTCGATGTGCGAAAGGAACAAAGTCCTCCATCGCGCTCGTGATCAACTCCGGATGGGCCTTGAGATCAACATGGCCCGTTTGTCCGGGTGCGCTGCCGGTGTACGGATGCAATCGAACGATTTGATACACCCTGTCGGAATCGTAGTAGACCTGCATCTTGGCGACTCTTAATTAAAGATCCACGGATATCCCTAACGGTCGTGACTTGAGCTGCGCGAGGAGTATCTGGTGCCACTGAACCTGACCGCGAATGCGCTCGCCAAGGCTTTGGGCCTGACGGCATCGCGCGTCAACGATATCGTGCTTGAGCGCAGGGGCATTACTGCAGACACGGCTATTCGGCTTGCCCGGTACTTTGGCGGCGATGCGCAGTTCTGGCTTAACCTGCAAGCGATGTGCGACTTGCGGATTGCTGAGCGCTCAGCGCAGACCAAAAGGGCTATGCGAGATATACAACCGCTTGAGCGAGCTACTGCGGAAGGAGCGGCCTGAGGCCGAGGGCAAGCGCGCCGATCACGATTCGCACCCCTGCAGGGAGGGGCATAGGATCAACTGCGAATTAGTCAGTGATCTTCAGGCGCTGGCGATATCCAACTGCTCAATCGCTGCTCGGTCTAGTTGTAATTTCGTGGCAGCGACCAATTCATTCAGCTGAGGTACGGACGTCGCACTTGCGATCGGTGCTGTAATGCTTGGACGGGCGATCAACCATGCGAGCGCCACGCTGGCGGGCGAGGCGCTGTAGCGCCTACTGACATCATCCAGTGCCGCAAGAATGTTCAAGCCGCGTTCATTGAGGTACTTTGCGACGACGCCGTCCCCACGCTTGCTCTTCGCGGCGTCCGCCAGCGTGCGGTATTTTCCAGTGAGAAACCCAGAGGCGAGGCCGAAGTAGCTTACGACGCCGATCTTGTGCTGCAGGCAAATCGGTTCAAGGTCCTTTTCATACTCTGATCGTGAATAGAGATTGTATTGCGGCTGTAGTACTTCGTAGCGCGGCAGTCCGGTCCGGCGGCTGACCTCCAGCGCCTCGGTCAGGCGCGCTGCGTTGTGATTCGATGCCCCGATTGCGCGTACCTTGCCCTGGGCTATGAGCTTCTGATAAGCCCCGAGTGTCTCCTCGAACTGTACGGTGACATCATCGCAATGCGAAAAGTACAGATCGATATGATCGGTCTGCAATCTTCGCAGCGATTCCTCGGCAGCCCGGGCTATATGGCTGGCGGACAGCCCCTTGCGATCGGGCGCCATTTCCATGCCGACTTTGGTCGCAATTACCACGTCATTGCGCCTGGCCCTGCGCTTCAACCAGTTGCCGATGACCGTCTCTGATTCGCCGCCGCGGTGCCCGGGGAGCCACACGGAATAGACGTCCGCGGTATCGATGAAATTGAGTCCCGCACCGATCAAGGCATCGAGTACGGCAAAGGAGGCAGCTTCGTCTGCAGTCCATCCAAATGCATTGCCGCCGAGACACAGTGGCGTTACTCGTAAGTCGGAGAGGCCTAGAGTACGAAGTTGCATGGGTCCTATCAGATCATGGCGAGCTTGGCGTTGAAGGAGACACAGATGCGCTCGCCCGGCCCCTGGAAGGCCGACACCGAATGCTCCAGCCAGCTGGGAAAAATGATCATGTCGCCGGGCATCGGCGTTACGCGGCGGCGGGTGATCTGTCGCGGAAGCTGGTTGGCGTTGGCGCGAGGGCGTGGATCGTAGAAGGAGATCTTGCCGCCGTCGCCGCTCGTATCCAGCGCGGCCGGCGGTGCAGCAATGTAATACACGCCGCTGATATTGGCATAGGGATGTATATGGATGCCCTGGCTGTTGCCTTCTCTCAGGATCGCGCCCCATCCCCAGATCGAGAATTCGAGCTTGGCCGGCGAAGCGAAGCATTCCTGGTCGACCAGCGTGCGGGCATAGCCCTGCACGGCGACGTTGATGTGCTGTTTCAATATGTTCAGCGCGGGGTGGTCGCGCTTCAGTAATTCCGTCGTGGTCTGGAAGCCGCCCTCATTGGTGCTTCCATCGACTGCGTTGGGTTCCGTCTGCTCGATGCCCTTGATGTAGGCGGCAAGCTGCCAGTTCGTCTCTTCCATCCCGGGAATGCGACGATGGAGCAGCGAGGTGGGATAAAGCGTGACGAGATTGTCGCTCAAGCGAGGCTCCGAGAAAGTGTGCGCACATAATTGTAGCTGAATGTTGCTGGGACTTATGGCCTCAGTTCGGCTGCGTTGACGGACCTCAATTGATGGGGGAGACTTAGCTGCACAATAATTATTACGTGTAACCTCGTGAACGCTGCTGCAGATCACAAGCCGGGAACGATCAAATGAGCTACGTGGAATCGAACCTGATCCCCGGGGAGGCGGTGATCTACCAGACCCGGCTCCATTGGATCGTCATGGTCGGGCATGTTGTCGTGGGCTGCCTGCTGCTGGCTCTGCCCGGAGCGTTGCTGTTGTATTACGCGCTCGGTCAGACCGGGCTCGGAATAACAACTGTGCACACCATGGAAGGCGCGGGCGTGGCCCTGATCATTGCCGGCATCGTGGCGATTGGGATGGGAATGGTGCGGCGTAATGCGACCGAAATGGCGGTTACGAATCGCCGGGTGGTGATCAAGACTGGGCTGATCAGCCGCAAGACTATTGAAATGCTGCTGAACAAAGTCGAATCCATTGAAGTGAGCGAGACGACTTTCGGCAGGATGCTGGGTTACGGGGCAATTGCCGTGATCGGCACCGGTGGCACCACCGAGCCATTTCGCCAAATTGCGCATCCGTTGGAATTTCGCAGCCAGGTGCAGCAGCAGATTGAGAAGTTGCACTGACGATCCGAATGCGGCCAGTCGGCGGCCGCCTGGAAAATCACCTTGCCAGCGCGAATGGTATAGCTCACCTGTGAGAACGCGGCGCTGTCTGCGCCCGGGTCGCCGCTGCTAGACTGCGTGCAAATGAAGGAGTGGGCGATGTCCGCGCAGCGTTTAGCTGGAAAATATGCGTTGGTGACCGCGGCAGCCCAGGGGATCGGCCGGGCGACGGCGGAAGTGTTCGCCGCGCACGGGGCCGACGTGCTGGCCACAGACACGAACCTTGAAGCGCTGGCGCAATTGCGAGGCTGCCGCATCGCCAGACTCGATGTGCTACGTCCCGATGACATTACGCGCGTGGTGGCAGGCGCCGGACCAATCGATATTCTTTTCAACTGCGCCGGGTTCGTGGCCAACGGCACCATCCTGGACTGCCCCGAGGATCAGTGGGCGCTGTCGATGGATCTGAATGTCACATCGATGTTTCGCCTGGTCCGCGCGGTGCTGCCGCAGATGATCGCGCGCCGCAGCGGCTGCATCATCAACATGTCGTCGGTAGTGGGTTCCATCAAAGGCGTGCCCAATCGCTGTGCCTACGGCGCCACGAAGGCCGCCGTGATCGGCCTGACCAAGTCAATTGCGGCGGATTTTGTCACCAGCGGTATTCGCTGCAACGCGATTTGCCCTGGTACGGTCGACACTCCTTCTCTACACCAGCGCCTGGAGGCTACTGGCGACTATCAAGGCAGCCTGCGCTCGTTTATCGCGCGCCAGCCCATGGGGCGCCTCGGTCAGCCGTCAGAAATCGCGGCACTGGCCGTGCATCTGGCGAGCGATGAAAGCGCATTCATCACCGGGCAATGCCACGTCATCGACGGCGGATGGTCTAACTGAATCCCCCCCATCAGGGGTGGACCTTCCGATCGTGCAGCGCGCGATGCCGCGCTTCATAGTAGGGTCCGCTGAGCGTCTGCGGCGCCGGTGACGGCGCATCGTGCTGCACGTGTTCCAGCGCCTGAAAGATCACCTGGGTATCCGAGGCGGTCAGCACACCCTGTTCCGCCAGGTGTTCCACCACATCCTTCAGCTCACGTGTGATTTCCATGGCTTGATCCCCTAAACCAGTCCCCTGAACGCCAGGTCACTGAATACTTGACTCGTGCGGGCTCGGCAATAGGACTAATCCTACGGCCGCTCGCAGAAATTCAAACTCGCGCACTGTCCGTCTCAGTCGCATGCTGCGAGCCTCGGTAGTTTCTTAGTCAAAGGGAGAGGTGCATGAAGGCATTTCAGCGAATAGCAGTGGCGAGCATGATCGTGGCCGTCATGGGCCTGTCGGGTTGTATCGTCGGGCGCGACCACGGATCGTATACCTACGATCATGGCGACAGAATCGACAGCTATGGCCATCGCGAAGCCCACTGGTGCGACAGTCACCACGACGACCAGCACTGCCGGCCGTAACACTGCCGTGCCCGGGCATCACTGCTGCGGTGCCCAGGCCTTCTCATTCTCCGGCTGCACCGGGGTGCTCGAACTGCCCACGATCCAGCAACCGTCGCTGTCCGGTAAGCTGTTTTTGAGCATATTCACGAACACCGCGGCCGGTACCGGCTTACCGAAAAAGTAACCCTGGGCGTCGTCGCAGTCCTGGGTGCGCAGGAAATCGAGCTCTTCCTGAGTTTCCACGCCTTCCGCGACCACGTGCTTGCGCAGACTGTGGGCCATGCTGATGACTGCGGTGACGATGGCGGCATCGTCACCACCGCCGCAGATCTGCCGCACGAACGACTGGTCGATCTTGAGCGTGTCAATGGGAAACTTCCGCAGGTAGCTCAAGCTGGAATAGCCAGTACCGAAGTCGTCGATCGCCAGCCGCACCCCTCGGGTTCTGAGCGTCTGAAGGATGAGCGCGGCAGCCTCGGGGCGTTTCATGAGGACGCTCTCGGTCAGCTCCAGTTCGAGGCAGCCCGCATCAAGCCCGGTCTTGTCCAGAACCGCGAATAATCCGCTCAGGAAGCCCTCATCCTGGAACTCTACTGCGGAGACATTTACTGCCATGGTCAGGACAGGTAATCCGGCATCGACCCACGCCCGAGCTTGCCTGCACGCTTCGCGCAGAACCCATCTGCCGATCGGGACAATGAGGCCACACTCTTCTGCGATTGGAATGAACTGCAGCGGGGGCATCAGCCCGCGGGTCGGATGGCGCCAGCGCACCAGTGCTTCCGCACCCTTGATCATTCCGGTGCGCAGATTGACCTTCGGCTGGTAGCACAAAACAAACTCTTCCCGTTCCAGTGCCCGTCGCAGATCCTCCTCCAGGGATTGTCGCTCGACCGCGCGCGCGTTCATTTCCGGCTTGAAGAATTGAAAACTCTGACGGCCGCCTTCCTTGGCCTGATACATGGCGGTGTCCGCATTCTTGATCAGCGTCTCCGCATTCGATCCGTCGTCCGGATAAATGCTCACACCAATACTGGTGGTAATGTGCAGCTCGTGGGGCTCGAAGGAGTGTCGCTCCGCGACCGACGCGAGAATTTTGTTGGCCATGACGGCCGCGGACTCCGGGCCCTGGACTTCCGACAGCAGCACGATGAATTCGTCGCCTCCCTGGCGGCTGACCGTATCGACGGCGCGGACGCAGGCCACCAGACGCACGGCGATGGATTGCAGCAGCTTGTCGCCGACGGGATGTCCCAAGGAATCGTTGATGTGTTTGAAGCCATCAAGGTCCATGAACAGCACCGCCACCTGTCGCCTGGTTCTCTGCGCCATGATGATTGCCTGCCCGATTCGATCGCTCAACAACAGGCGATTGGGCAAACCGGTCAGGAAATCATGCTCGGCCGAGTGGGTAATCTGCCGCGCCATCGCGCGAGCTGCCGTGACATCGCGGAACACAATCACCGCTCCGATCTTGCGGCCTTCGCGATTGTGAATGGGCGCAATGGAATCCTCGATCGTCATTTCCGTGCCATCACGCCGGATGAGAAGGCAGGTCGACGGCAGGTGCATGGCCCGGATCTGCAGGACTGCCAATTCCGCCGTGGTCTCGGTCGATTCTGCGGCCGCGGTGCTGACGGTGCGGAATACTTCGACCATGGGACGGCCGGCGGCTTCCGCCAAAGACCAGCCGGTCATCTTCTCGGCCACGGAATTGAGAAAGGTGATGTGACCGGCAATGTCGGTACAGACCACGGCATCGCCGATGCAGCTGAGCGTGACCTGCGCGCGCTCCTTTTCCAGGAACAGGGCCTCTTCCAGGATTTTCCGCTCGATGGCATAGCGCAACGCCCGCAGCAGGCCGCGCGACTCAATCTGGCCCTTGATCAGGTAATCCTGCGCGCCTTGCTGCACGGCTTGCGCGGCCGTGGCCTCGTCGTCCGTGCCGGTGAGCACCACGAGGGCGACGCGCGGCGCCGCGGTTTGCGTACGACGCACCGCCGTCAGTCCACTCGCGTCGGGCAGTGCCAGATCGAGCAGGATGATGTCGACGTCGCTGGACGACAGGTATCGCTCGGCGTCGCGCAGAGACTCGACATGCTTCAATTCGCTGATCTGTGCGCGCTCGTCACGGAACATCTGGCGCAGCAACCGTGCTTCCGCGGGGTTATCTTCCACAAGCAGAAGCTTTCCGAGCGCGTTCTTATCAGTCATGCGCTCTAGCAACGCGCGGCATAAACAGAGGCTAAAAGAGCGGTACTTGACATAACACGAAACCTTGGCAAGAGTGAGTAGGCCGTTCTTAGCAGAGTCGCGGCGCCGTACTCTGTTCGCTGTCCGACAATTGCCGGGATGATTGCTACGGGTGACGACCAGGTCCGCAAATGTTTCGTTCGTCATAGCGCCTTCACATTCAGCAGCGAATGTATCGGGCATCGGGCTTGAACCTGTGGATATCCAGCCGTGCAATATCTCCCGCTTGGTGATTCGATCGTTGTGCTGGCCTCGCGCGTTGGCCAACAATTACCATCTATCGAAAGACAATCCGCAATCGCGCGAACGGCACCGGCAAACGCGCTGGCGAGATCATGGATCTGAGCGCCCAAGCCTATGCGCGAGCTGGCACACGCATTGCTTCATCTATTGGGGCTATCAACCAAGGAGCATGCGATGGGTAATCAATCAAGTAATCGGCCGGATGAGCATGTCACGGGCTTGGTTAATCCCGCGAATCGTGGATTGGGTGCGATGGATGCCGATGGTACGCGGGACGCTGCCGTGGACCAGAGCAAAGGCCAGGGCCGGCGATTGGAACGCCAATGCCGGAAAAAAAGGGCGTCAATCCCTAATCTGTAAAGGCTTCTTCGTGACCGCGGTAGCTGGCCGGTGCTGGCTACCGTACTCTCAACTGGTTTTCTTCTTCGGCACCTTCGCTCCTTTCTTACGTGCCTCCGATAGCCCGATGGCAATTGCCTGCTTCCGGCTCGTGACCTTGCCGCCTGAGCCGGATCGCAGCGTGCCCTTGTTCTCGCGCTGCATCGCGCGCTCCACGCTTTTTCCTGCCGCCTTGCCGTACTTTGCCATGTCATCTCCAGCATTGAGAATGTCGTGGGTTGCTATATCACGCGCGAACACTGCGGCGATGTAGGACGCAGCGGCGAGCGTCGCCGTCCTGCGGCCGACGGGCCTGGCCCGAGATTGCCAGCCCGGCGGCGGACCGATACGCTAGCTCAAGCTGGGGTCATCTGCGGGGAATATCGGTGGATCCGCGCGCCTGGACCGTCATTGTACTGACGCTGTGTGGCGCGATGGATGCCTGCCGCACGAGCCAGCGTCCGCAAGTGCCGGTCGCAGTAGCACCCGCGGTTGACCGGAATCCATTCGATGACACGCCCAACTCATTTGTGGTGGCCGGTCCGCACTTCTCGCCCGGGGAGACCGCCATCGTGAGGATCTGCGTCTCCCCTGACGGTATCATTGCCAGCGCCAATCTCATTGGATCTTCCGGCGACAAGCGCTTTGACGATTTCGCACTGGTATGGGCGCGCCAGGTGAGGCTGGCAAGCAGAACTCAAAGTGCCGTCACCCCAGGTGATCCGGCGAAACAGAACTGCGGCGCGGTGCGCGTTGAGATACGAGGCGTGACGCTGCCTCGGGGACTTTCGGGATCCGACAGTTCGCTGGGATAGCCGCGCAAAAAAAACCCGTCGATGCGAATGACCGCGCCGACGGGATAATGCTGAATCCTCCGATCACCGCTCGGGGGTCGAGTGATGGTCGTTAGGGAAGACTGGACTCAGGTAGAGCACGTTACGCCTGCGTGTGTCGTTGGGTCTGTACGCCACCGAACATTAATTGATCGTTGCGGGTGGCAGAGAGTATTGATTTGCCGGGCTTATTGATGCCCATGTCGTAATGAAACCACGTATACGCCTGGGATGCGTACCATACTGTGCTGGACGTCACAGCTCGCGAATCGTGCGCGCAATCGGTTGTACAATTGTCGCGCGATGAACCAGATCACCCGTTACCTTTCGGCCGCAATGATAGCTGTTGCGTGGTCGAGCCCGGCGCTGTCTGAACCGGCCGTCTGGCAGCATCACCAGGCCGCGATCCGGTATTTCGCCCGCGGTACCAGCTACAGCTGCGGCGGTATCGAGGACAAAGTGCGTCAGATGCTGCTGTACACGGGTGCGCGTAAGGACCTGGACGTCCGCGCCACCGGTTGCGACCAGGGACCGTTCCTGCCCAGCCACGCGGCATCCGTCAACCTGGATTTCTATTC
>Ga0209483_1003131_pt1 | contig 11013 bp, 7 predicted proteins | sample NGEPerA_FD_184508 | JGI IMG/M metagenome (GOLD analysis project Ga0209483, IMG submission 184508) | Arctic peat soil microbial communities from the Barrow Environmental Observatory site, Barrow, Alaska, USA - NGEE PermafrostL2-A... | ecosystem: Environmental > Terrestrial > Soil > Wetlands > Peat... | reverse complement strand
GGAAAATGCCACTTGGAGTCTACGTTTCTGTAAAGAGCAGAATCGAAACCGCTGCAGCCGCGCTTCGCGCGTGTTTGCGAGTCAGCAAGTCAGCAGAGCTTTTCGAGCGCTGGCGGATTTGTTTGCGGGACGGCTGCGAATTTGATCAGTCAAAGACTGCTACGTTGCCGACGGCTTTGTCGATGCGCTCGAGAGCTTCGGCGGGTATTTTGACGCCGATTGCTCGCACGTTGTCCGCGATCTGCTCCGGGCGCGACGCGCCGATGATTGCGGAAGCGATCTCGGGCCGGCGAAGAACCCAGGCAAGGGCCATCTGCGCCATCGTCAGGCCGAGGTCGGCGGCTATGGGCTTGAGTTGCTCGACCGCGGACAGAAGATAGTCTGAACGAAAATGGCGTCCGGCCGACTCCATGAAGATGTTCATTTGCTCGCTGGCGGCGCGGCTCCCGGGTGGAGGTGGTTGACCCGGCGCATATTTTCCGCTTAGCACTCCGTGCGCTAGCGGGGAGAATGCAAGGTTGCTGATTCCGTGACGCGCGCACGTTGGGAATACGGTGGCCTCGGGTTTGCGCCACAGCATGGAGTATTGCGGTTGGCTGGAAGAGAAGGGAATCCGGCTGGCCTCACCCGCTAACGCCACAGCCGCATCGATCTGCTCTGCGGTCCACTCGCTGAAGCCGATGGCTCGCACCTTGCCTGACGCCACGGCGCGGTTGAGCGCGGTTAGGGTTTCTTCGAGTGGAGTGTCCTTATCGAAGCGGTGGCATTGGTAGAGATCGATGACGTCAACTTTGAGCCGCTCGAGCGACCTGTTCAGTTGCTTGTCGATCTGCGCTGCCGAGAGTCCGTGATCGGGTTCGTCGCCCACGGGGAAATAGAGCTTGGTGGCGATGATGTAGCGGTCGCGCGGATAGATGCGAAGGGCTTCGCCCAAGACGCGCTCGGCTTCGCCCGCGCCGTATTGATTGGCGGTGTCGAAGAGAGTGATGCCGTGGTCCAGCGCCGCATGAATGCAGCGAATTGCCTGCTCATGGCCGATTCCACCGGCTACTGTGAGCCAGGTTCCAAAGCTTAATTCAGAAACCTCGAGCGGCCCGCGGCCCAGACGGCGATATTGCATTCTTCCTCTTCTTGCTGCGGTGATTCAGTGCAAGCGCAAAGATCAGTTGCGACGCATGCGCTCTACCCGAGCGCTTGTACTGAGCCTTTGCCGACCAACTCCTCCACGCGGGCTACCCAGGTGCGATCTGCCGCCACGTTCATGCCCGGCGGCTCCAGGATCACTGCGTACTCGCCCTTCTTTTCAAGGTGCAACATAACTTTGCCGGGACCCGGCGCGGCGTCAGCGGCAGACTTGAGGCCGGCGAACATTTCTTCTGTTGCGCGATCGAGATTGATGCGGATGCGTATTCCGGCGGGGAGCTTTACCTGAACATCCTCAAGAGCCTGAATAGAGCTGACAGAAATCTTTGGTGCGGCATCTTCGTCGCCCATCAAAACGCCGCGCACCACGACGGGCGCTTCGATCTTCAATTGCCCTTGCAGGCGCTCATAATCGCGCGAGAAACAGATGAGGTCGATCTTTCCTGTCGCGTCTTCAAGAGCTGCCTGGGCATAGAGTTTTTGATCGCGCTTGCTCTTCTGTACACGGAGCCCAATGATCATTCCGGCAACCTGGATATCATCTGCCGGGTCCGCCTGCTTACCCCAGGCCCGCTCCGGCGGCTTACGCTCAAGGGCCTCGGCGGTGGTAATGATTCCGGTGAGATTGTGCAGCTTCTCAGCGTATTTATCGAGCGGATGACCGGAGACAAAGAAGCCAAGCACTTCCTTTTCGTTGGCGAGCCTCTCGCCTTCTTCCCAGTCGGCTACGCGAGGCAAGTCGTCGTTGCTTTGACCTGGGGCGGGAGCTTCGTTGAACAGCCCAAAGAGGCCGGTCTGTCCGTGCGCAGCGTCTTTCTGCGCCTTCTGCGCGCGCTCCATTGCCTTGTCGACGGCGGCCATCAGCGGTCCGCGCGTGCCGAGCGAGTCGAGCGCGCCGGCCTTGATGAGCGACTCGATGACGCGCTTGTTCATTACGCGCAGGTCGACTTTTTCGCAGAACTCCCAGAAGCTCTTGAAGCGGCCACCGACTTCCTCGCGGGCCTTCATGATGGATTGGATTGCGTTGCCGCCGACGTTTTTCACGGCTGCAAGTCCAAATCGAATTGCCTCGCCGTGCGGAGTGAATTTCTCTCCGGAGATCTGCACATCGGGCGGCTCTACGCTAATTCCAATTTCGCGGCACTCGCCGATGTACTTGACGACACTTTCGGGCTTTGATGTTTCTGAAGTGAGCAGGGCGGCCATGAACTCGACCGGGTAATGCGTTTTGAGATAGGCCGTCTGGTAGGCGAGCAGAGCATATGCAGCCGAGTGCGACTTATTGAAGCCGTATCCGGCGAACTTGTCCATCTGGTCGAAGAGTTCGCCGGCGGTGTCTTTGGGATGGCCAAGGGCCGCGGCGCCGCTCATGAAGCGGTCGCGCTGCTTTTCCATTTCTTCGGCGTTCTTTTTGCCCATGGCGCGGCGCAGCAGATCGGCTTCGCCGAGCGAGTAGCTGGCGACGACATTTGAAATCTGCATGACCTGTTCCTGGTAGACGATGACTCCCAGCGTTTCCTTGAGAATGCCTTCGATCTCCGGGAGCATGTATTCAACTTTGCGGCGGCCCAGCTTGCGCTCGATGAAGTCGTCGATCATTCCGCCCTGAATGGGGCCGGGGCGATAGAGCGCGTTCAATGCGGTTAAATCTTCGACTGTGTCGGGCTTGTAGCGGCGAAGCACGTCGCGCATGCCGCTGGACTCAAACTGGAAGACGCCGGACGTGAGCGCCGAGTGAAAGACTTTCTTGAATGTTTCTTCGTCGGCGGGGGGGATGGTCTCGATGTCCAGCTTTTCGCCACGAGTCTGCTCGATCAGCTTGAGGCAATCGTCGATCACTGTCAGCGTTGTGAGGCCCAGGAAGTCCATTTTGAGCAGGCCCATTTTTTCGACGGCCTTCATGTCGTAGGCGGTGACGATTTCGTCGTTCTTGGTCTTCGCGATGGGAACGAGTTCAGTGAGGGGACGGGGCGCAATGACGACTGCGGAGGCGTGAACGCCGGAGCCGCGGACGAGGCCTTCCAGCTTCTTTGCTGTGTCGATGAGCTCGCGGATTGTCTGGTCGGTGTCGTAAACCTTGCGCAGCTCCGGTACTTCTTCCAGGGCCTTGTCGATGGTCATGCCCACTGTTGCAGGAATGAGCTTGGCGATACGGTCGACGTCGCCGTAGGGCATGTCGAGCGCGCGGCCGCAATCCTTTATGGATGCTTTCGCGGCCATGGTGTTGAAGGTGATGATCTGCGCGACCTGTTCGCGGCCGTACTTGCCAGTGACGTATTCGATGACTTCGCCGCGGCGGTTCATGCAGAAATCGACGTCGATATCGGGCATGGACACGCGCTCAGGATTCAGAAAGCGCTCGAAGAGCAGGGCATTCTGGAGCGGGTCGACGTTGGTGATTTCCATGGCGTAGGCGACGAGCGAGCCTGCGCCGGAGCCGCGGCCTGGGCCTACGGGGATTCCATGATCGCGCGCGTACTTGATGAAGTCCCACACGATGAGGAAGTAGCCGGGGTAGTTCATCTGCTTGATGATGCCGATTTCGAAATCGAGGCGCGCCTGATACGCGTGCAGAGGCGAGCGCAGAACTCCGCGCAGTTCGAGTTGGCGCACTGCTGTTTCGAGGCGTTTTCTGAGGCCCTCGCGGCAGACTTCTTCGAAGTAGCTGTCGATGGTGTGGCCGGGGGGCACGGCGAATTCGGGGAATGGGTTCTCGACCTTGTTCAATTGGAGGTTGCAGCGTTCGGCAATCTCCATGGTGCGTTGCAGGACGGACGGCGAGTCCTTGAAGATTGCGCCCATCTCATCGGCGCTCTTTACGAAGAACTGATCGCTGTCGAAGCGGAAGCGCTCGGCGTCGTGAACCTTGGAGCCGGTCTGCACGCAAAGCATTACGTCGTGCGCCTTCGAGTCCTCACCGCAAAGGTAGTGCGAGTCGTTGGTGGCGACCATGGGAATGTCGAGCTCGCGTTCGAGGCGGAAGAGGGCTTCGTGAATCTTCTTCTCGTCTTCGAGGCCCTGGTCCTGAATTTCGAGATAGAAGTTGCCCTTGCCGAAGATGTCCTGGTATTGCGCGGCGGCTTTGCGGGCCTTTTCGTACTCGCCGGCTACTAGGTGCTCGCAGAGCTCACCGCTGAGGCAGCCGGAGAAGCCGATGAGGCCCTCGGCGTGTTCGGCGAGGTAGCGCTTGCTGACGCGGGGTTTGCGGTAGAAGCCGTGGAGGGAGGCTTCGGAGGTGATGCGGATGAGGTTTCTGTAGCCCTCTTCGTTTTGCGCGAGCACCAGCAGGTGGTTGTTGTCATCGCCTGCACCGGGGGCGCGGTGGTCTTCGTTTTTCGAGATGTAGAGCTCGCAGCCGAGGATCGGCTTGACGCCTTTTTCCTTGGCGGCTTCGAAGAAGTGCACGGCGCCATAGATGTTGCCGTGGTCGGTCATGGCGACGGATTTCTGACCCAGGGCGGCTACGCGGTCGACGAGTTTCTTGACGTCGCAGGCGCCGTCGAGGAGGGAATATTCGGTGTGCAGATGGAGGTGGGTGAATTCAGCCATGGCTAGATTGATTTTAGCTGTGAGGTGTCCTCGGTGAACTACCGGGAGAGCAGTTGAAATCCCGGACGGCTGAGGAAAAGCTGACGGGATTATGATGCAGTCCATGGGCCGGAGCCAAGCTTTTCGTATTTCGCGGGCTCCTTGGTGTTGACGTCTGTTGTCAAATATGACTACACTGTACAAGAAGTTCCGGGATCAAACCGGCCGGAAGATGGACAGACTTTTGCAGATATGCCGCAACGGGGCAACACCCGGATGCGCGACGTCAAGCAGCGCCAAATGGCAAGCCCAATTGGGGGATCTCGTTAATTTTTGGCGGATAGGGAGACTGCAATGGCTCGCGCAACGCGACCTATTTCATGGATCAAGGCTGCACGTAAGGATTTCGAGAAGTTCCCCGAAGAGGCGCAGACCATTTGCCTTTCCGCTTTAACCATTGCAGCTGAGGGTGGGAAGGCAGATATCGCCAAGCCGTTCAAAGGTTTGGGTTCGGGGGTTTTTGAGATTGCTTTGCCGCTTCGCGGAAATGCTTTTCGCATGCTGTACGTCGTGCAAATTGGCGACGAGGTCTGGGTTCTCCATGCGTTCCAGAAGAAGTCAACTCAAGGCATCAAAACCCCGCAGCATGAAATCGAATTGATTGAGAACCGGCTGAAGAAACTGAAGGAGATGTTCGGATGAAGAGCGAAAAGATCGAACTCGTCCGCGGCAGCGGCAATGTGTTCCGCGACTTCGGGCATCCCAGCCCGGATGTTGCTCAGTTGAAGGCCATTCTCGCCGCCGAGATCGTAAAGAAGCTGGACCGCGAGAAGATGACCGTCCGCACCGCGCACGCGCTCACCGGTATCGCGGCAGCAGACTTCTCACGCATTCGCAATGCCGACCTGGGCCGGTTCACAGTGGACCGCCTGGTTTCGATCATCAACCGTTTTGGCTCGCGAGTAGAAGTGAAGGTGAGCGTACGCGCTCTTAAGACGCGCAGCAAAGCGGCTGCCTGACAGATCCATTCGAGGGAACACCATTCCTGCTCGGATTGATGCCGCATCGCCGCGGATTCCACAAACGGACAATCTCGCTAAGGTTTCCAATTCGAGCCGATCAGGGTTTTCAGGTTCTCATCGGTGGCCCAGGGGGCGGCGTTGCGATATTTCTTCAGCCAATAAAGCCCGTGTCCAACTTGCGGCGCTTAAGGCACCCTTCGACTCTGCTCAGGACAGGCTTTGAAGTTGTGGCCGGACACTTCCTGCGGTCCTTAAAGAGTCTTTCAGCTAAGTTCAATCCGCGATGATTTTGCGGAACTTATGGCGTGGCGGCCGGAAGGTCCGCGGGTAAGCCCTTTCAAAGCCGGCGGGTGATGGTCTTTCATCGGGTTTTTCGCTGATTTGTCAGGAAATTGCGGTTGTATATAGCTGCTCCCCGTGCGGTTCTCTCCTGTCACTTAAGGTCGCCGATTGGTATACTGGACGATGTGACCACAACTGTCCTCGAATCCACCCCAAACGGTAATGCCGCCGGGACTTCCCCCAGCCAGAAGAGGGTTTTGTTGCTCAAGCCGAGAGGCTTTTGCGCCGGAGTGGTACGCGCGATCGACATAGTCAAGATCGCATTGGAGACCTTTGGCGCGCCCATTTATGTGCGCCGAGAGATTGTCCATAACCACTATGTTGTTAATGAGTTAGCTGAAAAGGGCGCGATCTTTGTCCACGAGATCGACGACGTGCCGGATGGGCAGCGCGTGATCTACAGCGCCCACGGAGTTTCGCCTGCCGTTCGCGAGGTGAGCAAGGGGCGGAACCTGAAGGTGATCGACGCCACTTGCCCGCTGGTGACCAAGGTCCACATTGAGGCTGTGAAGTTTGCCAAGCAAGGCTATTCGCTGGTGCTGATTGGGCACCGCGACCACGATGAGATTGAGGGCACACTGGGTGAAGCGCCCGAGGTTACCCAGGTGGTTTCGAATGTCGCTGAGGTGGCTGCACTGGAAGTCCCCGATCCTAATCGCGTGGCCTATCTAACGCAGACCACCCTTTCACTCGATGAGGCGCGGGACATCATTCATGCGCTGAAGATCAAATTTCCGAATATCGTTGGGCCTCATTCGCAGGACATTTGCTACGCCACAGAGAATCGGCAGGTGGCGGTGCGCAACGTGGCTCACAATGCCGGGCTGGTGCTGGTGGTGGGCTCAACGAACAGTTCCAACTCCAACCGGTTGGTTGAGGTGTCGCGAAACCTGGGGACGATTGGATACCTGATTGATAACTCGCAGGCCATCGATCCGGCGTGGCTTGTCGGCGTGGATACTGTTGCGGTGACGGCAGGCGCATCGGCTCCCGAAGTGCTGGTTGAGGACGTGGTTAATTATTTGCGTCAAAACGGCTTCGCAAACGTCGAAGAAGTAGAAGTAATGCCTGAAAATGTGCGCTTTGGCCTGCCTCCAGAGATTATTCAGGCAATTGGCAGTGCGGGCGGGCAAGAGCCTGTTCCCGTGCGGTGAAAGGGACTGGCGAGATCCTGTTCGCTTCGCACTCTGAAACTGAACAGTAGGTGAGTTTGAGGGAGCATATTCCCACCGGGGATAAATGGGTGGGTTAAAACCCACCCCTACCAGCCCGGGTTCATTTTTGCAGGGATTATGTACGGGCTGAAGCCCATACCCTTTAAGACCGGCCCACTACCTAAAGAAGTTGCGATTTTTGTTTTCTGAAGGAACTGAGGCTTTTTGAACCGCATGAGTCTAAAGCAGGCGAAGACACAATCCGCGGCGCCCAGGTTTGGAAGGCTTGATGCGGACCTGGCAGACGTGGAGTCGGCAGTCGTTCGCTCGCGGGAGTTTCTTTTTTCGCAGCAGCATCCGGAAGGCTATTGGTGCGGCGAGCTCGAGGCGGACTCAATGCTCGAGGCCGATTACATTTATCTGCACACGCAACTGGAAAGCGGCGATCCCGAACGTCTGAAGCGCGCCCTCACTGAAATGATGCGCTACCAGAATGAGGATGGCAGTTGGAGTATTTATCCCGGCGGGCCGGGCAATATTTCGCTTTCGGTGAAGTGCTACTTCTCTGCCAAACTGATGGGCATTGGCGCGGACGATCCGCGGTTGGCCAAGTGCCGTGAGTGGGTTCTGGCTCATGGCGGCGTGGTTGCGTGCAACACCTTCACCAAGATGTATCTCTGCGGGCTGGGCCAGTACGACTACGACGCAGTGCCGGCTATTCCTCCGGAGATCGTTCTTTTTCCAAACTGGTTTTACTTCAACATCTACGAGATCTCGGCGTGGTCGCGCTCGATTCTTGTTCCGCTGGCGATCATTTACGCGAAGAAGCCGTACAAGAAGATTCCACCCGAGCAGGGGATCGATGAGTTGTTTGTGGGCGGCCGCGCGAACTCGATTCTGCGTTTGCGCCGGGACCGCAAGTCCACAATCTCCTGGCGGAATTTCTTTATCGTGCTGGACAGGTTGATGCATTGGGCCGAGGCGGTTCATCTGCGCCCTGTGCGCACGTTAGCGCTGCGCAAGGCGGAGAAGTGGCTGCTGGAGCGGCTGGAGATGTCGGACGGATTGGGCGCCATTTATCCGGCCATGTTGAACGCGATTATCGCGCTGCGTTGTCTCGGTTACTCCGAGGACGATCCGCAGGTGATTCGCGCGCGCGACGAATTTGAGAAGCTAGGCATTGAGCAGTCGCCAACAGCGGGGATGCCGGAGCCTACATTCCGCATGCAGCCATGTGCATCGCCTGTCTGGGATACGGCACAGGCAGTTTTTGTTTTGGGAGAGGCGGGCGTGCCGCGCAACGATCCGCGCCTGATCAAGGCCGCCGACTGGATGCTCTCAAAGGAAGTTCGCCACAAAGGCGACTGGGCAGTGAAGGTTCCGGGGACGGAGCCTGGCGGATGGTACTTCGAGTTCAACAACGAGTTCTATCCCGACACGGATGACACCGCGCAGGTTCTGCTGGCGCTGAACAAGGTGGACAACCCACGGGAACGCTACCAGCACCAGGTGGCCGAGCGCGCGATTGAGTGGGAGTTTGCCATGCAGTGCCGCAACGGCGGGTGGGGCAGCTTCGACAAAGACAACACGAAGATGATCTTCCAGTACATTCCGTTTGCGGATCATAACGCGATGCTCGATCCGCCGACGGTGGACATCACGGGAAGAATTCTGGAAATGCTGGCCAACTACGGCTATACGCGCGACGACAAGCGTGTCGAGAAGGCCATCAAGTTCATCTTCAAAGAGCAGGAGCCGGATGGAAGCTGGTTCGGCCGCTGGGGCGTCAACTACATCTACGGCACATTCCTGGTGCTGCGCGGGCTGGAAGCTATCGGCGTCGATCATCTTGAGCCGCAGATTCAGCAAGCCGCGGAGTGGATACGCATGGTGCAGAATGCGGATGGCGGCTGGGGCGAAACCTGCGGAAGCTACGACGACCCGAATATGCGCGGCATTGGTCCCAGTACGCCATCGCAGACTGCATGGGCGATGCTGGGGTTGCTGGCCGCGGGCGACGATCGATCTGATTCAATTGCCAAGGGCGTTCGCTGGCTGCTTACGCGGCAAAAGCCAGACGGCAGTTGGGACGAATCGATGGGGGATGGACCAACGCGTCAGAACATCATTACCGGAACAGGATTCCCCAGAGTCTTCTACCTGTCGTATGACATGTATCGGCAATACTTTCCGCTGCTGGCTTTGACCAGCTATCGGCGGGCCATGGAACGCAAAGACAGCTTCTAGCCACTGGCTTTTGGCGTGTTGTTTGAGTGTCTTAATTGGATTTTGATGTTTGACTAGAAGCCAGCACTTAGTGGCTGCAAACGAAATTTAGGCAACGCGCCGCAATCGGCGCTGGAGGTTTACACCAAGATGGCTGTTCCAATCTCACAGATGTGGACGGTTTCAACCTATGTCCTGAAGAAGAAGCTCACTGGCGTAAAGCGCTATCCCCTGGTGCTGATGCTGGAGCCGCTGTTCCGCTGCAACCTGGCATGCGCCGGCTGCGGCAAGGTGCAGTACCCGCCCCACATTCTTAAGAAGCAGCTGACCCCGGAGGAGTGCTTTGCCGCGGTGGATGAGTGCGGCGCGCCCATGGTCTCCCTTCCGGGCGGCGAGCCATTGCTGCATCCGCAGATTGTGGAGATAGTCAACGGCCTCATTGCGCGCAAGAAGTACATCTACCTGTGCACGAATGCCCTGGAACTCAAGCGGCGTTTGCCGGAGTTCACGCCGTCGAAGTACCTGACCTTCTCGGTTCATCTCGATGGCGAACGCGAACACCACGACTATTCCGTCTGCCGCGAAGGCGGATATGACATTGCAGTTGAGGGCATCAAGGAGGCTGTAAAACGTGGCTTCCGCGTGACGACCAACGCAACATTTTTTGATGGCACCGACCCAAACAGTGTGCGGCGGTTCTTTGATCAAGTGATGGGAATGGGTGTCGAAGGGATTGTGCTGTCGCCGGGCTACAGCTACGAGAAGGCGCCGGATCAGAGCCACTTCATGGGCCGCGCGCGCGTGCGCCGCCTTTTCCGCGCTATCCTCTCCAACCGCAAGCCGACCTGGAAGTTCAACATGTCGCCGTTGTTTTTGGAGTTTCTAATGGGCGACCGGAATTACGATTGCATTCCGTGGGGCATGCCTGCGTACAACATCTTCGGCTGGCAACGGCCCTGCTACCTGCTGCAGGAAGGCTACGCGGACAGCTACAAGCAGTTGCTCGAAGAGACAAAGTGGGAAGACTACGGCGTTCCCAGCGGCAATCCCAAGTGCGCCAACTGCATGGTGAGTTGCGGGTATGAAGCTCCGGCGGTGATTGACGGATTTGGGTCGCTCAAAGGTTTTCTCGGCATGGTGCGCGGGACCTTCAGCAAGTATCCCGATCAGCACGCGCTGAATCTGCTCAACGAGCCTGCGCCGCATGGGCCGGCTCCGCTGGTGCAGATTGGGAGCGACGATCGTGAGTTGGAGGAGACGCGCGCATGACAGCAGAAGTTCTGAAGTATACCCGCGCGCAGGTGGAAGCGCTGGAACTCGCTCCGGGAACTGAGCACGAGAATCTTGAAGGCTGGGTGCCCGAACTGGCCAGCGACGAAGACCTGCGCCAGGCTCTGGAAAAGGCGCTCGACTATCGTGGCGATGTGACGGTGACGCTCAAGAATGGCGAGCGGATTGAGGCATTCATCTTCAACCGGTCCACCGGTGCCACACTGGCCGATTCGTGGATGCACTACTTTACTCCCACAGCTCCGGAAAAGCGGAAGCTGAGCTATGCCGAGATTGCTCGCCTGGAATTCAGCGGGAAGGATCGCGCC
>Ga0209483_1003129_pt1 | contig 11020 bp, 7 predicted proteins | sample NGEPerA_FD_184508 | JGI IMG/M metagenome (GOLD analysis project Ga0209483, IMG submission 184508) | Arctic peat soil microbial communities from the Barrow Environmental Observatory site, Barrow, Alaska, USA - NGEE PermafrostL2-A... | ecosystem: Environmental > Terrestrial > Soil > Wetlands > Peat... | reverse complement strand
CAATCCTCCGCCGAGCGAGGCCAAGCCATGCAGCCCTGGATCACCGATTACAACCACACCCGACCCCACTCAGCCCTCGGCGGAAAACCACCGACCTCAAAGCTGAACAACGTGCTTGGATTCGACACCTAGCGGCCGCCGCGCGGACCTATGCCGAGGGGCGGCGCGGCCTCCTCGCGCGCGGACGTTCGCTTCATGCCGTCTCCCCCTGGGTGCTCGTTCGACGGTGCCGTTCGAGCACCTTCACGCATTAGATCAGCATCGGCGACTTCTGTTAAGCGCGACGGTATTGTCGAGGAAGCGCCGATTTGTCGCGCCGCGATGACCTCTCAAGGAACGGGGTGAATGGACGGATCGTTCGAGCCGCGACTGGAGGATTACCGGCTCCTCATCGGCGCCGGCAGCTTCCAGGACGACGAGGCGGCGGCAGGCGCGGCCTGGGGCGTGTTCGTCCGCTCGCCGCACGCCTTCGCCGACATTCGCGGCATCGACGCCGCGGCGGCGAAAGCCGCGCCGGGCGTGCTGGCGGTGCTGATTGCGACCGATCTCGACGCGGCCGGGATCGGAACGGTGTCGGTCGCCGTGCCGGTGCCCGGCGCGCCGGGCATGGTGGCGCCGCATCGCCCCTCGCTCGCGGCGACCAGCGTGCGTCATGTCGGCGACGCGGTAGCGCTGGTCGTCGCCGCGAGCGAAGCGGCGGCGCGCGACGCGGCCGAGCTGATCGAAATCGATTACGCGCCGCGCGAGGCGGTGAGCGATGTCTCGCGGGCGGCGCAGCCCGGCGCGCCGCAGCTCTGGCCCGAGGCGCCGGGCAACCTCGCGGTCGACTGGCATCCCTATGGCGCGAAGCCGGAAGAGCGGGCCGAGCTCGACCGCATCTTCGCCGGCGCGGCGCATGTCGCGCGGGTGCGGCTCGTCAACCAGCGCATCGTCATGGCGCCGATGGAGCCGCGCGGCGCGCTGGCGCTCTACGATCGCGAGACGGAGCGCTACGTGCTGCATGTCGCCTCGCAGAGCGCTTTCGCGATGCGCCAGCATGTCGCGCGCACGATGGGCATGGCGGTCGAGAAGCTGCGCATCGTCAGCGGCGATGTCGGCGGCGCGTTCGGCATGCGCACCTCGGGCTATCCCGAATACCCGGCGCTGCTGTTGGCCGCGAAACAGCTCGGCCGGAAGGTGCGCTGGCGCTCGACCCGGCAGGAGGGTTTTCTTTCCGACAACCAGGCGCGCGACACGGTTATCGAGGCGGCCCTGGCGCTGGACGCCGACGGCAGGTTTCTCGCGCTCGACATTGAATGCCTGGCCGCGCTCGGCGCCTACCACAGCTCGCACGGCGCGTTTATCGCGACGGTCAATTTCGCGCGCTGCTTGCCGTGCATGTACGACATCCAGAAGATCGGGCTGCGCATCCGCTGCCTCTTCACCAACACGGTGCCGACCGGACCTTATCGCGGCGCCGGGCGGCCCGAGGCCAACTATTGCCTCGAACGGCTGGTCGACGAGGCGGCGCGGATAAGCGGGATCGACCGCATCGAGCTTCGCCGCCGCAACCTGATCGGGCCGGGCCGCATCCCCTACAAGACCGCGGTCGGCACGACCTATGACAGCGGCGATTTTCCCGCGGTGTTCGACGCCGCGCTCGCCCGAGCCGATATCGCCGGCTTTGCCGCGCGCAAGGCGCGCTCGGAAGCGGCGGGCAAAAAGCGCGGGCTGGGGGTCGCGTGCTTCCTCGAGATCGCCGGCGGCCAGCCCGGCGAGGGCGCGGCGGTGGGGTTTCCCGGATCGAGCAAGCTCTTGCTGGCGATCGGCGTCCAGGCGAGCGGCCAGGGTCACCGCACGGTCTATCGCCGGCTCGTCGCGGAGCGGCTCGGCATCCCGGCCGCGGCGATCGAAATTGCGTCCGGCGACAGCGACGACGAGGTGCCGAGCGCCGGCGCGGTCGCCTCGCGCTCGACCATGTCGGTCGGCGGCGCGGTCGCCGCCGCGCTCGACGCGGTGATCGAAAAAGGCCGCCGCATCGCCGCGCACGTCCTCGAAGCGGCCGCCGAGGACATCGTCTATCGCGACGGCGTGTTCGAGATCGCCGGCACCGACCGCAACATCGCGCTGTTCGAGCTGGCCGAGCGCGCCGCGCTGATCGGCGAGAGCCTCGACACGAAGAGCAGCTTCGATGCGGCGCCGTCCTTCCCCAATGGCGTTCACGTTGCCGAGGTTGAGATCGACCCCGGCACCGGACGCACTATTCTCGCCGCCTACACCTGCATCGACGATTGCGGCCGGGTGCTGCAGCCGGTGCTGGTCGAGGGCCAGGTGCACGGCGGCGTCGCCCAGGGCGTCGGCCAGGCGCTTTTCGAATGGGGAAATTACGACGATTCGAGCGGCCAGTTCGTCGCCGGCTCGTTCATGGACTACGCGATGCCGCGCGCCGACGATCTGCCCGGCATCGCGAGCGAGCTGCACCCGGTGCCATGCACGACCAATCCCCTCGGCGTCAAAGGCGTCGGCGAGGCCGGCACGACCGCTTCGCTCGCCGCGGTGATGAACGCGGTCGCCGACGCGGGCGCCGTGGTCGATATGCCGGCGACCCCCGAGCGGGTGTGGCGGGCGCTGCAATCAGCCAGGAGGGATGTTACCTGATTTGTCATTCCGGGGTGGCTCGCAGGCCGGTCCCGGAACCCATGACCACGGACCGCCCATACTGGTAAAGTCCGTGTGCACGGGTTCCCGCTTTCGCGCAGGGCTGTCCGGGGAATGAGTCGATTGGTCGCGGCTGCACGCCAGGCGCCGCCACGGGATGGCGGTTACTTTCCAGTTGTCGAGACTGGGAAAGTGGAGCTTGGCGTGCGCTACACCGCCGCCACCGTCAACGATGTCGTGGTCGGCCGCGCCCAGCCGATCGAGCCGGGCGCCACCTATGTCTTCGACAAGGCCTATGTCGATTACCCCTGGTGGCGGACCTTGCACGAGGCCGGCTGCCGCTTTGTCACCCGAGCCAAAAAGAACGTGCCGTTGAGCCTGGTCGAGGAGCGCCCGGTCAGCCGGGCCGACCGGCGGGAGGCGGCGATCGACAGCGACCGGGTGGTCAAGCTCGGATCGCAGCAGCGCACCCGCCTGCCGATCCTGCTGCGCCGTATCGTCCTGCACCGCGACGACGGGCAGCCGCTGGTCATCCTGTCGAACGATCTCGACCGCTCCGCCCGCCAGATCGCCCAGCTCTACAAGAAGCGCTGGCAAATCGAACTCCTGTTCCGCTGGATCAAGCAGCACCTCAAAATCAAAACCTTCCTCGGCCGCAGCGAAAACGCCATTCGCCTCCAGATCATCGCCGCGATGATCGCCTACCTCTTGCTGCGCATCGCCGCCCACCACAGCCAAGCCGCCATCCTGGCCTTGCGCTTCGCCGATCTCGTCCGAGCCCGGCTGTTCGATCGCCGAGCCCTCGCCACGATCGACAAAGCCAAACCACGACCTACCGCCGATCCACACAACCAACTCATCCTCGCCTATGCTTGAGTTTCCCCGGACAGCCCTGCGCGAAAGCGGGAAAGACGATGAAATTACGTCGATGAGACCTCGAACAGATCGCCCATGAGCCGCGGCGTTGCGCTTTCTCTAGGCTACGCCATGCCGGAAACCTCGACTGCGGCGCGCGACCGGCTGCGCCGCGATCTGCGCGTCATCGCCGACATGATCGAGCCGAGCGCGCGGGTGCTCGACATCGGCTGCGGCGACGGCGCGCTGCTCGGCTATCTGGCGAGCGAGAAGGGGGTCGACGCGCGCGGCGTCGAATTGAGCCAATCCGGGGTCAACGCCTGCGTCACCCAAGGCCTCTCGGTGATCCAAGGCGACGCCGACCGCGATCTCGACGCCTACCCGGCGGGCGCCTTCGACGTCGTCGTGCTGAGCCAGACGCTGCAGGCGACGCGCCAGCCGCGCCTCGTGCTCGAAACGCTGGTGCGGATCGGCAAGCGGGCGATCGTCTCGTTCCCGAATTTCGGTTTCTGGCGGGTGCGCATCGGGCTGGCCCTGCGCGGCCGGATGCCGGTGACGCCGCTGCTCGATCACCAATGGTACGAATCGCCGAATATCCATCTCTGCACGATCAGCGATTTTGTCGTGCTGTGCAGCGAGATCGGCATCCGCATCGAGAAAAGCGTCACGCTCGATCGCCACGGCCGTCCGTTCTCGCTCGACCCGCGCGGCTCGCTCGCTAACCTGCTGGCCGAGCAGGGCGTCTTCGTGTTGACCCGCGGAAGCCCGTGATGCTCGTCGCGCAGATCACCGACACGCACATCCTCGCGCCCGGCAGCCTTTTCAAGGCGCCGGTTGCCGGACCGCCGTCGGGCCACGAGCGCGTTTTGGCCGAGATCGACACCGCCGCCTGTTTGGCCCGCGCCGTCGCGGCCTTGAACGCGCTCGACCCGCAGCCCGACGTGACGGTCGTCACCGGTGACCTCTGCGACCACGGCGAAATCGTCGAGTACGAGCATTTGCGTCAGCTGCTGGCGCCGTTGCGGATGCCGGTGTTCCTGATCCCCGGCAACCACGACGATCGGGACGGGATGCGCGCGGTGCACGGCACCGACGGCTATCTACCGGCAGAGGGGTTCCTGCAATACGCGGTCGAGGATTTCCCGCTGCGCATCGTCGCGCTGGATACCCTGGTGGCCGGCTCGCATCATGGGCTGCTGTGCGAGGAGCGGCTGCGCTGGCTCGATGCGACGCTGACGGCGATGCCCGACCGGCCGACCCTGGTGCTGATGCATCATCCGCCGTTCCCGACCGGGATCACCTATATGGACGGGCATGGCTATCATAACCCCGGGGCTCTTGCCGAGGTGATCGCGCGGCACAAGCAGGTCGAGCGCATCGCCTGCGGCCACCTGCACCGCGCCATCGACCGCCGTTTTGCCGGCACAGTCGCCGGCACCGCGCCAAGCACCGCCCACCAGATCCGGCTCGATCTGCGGCCCGGAGTGCGGCTGCACTTCCGTTTCGAGCCGCCGGGCTACCAACTCCATTTGTGGCAGGGCGGCGGTCTCGTCACCCATACCGCGGTGCTCGGCGATTTTCCTGATCCCTACCCACACCGCCCGGGCTAAAAAGGGACGTGGCGTATCCGGAAAATCGTTCCAATAAACCGTGCGTCTCCACCTCAATCAAAATGACGCACACCCGCGCGACCCGTCCGCTGGCGTTTCCCGGAGCGCCGTGCCAGGATGAGCGAAGACACGAAAAAGTGAGACATGGGGGGAAAGCGATGATCCGGAAGCAGCCGGCCTGGCTCCTGGCGGTGGCGTTGGTTTGCGGCTTGGCGGGGTCGAGCGGCGCTCAGGCCCAGGACAAGCAGCCGATCACGATCGGCTTCGGCATGGGATTGACCGGGGGGCTCGCCGCGGCGGGCAAATCGGCGCTGCTGGCGATGCAGATCTGGCAGGACGATGTCAACGCCAAGGGCGGCATCATGGGTCGCCCCGTCAAGCTCATCTATTACGACGACCAAAGCAACCCGTCGACGGTGCCGGCGCTCTATACCAAGCTGCTCGACGTCGACAAGGTCGATTTCATCGTCTCGGGTTACGGCACCAATCTGTGCGCACCGGCGATGCCGGTGGCGATCCAGCACGACCGGCTTTTCCTCGGCCTCTTCGCGCTCGCGGTCAACAGCGAGTTCCACTACCCGAAATACTTCTCGATGCTGCCGGCCGGGCCCGATCCGAAGCATTCGTTCTCCGAGCCGTTCTTCAAGGTCGCGATGGCGGCGAACCCGAAGCCGAAGACGTTGGCGCTGCTCGCCGAGGATTCGGAATTCCCGAAAAACGCCTCCGAGGGCATCCACGACTTCGTCAAGCAGTACGGTCTGCAGCTCGTCTACGACAAGACTTACCCGCCCGGCACGCCGGACTTCACCCCGATCGTCCACGCGATCCAGGCGACCAACCCCGACATGGTGTTTGTCGCCTCCTACCCGCCGGGATCGGCCGGGATGCTGCGGGCGGCGACCGAGAGCGGGCTCAAGACCCGGTTCTTCGGCGGCGGCATGGTCGGGCTGCAATACACGCCGTTCAAGCAGCAGTTCGGGACCAAGCTCAACGGCATCGTCGACTACGATTGGTGGATCCCGGCGCCGACGATGCAGTTCCCCGGCATCCTCGACTTCCTCAAGAAATACCAGGCCAAGGCCGGCAGCGAAGGGGTCGATCCGCTCGGCTGGTACCTGCCGCCGTTCGCCTACGCCAACCTGCAGGTTTTGGGCGACGCGATCGAGGGCACCAAGAGCACCGACCAGACCAAGGTCGCCGACTACATCCGCAGCCACCCGTTCAAGACCATCGTCGGCGACATCAGCTTCGGCCAGGACGGCGAGTGGTCGAAGCCCCGCGTGCTCGAAGTCCAGTGGCAAGGCATCAAGGGCAACACCATCGACGACTTCAAGGACACCAAGACCGAGGCGATCCTCGCGCCGGACGAATACAAGACCGGAACCGTGGTAGAGCCCTATGACGGGTCGAAATAGCCGGAGAGCGGAGACTGCGCGGCCCGCTTGACGGGCTGGGGGGCGCCGCCTACCGTCGCAAGTTAATGAGATCAAGAAAGGGACGCGCTATCGGCTAGTTTACGGTCGGCGTCGCCGGCCACAGCAGGGAGGTCAGCGATGGCAGAGTGGAAACTGATTTCGGCGGACTCCCATATCGTCGAGCCGCCGGACATGTACACCGACCGCATCGAGCCCAGGTTCCGCAACCGCGCGCCGAAGATGGAACGGCGCAAGACGCCCACCGGGCGCGAATACGACGCATGGATGCTCGACGGCCAGCAGGTCGGCACGCTGGGCGCGGTGATGCAGGCGGGCCAGCGCTTCGAGGACCCCTCGCAGATCGATTTCCTCGGAATCTGGGAGGATGTTCGCAAGGGCGCCTACACCGCCGATGCGATGCTTACCGAGAACGAGGAGGACGGCATCTGGGGCTCGGTGCTGCAGCCGAGCCAGGGACTCTTCTGGTACCGCGTGCCGGACAGCGACCTGCTGTCCGAGATCTGTCGCTGCTACAACGACTGGATCGTCGATTTCTGCAGGCCGCATTCGAAGCGGCTGAAGGGCATCGCGATGCTCAACACCGACGATCCCGACGCGGCCGCCGCGGAACTCGAACGCGTCGCCAGGCTCGGCCTGGTCGGCTCGTTCATCCCGGTCGCGCCGCAGCCGGGCAAGCCCTATTCGAGCCCGATCTACGACAAATTCTGGGCGACGGCGGAGGAATTGAAGCATCCGCTGCTGATGCATATCGGCACGCCGCGCAACGGGGTCCCGGCCAACGAGTTCACGATGGATGTGACCGAGTTGACCGGCGCCGGGCGTTCGACCACCGATTACTGGGTACGCTACTCGTTGGGCTCGATGCTGTTCGCCGGCGTCTTCGACAAGTTCCCCGGCCTCAAGATCGGCTCGGTCGAGCACGAGGCTTCGTGGATCCCGCATTGGCTGAAGCAGATGGACTTCACCTATGTCGAGCGCCCGGTCTTCACCAAGGGCTGGAAATCGGCCGACGGGCTGATGCCGAGCGACTATTGGAAGCGCAACATGTTCGTCGAGTTCATGGAAGACGATCTCGGCGTCCAGCTGCGCGACCATATCGGCGTCGAGAACATGCTGTGGGGCAGCGATTACCCGCATGCCGAGGCGACCTTCCCGCGCTCGCAGCAATTCATCCAGCGCATGTTCAAGGGCGTGCCCGAGGCCGATCTCCAGAAGATCACCTCGAGCAACGCGGCGAAGATGTTCGGGTTCGAATTGAACTGACGCTCTCGGCGTCATTGCGAGGAGCCGTCAGGCAACGAAGCAATCCCGTTCCGACGCGCCATAGTCGGCTTGTGATTGCTTCGCTTCGCTTTGCTTGTTTGCAATGACGGCCCGGCTAACTAAATTTAAGCAAGAAACGCTCTATGATCCCTACTCCGAGCCGCATTTTATCAGCGCTAGCCATCGGGAGCAGCGCGTCCTTGCTTTCTGCTGCTGCGGTAGGCGAGCATCTCCCAGGGGCCATCTATTGGCATACCCCGGACCTGCCTTGCAAAGGTAACTGGGGGCCACCCATCGTATCCTCCTATTACAAAAAATGCGTATCTGGAAACTATGAACTTTCGATATGCCGAACGATGTTCGACAAGATGTCAGGACCTTATGCGGCCGATAAACCGGTCACCATCGTCGGTTACCAAATCAGCTTTATTACTACAGATAAGGATGCAAGCAGTTTCTTTGTCCTCGGTTCTGCCCACGGGGGGGGGGCCCTATGATTGGGATGGTCCCGACGTATTCGCCTCCGGAGCTGGAATTGGGAGTTACACAGTCTCCGGAAGCTTTCCTCAAGGTACTGGTATAGCGCAAGGTAGAGACGTCAATGCTTCCGACCATCTTGACTTGTATGTGGGGTGCACGAGCGAAAAATCTTATCAGATGATCGTGGTGCTTCCCTATACGTCGCCATGAAACGTCAGTCGGGCTTTGTCGCCGTTGCCCAGGTGGGCGATCTCGCGCCCGGTGAGATGAAATTCGTCGCGGTCGAGCGCGAACGCGTCGTCCTCGCCAATGTCGAGGGCAGCTTCTATGCGCTGCGCGATTTGTGCGGCCACCGCAATGCGCCGCTGTCGCGCGGGCGGCTCGATGGGCACGTGATCGAGTGTCCGCTGCACTTCGCGCAATTCGACGTCCGCACCGGCAAGCTGATCGACGGCCCGGTCTCGGCCGACGTGCCGTCCTATGAGGTCAGGGTCGAGGGCGATAGGGTCTATGTAAAGCGGCCGGCGCCAACGGCGCCGTAGTCACCCGCCGCGGGGCGGAAAAGCGCAGTCTATCCGCCGACAATTTTCCCGCCAATTCGGCGGATTGCGCTGCGCTTATCCGCCCTACGCCGTCGCTGCGGTCAACCGGGCCGCGGCGGCGGGCAGACCGCGCGCGGCGGCCCTCTCGTGCCAGGCGCGCGCCGCGGTTGGATCGGCCTCGGCGCCGCGGCCGGCGGCGAGCAGGTCGCCGAGCATCAGCTCGGCCTCGGGCAATTCCTGCTCGGCCGCCTTCGCGCACCAGAAGAAGGCCTCGTCGTCGCTCCGCTCGACCCCGTTGCCGCGGAGCAGCATCACCGCCAGATTGTATTGCGCGGCGCGCTCGCCCTGCTCGGCGGCGCGGCGGTACCACTTCGCCCCCTCGCTCAGATCCGCGGCGACGCCCTGCCCGGTGCAGTGCATCGCGCCGAGCTGGAATTGCGCCGCGGCGTTGCCTTGCTCGGCGGCGAGCCGAAACCAGACGGCCGCCATCTCGTCGCTGCGCGCGACGCTGTCGCCGCCGCGCTGGTAAAGCCGCCCGAGCAAAAGCTGCGCGTCGAGGTTGCCGGCTTCCCCGGCGGAAATATAGCAGCGCATCGCCTCGTCCGGCCGGTTCTGCTGCATGCGCCGGTGACCGAGCTGCAGCTGCGCCGGGGCATGTTTGCGTTCGGTCGCCTGGGTCAAGAGCGCCTCACCCTTCGTCGCGTCGCGCGGCACGCCCTGGCCTTGCAGATAAAGCTGGGCGAGCAGGGTCATCGCGTCGAGATCGTCGGCCACGACCGCGCGCTTGAGCCAGCCGGCCGCCGTCTCGGCGTCGGCGGGCACACCGTCGCCAGTCAAATGAAGCTGGGCGAGCCGCACCTGGGCGCGCGCCATGTCCTGCTCGGCGGCGCGCCGCAGCCACTCGGCGCCGCGCTCGGGGTCGCGCGCCACACCGGTCCCGTTAAGGCAGAAAATCCCGATATTGAATTGCGCGGCGGCATGGCCCTGCTCGGCCGCGAGCGTAAACCATTTGGCGGCTTCGTTCATCCGCTGCGCCACGCCCTCGCCGCGGGCATGGAAGGTGCCGACGACAAACTGCGCCTCCGGAATCCCGGCCTCGGCGGCGATGCGATACCAGTTCACCGCCTCGATCGGATTGGCGGTCGAACCCTCGCCGGCGCTGTACATCTGGGCCAGCGTCATCATCGCCGGCGCATGCCCGTCGCGCGCCGCGCGGCGGAAGCAGGTCTCGGCGACAACCAGGTTCCGCGGGATGCCGTCGCCACGCCAATGCAGCAGCCCGAGGTTGAAGCGCGCGCGCGCGTTGCCCTGGCCGGCGGCCTGCTCGAACAGTGCCGCGGCCTTGGCGGGGTCGCGCCCGATGCCGCTGCCGGCGAGATACATCAGCCCGAGCGCGAGCTGGGCGCTGTCGTGATCCTTTGCAGCGGCCTTGCGGTAATGCTCGGCCGCCGCGGGAAGATCGGGTTCGACGCCAAAGCCGTTGGCGAGGAGCACCCCAAGGCCGAACTCGCCCTCCGCGTTGCCCTGCTCGGCGGCGCGTTCGTACCAGTGTCGGGCCTTATCGTAATCCGCCTCGCAGCCGAGGCCGGCGGAATAAAAAAACGCGGCATCGGCCTGCGCCGGCGCCACGCCCTGCTCGGCGGCGGCGAGGCTCCAGCGCAAGGCTTCCGCCTCGTCGCGGTCGATCGTCAAGCCGTTGGGAAACAGCAATTCGGCATTGCGGTCGGCGGCTTCCTTGTCGCGCGCCGAGGCGACGCGATACCACTCGCCCATCGCCGGGTAGCCCCGACCATGCCGATAGAGCAGGCTCAGCTGGTGCTGCGCCTCGGCATGACCCTGGTCGGCGGCGCGCCGGTACCAGGACATCGCTTCCGGGAGATCGCCGATGACGCCCTCTCCCGCCGCGTAAAGCTGGCCGAGCCGGTACTGCGCCTCGGCACTGCCGGCGTCCGCCGCCTCGCACCAGGCGGCGAAGGCCGCGACGTAATCCTTTTTCTCGTAAGCCTCGATCCCGTCGCGGAACAGCGCGCCCAAGGCCGCGGCAGGCACGGGCTCAGGGGCAGGCGGCGGCTTGGCCGCGGCAATCGACTCTTTCGGCTCGGGTGGTGGGTCCGCGGCTGCCGGTGTCGGCGACTCGAAGCCGATCAGCGACCCAGACGCGACCTCTGACTCCGCGGGCAACGGCGTGGGCTCAGGA
>Ga0209483_1003126_pt1 | contig 11026 bp, 10 predicted proteins | sample NGEPerA_FD_184508 | JGI IMG/M metagenome (GOLD analysis project Ga0209483, IMG submission 184508) | Arctic peat soil microbial communities from the Barrow Environmental Observatory site, Barrow, Alaska, USA - NGEE PermafrostL2-A... | ecosystem: Environmental > Terrestrial > Soil > Wetlands >... | reverse complement strand
AAGCCGGGGCGCTGACGAATGCGCGCTATCTGGTGCGGCGCCTGCGCCGCAAGGCGCCGCACGCCGCGATCATTCTCGGGTTGTGGAATTTGGCCGATACCGATTCCCGCCTGGGCGCGGCGGCGGCCGAAACCGGCGCCGATCAGGTGGTCACGTCGCTGCACCAAGCGGTGGAGCGGATTCTATCGGGCCTGTCCGACAAGGCGCGGCCGGCCCCGGCATCGGCGGAACGGCACACGCTCGGTCTTTAATTCCGACGCCGCATTGATTAGGCGGCGCGGTTGCCATTGATTGGTTCGCGGCGCGGCCATCGGGCACGGAAGATGTGTACAAGATCTATGCTGAGAGCTTCCATAGAGAAGATCATTTGAACCAAGTTCAAATGAGCGCTCAAGCAACCATTGGTGGCCTTATTAGCGGACAACGAATTTTCTAAGACGGCGGCGCACGACGGCGTCTCATTTGAAGTGAACGACTGCGAATTCGTCGCCGTGCTCTGGCCTTCGGGCTGCGGCGCCGGCACTGTAAATTCCCTACTCACGCCGGTAGCTTTCCGGCCTGGTCCGCTCACGCTATTTCTCATTCTCGCACCACCAATTCCACATAGATGCTGCGCTTTTTTTGTGATCATTGGTCAGGGCGGGAAACCCTTCCCGGGACGACCCGTTACCCCTAACGCCATTACATGGGTAGACCATGTACAAACCCATCCTGACCGCCGCCGCGGCACTTCTCGCTGCCGCGCCGGCCTTCGCCCAGACGGCGACGAGAACGACCGAAAGCCGCACGGTGACCTTGACACCGACGGTGATCGCGAGTCTGCCGCCACCCGATGTCACGCTGGTACCCGGCAGCGCGGTTACCACCGAGCACTCCTACACGGCGACCCCCAATAGCATCACCAAAACCGACAGCAAGCAGCGGCAATCCGTCCTTATAAAAGTCATGCTGATGTCGATCCTTCACGATGCTCATCGAGTCGGCGATAATTTTATCACGGCTAATTGAGCCATTAAGTTCAGCCATTGCGCGCAAGATTGCTAAGAAGATACTGATGGACTGTGAACGCCGGAGTAAAAATGCATCGCACGCCGGAATAAAAATGCGTCGGGGACACTGCCGGCCGGACCGTACTTAAGCTCGCGCATCGAGCGCCTGCGCAGATAGAAACTCAATGGAGGATACCGACATGAATGTCCTGAAAATGACCGTCGTTTTGGCGTCACTGCTGATGCTAGCCGGCTGCATCGTCGCGCCCTATGGCGGTCCCGGCTACTACGGCGGTCAGGGCTACTATGGCAATTCTGGATACGGCGGACTGTATTTCGGTGGTTACGGTGAACACCTAGATGGTGACCGCGACGGCGGCGATCGCGGTGGGGATCATTGATAGTGGTCAAGTACCACTGACGAAAGCCTTCATCGCGAGGTTCGTGTCATCACTGGATGATGCCGGAGCCCCTAAAACAAATTCCGTCCGCACAGCTCCTCAGGCTTTCGACCGCTGACACCAGAGACGATCACGCCAAGTTGGCCGATCGGCACACCCACCGCTAGGAACGCTGATTACGAGCGCTGCGCGACTAATGCTCGCCATCACTGAGTGGGTCGTCATTGATCCTGGGCTTGAGTGGACCCACCAATTCCACGTAGTCGCCGATACAGCCGTATCCAGAATTCACCGGCGACGTGAGTTCCTCCATCGTGTGCGCCTTGCCGATCGTGACCATCCTTCAGACTAAGGTTGGCTTAGGAGGTAGCGTCCGCCGTCCTTTCCGCCAGCGGGCTGGTGATGGCCTTCCTGTTGATTCCCCCAAGGCGCGGCCGGCCGCAAACGCCTCGGTGGTTCTTCCTGCTATCCCTGAAATCGGCACCGGCCACGGCGGGGAAGCGAAGTGTTCCCCGAACTTGGCGGGCAGCAACCCTAGTGCATCGGGTGCTTCGCCTGCCAATGCTTCATTTCCATTATCTGCTTCTCTTGGGCCGCAATGATATTCCGCGCGAGCCGACGTAGAGTCGCATCCTTTCCGTATTTCAGTTCGACGCGGGCCATATCGATAGCGCCTTGGTGATGCGGTATCATCATGGCAACGAATTGCTGGTCTGCAGTCAAATCTGACGGCACGTTCTCCATGCCCTGCTGCATCTTCTGCATGGCCTGCATCATGTCTGCGGAAGCAGGTCCGGACTGGCCGTGCGGCATGCCGCCTTGACCGTTCATCTGGCCTTGCATGGGCTGTGTCTGGCTTGCAGTGGGCGTCGCAGGCGGCGAGTTTGGTTGCTGTTGGGCGCAGGCGGAAGCTGCCGCTATTGTCAATGCTAGGACGAAAGCGGTAGAAGGGCCGCGAAACCGGGCCCAGTTAAAGCACATAATATCCTCCCACGTTTGTTGCAGGAAACACTCCGTCTCCTGGTGAGATAATCTTACTCGGCAGACCGGCGTTCCGCAACGAAGCGGTCGCGGGTACTCATCATAGGGTACGTCATTTCAGCGTACTACGCGCGCTGACACGACTATTACTCCCCAATTTCGATAAGCCAGCCGCCCAGGCTACTTACAGAGGCGCAGGAGCGCGGGGAGGCCATTCAGGCGAGGGGCCCGGCGCGAGAGAGCGGTCAAGAAGGGCGCTGATACGAACATAGAAGAGATAGGACACCTTTGTAACGCCCCCATTGAGAGAGAGCGGCCGACTCGCGCTTGCCTTCTCGATGGCAGCGACCAATCCATTGAGTCTGAATGGCTTCTGAAGAAGCTGTCCAAGCGGCCGTGACCGGTCAACCGCGCACTCTATCTAGTCATGTACCGGCGCTCGGCGCTCCCCTTATCGGCGAACGATCTGAGGCTGAGCTAACCCCTCACGGGAGTCCGCCAGCCTGCTTTGAGTGTCCATTCTTACGGCGTCGTCGACAGAATTTTCCCGCCGTCTTTTGAAGTCACCCTGACCAGATTGCCGTCAGGGTCATGTTGCATCACCAAAATGCGCGAACCTTGCCAGTATGCGATGTCTTCGGCCGGGAACCCGTATAACTCGGCAAGGTCGGCAACGCTCACTGGTTTGCGAGCGCGGCGCCGCTCTCTTCCGCGAAAGCGGAATTGATTGTAAAGCGCCCAGATGATCAGGATCGCGCTGTTCGCCAGGACCACGAAGCCATAGCCCCGCAGCGTGTGGAGTAAATGGGACATCGTCGACACGTATGGCCGTTCATCCGCGGCAAACGCCCACTCGAACGTTTCGGTGATGACGTAATACAAATCGATGATCGCTTGTCTGACCATATAGAGATAAAGCAGCCACATCAGCGCCGACAGAACCCCGTCGAGACGCCGGGTCCAGGCCGGTCGCTCGCTCGTTTTGTCGATTATCAGCGACGGACCGATTAGGTGACTCCTCGGTCCGAGCTTGCCCAGACCGCGCGTTTGCCACGAAGCCGGAACAGCGCTTTGGGAAAGCCGACCAGTGACGTTGCCAGTATAATGATCCAGAAGAAGAACGGGTACCAGATGACCCAAAATATTGATCTGAAAAGCTGCTTTTCGTAACGCGATTCGAGCACCAGCGCGACCGTGGATTGGATGAGGCAGGTCGTGGCCAAGAACAGCCCCCAGAATGCCGGCGGCTGAATGCTCGGAACGTTCAGTCCTGCTGGCATTGCAACGAACTTACCAACGGCCCACAGGACGATCGTTGTGACCAACGCCCAACACCAGGCGAGGCTCAGGCAATATTCGATCAACAGGCCCCACATGCGGCGGTGATTCCACGCAAATATGCTACGAATCTGCTTGAGATAGACTTCGGCGCCGCCCTGCGCCCAGCGCAGCCTCTGCTTCCAAAGGCCTTTGACGGTTTCCGGCATCAGAATCCAGCACAAAGCGTCGGGCTCGTATTGGATGCTCCAATGATCGGCCTGAAGCATCCAGCTCACGTCGATGTCCTCGGTGATCATATCGAGGCTCCAGTACCCGCAATGATGCAGCGCCGAGCGCCGAAAGGCGGCGATCACGCCGGAAATCGTGTTAATGGTGCCATAGATGCGTTGTGCGCGCTTGATGAGGCCGATGATCGAGGAAAATTCACCGACCTGGACCTTGCCAAGCAACGTAGAGCGCGTTCTGATGCGAGGGTTCCCTGTCACCGCCCCAACCCGCGGACTGTTGACGAGCCGCTGGATCATATAGGCCGTTGCGTCGGGGTCGAGGATCGCGTCCCCATCGATGCACACAAGGTATTCGCCGCGGGCAATCAGGGCACCCATCCGCAACGCCATCGCTTTGCCCTGGTTTGCCCTAAAATGAACGACGCGCAATCTCGGATACGTCCGGGTGAGTCGGTCGAGCACGTCGCCCGTCGTGTCGCTCGAACCGTCGTTTATCGCGATCACCTCGAAATTGGAATAGGTTTGCTGCGTCGCCGCTGCGACCGTTTCCGCTACATTAGCGGTCTCGTTGAAGCAGGGAATGAGGATCGAGACCCAAGGCGAGTTTTCGATATTCGGCGGACGGGAAGCGCGGATCCCGTGTCGCTCCCAGTGCCAATAGAAATAGATTCCACCCACCATCCACAGGTACGACATGAAGAGTGGATACAAGAAAACGAACTGCAACAGGACCCCGCTGATTGTCGTCAGGATGACCACCGCGACAATCAAAAGCAGTCCGAGAAGGCCGTTGGTCATTTCAGAAACGGGTATGACTGGAGGGAAAAATCCCCGTGCAGTAGGCGCTCATCGGGCTGACCAGCAATGAAATCGTCTGGGTAATAGCCGAAATTCAGAGCACCCAGTCGCAATAACAGTCGCATCTGCTGTGCCAGGGCTTCGGTGGGGATCTTGATGCCGTTGCCGGTCGCCGGATTTCGCCAATCGAAAGCCTGCAGTTCGAAGATCGTGTGCTTGAGGGCTTGCGGTCGGGTCGCGACGGTCGCCACGAGGCGTCGCAGCCACGCATCGGCGTCGCGCGCCGGTACGTTCTCCATCGACGGCATCGCCATGATTGCGGTGTAGTCGTAAGCCTCGAGGAAACGGTCGAGGTCCTGGGCGAACCATTCCTCACTATGCGGGTCAAGCACCGGAAGGGCGTAGATGTTGCGCACCGTGAGCAGCGGCGTGCGATACAGCTTTGCCTGCGCCGTCAGTTCGCCAGTGAACTCGATCAAGGCGTCGGTTTTGAATTGCGTCCAGCGCCGCATCGCCTTGGGATCGGCACGAATAGCCGCGATTGAGCCCGGCAGACCGGCGCGGACATAAGCGGCGAGCGCCGGCGGGCTTGCATCCTCGAAATCAGACAGCAGAGCGTCATCGTGGAACAGCAATCCCGCGAACGGCGCATTGCGCGCGAGATCCTCATAAAGCATGAGAATCTTGCGACGCCCCTCGGCATCAAAGGGGGAGACTCGGCGATAAGTTTTGGGATCGCGTTCAGCGACGCCGCTTTTCGGGTTCCAGGCGAGCACCGTGGTGGCGGCGTCGCCGAAATCGAAAGCCAGCACTGGCATCCAGGCGAAGACTTGTACGTGAGCGCGGGTCCGCAATTGCCAGGATACACGATTGAAAAGATCGGCCCGCATTGGCAGCACGCGGTTCGGAAAATAAACCGCCCGCGCCAGCCCGGTGCCGTCGGGGTCGGCGAAAGCCTGCAGAAAAACGGTATTGATCTGCATGTTGTAGATGCGCTGAACTAGGTGATCGAGATTGCGCTCCTGCTGCGCTGGATCAGCGTCGTAAACATAGTCGAGGTCGACCTGCACCGCCCGCACTGGCGAGACGTCGGTGAACGTGCGCAGTTCCGTGACGAACTCCCCGACACTGGGGTCAGGGCTAATCAGGTGCCGTGATACAGCACTCAGCCTGTCGAGGGTTGCCGCGCCATCGACCAGCGTGAGAGTGATCGGCATTCCGTTGGCAGCCGCAATCGAAATCGTCAGCTCGTTGGTCTCGCCATATGGCCAGACCATGACGCGCGGCCGCTTGCCAATCTCACTTTTGATCTTCATTGCTATCTTCGCGCTGTCGGCGGCGAGGTACCGGCGTTCGCTGGCGTCGCTCTCGTAACTTCGGGTCGCTGAGTCGTAGTGCCGCGTCGTCTCGTCGGGTTCGGAATTCCCCTGCGGGTTGGCCAAGGTCCCACGGTGAGCGTTATAGGAATGCGCAGCGATCTCCACCAGACCGGAGCTTGCGATTTCGCGGACTTGGTCCCAAGTCAGGAAGAGGTCGCGGCTCACCTTCTGGTCGCCAAACTGTACGGAGATATCGCCCAGTGGCACCGAAGCGGCCATATCGGCGGAATACCTGACGGTTGCGTCGGGGCCGCCTTCCATCCATGCGCCCACCAGTGCCAATACAGCCGGAAACCGGAATGCTTTGAGGATCGGGAACACGCGCGTGTAGAAGCTCTCGAATCCATCATCGAAGGTCAGGAGAACGGCCTTGTCGGGTAGCGCTTTCCCTCCGTCTCGCGCGGCGAGCAAGTCGTCAACGGAGATCGGCCGATAGCCGTTGCGTTGAAGCCAGCTCAGTTGCGCCACAAATTTAGCCGTCGTGACCCCGACGAATCTCTGGTCCGGATCGCTGTCTTCAACGTTGTGATAGGCCAGCGCGATGAAGCTGCGCGTCGCGGGCTCCGTCGCCGAGGCCCGTGACGTAAGGCTGGCTAGGGCCAGGACCATCGCGATGAGGATGAAAGGACGCGTCATCGCTACATCCGCAGCCGTAAATTGAATATCACCGCGACCGTGGTTTGGTACTCTCCGTCGTAAGGCTGGCGGCTGAGATGGACGCCAAGCCCGGCTTCGAAGACGTCGTTGCTCCGGATGCGGTGTTCGTAAAGAACGCTGCCGGCGCCGCCGTCACCAAAACCATGCTCCCAATAGACGCCCGGAGTAATGACCAGATGATGGTCGTAGACGAACTCGTAGCGGCGATAGATTTCCTGATTGATTGACACGCCGAACGTTGCCAACGCGTCCTGGCGCGGATTGTAGTACGGCCGATTAGTGTCGGCGCTGTTTCGCGATGCGGCCACGCCGAAGATTCCATCGATAGTAAAGTGCGGTCGTGTCCTCAGACGCTGGGTGAATTGTCCGTCAATGCTTGACCGCAGATTTCCGTCCGAGAAATCCATTGCCTCGCCGCCAAGCCGGAACTTGCGCGATTCGCTTTCGCGATAGACGACATCACTCGACGCGGCATTTGCCGTAATGTCGTGACCCAGCGCCCGCAATGGCGTATCGCGCGCGAAGAGCTCGGCATCCCCACCGATTTGCCAAGAATCATTCACCGACCAGGTTGCTAAAGCGCGGCCTCCCCCCCGTCCGCCATCGATCCCGCTTCCCAGCGTGGCATCGACTTTCGGACCATAGGCGTTCATCGTGCCTTCAAGGCTCGCGACTAGGTCGCGATCGCTATACTCAGCGCCAGCCCCCGACTGCCGCAATGTGACGGTGCCTTCGCCTTCGGGCAGTATCTCATGGGCGACATACTCGGTGCCAAAAATTCGCCAATTGTAATCGATCGGCGCCGAGTAAAGTTGGGTGTCGATGGCGATACCCGTTCCACCCTGCACATTGGTCGCCGAGGTCAGTGTCTGTTCCACGCTTAGGCGGAACTCAGCCATGTTATGAACCTTCCACAGCCTGTCGAGGCGCTGTACTTCCAGATTTTCCGGGAAGCGGCGCATCAAATCGGCCAGCTGCGCATCGACGTCGCGATAGTCGCGCAGTTGGAGGTTGTTAAGGGCCTGACCGACCTCTGTCGTAACGTTCCGCGGCTTGAGGACCCGGCTGATTTCATATTCCTCGGCAGCCAGACGCGGCCAGCCGCGCGCCGAATAGATATTTGCGAGCGCCGAAAGATAACGCGTGTTGTTAGGGGCGGCCCTGGCCATCGCCGCCACGCGCCGCTGCGCTTCGGCAAGCTCGTCGGCGTAAAGGCGCGCATCAGCGGCCGCGAGATCGGCGGTGGCACGTTCCGGATTCTCGACCGGATCGTTCAATCCCTTGAGATAGAGCCAGATCGCCTGGTCGGCGGCCGCGGTATCAACCTGATGATAGGCCGCATCAAAATCGTTGAGATCAACATAGGCGTAGAAGAGCCCGAGCCTTGTATCGGGGTTGCGTGGGTCGGTTTTGAGGCCGCGAAGATAGAGATCGCGCGCCAATTCCGGCTGGCGAAGATAGAGATAAGCATCGGCGGCGGCAACCAGGGCATAGCCGGGGATGACGACGCCTTGACGCCCAAGGGCTTCGTATTCGGCCAAAACGTCCGTCATGCGCACACGATCGCGGTATGCGACCATGCGATCGAAGCGCGCCCGCAGAACGTCGCGGCGCGCGGCATCGCCTTCCTGCGACCAGCGGGCGATAAGGACATCGAGCGCCGCGATGGCCCGATCGGTGGCGGCGAAGCGGAGCTCTTCGCTCGGAGGTTCGAGCACTCCCCAACGAACCAAAGCCGCGGCCGCGTCACCGTCGATTTGCCGAAGTTCAGACGAGGTCAATACGCTCGGGTTTTCGTCGGCCAATTGACGCGCGACTTGGGGCGCGCCCATTTCATTGATCGCCATAATGCGGTCGTGCCTAGTCTCGCGGCCGGCGGGGTCGACCTTCACGGCGCGGTCGATATAGCGCAACGCCTCGACCGGCATCTTTTGCGCCGATGCAGCATAGGCGGCAGCCAGCAAGACATCCAGCCGCTCGCCATGAGCCTGCAAATCGGTATTGGCCAGCGCAGACGCTGGCGCGACTTGACCTAAATCTACCAAGCTGCGGATCTCGCCGGCGGTGAAAAGCGAATTGTTCGGCGACTGGAGGAGTCCTTGTCGATAAAGAACGAGCGCCTTGGTCGGTTGTCTGAGATGGCGGTAGGCGAGGGCAACTGCCTCCATCACATAATCTGGCTCCGGACCCGGCGGCAGCGAATTAAAAAGCTGGATTGCCTCCGCATCGCGCCCCGCCCAAGTGTACACAACGATGAAATCGCGGGCGACACCGAGATCCTCTGGATGCTCGCGCCGCAGGCGCTCAAGAATCGTCAGCGCCCCCACTGAGTCGCCCTGACGCGCCAGAAGCACCGCTTCTTTCTGTTCGGCGATCCAGGGGCGCACCGCGACCACCTCGGCGGCGATTGCGTCCACAGCCTTGTGACGCAAGATGCCCTCCGGGCCTAAGGCATAGCTCAGAATGAACGCAGAGACGACGTGAGCGGGATTCGGCCGCATCGTTATTTTCTTTGGTCAGGAGTATTGTAAACCCGACTGAGAGAAGACTGAAACGAATCCATTGATAAGACGGCGACGAATGCGTCAGCTGTTTCCATATGATCCTCTGTTTACATAGCGCTACGCGCCCTCATATAGCGATCTATGTGCGGCCGTGCCAAAGCAATCTTCCCCGTGCCGCCATGGCTCGCACCTTTAATGCCGTGCCAACCTTCGAGGATCACCCTTATCGTATTCGGGGTAGAAAGCATCGCATTATTTCCTCGGTGCCCGTGACGCTCGCTCCTCGGTTATTCATCGTCGCATGCACCTCGACACCCGCGAGCAATGGATCTTGAACCACGCGGAACATTTCGTCGCATGCGCGTTCCGCGAGAGCGGTGTTTATGAGCGCGTCCGGCGAGCCTGTTTTGAGGAAGCGCATGCCGCCGCACGGCGGCTCAGCGCTGACCGTGGGGTGATGATCTACGCGATACATGGACGTAGCTAAGCACTTGCGGAAACGGTTGCGTAAAGCCGGCCAGCACGAGCGTTACCGCTTCGCGATCGCCGCAGCCGGTGGCGCAATGATCCATACCCATGGGCTGCTATTTCGGAATTCTGCGAGCGTGGGGGTGGAGATGCGCCGGCGCTAGAAGTGAGCATTTGTTGTCATCCGGGCATTAAAACCGAGCCCCCTGCGCCAGGTCGAATCATTCCGTCGCGGCGGTTGTCACGCAGAACAAATAGGTCGCAGTCACTTTAATCTTACCTTAACAGGAGTGCGGCATGATCGCGGTCGCGATCTCCTCGCGACACCTTCGCCCGGACAGCCGCCGCAGCCAGTCGACGACGACCTTCCATTACATCGGCTCGGGCCGGCACTAGGCGGCGCTTGATCGTCAACGAGGAAGAGATGGAGATGTTTGCTACTGTAATCGTAAACGTCATTTTCGTGCCGCTGATTTTTCTCATGCTGGCCGTTGCGCTCGGGCTCGCTGGCGCCGCCGGCGACCACGTGACGGGGGATTGAGGGTTGGTGATGAAGTTCGCTCGCGCGTGCCGCTGGGGGCTTGCTCTGGCGGTGTTCGCCGCCGCACCGGCATCGGCGCAGGTCTACGGGTCGCCCGGCAGGGGTCCCAACGGTCTCTATCTCCGCGGCGAAGGCGGCTGGGACCACATGAACGACGCGACCGGCCGCACCACGACCGGAATCATCTACACCTCGCGCCAGGACGAGGGTTATCTGCTCGGCGGCGCGCTCGGCTGGAAGATGGACCAGCTTCGGCTCGAACTCGGCCTCGATTTCGCCAATGCCGGCATCAAGTCGGTCAGCTTGAACAACGCCAACAGCACCAGCGCCAGCGGCTCGATGCGCAATACCTCCGGCATGCTGAACGCCTTCTGGGATTTCCGCACCGACTCGGCTTTCGTGCCCTATATCGGCATCGGCGTCGGCGCGACCTCGGTGAGGCTCGACAATGTGAGGCGCAACGGCGCGTTGCTGAGCGACAGCTCCGACCTGGAATTTGCCTATCAGCCGATGGTCGGCGTCAACTTTTTTGTCACGCCGAACCTCGCGCTCGGCCTGCAATACCGCTATTTCGCCAGCGTCGATCCGTCCTTCTCGTTCCCCGGCGGCCGGGTCGGCGTCAAGAACGAGAGCCACAACGTGCTCGCGAGCTTGACCTGGTATTTCGGCGCGCCGGAAGCGCCGCCGCCGGTGCAGCCGGCGCCGGTCGTCTACCAGCCCCCGCCGCAGCCCGCTCCGCCGCCGCCGGTGGTTGTCGCCGCACCCCCGCCGCAGCCGGTCGTCTACACCGTGTTCTTCGA
>Ga0209483_1003123_pt1 | contig 11030 bp, 10 predicted proteins | sample NGEPerA_FD_184508 | JGI IMG/M metagenome (GOLD analysis project Ga0209483, IMG submission 184508) | Arctic peat soil microbial communities from the Barrow Environmental Observatory site, Barrow, Alaska, USA - NGEE PermafrostL2-A... | ecosystem: Environmental > Terrestrial > Soil > Wetlands >... | reverse complement strand
TCGTACGGCAATCGTTGATCATCGGCTTCACCGCCGGCGCCTTCGTGCTCGGCTTCCATCTCGGTGCGACGCTTGCGATGCTTGCGAGCGCGGCCGCCGTCTGGATCGCCATGCTCGGGCAGATGCTGGTGCTGAACCGCCGTCTCGGCGGCCATATCGAGCCGGGTGCGAAGGCCTATGATTTTCGCGGCTGGCTTGCGATCTCGCTGCCGATCCTGCTGGTGGAGAGCTTCTATCTGCTGTTGTCCTACACCGACGTGCTGGTGCTGCAGCAATTCCGGCCCTCCAGCGAGGTCGGCGTCTATTTCGCGGTGGTGAAGACGCTGGCGCTGGTCTCCTTCATCCACTACGCGATATCGGCAACGACCGCGCACCGCTTTGCCGAATATCACGCGCTTGGCGACAAGCCGCGGCTGTCGGCCTATCTCGCGCACGCGATCAATTGGACGTTCTGGCCCTCGCTGGCGGCGACCACGCTGTTGCTGGCGTTCGGCAAGCCGCTGTTGTGGCTGTTCGGGCGGCAATTCACGGGCGGTTACGACATCATGTTCGTCGCCGCCATCGGCCTCGTGGTGCGCTCGGCGATCGGTCCGGTCGAACGGCTGCTCAACATGCTCGGCCAGCAAAAGATCTGCGCGGTGGCCTACGCGCTTTCCTTTGTCATGAACGTCGTGCTCTGCCTGGCGCTGGTACCGCGCTTCGGCGGCTACGGCGCCGCGGCCGCGACCTCGATCTCGCTTACCTTCGAGACGGTCCTGCTGTTCTGGATCGTGCGGCAGCGCCTCGGCCTGCACGTGCTGGCTTTCGGGAAGCGCTCCGTACCGGTTGCGAACGCGAATTGATATCGCGCCGCCGCGACATAAATCGAATCAGGGCATCGTAGCTGGCGACGAAAGCGGCTTTGTCGCATCCACAACGAACATTACCAGGGCACGCAGTTCGCTGGCCTTTCACGCCACCCTTCATGGCTCGGCTGAGCGACGGCCTGCGGATCGCTGGATTGCCACAGGCATAATTCTGTCCCGCCATGGACAGAGGACGAATAGCGTTTACTCCGCGGTCCAGCCGCCGTCGATCGAGAGGTTGGCGCCGGTGATCTGGGCGGCGTCATCGCCACACAAAAACAGCGCCAGCGCCGCCACCTGACCGGAGGTGACGAACTCCTTGGTCGGTTGCGCCGCCAGCAACACATCGCGAATGACCTGCTCCTTCGTCAAATTGCGCGCCTTCATGGTGTCGGGAATTTGATGCTCGACCAGCGGCGTCCAGACATAGCCGGGGCTAATGCAATTGCAGGTGATCTTGAAAGTGGCGAGCTCGAGCGCCACGGTCTTGGTCAAGCCCGCGATGCCGTGCTTGGCCGAGACATAGGCCGACTTGAACGGCGAGGCCACCAGCGAATGCGCGGACGCCGTATTGATGATGCGGCCCCAGCCGCGCTTCTTCATGCCGGGCACGGCGGCGCGGATGCCATGGAACGCCGACGACAGGTTGATCGCAATGATGGCGTCCCATTTCTCGATCGGGAATTCCTCGATCGGCGCGACGAACTGGATGCCGGCATTGTTGACGAGAATGTCGACCGAGCCGAAGGTCTTCTCGCCGAGCGCGACCATTGCGGCGATCTCGGCGGCCTTGGTCATGTCGGCGGGCGAATGCACCGCTTTGACTTTGAAATCGGTCTCGATGCCGGAACGTTCCTTTTCGATGTCGGCGGGCGCGCCCATGCCGTTGAGCACGATATTGGCGCCGGCGCCCGCAAAGGCCCGCGCATAAGCCAATCCGATGCCGCTGGTCGATCCGGTCACAACCGCGGTCTTGCCTGTCAACGTACCCATTCGCTTCACTCCTTTTTGTCCGGTTGCTCCGGGGTTTCGGTGCCCTCGCCCGTGAGATCGTAGGTCACCATGGTTTCGCCGGATTGCGGCCGCTCCAGCCAATCCTTGTGGCGCATCGACAGGTGCACGTCGCGCGCGCCGGCGCTCCAGTGCTCGACCATGCCGACATGGGAAAAATCATAATCCTTGGAAGAGGATTCGTAGTTCTTGCTGCGATAGATCAGGTGCACCACCGTGACGGTGTTTTCCTTGGCAAGCTTGCTCAGAATTCCGACCGAGGGGTCGTTCCTGAGATAGTCCGGCAATTTCCCGATCAGATCCGACAGCGCCTTGCGGCCATTGTGGATTTTCTTGTTCTTGTCGGTATTCATCCGGGTGCGGCTGGAAAAGCGGATGTCTTTTTCGCGCTCGGCGGCTTCCAGCATCGAGACTGGCAGCGGCCCGCGCGCGCTGAACAGGTCGATCTGGAAGATCAGGAGGTCGTTATTGGTCTCCTCCTCCAGCACATAGTCGAGCGGAGCGTTGGAAGCGATACCGCCGTCCCAGTAATGCTCGCCCTCGATTTCGATCGAAGGAAAGCCCGGCGGCAACGCGCCGGACGCCATGATGTGCTCCGGCCCGATTTTCTTGCCTCGTTTCTTCATCTCGAAATTGTCGAAATATCTGAGATTGCCGCTCGTGACGCCGACCGCGCCGACGCTGAGACGCGTCTTGAGATCGTTGATGCGGTCGAAATCGACCAGCCGCTCCAGTGTCGCGCGTAGCGGCGAGGTGTCGTAATAGCTCTGTGACTGCGGCGAGCCCGGCGGCCACAGCGGCGCCGGCGGCAGCCGCGGCCGGAAGAAGCCGGGCACGCCGAAGGTCGCGATCAGGGCTGCCGAGGCTTCGTTGAACAGCGAACGCGCGCGGTCGCCCGTGGTAACGGGATTCCACGGCACCGGCGCCGACACCATCTCCCAGAATTCCTTGAGCCGCTTGACGCGCGCTTCCGGCGGGTTGCCCGCGATGATCGCGGCATTGACGGCGCCGATCGAGATGCCGGCGACCCAGTCCGGCTCGTATTCAAAATGGCACAGCGCCTGATAGGCTCCGGCCTGATAGGAGCCGAGCGCACCGCCGCCTTGCAGCACCAGCACGCGCTGGGCTGTCGCGGGCGTCTTCGCTTGCCGGGAATCGGAATCGTCGGTCATGTCGCTCGATCGATTGGAAAAATGCCACGACACCGTGGCGTCAGTTGGCGGTGGCGTCAATCGACGAGGCCGGCAAGAGAGATCACACCGGGTTTATCGCGGCTCGGATGCCGCCATAATCATGGTCCAGAACACCTTGTATTTGGTATTCGGCGCGTAGCTCGCGGCGATGCCCAATTTTGTGACACCGCTTTTCAGCATATTCGCCCGATGCGGCGGCGAGTCGCGCCAGCCGGAAAATGCTTCCGCGAGCGTATGGTAACCCGCTGACACGTTCTCCACCGCCAGCGTTGCCGGATATCCGGACGCATTGAGGCGCTGGGCGAGCGGCGCCTTGACGTCATGGTCGAGCTTGTTCTTGCTCGCCATCGCCTGCGACTGCTGCTCGGCGAGCCTCATCAAGTCAGGGTCGATGACCACGGCGCCGAGCCCGTTGTTCTGCCGGTAGAGCGAGATCATCGAGGCCGCGGCTTGCGGATCGAGTCTGGCGCCGGGAACGGCCATGTTGGCATACATGGTCGGATCCTGGATCGGCGCCTCGGCCGCGCAGCCGGCAAGCGCCAACAGCCCAAGTATGGCGATCACCGCCCGCATGATTCGAACTACCCCCAAGTTGAGGGGCGGTTGTTGCATACCAACCGTGGCTGAATAGTGAACGGCGGGGCAATTTCATTGTCATTCCGGGGCACGCGCAGCGTGAACCCGGAATCCAGAGGTAACCGGAATGAGATTCCGGGTTCGCGCTTCGCACGCCCCGGAATGACGGGTCGCGCTACGCCGTCTTTCCCGTATGAATACCGCATTCGGTCTTGGGGCGGCCGCGCCAGCGGCCGGCGCGGGCATCCTCGTCGGGCGAGGTGCGGCTGGTGCAGGGCATGCAGCCGACGGACAGAAAGCCTTTCGCCACGAGCGGATGCGGCGGCAGGTTGGCATTCGCATAGATCGCCTCGATCTGCCCGCGCGAGACGTTGGCGAATGGGTTGAATTTCAGCCGCGCCCCGTCCTGCTCGACGACCGCAATCGCCGAACGCTGCGCCCCCTGGAACCGTTTGCGCCCGTTGATCCAGGCGCGGAACGGCGTCAAGGCCCGCTGCAGCGGCTCGACTTTCCGGATCCGGCAGCAGGCGTCGGGATCGGAGAACCACAATTCGCGATTCTGATCCTCGCGCGACAGCGCCGCCTCCGATGGTTTGATCGTGCGCACATCGCGCAGGCTTAAATTCGCGATCAAGCTGTCGCGATAGGCCAGCGTCTCCTCGAACAGCCAGCCGGTGTCGAGAAACACCACCGGTATCGCGGGATCGACGTCGGCCATCACCTTCAGCAGCGCCGCCGATTCGGTACCGAACGAGGACACCAGAGCGAGATGTTCGCGGCCGACGATCCGCAAGACGGTCGCGATCACTTCCGCCGGCGTAGCGTTGCGCAGCGCGCGGTCAAGCTCCTCTGCTGGCGGCAAGATGCTCGCCGTCCGCTCCGACCATGCCTGATGGGCGAGCGCATTCACCGGCTGGCACTCTCCGAATGGCGCGACTGCAGCCGCCGGTGCAGCGCCGTGACGCGGCCATCGCCGGTCGGCTGATAGAACACCGAATAGCGCCTGACCGTGGAGATGAAGGCTTCCGCGTCGCTTTGCTTCTTCACCTCGAAGGCATCGAATCCGGCGCGCAGCATGAACACGAACTGATCGCGCAGGATCTGGCCGGTGGCGCGCAATTCGTCGCCATAGCCATAGCGTTCCCGCAGCAGCCGGGCCTGGCTGTAGGCGCGGCCGTCGGGGAAGGTCGGAAACACCAAAGCGACGACGGCGAGCCGGTCGAGATAAGGCACGAGATCGTCGACGTCGCGGTTGTTCGGCCAGATCACGCCGGTGCGTCCCAGCCGCCGTGACAGTCCGTCGGGGTTTTCGAGAAACCGGGCCGCCGAGATCAGGATGGCGCCGTCGCCGGGAATTTCGGCATCGTCGGCGACATGGATAAAGGCGTCCGGCGATATTTTTCCGCTTTTAACGAGTGGCATAGACGCGCTCCCTGAAAGGTTCGACGCCGAGCCGCTTCACCGTATCGACGAACAGTTCGTCGGGGTGTGCGCGCAGCGCCAGATAGGCTTCAACGATATCCTCGACCACGTCGGCGACTTCGCCATAGGGCACCGCGGGCCCGATCAGGACGCCGAGTTCGGCGTTCTCGTCGGCGCGACCGCCGATCGTGATCTGGTAGAATTCCTCGCCATTCTTCTCGACGCCGAGGATGCCGATATGGCCGACATGATGGTGACCGCAGGCGTTGATGCAGCCGGAGATATTGATATGCAGCCGGCCGATCAGGTTGGCGGTGTCGTGATTGGCAAAGCGCCGCGTCAATTCCTGCGCGATCGGGATCGAGCGGGTATTGGCCAGCGAACAATAATCGAGCCCCGGGCAGGCGATGATGTCGGACACCAGGTTGACGTTCGGCGTTGCGAGCCCGATCTTGTCCAGCGCCTTCCACAGCGCCGGCAGGTCGCGCTTGGCGACATGGGGCAGCGCCAGGTTCTGCTCGTGGCCGACGCGGATTTCGCCGAAGGAATATTTGTCGGCGAGATCGGCGAGCGCGTCCATCTGCTCGGCGGTGGCGTCGCCCGGGGGTCCGCCGATCGGCTTCAGCGACACCGTCACGATCGCGTAACCCTGAATCTTATGGGTGAACACCGAATTCCTGCGCCAGCGTTCGAACAGCGGGTCCTGCGCCGCCTTCTTCAACTCCTCCGGCATATGCGGAAGTCTCTCATAGGCCGGATAGCTGAAGCGCGAACGGACCTCCTCCACCGTGGACTCATCCAGCGTCAGCGCGCCGTCGCGCATCTGCAGCCATTCTTCCTCGACTTCGCTGGCGAATTTCTCGATGCCGAGTTCGTGCACCAGGATCTTGATGCGGGCCTTGTAGATGTTGTCGCGGCGGCCGTACTGGTTATAGACGCGCAAGATCGCCTCGACATAGCTGAGCAAATCGCGGCCATGCACGAACGGCTTGATGGTCTTGGCGATGAACGGCGTGCGGCCGAGCCCGCCGCCGACCAGCACCTCGAACCCGGTCTCGCCTTCTGCATTCCTGTGCAGGCGCAGTCCGATGTCGTGGATCTTGATCGCCGCGCGATCGTGCGCCGACGCGGTGATCGCGAATTTGAACTTGCGCGGCAGGAACGAGAATTCCGGATGCAGCGTGGTGTATTGCCGCAACAGTTCCGACCAGATCCGCGGATCCTCGATCTCGCCGGGCGCAACGCCGGCCCACTGGTCGGAGGTGACATTGCGGGTGTTGTTGCCCGAGGTCTGCATGGAGTGAATGCCGACCTCGGCGAGATCGGCCAGCGCGTCCGGCAACTCGGCAAGCTTGATCCAGTTGAACTGGATGTTCTGCCGTGTCGTGAAATGACCGTAGCCGCGGTCGTAGCGCCGCGCCACATGCGCCAGCCGCCGCAATTGCTGCGACGACAGCGTGCCATAGGGGATCGCGATCCGGAACATATAGGCGTGCAGTTGCAGATAGACCCCGTTCTGCAGCCGCAGCATCTTGAATTCGTCCTCGGTGAGCTCACCGGAAAGACGCCGCTTCACCTGGTCGCGAAATTCCGCAACGCGTTCGTTGATGAGGGTGCGGTCGAGTTCGTCATATGCGTACATGGGGACAGAGCCTTATGCCGGAACGGTCCGGCCGATGGTGGCGCCCCGAAGCCGGATATGTTCGCGTAGATTGCCGGGCTTGATCTTGCCGGCGTCCTTGATTTCGACCGGTGCGATGTAAGCGCCGACCGCGCCGACGTCGTCGGCGACCGATTCGGCAAGCAGCCCGCAGGCCTCCTCGGATGTGCGAACGATTGCGGCGTCCACGAGTTCCGCGGACCAGCCCTGCTGCGCGGTGCGGTAGATCACGATACCGTCCCAGGTGCGGTTGGCGGTCACCACGGACGGGCCGGTGATCCTGATCTTTTTCTGTTCGAGCGGAGAGGTCATTCGGCGGCATCCTGAAAACAAGAGATCAATTGGGCAAGATTCGGATCGCGCCATGGCGCGGAGTGCGCGACCACGTCACCGATGATGAGGATGGCGGGACCGCCGTCGATCCGCGCCACCAGATCGGGCAATTCGTTCAGCATGCCGACAACGGCCTGCGCATCCGGCCGGGTCACGCGCGCGAATACGCCGACCGGAGTGCGCGGCGAGCGTCCCGCTGCCAGCAGGCCGGCACGGACCGAGGTCGCGGCCGTCATGCCCATATAGACCACGACCGTCATCTGTTCGTCCGTTAGAAGTGACCAGTCGACGGCTGCGGCATCCTCGGCCTTGTGGGCGGTGAGGAAGGTGATGCGCAGCGCCTCGCGGCGGAAGGTCAGCGGCACCTCGAATTGGGCGGCAGCGCCGAGGCCTGCGGTGATTCCCGGAATCACCGAATAGGCAACGCCGGCCTGGCGCAGCGCCTCGATCTCTTCGCCACCGCGACCGAACACAAAAGGGTCGCCGCCCTTCAGCCGCACCGCGCGCTGGCCGGATCGGGCGGCCGCGATCATCAGGGCGTTGGTGGCGTCCTGGCCGATGCCGGGCTTGCCGACGCGGCGGCCGACCGCAACGCGCGCGGCGTCGCGGCGGGCGCGGTCGAGAATTTCCGGCGAGACCAGTTCGTCGTAAAAAATAATATCGGCGTCCTGCAGCGCGCGCAGCGCCTTGACGGTCAGCAAGTCCGGATCGCCCGGACCCGCGCCGACCAGCGTCACCCTGCCGCCAACCCGGCCGCGCTCCGGCGCACCGGCATAGGCCGACGCATCGGTAATATTCTTCAGCGCGACCTCGGCCTCGCTGCCGCGTCCGGCGAGCACCAGCGCGCCGATCGGCCCGTCGACCACGCGTTCCCAGAAGCGGCGGCGCAGCGGAAATTCGGCGATGCGGTGGTGAATGGACTTGCGCCAGCGGCCGATGAAGCCAGCGAGATCGCCGATCCGCGCGGGCAGCGCGGCTTCGATCAGTTCGCGCACCCGCCGCGCCACGACAGGCGAGGCGCCGCCGGTGCCGATGGCGACGACGACGTCGCCGCGATCGACGATGGCCGGAAAGATGAAGGTCGAATGCGCGAGATCGTCCATTACGTTGACGGGGATACCGGCCGCCTTCGCCCGCGCCGACATCGCCGGTCCGAGGTCACCGGCGCCCGCGCAAAGAATCGCAATGACACCCCTGAGATCGGCCGCCAGGGGATCGCCGGTCGCAGGCTCGATCCGCGCCACCTCGGCTGAGGAGAGCCCGCTCAGATCATGATCACCGTTAGTCGCATGCCAGCAGACGCGCGCACCGGCGGCCGCCAGCAGGCGCAATTTTGCCCGCACGAGATCGCCCGCGCCAATCAAGAACACCGGTCCGGCTTGCAGATCGAGGAATACCGGCAGAAATCGCATGCGACACTCGCTTTCCCACTATCCGGGGTTGACTGAAATTATTTTCTATCTAAGTCTCAATCAATGCCTGAAAAGAGAAAATTTTTTCTTCTCTACCGCAGTGCAGCTATAGAATATTCACCCCTCGAGGCCAAGAGCGATAGATGCATCTTCTCAACACCGATCAGGGCGAAGACCGCGTGCCGTGGATCCCTGCCGCCGAAGGGGTTCCGGTGCAGAAAATTTTCACGGACGGGTATCTCGCGCAGCCCGGCATGGACCACCTCGACGCGCTGGAAGCGCAGAGCATCTACATCTTCCGCGAGGCTTTCGCGCGGTTGAGGAAGCTCGCGCTACTGTGGTCGCTGGGCAAGGATTCCAACGTGATGATCTGGCTGGCGCGCAAGGCGTTCTTCGGCCGCGTGCCCTTCCCTGCCCTGCACGTCGACACCGGCAAGAAATTCCCGGAGATGTATGCGTTCCGCGACCGCTACGGCAGGGAGTGGGAGCTTGACCTCAAGATCGAGCCCTGCCCGCCGCTCGAAAGCGTCGATCCGACGCTGCCGCCGGCCGCGCGTTCTGCCGCGCGCAAGACCGAAGCGCTGAAGCTCGCGCTCGCCAAATACGGCTTCGACGGATTGATCGCCGGGATTCGCCGCGACGAGGAAGCAACCCGCGCCAAGGAACGGGTGTTTTCGCCGCGCGGCCTCGAAGGCGGATGGGATGTGCGCGACCAGCCGCCGGAATTCTGGGACCAGTTCAACGCTTCGCCGCCGCCGGGCGCGCATTTGCGCATTCATCCGATCCTGCATTGGACCGAGGCCGATATCTGGGCCTACACCAAGCGCGAAAACATCCCGATCATTCCGCTTTATCTTGCCAAAGACGGCAAGCGCTATCGCTCGCTCGGCGACCGGGACATCACTTTCCCCGTCGCATCGGCGGCGTCGAACATCGATGAAATCCTCGTCGAACTTGATGAGACAAAAGTGCCGGAACGCGCGGGCCGCGCTCTCGACCACGAGACCGAAGACGCCTTCGAGCGGCTGCGCGTCGCCGGCTATCTCTGAACCGACATTGGGTGCGCCGATGAACATGATCGTATCCGCCGCGACCTCGGCGACGCCGAACGGCACCACGCGGCCGCAAGTTCGCATCGTCATCGTCGGCCATGTCGACCACGGCAAGTCGACCCTGGTCGGGCGACTGCTGCACGAGACCGGCAGCTTGCCCGAGGGCAAGCTCGAGATGCTGAAAGCCGTCAGCGCCAGGCGCGGCATGCCGTTCGAATGGTCGTTTCTTCTCGACGCGCTGCAGACCGAGCGCGATCAGGGCATCACCATCGACACCACAGATCCGCTTCCGCACGGGATCGCGCGACATCGTGCTGATTGACGCACCCGGCCACGCCGAATTTTTGCGCAACATGATCACCGGCGCCTCGCAGGCCGACGGCGCGGTTCTGATCATCGACGCCATGGAGGGCGTGCGCGACCAGACGCGGCGTCACGGCTACCTGCTGCATCTGCTTGGCATCAAGCAGGTTGCCGTCGTCGTCAACAAGATGGACCGGGTCGATTTTTCGGCTGCACGATTTGACGAGATCAGCGGCGAGATTTCCGCGCATTTGAGCGAGCTCGGCATCGCGCCCTCGGCGGTGATCCCGATATCGGCGCGTGACGGTGACGGCGTGGTTGCGCGCACGCCGAGAATCGCCTGGTACAACGGGCCAACCGTGGTTGAGGCGCTCGATGCGCTCGAGCCGGCGCGGCCGCTGGAGCAACTGGCGCTGCGACTACCGGTGCAGGCGATCTACAAATTCGACGATCGCCGCATCGTCGCAGGCCGCATCGAGTCCGGACATCTTTCCGCCGGCGACAAGATCGTCATCATGCCCGCTGGCAAGGTCGCGAAAATCAGGAGTGTCGAAAGCTGGCCGCTGACGCCGGTCAAGGGCGCGCAGACCGCGGGGCGTTCGGTCGGCATCACGCTCGACCGCGAACTATTCATCGAGCGCGGCGACGTCATCGCCCATGTCGGTGACAGCCCGCGCGACACAGGACGGATCCGCGCCCGTATTTTCTGGCTGCATGACAAGCCGCTGGAGAAGGGCGACACGATCCTGGTCCGCCTCGGCACCAGGGAGAGTCGCGCCGCCGTGGTCGCGATCGAAAAGGCGGTCGATCCCGGCGAATTGTCGAGCATCGAGACCAGATCGATCGCGCGCAACCATGTCGGCGAGATCGACATTGCGCTCGCGCATCCGATCGCCGCCGATTCCCATACCGATAATCCCCGCACCGGGCGGCTGGTGATCGAGGTCAACGGCCGCATCGCCGGCGGCGGCCTCGTGCTGTCGGTCGACGCCGGACAACGTGCCCTTGCCGTCGATATCGTGCCGGTGGAATCCGCGCTGCGTCTCGACGAACGCTCGGCGCGCTATCGACACAACGGCGCGGTGATCTGGCTGACCGGGCTGCCGGGTTCGGGCAAATCGACGCTGGCGCGCGCGCTGGAGCGCCGGCTGTTCGGCAATGGCGGCTCGCCGATACTGCTCGATGGAGATACGATGCGCGCGAGATGGGTGGCGACCTCGGTG
>Ga0209483_1003120_pt1 | contig 11035 bp, 11 predicted proteins | sample NGEPerA_FD_184508 | JGI IMG/M metagenome (GOLD analysis project Ga0209483, IMG submission 184508) | Arctic peat soil microbial communities from the Barrow Environmental Observatory site, Barrow, Alaska, USA - NGEE PermafrostL2-A... | ecosystem: Environmental > Terrestrial > Soil > Wetlands >... | reverse complement strand
CCACGGCCAGGCTTCCCAGCTCGACGAGATAGACGGTCTCCCCTTTCTCGTCGGTGCGCAGGAAATCACCGACGAACCAACGGCCTTCCGGGAGCTGATGCACGAACTCCTCTGCCGTCCGCTGCATCGCTACCGGCCTCCCTTCTTGGGCACCAAGACGCTGACCGCGGACATAACGACCAGAGCCAGGCCCAGGTCGCCGGCAGCCTCGTTGATCGCGTCCTGGACCACGCCAGCGTCAAGAAGGTTGTCGATCACCCGAAACGCGTCGTCCTCGGTCCCTTCTAGCTCCAGCTCGATGACCACCCGGGAGCGGCTCACGACGCACCCCCTGCTACGTCCTCGATGCGATCGGAATGTCGGAGGGCTCCTTCGGCGGATTTCAGAGCCCGCGCCACCGCGGCGGCCGCTCGCTTCGCTCCAGCGTTTCGGAGCTTCTGGCGTGCCTCCCGCAGCCTTTGGATCGCGCTACGAATCTCCTGCGACGCCTCAGCGCGGAACGGTCGGAGTGGTCGGCTTCCCGGCTTGACCCCGGATACTGCGGAGGTTGAGGGGCGGGTCGGTGAACGCCCCCCTTGAGGGGGCGAGAGGGCCGGAACGGGCCCTTGGGGGTCTGGATGTCGGCTCGAAGAGCCGCTCGAGAAGATCTCGTCTGCGGGCGGGACGTTGCAGTTCTTGGTCATTTGGGATTCCTCCTGCGTCTGGCGTCGGGTCACTCAAGGGGTCGAGCCGCCGGCTCCCCGAGGTCGCGGGCTGCGTTTTTGGGGGGTACCCGCAGCAGGCGGGGGGCGCCGAAAAGGCAAGGCACGCGCCCGCGAAGCGGGTTTGCCTCGGGGCGCCGAGCAGAGCGACCCGTGACCCGACGCCAGACGCAGGAGGAATCCCAAGACCGACTGCGGGTGCAGCCCGATCGCAGTCGAAGCGTCTCGCGCCAGCGAGACGTCACTCGACCCGCAGGGTCGCCGCCCCGAGCGCGATGCGAGGGGTCTTCGGCGCCATCGCGCGCCGGTCTGGAAAGCGCGCAGCGCCTCCCCTGCCGTCATCCTCGTGCAACTGGACCGTCGCCGGCGGCGCCGGCGGCGCCGGCGCCGTTAGTGTCACCGCCAGTTACGCTCGGCGAGCGAAACGTAGCCGGCTGTGGCGACCACCAAGTGGTCGAGGAGAGGGATACCGACCAGTGATCCGACCTCGCGGAGCCGTCCGGTCAGCTCGAGGTCCGCGGTCGACGGCGTGCAATCACCACTGGGATGATTGTGGGCGATTATAATCGCCGCCGCCGAGTTGATGATCGCGTGCTTGAAGATCTCCCGCGGGTGAGCCTCGAGGCCCGTCAGCGTCCCGATGGCCACGACGCGTTTGTCGATGAGCCGATGGCGGACGTTGAGCTCCAGGACCACGAGGTGTTCTCGGTCCGCGCCTCGGATGTCAGCGAGCTGGTCGTAGACGTCGCTGGCCCCGGCAAGCCGCGGAGCGGATGAGGGCCGAGGAGGATTGCTCTCCGGTCGATACGGGAGATCCGCCGCGTCCTGACCGGAGCTGAGAGAATCGGGTTTTGTCTTCATGGTGGTTGCCTCTTGGTGGGTGTTGGCGGTCACCCAAAGGGAGCGAACGACCTAGCTCCCCGAGCGAGGGGGGCCCCGCGCACAAGGCTTTGCGCGGAGCGGGGGGAGCACTCGTGAAGGGGCGCGTGGGCAGAGAGCGCTGACCGCCAACACATGCCAAGAGGCCGAAGCGGTGAAGACTCTGATTCGAGCTCCGGCCAGGCCGGGCTGACTCGGCGACCAACGGCCGGTCCCATCGACGACGACGGTGCTATCGTGATCGTCGGGGCCGAACATGACGTTCTGGGATCTGGAAGCGCTGGGCCTCACCGTGATGGGCCTTCTAACGCTCAACCTCGTCGCTTGGGCGATCGTCACGGCCTCGGCCGTCCTGCTCGGCCGGCGTCGTTAGTGCTCGCGATCCTTCGGCGCCAGTCGACATCTTTTGCGGCGGCGTCAACGGACCACCATTGCGATGGCCGCGTGATCCAACCCCGAGCCGAATAGCCCGAGGAGCTGAGCGAGCGCATCGGACTCAGAGGCTGGCCGCGTAGCGACAGCGAGGACAGCGCTCGCTGCGCGTCCATCCGGACCAGGGGCACGCCGTGCCCTTTCGAGGCCCGCTGCAGGGCCGCCACGGCGGATATCCGTCCTCGTCGACGATCGGTGCAGGAGGCAAGACGTCGCGCGGTCTTGCGACCCGTCCTGCACCGGATGCCTTCCGCGGCTGGAGGCCTCTCGTTCTGCGCGCGACCTTTCCAGTGCTGGATCCAGCGCACTTCACCGTCCGAGCCCTTGCGCGATCGCCTCTGGGGAAAGCGGACCCGGCGCGTGGGAGCACGGCTCGGTCTGCGCGCCTCGCCGCGAGCGCCGGACCTCGGCACGAATGAGCATTTCGAGCTCGCCGGCTGAGATGCCGGCGTCGAAAGCACGGGCGAGCAGGTCGCGGCAGGCGGCCATCGTCGGATCCGGCTGGCTGTTGTTCGTGGTGTTGGACATGGCAGGGCGCCCGCCGGGTTTCGCCGAGTCGCGCGACAGCTGATCCGGGAGCTGAGAAAAGCCCGCGAATAGATGGCCGGCGGTGATCGGGGACGTGCTCATCTCAAGCCCCCCCGGTGGTCGAGCGTCGAGCGGACCTCGCCGAATGTCGCGAGCACGACTAGGAGGCGTTCCAGGAGCTTGCGCGCGATACCTTCCTCGAACGACAGTTGCAGGTACACCTCTTGATTCTCGATGGTCACCCAGAGCCGCGAGGGATCGAGCGGCCCGTGGGTGACTGTGGCGGCGCTGCGTCCGTCCTTGAAATCTAGAACATGAACGTCCCGGCGCCGGGGAATCGGGGATGTGGGTGGGCGATGGCAGTCCGCATCGGTCTGGGTGATCTCCTCGTAGGGTGGCAGGGTGTCGTCTTCGTCAGGCAGGCCTTGCTCGCATTTGCGGTCGACGCTCATGACCACTTGCTCCTTCCATTCGGGACGGCGTGTGCTCGGGTTTCGGGGAACTAACAACCGTGGGAGTAAGTTCAGGGGTAGGTCCAAGCTGGCTTTAGAGGGGGGCGCTGCTGTGGTCACCCGTATTTGGGTTTGGGCACGGTGGCAGGAGCTGAGGGGTGGGCTTAGCGTCCTCCGCTCCTCTCCGTTCGGGGCTCGGCGGCCCCGGAAGCCGGGTGTGGCGGCGTCCTTAACACCGCCGACGGAATGAAGAGCGACGGCGACCGTCGTCGTCGCGACGCTGTTAGTGGCAGGCCTCGGTAAAGAGGTTGATGGTCCCGCCGCCGAAGATGCTGGTGCTCGTGCATTCCCCTCCGCAGGCGAGGGTGGAGTTGTAGGTGCACTGCTGCTGCTGCTCAACCTTGCCGTCGCAGTTCCAGTCGTAGCTGCCGCAAGCGTCCGCGAATCCGAAGTAGACGCCCGAAGCGACACCCGGATGGGCGCCGCTGTCGATGTCGCAGCAGTCACCGCTCAGGACGGCGTATCCGGGCGGTGGCTGCGCACCCAGCTCCGTGCAGATCTGCGCTTCGGTGGGCGTACCGTAGCCGTCCCCGTCGGCGTCGACGAAGAAGGTCACGCAGTTGTTGCTCGCGCAGTCCGAGTTCGTCTGGCAGGCCTGCAGGTCGGCGACCCTGCATTCCGGGAGGCTGGTGGCGACGTCGATCTTGCAGGTGCCCGAGCCCGCGCAAGGAGTGGTGGCCACGAGGTCCTGGCCGGACGCGAGTGGAGCGCAGTTACCGACCTTCCCCGTCGTGCTGCACGAAAAGCAAGTCTGGTTGCACGCCGAGTCGCAGCAGACGCCGTCGGTGCAGAACCCCGAGGTGCAATCGCTGTTCGTCGAGCAGGTGGTGGCGATCGGGTTGCGCGGGCCGGTGATGGGGATGGTGGGCGCGTCTTCTTTCTGGGGCTCGGCGTCGACGCTGGCGTCAGCGCTCTTGTCGCCATTCGACGGACACCCGGCGAGCAACAGCATCGGGAGGATGGAAACTAGAAGGCGAGTCGGAGTGAGCATGATTGGTTCCTTTCGAAGATGAGGACGGCTGGGGGAGGTGGTCGACCAGGGCCAGGCGGGCCGAGTTCTGGTCAAAGGCAGGCGATGGGGTTCAGATCGAAGGCATTCTTGACGGTGCAGGCCTTGCCGCAGGTCGTTGGATCGCTATCGCCTGCGCAGCCCGGCTGAATCTCGATCGTTCCGTCGCAGTTGATGTCGAAGGAGCCGCAGAGGTCCGGGGTCGGGGAATAGGACGTCGCGCCGGGGTGAGCTGAAGCGTCGGTATCGCAGCAGTCCCCTGGGCGGGTTGAGAATCCGGGCGGCGCGGCCGCGTTCGGCTCGTTGCAAATGCGAATGGGGTCGGCAGTGTTGCCCCAGCCGTCGCCGTCCGCATCGACGTAGTAGATGACGCAGGTGTTGCTGGCGCACGCTGAGTTGCTGGTGCAGGCCTGCTTGTCCTTCAGACCGCAGACGGAGAAACCGCCGTTGGCCGGCGTCGGGTTCAGGCCGCAGGTCTTGGCGCCCGTGCACGCGGGCGTCGCGGTCGAATCGTCTCCGGTGATCTGAGGAAGGCAGGTGCCGTACGACCCGGTGGTGTGGCAGGTGTAGCAGGGCTGGCCGCAGGCCGAGTCACAGCAGACTCCGTCGGCGCAGAAGCCCGAGGCGCACTCCGAGTTCGAGCTGCAGCCGAGCGCCAAAGGCTTGTTGGAACCGGAAGCGACAGAGACGCCGTCTGCGTCCGAGTCGGTGCTGCCGGAGTCTATGGTTCCGACGCCACTGTCGGTTTCACCGGAGCTCTTCGTCGGGCAGCCGACGAGGCCGATCATGGCGAGGAGCGGGAGACAGCCGAGCAGGGAATGATTGTTCTTGGTCATGGTCGTGTCCTTTCGAATAGACGGTTGCTGTAGTCGCAGGGGCGGCGCTACTCGAGGGCAGCGCGAAGGGCTTCGAGGGCGCGGGCATGGAGCCGGCTCGCCCACGAGCGCTGCAGGCCGAGCACTGCGCCGGCCTGGGTGAGATCTTTCCCCTCGAAGTAGAAAAGCTCGAGGAGCCGCCGCTCGAGATCCGGCAAGAATCGGAGCTGAGAAGCGACCGCCATCTTCAAGGTTTCGTCCTCTTCGACGGGCAGGTTCGCCATCGTTCGTCCATTCCAGCGAGCGCCGGTCCAGCCCGTGGTCAGGGCGGTGTGTTCATAGTTGCCACCTCTGCTGGACGCAGGAACCCGCAGGCCCGGGGTGGTTGCGGAATCGATCTGTGATGGACCGTCCGGCGCTTGCGCGGCTCTCGCCTCCTCCTCACGCAGGCGCTTGTAGACACGCCGCGAGACCCAGTGCTGAGTCCTGATCCCGTCCACGATCGCGCCGCGAATCCGGTGTCGGGCGAAGGTGCTGAATGCGACCCCTTTCGCCGCGTCGAAGCGGGTGGCGGCGTCGAGCAAGCCCTTCGCGCCGTAGGCCAGCAGATCGTCGAGCTCGATGCCCCTGCCGAGCGATGAGCAGCGGATGCTGTGCGCGATTCCAGTCACCAAAGGCAAGTGGAGCTTGATGAGATCGTCGCGGACGGATCTGTCGAGATCGACCTCGGCGGTGCATTCCGGTTGCTCGATCGTTCTGATGGCGGTGGCAAGCTGCATGGATGTGACCCCTTTCGTTCGGCGCCCTGAGCGCTCGGAACGAAAGGAGGAATCGCAACCGCCGTGCCACGTCGAGGCGCCGGAAACACGGGCGCGTCGGCGACGAAGTCGTGTTCGTTCGTGTTCGGGAGTGTTCGGCGCCGCCGAACATCAGGTCTCAGTCAGGATCGCTTGCGGAGAAGGCGGCCGAGCCGAACCTGTAGGGCTTTCACTGGAACGCGCAGCTCCTGCGCCATCCGCCCGACGTCGCCGGCGTGGTCGGCGTGCGCCGCGAGCAACTCGGCGTCCGTGATCTTCGATAGGTTCGGCAGAAGAGGGTTGCGCTGGCGCAGCTCGTAGAAGGTGGTGCGAGACACTCCGAGCGAGGCAGCTGCGTCCTTGAGATTGCCTCCGTGGCGATCGAACGCTTCCGCCACCTGCTTGTCAGAAGGGGTTCCAGAGGAGGAAGACGGCCGACTCTGCGGCGCGGTGAGGGCCGGCTGCGCAGTCTTGGAGATCTTCTCCCGAACGGCGTCCGGGAGCTCCGCCTTGGTTCGGCCTCGGTTGTCGATGACGATACGCTCAGCGGCGTTTGAGAGCTGCCGGATGTTGTCCGGCCAGTCAAACGCGGCGAGGGCGGCGACCGACGAGCCGGAGAGCCACGGCTTTGAAGGATCCGCCTGGCCCAAGCGGTCGGGCTCCCCCAGCGCGGCAAGATGCTGACGGAGGAGGTGGAGAAGGAGGACCCCGAAATCCTCTCGCCTTTTGCGCAGGGGAGGCAGGTTGATCGTGTAGCGGGCAAGCCGCTCGAAGAGCGCAGGCGAGAACTCGCCGGCCTCGATCGCCTGTTCCAGATTTGTATCTGTGGCTGCGATGAATCGAACGTCCACCTTTCGGGGCGGGTGAGGAGACCCGAGCGGCTGGACAAGCCCATCTTCGATGACGCGCAAGAGCATCCGCTGAACCGACAAGAGCGCGAGCCCAATTTCATCGAGGAAGAGCGTTCCGCCCTCGGCCGATCGGAGCTGACCAGGATAGCTGGTAGCCGCACCTGTAAAGGCGCCGCGCTCATAACCGAAGATTTCTGCCAGGGCTCGATCTGGCTGGAGCTTCGACATGTTCACCGCGACGAAGGCGGCCGGAGCCCGCCGGCTCGCGTGGCGCAGCGCGCGGGCAACGAGCTCCTTGCCGGTGCCGGTCTCGCCCCTAATCAGGACGGGTGTCATCGTGTCAGCCACCCGATCGATTTCACCCCGGATGATGCGCATGCTGTCGCCGACACCGATTAGGCCGTGCTGTGACGATGCCGCTACCGGTGGAACCACGCGTGCGTAGTGAAGACAAAGGACGATCCGACGTGCGAGCGTGAGCAGCACGCCGCGTTCGAGGTCAGCGACCGACAGCAGGGCGGGACTGGTGAGCGGTATGCCATCCATCTTCACCGCGGCGTCGGCTCCCCCCGGCGAGATCTCGAGAGCATCTCCGGTCCTAGAGACAGTCACCGAGGGAGTCTTCGAGCTGATGTAGGTGTCACCAAGCGGATGGCCCCCGCCCTGCCCCGGTCCCTCGGGTGCTTCAAACAAAGGCTGGAGACGTGAGATCTCGGTCCGACGATCAGACAACAAGGCTCGGGCGCCGACCCGGCGCACGTCCGGATGCCAAACCATCGTGAGAGCGGGGCACCTCTGCCCGGGGTGCTCGCCGTGGGTCGTGGTGTCATCACCCACGAGCGTTGGCGATTCGAGGGTTGGAGATCTGGCCATCGCGCTGTCCTTCTGAGCAGCAGAATGTCGGTCCTGCTGGGTGGACGCGAGACGCAGTATAACGGTTTACGTTTTGCCGCGACGCTTCTTTGGCTTCTCGATGGCTCCGAATTCGTCGGAGTCCAAGAAGACTTTGTGCGTGAAGCACGCCCAGAAGAATTCGCCCTTCGGATCTTGGCGCTCGCGGTGGGTCATGACGGTGTTGCACGTCGGACACGAGGGAGGCTTCACCAGGCGCCAGCGTCGATCCGCCAGGAACCAACCATGCTCTTCGCACTTCCAGGAGTGGCCCCCGTCCTTGCGATTGATCGCCTTGAGGGGTTGCCGGCATCTCGGACATGGCGCCGACGGAAGCAGCTCCCCTTCGTGGACCTGTGCTTTCGTACCGCAGAGGCGAGTCTCCTTGGTTTCCGCGTCACATGCTCCGAAGGAGTAGGCCTTCTTGGTCTCGCCGTTCACCCCCTCGATGAGGCGGAGGCGGCCGCTGCGGCCCTCAGCAGCGCACTTTGGGCATGGCCCGAGATCTTTCCGCTCCCGAAACTGTGGCTTCAACACCCTCGCGGCGAGCAGCTCCGGTTCAAACCGAGACCACCATGCGGCTCCGACATCGGCGCGTGTCCGGAACCCTGCCTCTATCTCGTCGAGCGCCGCCTCCATAGAGGCTGTGAAGTCGTAGTCGACGAGCCCTGGGAAGGCCTCGCACAGGAAGGCGCACAGGTCCAGACCGACTAGAGCCGGCACCAGAACGGGCAGCTGATCGACTTTCTTTCGACGCTTTTCCCCTCCGGCGGCGGCCTCTTCCGTTGCCCAGCCGCGGCCGAGCAGCAGGGGGACAACGGTGTGGTACGTGCTCGGCCGCCCGATTCCGAGCCGCTTCAGCTCGGCCACGAGCGACGCTTGCGTGAAGAGCGGCTTGGGCTTTGTCGTGTGAGTGGTGATCTCCGTCGCGAGCACCTCGAGGCGATCTCCGGCGGCTAGCGGTGGCAGGTCGTCGTCGCCGTCGTCCTCGAAGGCGACCGGCGCCGCTCCGCTCCCCGCGTGATCTGCCTCCTCCTCTGCGTCGGTGGTGACCACGCGCTTCCAACCGTCGAAGATCTCGACTTGTCCCTTCGCCAGAAAGACGGCGCCGTCGTCGGCTTCGAGCCGCGCCGTGGTCTCATTCACGATGCGGGCGGCGGCCTGGCTCGCAAGGAAACGAGCTTCGATGAGAGCGTAGGCCCTTGCCCAAACGTGCTCGCGGCGACCCTCGAGCTCGGACGGCGGGCCGTGAGGAATCGTCGGCCGGATTGCTTCGTGCGCGCCCTGTACGGCGCTCGCCCCTCGGTCCTTGTGCTCCCAGGGTGAAGGGGGCACGTATGCCGGGCCGAACCGCCGCTCGAGCTCAGCGCGAGCCCAGGCGATTGCATCGTCGGCGACACGGACGGTGTCGGTCCGGGGATAGGTGGTGAGCCCGCCCTCGAAGAGGCTTTGAGTGGCTTGCGTGGCGTCTTTGACGGTGATCCGCAGTGCTTTGCACGCGACCTGGAGCCAGGAAGCTGCCTCGAACGGCGGTCGCGGCTTCTGCGTCTTCCTTTCGGCGTCGACCTGAGCGACGCCGACCATAGTCGGAGAGCGAAACCCCTCCGCATCGGATTTCGACGGGAACGTAATCGGGGTGCCGTCCTGGGCCACCAGGCGGGCCAGGAACTCGGTACCACCCGGCGCCTTCACCTTGAGGCGCACGCCGTACGTCGAGATCGCGCGAAAGTCCTGGTTCTCGCGATGGCGCTCGACCACGAGCCGCAGCGCCGCGCTCTGCAAGCGGCCGGCCGATAATCCCCGGTGCTGCCGCAATTTCTCGAACACGACAGACGTGCCGTGCCATCCGGCCAGGCGGTCAATCACGCGACGGGCATGTGCAGCTTCGACGGCGGGCGTCCTGAGCTCGGGACGCATGGCTCTCAGCCCCGTTGCGACGCCGGCGAGCGTAATCTCCTCGAAGGATGCCCGCCACGCCTTGGAAGCTGGGATCCATTGCCAGACCTCCGCAGCGATCGCCTCCCCTTCCCTATCCGGGTCCGTCGCTACGATGACTCGGCTGGCCTGGCCGATGGCCGCCTTGAGCCGATTGACCCGATCACTGGCTCCACCGTCCCTCGGCTGGAGCTGGTCAAGGGCGAAGGTTCGGGTGTCAATAGCGGGGCCGCTCGACATCGGGGGAAGGTCCAGGAGGTGCCCGACGGTCGCCGTGACCCGGCAAGTGAACCCCGCTGCCTCGGCATATTTCTGGACGTCCTTCACCTTGTTGGGCGATTCAAGAACAATGAGATCCATGGGGTACCCTCCGGGGCGGATGCGGGGTGCGCGGCTCCGGTGGTCTTGTCGTCCAGGAACCCCTTCGTGTTTCCTCAGGTTCCCCTCGTAGATCTCCCCTCCGCTCTGGTCTCATAAATGCGCGATAGCGAATCAGGTCCCATTGAAACGGGCCCCGAGGGTGTGGTCGGCGTCTTCGACGACCAAGGGCTGTGGGCACGCGCAGCGTGTCCAGCCGAAGGCCGGGGGGGTGGGCAGGCCTGTGGACCCGTAGGGCGGGCCCGAAGGGACCGTTCCCGCAGGGAATCCAGCAGGGCTGTCCACCCTCCCGCAGCCCGCCACCCTCGGGGTCTGTTCAGTACCTCGCGCAGCGCAGTCCCTGAGATTTGGTGTCTAGTGAATGATCAGAGTAGATGAATAGAAGTATCTGGGGGAAACGCGACCCGCAGAACCGATGGATATCATACGAGATTTTGGCCAGTACGCCTGAGAGGCGTACGAAGAAGACCGTTGACACGTACGGACCTGCCCGTTTTGGCGTACGAGGATGCCCGTCGATCCGTACCCAGAGGACCGTTGAAGCGTACGAACATGCCCGTTTTCCCGTACGAAGATGCCCGTTGATAACTTTGGCCCCCACCGAGCGACGGCGTCTGAGCAGGGTGCCCATGGTGCCCGCCTAATTTGAGCGGCAAGGCGTACGAACATGCCCGTCGGGGCCGCTGGAAGCTGCCCCCATAGTCGGAACTGTACGAACATGCCCGCTCACCGTTCGTACGGCACTGGCTGCTAATATAGATTAGTAATTATAGGTATTTAACATGCATTAGCCAATGCGCTAGATGATGGGTAAGCTACCGCTGCGACGGCGCCTTGGCGCCTGCTCGGTACGTATTTAGGTAAGCATTTAGGCGTTAGGCAGTATTGAGCATAAATTAGGCACAATGGCGAAGAGTTGCTCAATTAGGCGGAATCGCCTAAAGTCGACATCATGGCTCTGTCTGAGCGAGGCCAACGTGTTCTGGCCGTGGCCCGCCGGATCGTCGAGCTAGAACGAGAACTGGGAGATCTTCACCGAGATCTAGAATCAGAGCTTGAGCCGAGCGGAGGACCTATCGAGCCGCGGCGGCCAGCTGAGGGGGCCCTGTCCCCCGGCCCACTGGCGACGGAAGACGTTCAAGGTTCGGTTTTGCAGCAGTTGCGTTCCCGGCCGGGCCAGTCCTTTAAAGCAGGTGAGCTCAAGGCGTTGTTGGGGGGGCGCCCCGCGAAGGGCTCGGTCGAGTCGGCTCTCCAACGCTTGTTCGATCGCGGGGAGATCAAGCGTATCGGCCGGGGTTCCTACGCCG
>Ga0209483_1003119_pt1 | contig 11041 bp, 11 predicted proteins | sample NGEPerA_FD_184508 | JGI IMG/M metagenome (GOLD analysis project Ga0209483, IMG submission 184508) | Arctic peat soil microbial communities from the Barrow Environmental Observatory site, Barrow, Alaska, USA - NGEE PermafrostL2-A... | ecosystem: Environmental > Terrestrial > Soil > Wetlands >... | reverse complement strand
TCGCGCGGCAGACGAAGCCGCCTTGTCACTCGTCACTGGCCGCTCGTCACTGCCTTTGGAGGTTTTCGTCCACGGCGCGTTGTGCGTCGCGTATTCCGGCCAGTGTTTGACGAGCGAATCGCTCGGTGGCCGCAGCGCGAATCGCGGTGAATGCGCGCAGGCGTGCCGGCTGCCTTACGATTTGATTTCCGACGGCCAGCAGGTTCCGCTCGGCGACAAAAGGTATTTGTTGAGTCCGCAGGATTTGTCCGGGCTGGACGTTTTGCCGGAACTTGTCCGCGCCGGAGTTGCGTCGCTGAAAATCGAGGGCCGTCTGAAATCGCCGGAATACGTCGCCAGCATCACGAAAGTCTACCGGCAGGCGCTGGACGATTTGCGATTTACGAATGACGATTTACGCGTGGATGAAACCACGGCGCGTAAATCAGAAATCGTAAATCGGAAATACGAAATGGAAATGTCCTTTTCGCGCGGGCTGTTCACCGGCTGGTTCGGCGGAACGGACAATCAAAAGCTCGTCCATGCGCGCTTTGGCAAAAAGCGCGGCGTGTTCCTCGGCGAGGTGAAAAAAATTGTGCGCGACGGCGTCATCATCAATCTCGCCGCGCCCGCCAAACTTGGCGACGGAATTGTTTTCGACGCCGGCAAGCCGGACGAAAAGGAAGAAGGCGGACGCATCTACGAAATCGAAAAGCGGAAAGCGGAAAGCGGAAACAACGAACTGACCGAACTGCGATTCGGTTACGGCAACATTGATTTTCTGCGCGTCCATGTCGGCGATAAAATCTGGAAGACGAACGACCCCGAACTTGACAAGCGTTTGCACCAGAGTTTCGCGGGCGTCGCGCCGAAATTTCAGCGGCCAATTGGAATCGAAGTCCATGGGCTGGCGGGAAAGCCGCTGACGGTCATCGCCCGCGATGAATCCGGCAACGTCGCCAAAGCCGAATCCGTGATGCCGCTGGCGAAGGCGAAAAAACTTCCGTTGACCGAAAAAAAATTGCGCGACCAGCTTGGCCGGCTCGGCGGCACGCCGTTCAAGCTCGGTGAACTGAAAAATTTTCTGTCCGGTGAAGTTTTGTTGCCGGTCAGCGAATTAAACCGTCTGCGCCGCGAATTAGTCGCCGAACTGGAAAAACTCCGCGCGCTGCCTAAACGGTGGACGCTGAATGATTGTAGGAGACGAGGTGACGAGTCTCAAACTGAAGAAAAAATCAGTCAGAGACTCCTCACGTCGTCTCCTACAAATCCAGAATTGATCGTGCTTGTCCGCAATCTCGCACAGCTTGAAGCCGCGCTGAAATGTGGCGTCACGATAATTTATTGTGAGTTTGAAGATCCAAAGAGATACCGCGAGGCGGTGGCGTTGTTTCGCACCGCGCGCGGCTGCGAAACCGTAATCCGCAATCCGCAATCCGCAATTTTTGTCGCGCCGCCGCGCATTTTCAAAACGGGCGAGGAATGGATTCTGAACATTGTCCGCTCGTGCAACGCCGACGGCTATCTCGTCCGCAATTACGACCACTTGAAATTTTTCGCGGACACGCGGCGCGTTGGCGATTTTTCGCTGAACGTGGCGAACCGCATCACGGCGGACTATTTCAAAAATCATTTCGGCCTCGAACGCGTCACGGCCAGCTACGATTTGAACGTCACGCAGCTCGACGCGTTGCTGTCCGCCGCGCCGCCGGAATGGTTTGAGGTCACGATCCATCAGCATATGCCGATGTTTCACATGGAACATTGCGTGTTCTGCGCGTTTCTTTCCAGCGGCAAGGATTTCCGCGACTGCGGCCGGCCGTGCGACGTGCATGACGTGCGGCTGCGTGACCGCGTGGGCGCGGAGCATCCGCTCAAGGCTGACGCCGGCTGCCGCAACACGGTTTTTAATTCACAGGCGCAGACTGGCGCGGAATTTGTGGAACGGCTGCTCGCGCTCGGCGTGCGGAATTTCCGCGTGGAATTTCTGAACGAAAACCCGGATGAAGTCGTGCGCACAATTTCAAAATACCGGCAGCTTTTGCGCGGTGAAATTTCCGGCGCACAGCTCTGGCGGGAATTAAAATTATTCAATCAGCTTGGCGTCACGCGCGGGCAAATGGGCAGGTAACCCGCGGCATCGGACATCGCATGTCTTATCCGGCGGGAATGATTTCCGCCGTTTGCAGCGTCACCGGGCCGAGCAGTCCCGACTCCAACAGCGGCGAATCTTTCATGTAATGATGCCAGGTCGTGAAAGTGAGCCGGCCGGCCGGGCTGGGCTGGCCGTCGAGCAGCCATTGCGGCCAGGCCTTGAGCTGCTTGCCGTTCCACTCGACGTCCGGCGGCAACTGTTCGTCGCCGATGAGCCGGTTCGGCCAGAGGTTCGTGACTTTCACGACCAGCTTGTTCACGCCCGGTCGCGCGGCGGCGGTGATGTTGACGCGGAACGGCGGTTTCCAGAGGACGCCGAAGTCCTGCTCGTTCACGGAAACTTCGGCGAAATCTTTCACCACGCCAAGATCGAGCCAGAGTTCGCGTCCGGCAGCCAATTGGTCGGCGGAAATTTCAATTTTCTTTTCGTAGGTGGCCGTGCCGGAAAAATAGCGCACGCCGTCGTTCGTGTGGTCGGTCCAGGAAATCAGTTTTTCCAGCGTGACTGAAGGCGGCGCGCCCCAGTTTGGCGGGAAACTTAAATCCCATGAGCCGGTCATCTCCTGCGATGCGGGCAAATCAGCCGCTTCGGCGTGCAACACTTTTCCGCCGGCGGTGCGCAATTCAATCTGGCCGTTGTCCCATGCCTTTACCACCGGCGCGCCGCCGGAGATGCTTGTTTCCCATTTCGGCATGGTCGCAGGTTCGGTGGCAAAGCTGCCGATGGCGGTGACGACGTGATCCGCGCCATCCGCCGCGTGACGGAAAATGACAAACACCGAACCGGCGGGTTCAAAATTCAGTTGGACTTTTATTCGTCCATCTTGTGCGCGCCAGACCGGCGCGGGTTCAATCACGCCGGTGTCGGGATGCCACAGTTCGGGAACTTTGCCGCTGACGCGGAAGGTGCATTCGGCGGAATCAAATTCCCGCCGCTGGTTGGAGACAAAATAAATGTCCGCCACACCGGCGACACGATGGGCGCAGGCCAGATGCGTGGCGGTGGACGCGCCTTGAAATTCAAAATCGGGCTTCAGGTTTTGCGCCGCGAAAATGTCGGCCAGGGATTTGCCCCAGATGATGCGGCCTTTGCCGTCGGCATTTTCCAGGACGGTTGCGCCGTCGCATTTGTTCCAAAGTTCGGCGGCGAGTTTTTTCACCTGCGCATCGCATTTGGGATAACCGTCGAGGCTCGGACAATGTTGCGGGCGCGGGCCGACGACCGTCGCGCCGGCGCGCACCAGTTTGCGGATGCATTTCAGCATTTGCGGCGTCATGTTGACATCGTCGGGCGGCAGGATCAGCACGGCGTAATTTGCGCCGCTGGCCAGCGTGATGCGGCCATTGTTCATCGTCGCGCCGTGCAGCAGCACGTCGGCGTCAACGGCGTCGTAATCGTAGCCGGCGGGCAGCGCGGGATTGCCGGCGCGCATTTCCGACGGCGCGCTTTCGCCGGTGAAATACGCGGCGTCCGCCACGGCGCGGCCTTGTTGCAGGAGAAACTCGCAATGCGTGATGTAATCAATCCACGGCTTGCCCTGATTCCACCACGTCTCCGTGCGCTCGAAATGAAAACCCCACTGGCCCATCGTCATGCCCGGCCACTGGTTCGTCCACGGCTGCATCGCGTAACGGTGAAAGGTGTAGCGGTTCAAGCCCTGGCAAAACATCAGGTCGCCAAGCGTCTTGAGCGAATACGGATAATTCTGCCAGCGCCCATTTTCGGGCGTCGCGGTGAACGACTCCGCGCCGACGATGGTTTTGCCGTAGATGTGCGCGATGGACGCGACCATTTTCACGGACGGATGTCCCTGGCTGCCGCTCCAAAATTCGCCCATCACCACGTCCGCCGTTGCGCCGCATTGCAGCGATTCAAACGGGCCGGTGTAAGGCTCGACCGCATTCATCAGGCCGTGCTCGCGGCAAAGTTCGGCGAAATGGCCGAAGTAATTTTCCGCGAACAAATCGGCGATGGTCCGGCGCACGTCCCAAAGAAACCGTTCGGACACCGCCGGATTGTCCACGACGCGGCCGGTGAACGCGGGCAAAAATTTCGTCAGGTCGTAACCGCGCCGCTTTTGAAATTCTTCGCGAAAGTTTTTTGTCCAGTTCTGGCCGCCGACTTCGTAGCTGTCAATCAGCGAACTGTCGAGCGTCTGACCGGCGAGCGGGCCGATGTCATCAAGAATTTTCTGCATGAAGCCGTCCCAATGCGCGTCGAGCGCGGCCTTGCTGAATTTGTCGCATTCCAGGCCTGTGCCTTCCGTGGGCGCGGGATGATTTTCCACGCCGGTCGGCGTGTAACCGATGCGCAGAATGATCCAGCGTCCTTTCGGCACGTTCCAATCCAGCCGGCCTCCCGGCTGCAGACGGGAAGTCAGATCCATCGTTTCGGCGCGATGGATGACCGAGCCGGGCGCCGCGCTGGTGGCCGCCGGTGAAGACAACACAAATTTTCCGTTGCTGCCGTCTTTGGACGCCACGTCTTGAATTTTTTTACCGCCGCCCGCAGGCGCGGGAAACGCCAGCACGGCGATGTCGCGGTAAAAATTAAGTTTCGTCTGTGGCTGCGGCAGCATGGCGTTGAAATTTGTCGGGCCGGTCACCTCCAGTTCGCTGGTGGTGACGCGCTGCATCGCGTTCGTCACGGTGTTCCACGGGCCGCCGCTGCTGGACCAGCCGGCGCAGTTTTCCACGCAGAGCTTGAGGCCGAGCCGGTTCGCCTCCTGCACGGCGAATTTGAAATCCGTGCGCCATTCCGGGCTCATGAAATTCACCGGGCCGTGCGGGATGCCGCAGTCCACGTTCACAATCGTCGCGCCGCCGAGGCCGATTTGTTTCATCGCTTCGAGATCGGCCGTGATGCCTTCCTTTGTAATGTTGCCGTTCATCCAATGCCACCAGGTCTGCGGCCGGGCGGAATTCGGCGGGTTGAGAAAGCCCGATTCCAACGGGTCGGCGGACGCGGCGGCGGCGGTGAGAACGAAGCACAGCCAGACTGAACGGGAGAAAAGTTGTTTCATATTGCCGGTTTGAAAAACATTTGAGGAGTGCGCGCATTTTGTTGGTTGAACCGCTCCCTGACAAGGGCAAAGCGGAGGCAACGCAACCGGCTGCGGTTTGATTTCAACCGTTGCCGGCCTGTAACGCAGCCGAAAACGGGGCCGCAGAAGGAGTTCGTGCCGCTGAATTCATCGGGACGCGGAAGCGCGCGATTGCACGCGCGGAATTTTTCGTTTAGCTTCGCCTCATGTCGTTATTGGGCAAATTAAGTGCGGGCGCGCTGGCCGTTGCATTTTTCATCACGGTCGGCGGCTGCTCGCCTTCAGGCCAGGGCCGGTTGGATGAGGAGAAGGAGCCGCATTTTGTGCTCGGCAACAGCCGCTTCAACGCGATGGATTTCACGGGTGCCATCGAGGCGTTTCAGGAGTCGCTGGAGGTCAACCCGCACTCGGCGCTGGCGCATTTCCGGCTGGCGCAGCTTTACGACACGAAGCAGCCCGACCCGGCGGCGGCGATTTTTCATTACCAGGAATACCTGCGGCTGGATCCGGCGGCGGAAAACGCCGAGGTCATCAAGCAGCGCATTTATGCGTGCAAACAGCAGCTCGCCGCCGATGTGATGGCGATGCCGACCGCGCCCGCCACGATGAACCAGATCGAGGATTTGACGGAAAAAAACCGGCAGTTGCAACAGAAGGTGGACCAGTTGAATGACGCGATAAGGCAGTGGAGCGCCTACTGCGCGAGCCTGCAGGCGACGGCCAAATCCAGTCCGCCGCCGCAAAATAATTTCGCCGCGCCGCCGCAGGGCGCCAGCCTGATGCCCGACGACATGACTTCGCCGCCGGCCAAAACCAGCGCGTCGCCGCCAGCCAAACCGGCTCCGCTCAAGCCGGCGAAACCGCGCACGCACATTGTCGTTGGCGGTGAAACGATGGCCGGCATCGCGCGCGAACTCGGCATCAGTCTGACGGCGCTGGAGGCGGCGAATCCCGATGTGAATCCCAAAAAGCTGCAAGTCGGCGAGCCGTTGAACCTGCCGCCGTGATTTTTTTGCATGACCGCGCGCCTGACATTTCTCGGCATCACCGCGTTCTGGGTGACGATGAACATCCTGCTCTGGCGCGCGGAATTTGGTTCGCACGGCGAAGACGTGTCCGTGCCGCAGGAACTGGTCTGGCGAAGAATTTTGACCGCGCCGGACGCGTCGTCCTTGAGCGTGTATCAAAACGGCGTGCGCACGGGCTATTGCGAATTTTCGACCGGCGTGGGCCAGGCGATGGCCACGCTGGACGACGACAAGCCGCCGCAGGCAGGCTTGGTCGCGCGCGCCGGCTACCAGATTCGCCTCTCCGGCAACGTGGCCGTGGGCGATTTCACGAACCGGCTCAAGTTCGACGGCCACGTGCTGTTCAATTCCGCGCGCCAGTGGCAGGAGCTGAATTTGAAAATTTCCTCGCGCGTGGCCGTCGTTGAAATTCATTCGCTGGCGACCAACCAGAGCGTCCACGTCAAAGTCACCAGCGACGGCGAGGTGACGGAACACGACCTTGCGTTCGCCGACTTGCAAAATCCCGGCGCGCTGCTCCGCGCTTTCACCGGGAATTTTGCCGACGCGCTCCTGGGCGGGGTGGATTTGCCGGAACTCGCGCCCGGTGCCGCCGCGCAACAAATCCAGTGGGACGCGCGCCGCACCCGCGCCAGGCTCGGCACCGAGAAGGTGCCGGTCTATCGCCTGCAAACCAGCGTGTTTGGCCGCGACTGCATCGTGGATGTCAGCACGCTCGGCGAAATCCTGCATCTGGAACTGCCCGGCAACATCAGCGCACGCATTGACGAATGGGGTTCGCCATGATCGAACTTGACCGGCTCGTAAAAAAATTCGGCGACCTCGTGGCCGTGAACGGCCTCTCGCTCACCATTCCGCGCGGCGAATTTTTCGCCATGCTCGGCCCCAACGCCGCCGGCAAGACGACGACGATGAAGCTGCTCACCGGCCTCATCAAGCCCACGTCCGGCTGCGCGCGCATCTGCGGCTTCGATGTCCAGTCCCAGCCGCTCGAAGCGCGGCAGCGGCTCGCCTACGTTCCCGATTTTCCGTTTCTCTACGACAAGCTGACCGCGTGGGAATTTTTCCGCTTCATCGGCCAGTTGTTCCAGCTCGACGCCGCGCGCATCGAAAAAAACGCGCAGGAACTCGTCGCGCGTTTTCATCTCGGCGACTTTGCCGGCCGCCCGCTCGAAGGGCTTTCGCATGGCACGCGCCAGCGCGTCGCCATCGTCTCCGCGCTGCTGCACGATCCCGAAGTCTTCGTGATTGACGAGCCGATGGTCGGCCTCGACCCGCAGCACGCGCGCATCGTCAAGGACGTGCTCAAGGAACGTTCGCGCGCCGGCATGACCGTGCTGCTCTCCACGCACGAATTGAGCGTGGCCGAGGAAATGGCCGACCGCATCGGCATCGTCAACAACGGAAAACTCATCGCCGTCGGCACGCGCGACGAACTGCGCCGGCAAAGCGGAACCGCCGGCGCGCTGGAGGAAATTTTCCTCTCGCTCACGGCGAACGGGAAGTGAATCCGGATTTTTTTTCGTGAACAAACGCGCCATCATCAAAAAAATCATCGCCCGGCTCACCGAGGAATTGCAGGTTTATTTCCGCGCCGCGCACGCCGCGCGCACCGAGGCCACGCACGAATCCAGCAAGGCCGAAAACAAATACGACACGCGCGGCCTCGAAGCCTCCTATCTCGCACGCGGCCAGTCCAAACAGGCGGCGGAACTCGAAGCCGCCATCGCCGAGTTCACAAAGCTCGCCGCGCGCCCGTTCACGGATGGCGAGGCCATCGGCCTCGGCGCGCTGGTGGAACTGGAACACGGCGGCGAAAAAACATTTTACTTCCTCGGCCCGCGCGCCGGCGGCACGGAAGTGATTCACGACAAAAAAGAAATCCTCGTCATCACCCCGCAATCACCGCTCGGCGAACAGCTCATGGGCCGGAAACAGGGCGACGAGCCGCAAATGAATTTCGGCGGCGCAAAACAGGCGGCGAAAATCGTCAGTGTGGAGTGAGCGCGAGAAAAATTGTTCAGCGTCTGCCGCGCAAATAATTTTGCACTTCATCATGGTCGCCCGCAAAGTCGAAAAGCAAAACGCTTTTGTTCGCCTCGAAAATCAGCCGCCAATTCAAATTGGTGCGGCACTCGTAAAGCCGTTTACCCAGCTTGCGGATGGACAGGCCGGAATGAAGATGCGGATTGCCAAAGCCGTCGCAAACGAGCTGGATTGTGTCCAAGACTTCGCGCTCGCGTCCGGCGTTCCTGACGATTTTCTTGAACCGCTTGGACAGTTCAACGGAAATCATTGAGACTCCCCGTGAACTTGGTGACTTCACCGCGTTTGCGAGCCGCCCCCATCTCCGCGCGGATGCGCCGTTCCGCTTTGGCCATTTCCTTTGGCGTCAGCCCATATTCCTGCAAAGCATAGTCGCCGGAATACACTTCAACAGGGCGCAGCGCGACAATTTTTCCTTCAAAAACAAAACCCACGTCCTCGCCCTCGGTCGCTTTCTTGAGCCAATGTCCCAACCGTCCTCGCCCTTCCGTGATTGTCAGAGTCTTCATACGCTCATTATACGCTACGCACTTCCGGTTTCAAGATAAAAGCGCGACGCGACGATGGCGAATGTGCCGCCGCTGGCTTTCAATTTCGATTTCAGATTTTGCGCAACACAATTTTTAATCGCAGATTAAACTAAACGGAAATTATTTGAAACGCGCGACAAAAGTCGTTGGCTTCAAAATCTCAATGCCGAACGGTTTCCCCAAGTCAAGCAAGTCGTTGTCTTTCGAGACGATTGTTTTTGCGCCACTCGCCAGCGCGCACGCCAGGAAAATAACGTCGTCCGCATCACGGCTGCGCTGTTTGCCCAAAGGCAACGGCTCGAAACAAGCGGCTCTGTGTTGAATCCAGTTGAATAGAGGACGCCAGTTCACGCCGTGATATTTTCCCGGACGATTTACCACCTTGCCGACGGCCAGTTCATATTCGGCCAAAACCTCCTTGGTCACTCCCAGTTGAAATTTCCTTTGGGCAAGCAGAACAAAACAACGCCGCGCGACACCGGTTTGGGCAATGGCCGCCGAAACAAAAACATTTGTGTCAAAAACAACCGTCATTTGCGGCGGCGTTTTTCAGCGCGAACTTCGCGGATTACCCGCTGAATTTCCTCGTCCAATCCTTCATTTTCCTCGATGGGTTCGCGGCCTTTGTCCATTTCGCGGAAGACTGCCGCCAGCTCCATTTCGTCCGGCGTGGGCAGGTGATACGGCGCGATCATCACATGATTGACGCCGCGCGGGATGACGACCGGCTCGCGCGTTTTGATGACCCGGTCAATCACGCGGCCAAGTTTGGATTTGGCGTTGCTGACGCTTATCACTTTCATGGTCTAAAAATGGACTGTTTTTGGACTGCTGTCAACCGTTTGAAAAGTAGGAGACGACGTAAGGAGTCTCTGATTTTTTTTTGGAAAATTTGAGTCTCGTCACCTCGACTCCTACAAAATTACGCGACGATGGCGAATGTGCCGCCGCTGGCGCGTGCCATTTTGGTTTTGACGGGTTTTAACATGATTCGGAATTTTAACGATGCTGCTCCAAAAGACGAAAGTATTCGTCGCGAGAAATTCCGGCCGTCTTCAAATTATTGCGAATGATGAAAACTGGAATTTCGCGATAAGTCGGAATTACCACTGGCCGCACACGCCGCTTTTGAAATAAGAACGATGGCTGCCTTCCTGCCGCGCGAATTGAAAACCAGCCGCAACGAAGATGCGCTCCAAAGTTTTCCAGTCAACTGGCGCGAACTTGGGCATGGCCGCTCAAGCCGCGACTGGCGCGGAATGTTTTTCGGTGCAAATCAAATCGGGACTTTGCCAGCGCGAGCCGTTGTTTTCGTAACCGGCGTCTTCCAAAACTTCGGTCAGCGTGCCGTGATCTTCCGCCGTCTTGATGAAAAGTTTCACGGCTTCGTCCAGCGCGGCGCGCGCGGCCTGCGGGCTGGCGCCGGAACTTGCCACGTCCAGCGGCATCGCGTGGGCGATGAATTGATTTCCTTCGCGCCAGATTTGGACAGTGTAATCAATATCCATAACGCAATCAATCTACTCGCTGGCCTGAATTGATGCGAGCCGATTTTTGCAGCGCGACGCGACGATGGCGAATGTGCCGCCGCTGGCGCGTGCCGTTTTGGTTTTGATGGGTTTTAACATGGTGTTTTCTCCATTAAGAAATGTGTGTCCGTCAATCCAGTTTGTATAAATCCCAAACGAAGATAAAGATTCTTGGCGTTGCTCTTTTTAAGAACTTGCAACCGAACCGGCAAATTTTGTGCGCGGGCTTCTGAAAGAATCGCCTTGATAATTTGCGAACCCAGACCTTGATTTTGAAGTCGCGGTTCGATTTGAATTTCTGAAAGGAAAAAATGATCCGCGAGTTGTCTGACGGAAATGACGCCGGCTTTTTCTCCGCCGACAATAATCATTTGAAACGTTGACGGATTCCATTTTTTCTCGAAAAATCCGCGCTGGATTTCGTCATCCCAATTCCCAAACTGGCTTTCCACAATTTCACGATAGCAGCGTTTATGAAGTGACACCAGATACTCCTTGTCACCTTCAGACGCCTGACGCAATTCGTGTTTCATTGTATCCGCAGATTACGCCGATTGCGCAGATTTCAAAATTAAAAATCTGGTCATCTGTGAAATCTGCGGATTAAAGCAATTCCATAAATAATGTAGCTTTACATTTGCAGGCAGGGTGCGAGGGTGTGGGCATGAAAGCGATTCCTGTGGCGCTGCGCGAACGCATCCTGAAGCTTTACGAACAAGGTAAAAGCACGG
>Ga0209483_1003117_pt1 | contig 11044 bp, 11 predicted proteins | sample NGEPerA_FD_184508 | JGI IMG/M metagenome (GOLD analysis project Ga0209483, IMG submission 184508) | Arctic peat soil microbial communities from the Barrow Environmental Observatory site, Barrow, Alaska, USA - NGEE PermafrostL2-A... | ecosystem: Environmental > Terrestrial > Soil > Wetlands >... | reverse complement strand
GCGCAGGGCGTGCCTGAGGACTCGCCGCTATGGCGGCGCCTCCACGAAGCGCTGCTCGTGGCGGGCATCGAACCCAACCGCACCACGCGATTTCTGCGCGTCACACTCGGCGAACTTGCCATCGAGCTACCACAGCATCCGCTGCAGCATCTCGAGTCTCATTTCCCTGCTGACGTGCGCGAGCTAATCGGCACGCCGGCGCGGCGCAAGCCGGAGAAGACACGCACCCCCGAGCAACTCGTGCATCGCGTCGCGGCTGACGCAGACGTTCCAACTCCGGCAGCCCGTGCCGGCGTGCTGGCGGTCATGGCAACACTTCAGGAGGCCGTTCCCGAGGAGACGAAGGATATTGCTGCTGTGCTTCCGCAGGACATCCGGGTGATGTGGGAGTCCGCACCACCGCTCACGCTTCCGGGCTAACGAGCGTCTCACCGATGGTGGGGCGCAGCGATTCCCGTGGTGTCGTGGAGCGCTCGCCTGCCGGTGCGCGTGAGCGGCGAGGCATGGACACCGGTGCGGCCGCCATCACGGTCGAGGGATTGCGCAAGGCGTACGCCGCCACCGAAGCGCTTCGCGGCATCAGCTTCGTCGTGCCAGCGGGCGCCATCGTCGCGCTGCTGGGGCCCAACGGCGCCGGTAAGACCACCACTGTCGAGATCCTGGAGGGTCACCGCCGCCGCAGTGCCGGCAGTGTCTCCGTGCTCGGCTGGGATCCGGAGCGCGGCGGCAGGGACCTGCGCGAGCGCATCGGCATCGTGCTCCAGTCCGCCGGGTTCGATCGCGAGCTGACGGTGCGCGAGGTCCTTCGTCTCTACGCGAGCTTCTACGCAAGCCCGCGGTCGGTCGACGAGGTCATCAGCCTCCTCGGTCTCGACGAGAAGCGCTCGGCGCGCACCTGCACGCTCTCGGGCGGGCAGCGGCGACGGCTCGACCTCGCGCTGGCTCTGATCGGCGACCCCGATCTCATCTTCCTCGATGAGCCGACCACCGGCTTCGACCCCAACGCGCGCAGGCGCTCGTGGGAGGCGATCGAGCGGCTCAGGACATTGGGCAAGACGATCTTGCTCACGAGCCACTACCTCGACGAGGTGCAGCGCCTCGCGGACAGGGTGGTGGTGCTGGCAGACGGGCTGATCGTGGCCGAGGGGCCACCGTCATCACTCGGAGGGCGCGATGTGTCCGAGGCCGAGGTGCTCTTCCGCCTACCTGATGGCGCAGCCTTCACCGATCTCCCGGAAGCGGTCCGAGGCGTTGCTCGCCTCGACGACGGCACCGTGGAAATCCATACCGACTCGCCAACGAAGCTCCTGTACGTGCTCACCGCATGGGCAGTCGCCCGCGGCGCTGAGCTCACCGCCCTTCGCATCGTGCGACCGTCACTCGAGGATGTGTATCTCGAGCTCACAAGGAACGCCACCGAACAGCCATGACAGTCGCAATCGCTCCTCAGCGCTCGCGTCATCGATCGCGCCTGCGCTTGGTTCTTGGCCAGATCGGATACCAGAGCGTGCTGCTGGTGCGATCGCCTGCCGGCGCCTTCTTCGCCGTCGTCGTGCCCCTCATGATCTTGGTGGCGTTGCAGTTCCTGTACGGTCAGCAGACGATCGAAGGTGTTCGGTCGGCACAGTTCTTCACCGCGGCCATGGCCGCTTTCGCCGTCATGAATGTTGGCTACATCACCACCATCACCGGCACGGTCATCGCTCGCGACGAAGGAATCCTCAAACGGTTGCGCGGAACGCCACTCCCGCCGGTCGCATACATAGCCGGCCGAATCGGCGCGGCTGCCCTGATGACGGCCGGCTCAGTGACCGTCGTCATCCTGGTCGGCTTCGTCATCTACGGGATCAGCCTTGACGGCTCCCTCATCGGCGTGACGGCCGTCACGGTCCTGGTCGGCATCTTGTGCTTCACCACGGTGGGGCTGGCCGCAACGGTGGTCGTGGCCAGCACCGACGTCGCGCTTCCCATCGCCTACGGCACGCTGCTTCCCCTGTGTTTCATCTCGGACGTGTTCATCCCCAGCGGAGGCGGCCCCGGATGGTTGACGACAGCAGCCTCGATCTTGCCCGTCAAGCACCTCGCTGACGCACTGGAGAGAGCCTTCGCGACCCCGCCGGGCAACGCCACTCTGAACGGCGGCGACCTGGTGGTGCTCGCCGCGTGGGCGGCCGGTGCGTTCACCGTGAGCGTGCTCTTCTTTCGGTGGGAGCCGCGGCCGTCGGGTCCCGGCATCCGGCGGCGCTTGGTCAAGTTGATTCACGCAGCGGTCCGCCGCTGAGTGACCCTCTAGCCTCAGGACATCCGGCACTGGTCCTGTCGTGGACGCACCGGCACCATGTGCACATGGTTAGCCCTCCTGCTCGCGCGTCCGTTCCACGCGTCGCCATGCCTTACCGCGCTCTGGCGCTCGACTTCGATGGCACGCTGAGCCCAGATAGGCAGCTCGGAGCCGACGTCGCCACGGCAATCCAGCAGGTGCGGGCCGCCGGCTGCAGAGTGCTGCTCGTCACAGGCCGCATCCTTGATGAGCTGCGCCGCGAGGTCCCCGACATCGACCAGCACTTCGACGCGCTGGTCGCTGAGAACGGAGCCGTTCTCAGTGGCCCTGGAGGCCTGCATCGTCTGGCACGCCCCGTCGAGCCAGAGCTATCTGCGGCACTCCAGGCGGCCGGCGTGCCCCACCAGCGAGGCGAGGTCCTGCTGGCTTGCGACGCCCGTGACCATGCGCGGGTCGTCGCGGAGATCACCCGGCTCGGACTCGACACCCAGGTGGTGCGCAACCGGGGGGCACTGATGGTGCTGCCGGGCGGTGTATCCAAGGGCACCGGCGTGCTGCACGCGCTAAGCCATCTCGGCATCTCGTTCCACAACGCGCTCGCCATCGGCGATGCGGAAAACGACCTCGCGCTCTTGGCGTCTTGCGAGCTCGGCGTCGCCGTCGCTGATGCCGTTGGGTCGCTCAAACAGCATGCCGACATCGTTCTCGATCAGCCGGATGGAGCCGGCGTCCTATCCTTCCTGCGCGGCCCCATCGTCGAGGGTGTGGAACGTGTGCACTCCGCGCATCGTCGGATAGACCTGGGGGTCGCTCCAGATGGCAGCCAGGTGGCCATTCCCGCCTCGCGAGTGTCTGTGCTCGTCGTCGGCGGCAGCAATCGTGGCAAGTCATTCGTGGCGGGGTTGCTGGCCGAGCAGCTCATCGAGCAGGCGTATTCGGTGCTCGTGATCGACCCCGAGGGCGACCACATCGGACTGGGCGATCTCCCCGGTGCCGTGGTGCTCGGAGGGACACGGCCCATGCTCGAACCCGCGGCCGTGATGCGCATTGTCGACCACCGTTTCGGCAGCGTCATCCTCGATCTGTCGCAGCTATCCCACGAGGCGGCGGCGACTTACGCCGCGCGCCTGGCGCCCATGATCGAGGCGCATCGCGCGTCCAATGGGTCGCCCCATTGGGTGGTGGTGGACGAGGCGCAGAGCCAGGTGCGCCTCGGCGGACCGTGGCACGCCCTGCTCGGGTCGGCTCACCGAGGCATCTGTCTGGTCACGTACCAGCCTGCCGGCCTGCCGCCGGAGGCCGTCGCGTCAGTCGACGCCGTCGTCGTGGTCGGAGAGCTGGATGCAGGTGCTGGTGACGTGCTCGCGCATGTCGGAGCAGAACAAGGCATCGATGCACCTGCCACAACGGCTGCGGCCGCTCATCTTCGTGCAACTGAGGCGTTGCTCGTTTACCAGGGCACATGGACGGTGTGCAGCCTGCGTCCTCGGTCCACGCCCCACGTGCGCCACATGCACAAGTACGTCCACTCCGACCTGCCGTTAGAGCACCGCTTCTACTTCGATCGCGGATGGGGCAGCCCTACCGGCATGGTCGCGGCCAATCTCGGCGCGTTCCGCCAGCTGCTGACGGTGTGCGACGCTTCTACGCTGGCGCATCACCTACGCGGTGCGGATTTCTCTCGATGGGTGGAAGGCGTGATCGCCGACGCGGAGCTTGCGGCAGCACTGAGAGAAGTCGAAGAACGTGGCGGTGCCCCCGAGGGAATCTCCGTCGACGAGGCCCGGAAGGCGGTGCTCGCCGCGATCAACAGCCGCTACCCGGCTTGAGTGCGGAGCTGATATCTCGCGCCTCGCTGGCCTGGGTGGCTGCCGAGCTCGGATCCAGGACCGGCGACTGCTGATGCGTAGGCCAGCGCGACCATCACATTGCAGCTGCCCATAGCTGCCTCGCCATTGGGGGACCACGGTCAGCCGCCCCGCGGCATGCTGTGCAGCATGCGACACTGGCCGGCCACCGCCATTGCGCTTGTCGCCGAGCTGAGGGCGCTGGCTGAGTCCGCGCCGCAGCACTGGTTCTGGACATCGACCGCCGTTGTCGGAGGCTGCTTCGTCTGCTTCGAGCGCGAGCTTGCCGGCGCCGGCCGTGCGGGCGACCGCGGTTGGGCGGCAGCGTCAGCAGACAGCCAGGCGGTGGTGATCACTGGCGCAGCAGGCGACAGATACCGTATTGGGCCGCTCGCGCTGCGCGAGGGTGCGCTGCTCGAGGCCGCGGTGCGCGCGATGCCGCGAATCCCGGATGTGCTGCTCGTCGACGCCACCGGCCGCGATCACCCGCGCCGCGCGGGCTTGGCTTTGGAGCTCGGCACCGTCGTCTAGGTGCCCACGGTCGGTGTCACGCACCGCACCCTCCTTGCGGACGGCGAGTGGCCAGACGACCAGCGCGGTGCCGTGAGTCGCCTCACCATCGACAGTGAGGTACTTCGCCTTCCGGCGCACCCACGGCGTCGAGGCCGCCATCGCGGTGGCGCGCGCGTCGGCGATCGCGGGCTTTGCCGCCACCAGCAACGTCGCCGCAGCCCGGCGCTTCGGGCTCATGCTGTCTGGCACGATGGCCCACTCGTACGTCGAGGCATTCGCCCATGAGGATGAGGCCTTCGCAGCGTTCGCCGAGGACTTTCCCGAACACCCGACGTTCCTGGTGGACACGTACGACACCGAGACCGGCGTCACGCAGGCGATCCGAGTCGCGCGGGATCATGGACTGGGCGATGCCTTCTCGGTACGGCTCGACAGCGGTGACATCGCCGTGCTCTCTCGCCGCGTGCGCCACCTGCTCGACGAGGCCGGCTGCCCTGGAGCGCACATCTTCGTGAGCGGCCGCCTCGACGAGGATGACATCGACTCGCTCGTGCGCGGTGGCGCGCCCGTCGACGCCTTCGGCGTGGGCACCAAGATGGGCGTGTCGGCCGACGCACCCTCGCTCGACAGCGCCTACAAGCTCGTCGCCTACGGCGACCGCCCCGTGCTGAAGCTGTCGGCTGGCAAGGCCACTCTCCCCTGCGCCAAGCAGGTGTTCAGGAACCTCCGCCTCGGTGGGGACATTGTCGGCTTGCGCACCGAGCTTCACTCCGATCGCGAGTCCCTCCTTCTCCCGATGATGGTCGCCGGTCAGCGAGTGGGCGAGCCCGACACCCTGGCGACGATGCGCGCCCGCGTCGACGCCGGCCTCGCAGCGTTGCCCGAGCGATCGCGCCGGCTCGACCACCCCCTGCCGGTGCCGGTGCAGGTCTCGGATGAGCTCGGGCGTCTCCGCGACAGATACACGGCCGCCGTCCACAGCGTTGAATCTGAAGCGGCCTGGCCGGCCGACGGCATCGCGACCGCGGATGATCCACGCATCGTCGCCTGCACGACCGTAGTGACCGTCCGTGACGGAACGCGCATCCGCATCCGGCCGATCGTGATCGCGGATCGGGCTGGGCTTGCCCACGGTTTCGAACGCCTTTCACCGGAATCGCGGGCGCGCCGTTTTGTCATCCCGCCTTCGGCGTTGAGTGAGTCGATGCAGCTCTACTTCACCGAGATCGACTACACGAACCACATGGCGCTGGGTGCGTTCGCCATCGACGACCCCGGGCAGCCTGGTGTTGCCGTGGCTCGCTATGTGCGACTGCGCGACGACCCCGCCTGCGCGGAGGTTGCGATCACCGTGCTCGACGACTACCAGCGTCGCGGCATCGGCACCATGCTGCTCGAGGCCCTTGGCATGATCGCTCTGCGCAACGGCATCGCCCACTTTTGTGGCTTCGTGCAGTGGGAGAACAGTGACGCCCTCGAGTTGGCTCGTGCTTGGGGCGCAGCGATGCATCCGTCCGGTCCCGGATTGGCACGCATCGACGTGCCGCTGACCATCCCTCCCGATCAAGCGGGCGGAACGGCGTTGCGGAGCGCACTGCGCGCGCTGGCAACGCGCGAGCTGGCATTGGTGGCCGCACCCGTGTAGCCGCGACCCGTCAGTACGTAGGAAAGCCGGCGGAGACCGCGAGGTTGCGGTCGTCGAGTCGATAGCCGACCGCCGGCCGGATGTCGACGACACCCTCGACCCCGCGGATGAGGTCGATGAGGATCTCCATATGGCTGCGCTGCTCAATCACCCCGCTGATGGCCACAAGACCGTCGTGCACGCTGACCTCGAACTCCAGGGGATTCAGCCACATGATTCCGCCGATCACACCTTGCACCACATCGTCCCGGATGTCCTCATCGGCACGCAGGAAGCTCTTGAGCAGGTCACCGCGACTGACCACACCCAGCAGCCGACCCTTGCTCACCACAAGGAGTTGGTTCACCGTGTGCTTGCGCATGAGCCTTGCGGCGGCAGCGAGCCGCTCTCCCGGCTCGACGCTGACGGGTGGTGCGGTCATCAGCCCCTGGGCAGTTGTCGCCGCCGCCTTTGAGCGCTGATGGCGCGCCCGAGAGCCGATGCCCGCAGGCGCCGCCTGACCCGCCTCCGTCTTGAGCACGAGGTCGGTCTCCGACACGACCCCCACCGGTCGGCCTTCGGCATCCACGACAGCGAGGGCACTGACATGGTGCTGCGCAAGCAGACGCTCTATCTCCTTGAAGTCGGCGTCCGGCGTGACGGTGATCACATCACGCGTCATGACATCGCTCACGGCAAGGCGCAGAGGTCGCATGACGGTCGAATCAGTTCGCATTGGTTCTTGCCCCTCCGTGATCCGCATCAGAACCGGGTGATGGCGGCGATGCCGTCGGCCGCCGAGTCAACCTGGTCGGCATGAACGAAACGGCACTGCGCTCCGGTGAGGATCGCCCGCTCGACGGCCGCCGCCACGATGTCGTCCACGGGTACGGTCGCCCCGCCACAGACATCACAGGCTGCTTGGGCGGGCCACAGGGCCTGGCAAGACCTGCACAAGGCGCCGGGCTCGCTCATGAATCCGGTCGAGATCAGCAATCGCTTGACGCGGCCTTGAGAGAGCGCCGGGAGGACCGCGTCGAGCCCAAGGAGTGCGGAACCGGTGCCGAACGCCGTCTCCAGTTCGCTCAGCGCCGCCCCTTCATCGCGCTGCTCGACTTCGTGAGCAATCCTAGAAACGCCCGCCTGAATCTCACCGAGTGGAGCGGCGACGCGCACGGACATGTATCCGGCGACCCGGGAGCGATGGCGATCGGGAAGAGCCCGCTCGAGCCGCTCTCGTTCTGGCGTCGGCCCGCAGAGGAGAAGATGGTCGACTGGGTGCCGGTCGAGATGCTCGGACAGGAATGCCGCAGACCTCGCGAGGTGACGGTCTGTCAGCCTGACCTCGCGACGATCGACATGAGTACCGGCGGGCGCCCACCGGGCGGCGGCGTCGCCGGTCGCGGACGACGAGCTGCTGACGTTCCACCCGTGCTGCCGGTCTCTGTGTGGAGCGCTACCCTCAAACAGCGCAGGGTATTCGAAGAGCTCGCCGAGGCGGTATTCAAACACGCGCATCTTCTCGTGATCGATGCAGGCCACGCCATATCGCTTTGCCTGGGCCAGGATGGTCTCGAGCTGCAGAAGATGTGAGTGGTGCGCCACGACGATTTGGTCCTGCACCCGGACGGGCAGCTCGATCGCGCGAAACCACGAATCGAGTGGGCAGGCAATCAGCACGAGACCGCGGGTCCGCGATCGCTTGAACTGACCGTCGAGCCACCGTTGGAGCATCCTGACGCCATCTGCAACCACCGTTTGGAGCTCTGGCTCCTCGATCTCGGCGCGCCGTCGCGCTTGCTGCGCGAGAACCGCGAACGCGGCCAAGTAGTCTGCGTGACGCGGCCGGTGAGCACCGTCCACATCGAGGTAGCACGTGGTGACGACCGGATTGCTGTGTTCGTGGGTGAGGTCGCCGATCGTCCGCTCGAGTCGGCTGCCTGCGGTCGCGGTTGTCATGGCATCCTCACTTGCCTTGGTCCGGGGTCCTGCCCTCAGGCTGGTGGTTCCGATCCGCCAACGCCAGGGCCCAACGTCCCGAAGTGCCGGGCCACGGGACCACGAACTGCGGCCTCGGGGACCAAGGGCCCTGGCGAGCCGTGGCCTCAGCGCGCATCGTCGAGTCGACATTGGAGGAGGCTGAGCAATGACCAAGGAATCGCATGCGATCAGGGTCTGGGCACGTCGAGGCGGGCGGCGCACCCTCGAGTTCAGCCTGGATGCCCTCGACGCACGGGAGATCGCGCTTGCTCGCGTCCACGACCTGGAGTTGGACTCCTCGGTCGACGAGATCGAGATGCGCGAGCACACCGTCCTCACCGAGGAGGCCGAGGAGCCCCATGGCACGCGCGGAACGATCCGCTGGGTCCGCACCGAGGGCCGGTGGCGGCGTCTGCCCGATGCCAACGTCCACGTGCACCCCACGCACAGGCCGCCGGACGTGCAGCACTAGCGCGGATCGCCAGGTGAACACGGACACCTGGCCAGCGGCGCTGCGACGCCGCTTTGAGGCCATCGCGTTCGATTGGGACGGTACCGCAGTCACCGACCGCCACGCGGACGCGACTCCGGTGCGCGAAGAGATCGAGGCGCTCGTCCGGCTGGGTGTCGACGTGAGCGTCGACACCTGGCAGGGCAACGACGGAGCTTGGTCTCATGACCGTGCAGTCAGCCAGGGGAGGGTCGCGCTCAGCGGACCCAGAAATATTCGCTCATGAGTCCCGTCGAGCTCGGGCCGCGCTGACAGCGCCAGTGCAGCACCCAGGAGCGCGTCCTCGGCGCGGTGCCCGACCTCACCGTGCTCCTCACGCCATGAGACCAAGGCGTCATGGTGCTCGGTGAGGTCGAGGATGCGATTCCTCAAGTCATCCCAGGCGGGCGCACGAGCCGTCGGTGTCCTGGCTCACAAAGGCCCTCTTCCGGTGGTGAGCGTCCTGGCGGGAATCTATACGGTGGTCCCAGCCTCGGCCTGCGCAGCCTCAGCCACCGCTTCCTTGTCCTGACTGAGCTCGCCGTCGATCTCGAGCTTGATCTTCTCTGAGACCAGCAGGCCGCCGCCGCCGAGTGGGACGTTCCACTTCAGACCCCACTTCGTGCGGTCGATGGTGCCGGTGAGAGTGCCGCCAACTTTGGTGTTGCCGTACGGGTCGACGACGGCGCCGCTGTGCTCGTAGTCGAGCGCGATCTCTTCGGTGATGTCCTTGATGGTGAGATCGCCGCGCACCTTGAAGTCGTCGCCGGCGCGCTCGACGGACTTCAGTGTGAAAGTGATGGTGGGGTACTTCTCAACGTCGAGAAAATCTGGACTGCGCAGATGTCCGTCACGCTGGTCATCGCTCGTCGTGATGCTGGCGGCGTCGATGGTCACGGTGCCGCTTGCAGTGGTCGGGTCTTCGGGGTTGTCGAGCTCAACCTCCGCGTCGACTTTGTTGAAACGCCCCCTGACTGTGGCGACGCCGAGGTGTTTGCCGCTGAAGCCGACGATCGTGTGGTGGGGATCCAGGGTCCAGCTCATGGCTTCCTCCGTAGGTGCGTCGGGAGGCCCCGAGCGGCAGTACTTCCAATACTGGAGCACATCGTCAACAAGAGCGCTATACTTTGTCAAGTGGCTACCATCGCTGAAGACGGTCTCAGCCGCATCACCGCAACGGATGAGGACTCGCAGGCATCCGGCTATTGCCCTGTCCGCGCGGCAATCCAGGTGCTCCAGGAAAAGTGGACGCTGCATATCGTCCGCGCCCTACTGGAGGGCCCGATGGGGTTCAACGAACTGGGTCGCGCCGTCGGGGGATGCAACCCGGCCACGCTCAAGCTGCGGCTGGACCACCTTGAAGAGCTGGGCCTCCTCGTTCGCACTGTCCACTCGTACATGCCACCGCGCACCTCGTACCAGCTGGCACGCGCCGGCGTGGACCTGCAACGCGTGATCACGGCGATCGACGGCTGGGGGCGGGAGCACCTTTCGTCCATCCCAGCGTCTGGCTGAGCCAGTGCTCGTGATAACGGTGGGGACGCGTGCTCACTGCACTTTCGTGCGCCACCCCATCACCAGGTTTGGCCCTTTGGGTGGAAAGCAGATCGGTTAGCGTTCTGCGCCGGGTTACTCACGGACACGGGGTTGATGCGCATGCAACCTCGTGCCGTCATATGCGGCGGGGTCATCGCTGGGAACTGGTGGCCGTCCTGCTCCGATAGTCGCCACGGACGCGACCCGGATCATCAATCGGCTGCGCTGGCACCTTCACGAGATCGACCCCTCGTGGGAGCCACCGGCACGGGGGTTGATCCTCCGCAAGCACATCGCCGCCGTGGAGGCGCGTCTCGCGGCTGTTCCCGGGCTCGTGGCGCGCCTGGCACGCGAACTGGTCGCCAGGTGTCGCGATATCACCGCACGCATCGGGGAGATCACGGCGGAGATCGGTGCTCTGGTCGCCGCGCTGGCGCCCTCTCTCCTTGCCGTCCAGGGCTGTGGCGTCCTCTCGGCGGCGAAGATCCTCGGCGAGACAGCTGGTGTCGATCGCTTCCGTTCCAAGGACGCGTACGCGCGGCACAACGGTACGGCACCGCTCCCCGTCTGGTCTGCCAACCACATTCGTCACCGGCTCAGTCGTATGGGCAATCGCCAGCTCAACGCTGCCCTTCATCGCATCGCGGTGACGCAAGCCCACTACCACCCATCCGCCCGTGAGTACCTCGATCGGCGTCGCGCCGCCGGCAACACCACGCGTGAGGCGATTCGCTGCCTCAAACGGCGTCTCTCCGACGTGGTCTATCACGCGC
>Ga0209483_1003116_pt1 | contig 11044 bp, 8 predicted proteins | sample NGEPerA_FD_184508 | JGI IMG/M metagenome (GOLD analysis project Ga0209483, IMG submission 184508) | Arctic peat soil microbial communities from the Barrow Environmental Observatory site, Barrow, Alaska, USA - NGEE PermafrostL2-A... | ecosystem: Environmental > Terrestrial > Soil > Wetlands > Peat... | reverse complement strand
CGATTTCGAAAAATCGGCGTCAACTCATCCCTGTCCTGCGGGCAGTGATCGAGGTTGCGTTCATCGTGTTTCTCTTCTATTCGAACCTGTTGATGGGGGAATTCACCCATGCCAACGGTCTGGGGAAGAGCATGGCGAGCGCTCTCTACGACATATTTACGGTGACGAATTTCGGGATCGCCATGATCTCGGCGTTGATTGGGTACGTTGTGTTTGAGTATCTGCGGAAGAAGCTCTAGGTTTGGGCCGAATTTTGGAATCCCAGGTCTCATCCGCCGCGCCGGACGAGACCTGGGATTCCAGAGTTCAACCCAACAGTTTGGCGGCTTCCTTGGCGAAGTAGGTGACGGCGAAGTCGGCGCCGGCGCGGCGAATGCCCATGAGCGATTCGAGGATAGCGCGATCATGGTCGAGCCAGCCTTTCTCGAAGGCGGCCTGGAGCATGGAGTACTCGCCCGAGACCTGGTAGGCACCGATGGGGACTCCGACACGCTCGCGGGCAGCGCGCACCACATCGAGGTAGGGCATTGCCGGCTTCATCAGGATCATGTCCGCGCCTTCTTCGAGATCGAGGTCGATCTCGCGCATGGCTTCGCGGAGGTTGGCGCCGTCCATCTGGTAGGTTTTGCGGTCGCCAAACTGGGGTGCAGAGTCGGCGGCTTCGCGGAAGGGGCCGTAAAAGGCGGAGGCGAATTTGGACGCGTAGCTGAGGATGGGTGTCTGCGAGCAGCCTTCGGTGTCGAGGGCGCGGCGGATGGCTTTGACGCGGCCGTCCATCATGTCGCTGGGCGCGACAACGTCTGCTCCGGCTTTGGCGTGGCTGACAGCGGTACGGGCCAGCAGCTCCAGGGTGGGATCGTTGGCGAGCTCGAAGCCGTCGCGGCCTTCGATGATGACGCCGCAATGGCCGTGGCTGGTGTACTCACAGAGGCAGACGTCAGAGATGAGGACCAGTTTTTTGGAGGCAGCGGATTGACGCAGAGCGCGGAGGCTTTGCTGCACGATGCCGCCTTCTTCCCATGCGCCGGAGCCCTCCTCGTCCTTGGACTCGGGCAGGCCGAAGAGCAACAGGCCCCCCAGGCCAAGGCTGGCGGCTTCTTCGGCTTCGCGGATCGCTTCGTCGACAGAAAGGTTGAAGACGCCGGGCATGGAGCCGACTTCGCGGCGTATGCCTTCGCCGGGACAGATAAACAGGGGGTAGATCAGGTCGCCGGGCTCGAGAACTGTCTCGCGCACAAGAGCGCGCATGGAATCGCTGCGCCTAAGGCGGCGCATTCGCGTTTGAGGGAAGCTCATGGCTTAGATTGTAGATGAAACAGCTTCCAGCCTCTAGCTTCTAGCCTCTAGCTCAAAGGCAATTGTGGCGGCGAAACCGGGCGCGATCGATCTTCCCGGTAGCCCTGAAATATTGCGCGAGAACTGAAGGCTGGCAGCTAGAGGCTAAGAGCTAGAAGTTGTTTTTACAGCTGGTCGTACAACGACGAGTTGCGGTAGCCGAGTAGGACGACCAGGGTCCAGATGCCGAGGGCGGTGCCGAAGGGGAACTTGAGGAGGCTGAAGATGGCGGCGACAATGGCCACAAGGCGGCCCCACTGCGCGTGCTCCATGAGGCCCCAACCAGCAGCCAGGGCGAGGCCCGCGCGAAGCACCAGAAACACCCAAATGAGATGGATGAACGCCGGGCCCATCCAATCCGGCGACATGGGGCTATGCATCCATGGACGGTGCATCCAGGGGCCTCCGGACATGAACGCCTTTGCGAAGGTGAGCCCGGCTAACCCCAGCAGCAGGGACAGACCCGCATAGACAAACCAGAAGATGCTGAGAGCTCTTACCTTGCCTGCGTAGCTCTCCAACAGGAACTGCAAGCCGGGAACGGGAGGAACTGTCGGCGCCAAGGGGCGACCGCACTGGGGGCAATATGCCTGCCCCGGCGCCATAGCCTGACCACATCCACTGCAAAACATATTGCCTCCTCGTAGGGAAACCTTGTCGAATCTGCTTCGAAGATTACTACGCAAGCCGGGCGCGGAGGGTTCCCGACGGCTTCCAACTGCTAGTCTTCAGCACTCTCCTCCGCTCAAAAAGCAAGTATCCCAGGTCTCATCCGCCGCGGCGGACGAGGCCTGGGGCACCCGCGGTTAATGCGGTAACAAGCAGTCAGAAGCCGTGAACTAGTGGCTGGAGGCTCCGATCCGCTTCTCCCATCGTTCTTCATGTCGGTCGTCGCGGAAGAGCATGGCGGTGATGTGCCCCGCGTTATCTCGCTGGGCGACGAGCCGGGTGATGCTTGAGCCGTCAGGATAAAAGAGCTGGGTAGTCGACTCGGCAGCCAACTCAGAGATGTCGCCAAATCGGTCCCTGCCGTAGAGGCGTTCGCCCTGCCAAAACACAGTCAAGGCAGTATTGCCGTTCGGCTCGATGTATTCGCCCACGAGATTTTCCACCTGCGCTGGTGCCAGGCGCATGGCGACCGGGTGTAAGGGAATGACGAGACGCTCGGCAAAGGCGCGTGGCTCCGGCACTGTTGCAGGGCCGTGACCTGGCTTTGAAGACTGCTCGATTTGAATGCGGTGTTCGAGCAGCCAGCGTGGCAACTCCGGCTCGCCGTACGCGCGGGTCCAGGAGTCGTGTTTCAGGCCCTGATAAAGCCACAGGCGGATTCGGCCACCGGCTGCTTTGAAAGCCTCGTACATTAATTCGCTCTGGCGCGGCGCAACCATGTGGTCGTCGATTCCGTGAAAGAGCCAGACCGAGGTGTGGCCCAAGGCGCGGGCGTACTCGGCGGGCAGGGTTGCAGACTTCTGCCAGCGATCCGGGGCATAACTCCAAAAGACTCCGCCAGCGATGATGGCCACCGCGGCCCAGCGATGAGGATGAAGGCGGGCCAGCTCCCAGGAGCCGTATCCGCCCATGGAGAGGCCGCTGAGGTAAGTGCGGTCGGGGTCGCCGTGGAACTCGGCTGTTTCCCGATCAAGCGTTGCCATGGCCATGTCAAGCATGTCGGGATCGGTCCAGTAATGCCCCTGCTGGCACTGCGGGATAACGATGACGAAGGGCCAGCGCTCGGGGTGGTCGCGCACTGCGGCGGGAAGTCCTACCTGGGTCTGCCACATTCCCTCGGAACCGCGTTCACCGCGACCGTGGAGAAACAGGATGATGGGCCAAAGCCGGTTGTCGTCGCGTCGCCAATCTTCAGGCAGGTAGACCTGAAAGCGGTAGGTGGCGCCGCGGATCTGGATCTTTCGATTGAGGAAGCCCGTATCCTGTGGTGCCTCTCGGCGGTCCTTTGCTGCTGCGGCGCGGGCGATGCAGGGTGACAGAACCCCCGCGAGGGCGAAAAATACCGCAAGGCAGACAGCGCAGAATCGAGGAGAACGGAGCATGACGGGATCCAACCACAACTATATCTGGCGGAGCGCGGGTTTCCGAGCGGGGAGAGGGCTGAGTTCCCGACCAGTAACGAAAGCTCGGGAGGTGGGTGCAGACCGATTCGCAGATTCCAGTGGCGTTTCACACTTTAGCGACAAATTGGAGGAAAGCAGATTCTTCGACTTCACTATGCTTCGCCCAGAATGGCGAGGGCAGAGCACCCATATTCGAGTAACGCGAATGTTTCCAGTAAGGTGAGCCCGGGATCTGCGGCGAATTTCAACGCTTTCCATGCGATTTCCTTTCGGGTTCTTTACGATCCGCATGAAAGGCTTAGGTTGTTATGCTGGATGAACTAATGACCACGATGGAAGCTGGAGACACTCTGGACCATTACCGCCTGCAGGCGACCGTTGCCCGGAGCGGGATGTCGACGCTTTATCGGGCGACTGACCTGAACAGCGGCAGGCAGGTGGCCCTAAAAGTTCCGCATGCGGAGATGGAATCGGACCCGATTCTGCTGGAGCGATTCAAGCGAGAGCAGGAGATCGGGCAGGAACTGGATCATCCCGGTGTGGTGAAGACGTACAACAGCGAGCAGCGGAGCCGCCCGTACATGGTGATCGAGTGGGTGGAAGGAAGACTGCTGCGGGCAATTTTGAACGAGGAAGGGCTGGATAACAAGGGCAGGCTGCCAATCGACCGCGCTGTGAAGGTTACCCTGGGCATTTGCGACGCTCTGGACTACATGCACAAGCATGGCGTGGTGCATCGCGACCTGAAGCCGGAGAACGTGATGGTGGACGGCGAGGACCACATCAAGCTGATCGACTTCGGGATTGCAATGAAGGAAGACGCGCGACGCCTAACCTTTGCCGGTCCGTCGCCGATGCTGGGCACGCCGGACTACATTTCGCCGGAACAGGTGAAGGGCCAGCGCGGCGACCAACGCAGCGACATCTACGCGCTTGGCGCGATGCTTTATGAAATGGTGACCGGAGAGCCGCCTTTCAGCGGGCCCAATCCGCTGGCGGTGATGAACGAGCGGGTGTTGACCGATCCCAAGCCGGCGCGCAAACTGAACCCGGAGATTTCGCCCCAGCTGCAGGAGATTCTTCAACGGGCACTCGAGCGGGATCCACGCCACCGCTATCCGACAGCCCTCGAGATGGCGTGGGAACTGGAGCACCAGGACCTGGTGGGCGTAGAAGAAGGCGCGCGCCGGCCGCCATTGCACAAGCGTATTTTTCCCGGTGGGCGGAAGATGCTGCTCTATGCTTGCCTGGCGCTGGTACCAATTCTTATCTTTGGGCTGATGGTGATGCTGGCGCGGCGGTAGAGCAGGAAGCCGGCGGACCTACTTACGAATTCCGAGAATGCAAGTCCTTAGGAAATCGGCGTACTCTTTTGTCTATCGCCGGATCGTTGCGTGGATTTGCGGGCAAGCAACCGGTTTCTTAAATCGGAGGTGCATGAATGAAATCCCTCAAGGTGATGGTTCTGCTTCTGCTGTTGCTGCCCACCGTTGCCGCAGCACAAAAGAAGGGGAAAAAGCCCAGCATTCCAGAAGCCTTCGACCACGCACGCTATGTGTATGTGGAAGCGATTGACGGAGACGAATTCAAGCGAGGTTTGTATACGGCGGACCGGCTGGCCATTGCGGATGTCAAAGATGCTCTCAAGAAATGGGGTCGCTATACCCTGATCTATGATCGTGAGAATGCCGATCTGGTCTTCGTTGTTCGCAAGGGACGGCTGACGAGCGCTCGGGCGGGCGGTGATATGAACGACGATCAAGATCCCATGGGCGGTGGCCCGATGGGGGGGCAGCAGGGCGGCGGGCGTGGCCCAGGGCAGCAACGGACGCGCGGGCCAGAACTGGGTGTTGGCGGCGAGATCGGCCCCGAGGACGATCTGCTCGAGGTACGTCAAACCACCCCAAATGGAAAGCTGAGCGGGCCAATCTGGACGCATACATTCGCAAACGGCCTGAACGCGCCTCGCCTGATTCTGTTCACACAGTTAAAGGACGAAATCGAGAAGACTTATCCGAGACTGCCCGCCAGCACACCGGCTAAGCCCTGAGGGCGGTTGAAGCATAGTGCGGAAAACCTTGCCTGATCCGGTACAAGCCAGTCGAGAAGTGCGTAGGCGTGAATGTATGATGCTCTATTGAGATTTTTGTGTTTTTGAGAGGGAGTATTTGCATGCAGCGCAGCCGCCTTGGCCTATTCTTGTGTCTTATCGCAGTTCTTCTTACTGCCGCGCCCGCGGCGATCGCCGCCGAGGCGATTCAGCTCACGGTTGATGCAACCAAAACCCAACAGAAACTGCTACGCGCTCATGAAGTCATCCCGGTCAAGCCCGGCGCCCTGACCCTCTACTATCCAAAATGGATTCCCGGAGAACATGGACCGAATGGGCCCATCGCAAACCTCACTGGACTCAAATTCGAGGCGGAAGGCAAGACCATTCCGTGGAAGCGCGATCTGCTGGATGTTTTTACGTTTCATCTCGACATCCCTGCCGGAGTCAGCCATCTCGACGCCAGGTACGACTTTATTGAACCGGTTGGTGGCTCGGCTACCGAGAAGCTTATGGTTCTCGAATGGAATGACGTCATTCTCTATCCGGCAGGCACTCCTGCTCAGCAATTGACGTATGATGCAAAGCTCCTGATGCCTGATGGATGGAAGTTCGGCACGCCGCTTCCGATCGAAAATCAATCCGGCAATCAAGTCTCATTCAAGCCGATTTCTCTGGACATGCTGGTGGACTCACCCATCATTGCCGGCGAGTACTATCGCGTGATTGACCTTACACATGCGGGCGAACCGATCCACCATGAACTAAACATGGTTGCCGACAGCGAGACCGCACTAAACATGAGTCCCGAAAACCAGAAGGAAATGATCAATCTGGTTGCCGAATCGGGCAAGCTTTTTGGAACGCGCCATTATCGTAACTATCATTTTCTGCTTGCTCTGAGCGATCATGTGATGCACTTCGGGCTTGAGCATCACGAGTCAAATGATAGCCGGCTGCCTGAGCGTGCCTTGCTCATGCCGACTTCGGGCATGTCGCTGGGTGGCTTGCTGGCACATGAATTCGTTCACTCATGGAATGGAAAGTTTCGCCGTCCTGCAGATCTGACTGTTCCGTACTACGAACAGCCCATGGAGACGGATCTGCTGTGGGGTTACGAGGGGCTGACGGATTACCTTGGGCCCATGCTGGCTGCACGCAGCGGCTTGTGGACCGTGGAGCAATATCACGAGCATATGGCCAGCATCGCGGCGATGCTTGGACCGGGACGCCCAGGGCGCACCTGGCGCCCGTTACTCGATACCGCCGCCGGGGAGCCCGGCATGGGCGGAAGAGGCGGCTGGATGAATTGGCGCCGCGGTACCGACTACTACGACGAAGGCGACCTGTTGTGGCTTGAAGTGGCCACCATCATTCATCGCGAGTCGCATGGCCAGAAATCAATTGACGACTTCTGCTTGGCATTCCACGGCGGCCCGAATAACGGGGCAGAGGTGAAGACCTATACGTTTGACCAATTGGTGAGTGACCTGAATGCGGTGGCGCCTTTCGACTGGGCCACCTTCTTTCACACCCGGTTGGATTCAACTGCGCCAGAAGCGCCTGTGGGCGGTATCGAAAACGGTGGCTGGAAGGTAGAACTCAACAGCCAGCCTTCAAGGTCAACGGGACGCCGGGGCAGCGCCGGAAATGTCTATTCTATCGGCGTTCAGGTCGGCGCCGACGGCACCGTGAGCGATGCTATCGTCGGTGGTCCCGGCTTCGAGGCTGGGATCTCTTCCGGGATGAAGATCATCGGAGTGAATGGCCGCGTGTACACGCAGGAATTGCTCGACGACGCCATCAAAGCCGCCAAGGATAGTCCGCAGCCGATCGCGCTGCTCGTCGTAGTGGACGAATACATCCGCGCAGTCACGATCAACTATCATGGCGGCGTACAGTACCCGCACCTGGTCCGTGTGAATGACAAGCCGGACTATCTTGACGAGTTGATAAAGCCACGCGCCGCGGGCCAATAGAAGGCGCTTAAATATTTTCGATCGGGGGCGGTTCGGTAGGGTGGATCTGCGGATGAGCCGCCGGGACGGACCGCGCCCCTCTCTCAATCATCCGCAGCCACTCGGAAATTTCTGCGGATAGAGGCGTGACGGCAATCCCTCCAAAATGCGAGGGGCAGCGCTCAAGCCTGCGCAAGGCTCTCCGCAAGAGTGAGACCGTTCCCGCGGAGTTACCGGCATCGAGATGGTGGAATGCGGCAGTCATTTGAATCAATGCCTGTAGAAAGCTCTTCTCGGGCTCTGCTAGTGTTAGCCAGACTTGCTCCCAATGTTCGTGAGCCTGGAAGAACTCGCCTTTTCTGTAGCAGGCAAGGCCTTCAGCGAGCGCTCGGCAATTCCAGTCAAGAGGCACGCTTTCAGCATATGCGATTTTGCTGGTTTCAATGTCCTCACGTTTTGTGCCGGAGCCATTTCGAGCCGCGTATGTTTGCTCGTGACATTGTCAGTTCCGACAGGTGAGAGGCTTCAATATGCAGCACATTTCTAAATGCTAGGATTGCTTTCAGGCAATCGAAGGCGGAACTGGTACTTATGGAAAGATGTTCGATCGAAGTTTCTCCCGTTTCCACATTCCGCTGGACCGTCTGTGCGCTGCTCTTTGCAGCAACCGCGATTAATTACATGGACCGCCAGGTACTGGGGATCCTGGTCATTCCTCTGCAAAAGGAGCTGGGCTGGTCAGAAAGCCAGTACGGCATGATGATCGCCGGCTTTCAAGCCACCTTCGCGCTCGGCCTGCTCGTGTCCGGGCCGGTAATCGATGGAATAGGAACGCGCGTCGGCTACGCGCTGGCGGTGACCATCTGCAGTGTCGCTGCAGTCGCGCACGGTTTTGTGCGTTCTGTGATGGGCTTCGGTAGCGTGAGGCTTCTTCTCGGTCTCGGAGAAGCGGGAAATTTTCCTTCCGCCGTGAAAGCGACGGCCGAGTGGTTTCCGGTGCGCGAGCGTGCGTTTGCGATGGGCCTGTTCAACAGCGGGTCAACCGTTGGTGCAATCCTGGCGCCGCTGATTGTTCCGTGGATCGCTCTCACCCTGGGATGGCGCGCTGCATTCATTCTCATTGGGATGATTGGCTTTATCTGGATTCCTACCTGGCTTATTCTTTATCGCCGGCCTGCGCCAATGCTGGATGCAGCCGGGCTCGAGGTCGCTTCCGAGGCTGCTGTCCCAATCCGGCGTCTGCTGATGCATCGGGAGACCTGGGTGTTTCTTATCGGCCGATCAATTACTGAGCCGGTCTGGTGGTTCTATCTTTACTGGGCGCCCAAGTTTCTAAGCGAAAGTCGGGGACTAACTCTCCGTAACGTGGGGCTTCCGCTGATGGTGATGTATGCAATCGCCAATCTCGGCGGGCTGTTTGGCGGCTGGCTTTCTTCGACACTCCTCAAACGCGGATGGACCGTTAACGCTGCGCGCAAGACCGCGGTTCTGGCATGCAATCTCCTGGTGGTGCCGGTGGCGTTCGACAGTCACTTTCAGCACGCATGGGTCGCCATCGGCGTCCTCGGCCTGGCGATGGCGGGGCACCAGGGATGGGCTTCGAATCTTTATGCGATGCTGGCGGATATCTATCCTAAGCAGGCGGTCGCTTCTATCACTGGACTTACCGGCACTGGCGCTGCCATTGGAGGCATGTTTGCCGCTGCCATCACCGGGCTCATTCTTAAGCGAACGGGAAGCTACCAGCCAATCCTCACCTGGGCCAGCATGTCATACCTCATAGTCCTCGGCGGTATTTGTCTCTTTATTCCGAAGATCGGTCGTATTGAGATGAAGCTCTAGTGCGTCGTTTCCCGGTTGCATTAGTTGAGGCAAGTGGAACTCAAGGGACATCAGTCAGAAGTTTCAAATAGGAGTGCGATATATGTTTTCATCGGACGACGAATTGTTTCAGTCGGCGCGCAGTGAACTGTTCTCTGCGGTGATCGGCGACGTAATGGACAAGCTGGGTTTCAAGCATCAGTTTCTGCCTCCAGCCATTGTGCCGCTGGAACGCAACATGGTTGTGTGCGGAAGGGCGATGACTGTGCTGGAAGCGGACTGCCTCGATGAAGCAATTGTGGGATCGCACAATCCGATCTCGGCGCGGCCGTTTGGGTTGATGCTGGAGGCGCTCGACGATCTGAAGACCGATGAGGTCTATATCTGTACCGGTGCCTCGCCAAGTTATGCGCTCTGGGGCGAACTGATGACCGTGCGAGCCATGAAGTGCGGAGCGGCGGGGGCTGTAGTGGATGGATTTTCGCGTGACACGCGCGGAGTTCTCGGCCTGGGATTTCCGACGTTTTCGCACGGCAGCTACGCGCAGGATCAGGGGCCGCGCGGCAAGGTGCTGGACTTCAGGATTCCGATTCAACTAGGGCAGGTGCGCGTATCGCCGGGAGACATCGTCTTCGGCGATCTGGATGGAGTTTGCGTGGTGCCACGGGCGGCGGAGCAGGAGATCATAGTTGCAGCGTTCGACAAGGCACACAAAGAGAAAGTGGTACGCAAGGCCCTGGAAGAAGGCTTGCCCGCAAAGGACGCCTTCGAGAAGTACGGCATCCTCTAAGCGTTGCGTTGAAACAGGATTCTCGTATTACTGCACTGAAGGTTGCAAACTGAGAGTCAGCCCGCATACGCGAGTTGTTTCGGAGACTGGCGAGAGTATGAAGTGAACCTTTCCTTCGACTGCTCGGACATTTATCTCCGAAGCCGATGTTATTGCCTGGCGGCTGACTCCCGATTCAACGTCAACCTGGGCACCATCGGGTATGTTGAGCTTCATGCGATAAGTTCCCGGCGACAATTGCGCGCCCGCCAGTCCGCCTATCGCGAGTTTGACTGGAGAGCGCACCTCGATACCGGTGGAGCACTTTGCGCCGGCCTCGAATTGCTGCACGTCCACGCCCAGTTCGGCAGATCCAAGGACTTCAATTACTTTCTTTGAAGCGTCGAAATCGAAGCTGTAGTGGCCTGCACCCTGGGCCAGTGGTTCATGATTCGTAGGCGCAAACTCAACTTGAAGCGGCTCCAGCCCTACTGCCTGGCGTTGGGCTTCAACAAGAGGAAGCCAGCGCAAGTTCAGCGTGATAAGTATTCCTTTCTCACTGGGGCTTATGTTTCCGTGACGGATCGTCTTCGAGTACTGATCGATGACGCTCTCTGGCTTTGCCGCTGAAATCTCGCGTCGCGCTAAGTCAAGGTCGCCGGCCTTCAAGGCAGCTTGTGATTTTTGCATGGCTGTCTGCGACTCGTAGAAGCCTTGCGCGTAGCGCTCCCAGTCTTCAAAGTAGCCAATCCAATCCCGCGCCTTTTCATCCTGCGCAAGGGGTCGCATCTGGGCTAACAGGTCAAGCCGTGTCTTCGCTCCGTGCGACTCATTGTCAAGGTCGATTGCCTGGTTGATGAAAGTATCGGACGTCTCCATTCCAAATGCCGGAGCGTCGTAGATCCATGCGTACAAGTAGCGCTTGCCTAGCTCCTGCGCGCGCGGACCGAATGTGCGCTTCGCCATCTCCGAGGCGGTGGCATCGAGCGATTCGTTCTCGGTTGCATCCCATACCTGATCTGAAACGCTCTTGAAGTAG
>Ga0209483_1003115_pt1 | contig 11045 bp, 8 predicted proteins | sample NGEPerA_FD_184508 | JGI IMG/M metagenome (GOLD analysis project Ga0209483, IMG submission 184508) | Arctic peat soil microbial communities from the Barrow Environmental Observatory site, Barrow, Alaska, USA - NGEE PermafrostL2-A... | ecosystem: Environmental > Terrestrial > Soil > Wetlands > Peat... | reverse complement strand
ACCTTGTGAGCAACCGATTCGTCGAATTCAGTCCGAAAAAGGGTCAACCCCTCGACGAAATGCAACCTTATAAGCGAACGTTTAGCGTTGTCGACGCATCACTTAAGCGAACGTTTAGCGCTGTCGTGGAACCACCTGGGCCAACGTTTCTCAGCTCATTCCAAAGGGCTTACCGGAACCGTTTCGAAGGTTCGTCTGAGAAGATTTGCCCGTCGCGAATATGCACCACCCGATGCGCATACTCAGCGATATCCGGCTCATGTGTCACCAGCACGATCGTGTTCCCGCTGGCATGCAGGCTGTCAAACAGCGCCATGATCTCCGTGCCGGTCTTCGAGTCGAGATTCCCCGTAGGCTCGTCAGCCAGAATGATCGAGGGATGATTCACAAGCGCACGCGCAACAGCCACGCGCTGGCGCTGTCCACCTGACAGCTCGTTGGGCTTGTGGTTCATCCGCGATTCAAGACCTACGTCTCTCAGCGCTTCCTTGGCGCGCGCAATTCGCGCTGCTGCAGGCGTGCCGTTATAAATCAGCGGCAGCTCGACGTTGTGCAGCGAAGTGGCCCTCGCCAACAGGTTGAATGTTTGAAATACGAAGCCGATTTCCTTGTTGCGAATGCGCGCCAACTGATCGTCATCCAGCTCGCTCACCAACTGCCCATTGAGCCAATACTTGCCCTTCGAAGGAGTATCAAGGCAGCCGATCAGGTTCATCAGCGTCGATTTGCCCGAGCCCGAAGGACCCATGATGGCGACATACTCGTTGTACTTGATGCGGAGGTTGACGCCGCGCAGCGCCTGCACCTGCTGCTCTGAGCCCATATCGTAGGTGCGCCAGAGATCTTCAACGACAATCATGTCGCCGTTCGGCGTCGTCACGGGTTGTGTCTGCTCTTCTGTAATCGTCGTGTTCATTGCCATTCGAGTCTCATCCTTTATCCCGGTGTTGCCTTGCGGGTTCCACCTGCCGCCAGGGCGAGAGTATTGCAGTCTTTCGTTGCTTCGCTCTCGCTGTTAGACTGCAGCGGCCGCTATGTGCTGCTGCCGGACGGAAGAACTACCTTTACGGTATCGCGCTTCAACAGCGAGCCGCCCTTGAGATCGCGCAGCGTTTTGTACGGGCCGGTGACGACTTCCTGTCCCTGGTTAAGACCGGAGAGCACCTCAATGTCAGTGGCGCCGGTGATGCCGGTGGTAACGGGAATGAACTTGGCACGCAATCTGCCCTTTGGATCTTTGTCGACGACGAAAACGCCCTGCACCGGCTTGGGCTTGGCTGTTGGAGCCGCGGGCTGGGATGCGGCCTGGACGCTGCCCTTGGGCTTGGCTACGTCAGATGCCGGGTCGTGCATCGTCAGCGCCTGAATAGGCAGGGAAAGCACACTCGTCTTGTGCGCCGTGGTGACCTTGGCAGTGCAGGAGAGGCCGGGGCGCAGTTCGTCACTTGGACTGTCGAGCGTGACGACAACCTTGAAATCCTTGGCCTCTTCAGTGCCGGTGGTGGACTGGGATGTAGCAATCCCCGTCGAGCGGAGGAGGGCTTGATCGCCCACCAGCGTAACGTGTCCCTTGTAGGTCTTGCCGGGCAGTGCATCGATGGTGACTTCAGCGGGCTGGCCGAGCTGGATGTTGACGATGTCAGTCTCGTCTACCTTGACCTCGGCAGTCACGATGCTCATGTCGGCCAGGGTCATCAGGGTGGAGCCTTCGGTGTTCTGAATGCCCATGACCACGGTTTCACCCTCGCGCATCGGCTCGTTAGTCACGACGCCGTCAAACGGAGCGATGGCAATGGTACGGTTCAGATTGTCCTGGTTGATGCGCAGAGTTGCTTCCTGCGTATGCATGTGTCCCCGGGCCGAGTCGGTCTGTGCCTTGGCCTGGTTGAGGCCTGCCGCAGCCTGGGCTACCGAAGCAACTGCCAGGTCATAGGCGGCCTTCTTGGCGTCATAATCCTGCTTGGCCAGAATGCCTGCGGTAAAGAGGGCCTGGGCGCGGTCCCAATCCAGCTTCTTCTGTTCTAGGTCAGCTTTGGCGTGCTCGAGATTGGCCTCCGCGGTCTTTTCCGCGGCAATATTGGAGGCAATGTCCGTGTTGGCGGCGGCAATAGCGGCCTGCTGTCCGGCGACGGAGGCTTCCTGCTGGACGTTCTCGATGGTGGCGACGGTCTGGCCCTTCTTGACCCTGTCGCCTTCCTTGACGGCAAGGCTGGTGACGCGGCCCATGGCTGTTGCGCCAAGGTTCACATAGGTCATGGGCTTGATCTGGCCGGTACCGCTGACAACGGTGTCCAGGTCCTGGCGCACGATTGTGGCAGTGAGAACCTTTGTGTAGCCCGACTGCTGCTTCACGACCATAAAGGCAACAAGCCCACCGGCAATCAACACGGCGAGAATTATCAAGAGAATTTTCTTCATGGATTATGCGTGCTCCGAATCTCTCTCCATCCAGTGTACGCAATCGCGTTGCGTACGGTTCCAGGATGCCTTCACATCTCTTCCCCGGGGATCGCGATCGGGGAATCCTGAGAGGAAAACAGCCCGAGACAAATGGTTATGAGGATTGCAGTTGCCTGTTGGACGGCCAACCGGGCCGCCGGGTTTCGGCACCTTCCCGTTTCGAGTTGATTTTACCGCTTTTCTTGGGGTCTTTCGGGTTACCTTTGGGCCAAATACCCGTCCATACGGCAGCCCACTGCGCAAGAAGTATTGCCCAGCCCTATCGGGACCCGTAAAATAAGGGATCGCAGGAGTATTTAAGGCAATGACGCTTAACGGTCGTAGTTTGAAGTTCTTCATAATCGGTTGCGCCCTGGTTTTGACCCAGGCATCCGGTCTCAAGTCCCTAAAGGCGGCCACGCCGCCTGCACCTCCACAGGGCCAACAACAGACTGGAACGGCCGCCGGTCAGGATCAGGAAGTAGATCCGCTCAAGCGCCAACGGTCCGATAAGGAGCGTTACAACTCGCAGAAGGCTCTGCGGCAGGAGTTGAAGGGGACCTACAAAACCTGGTTGAACCAGGAAGTCCCCTATATCATCAGCGACGAAGAGCGCAGAGCTTTCATGAGTCTGAGCAATGACGAGGAACGCGATTCCTTTATCGAGAACTTCTGGCTGCGCCGCAATCCGAACCCGGATTCGCCCGAGAACGAGTATCGTGAGGAGCACTACCGGCGCATCGCCTACGCCAACGAGCACTTTGCGGCAGGCAAGCCGGGGTGGAAGACTGACCGCGGCCACATCTACATCGCCTACGGCAAAGCCGACGATATTGATGCCCATCCCTCCGGCGGCAGCTACGACCGAACCCCGGAAGAGGGTGGCGGCAACACCACTACGTTCCCGTTCGAAGTGTGGCATTACCGTTATCTCGAGGGAATCGGGGAGAACGTCGACATCGAGTTTGTGGATTCCTGCCAGTGCGGCGACTACCACTTTACGATCGACCGCAGCGAGAAAGACGCCCTGCTGCATGTCCCCGGCGCCGGCCTTACTCAATATGAGGAGATGAACCATAAGGACAAGACAGACCGGTTCAAGGGCAACGGCATTGAAAACATCGGCGGCGGCCCCATGGGTGACGCCGCTCAGGGGAAAGAGTTCGACCGCATCGAGATGGCTGCCAAGCTCTTTGCTCCGCCGCCAATCAAGTTCAAAGACCTTGAAGCCTTTGTCTCCGAGCACAAGTTGCTTAAGGGGCCGGTATTCCCCTTCGATGTGCGCACCGACTTCATAAAGGTGACCGAGGGCATGGATATGGTCCCCATCACCCTGCAAATCAGGAACCGCGACATCACCTTTGTGACCAAGGAAGGGGTATCAAAGGGTGTTGTGAACATTCTTGTCAGGGTCACGACGATTACCGGCAAGACGGTGCAGACGTTCGAAGATACCGTCGAGGTCAATCAACCAGCCGAGTTGCTGGAGAAGTCTCTTGATCGTCAGTCGGTCTACTGGAAGGCCGTTCCTCTTATGCCGGGGCTCTACCGCCTGGATATCGCAATCAAGGACGTGAACAATCCCGATCATGTAGGAATTTATGGTCGCGGCATCGAAGTGCCGGTCTACCACGATGAGAAGCTGGGGGCCTCTTCGCTGATTCTGGCCGACGAGATGTACCCCGTGTCTTCGCGGGAGATCGGTGCAGGGAATTTCATCATCGGAGGCGAATTTGTCAGGCCGCGTGTGGCCGCCACCACGGTTCCGGCCACGCCGGTCAAGTTCAAGCGCAGCCAGCCTCTGAACTTCTGGATGCAGTTTTACAACCTGGGAATCGACGAAGCCACTAAAAGCAACTCGGCAACGGTGACCTATGAGATTACCGATATTGCTTCCGGGACAGTAATTCTGCAAAAACAGATGGAATCAAAGGACTTAGGGGCCCACAGTGATCAGTTGACAGTGGAGAAGTCTCTACCAATTGCTGGTTTGCAACCGGGTAAGTACAAGGTGACGGTGAAAATAAATGACGCAATCTCCAAACAAGAGATTGCGCAATCGGCACCTTTTGTCGTGGAATAGTAATTAGCCCCGCGCGTATGTCAGCCGGACCTGAGATCCGGCGATCTGCGCGGGTTGGATTTGCCATAAGATTGCCAGGGACGACGCCGGATCACAAACGAGTGATGAAGCGCAGAGCCCATTTCGCCGGATTTGCAATGCTGATCGCTTTAGGGGCCGCTCCCGTCTGTGGGGCGGCGTCGGCATCGGTTTCAGGATTGGTGCGCGACTCGGCCGGAGTGCCGCAGATGGGCGCAGAGGTGCAGTTGCTGCGCCCCGACCTGAGCGTGCTGGCCAGCGTTTATTCCGACAGCCATGGCCGCTTCAAGATCTCATCGCTACTTCCGGGCCGTTATTCGCTGAAGGCCATGAGCATGTCCTACTTGCCTTCACTGCGCGAAAATGTCCGGGTCCGTTCCGGCACCGTTGTCAACCTTACCCTCAACACACTCTATGAAGTGATGCAGTGGCTTCCGGCCGAGCCGCGCGCGGGAAATTCCCAACAGGACGACTGGGCCTGGACCTTGCGTTCGGCCGCGAATCGACCGTTGCTGCGCTGGCTTGAAGACGGACCGCTGGTGGTTGTTTCCGACGGTCCGGGAACAACGCCCAAACTGAAGGCGCGCCTGATGGCCACCGGGCAGGCAGGAACCTTTGGTGAAAGTGGCGAACGCTTCTCAGTTTCGGTGGAGGATACGCCCGCCGACAGCCAGGAATTGCTGGCGCGGGTGGATTTTGCTCCTGGCACAGATGCGGGATTGGAATCCATGCTCGGATTCCGACAGGATTTGGGTTTTGCTGGCTCGGTCCGATCGGTAGCAGCCGTCGCCGTCCATCCTGAGATTGATGGCCCCGCAGGGCAAGCAGGACTGGACGAGGCTGCAGTTCGCACCTGGGAGACACTTCACCTGGGCGATGAGTTCGAGGCTGAGGTGGGTTCCACTGAGGTAGTGGGACGCTTCGCAAGCATGGCGACCAATACCGTAGCCGCGGCGTTGCCTAATGCCTCGGCGGACTGGCGCGATGGCAACTCGTCGGTCGGCTACCGCCTGGCGACGTTTATGTCCGGCCCGATTCAAAACGATGATACCCAGGCCGGTGCCTGGCTGCCTGAGTTCTCCATCCGCAATGGCGCGCTGGTTCTGCAGCGCGGGCTTCACCAGGAGATCGGATGGAAGCGGAACACAGATACCTCAGGCATGAACGTCCTGGTGTTCACCGACAGCATCCGGAATCCGGTTCTCGAGGCCATGGGGTATGGCAATTCGGGCTCGATGTCCGATGCCGCACTTCTTGACAGCAAGAGCGGCCTGCTGCGCGCCGCGGGTCCAAATTTCTCCGGCCAGGGAATCGTGGTCGGCGTTGAACGCCGTTTGCCCGGCGGCAGCGAAGTTCGCCTTAGTTATGCCAACGGACGTGCGCTGGTAATGCCGGCCCTGCCGCGGCCGGCTGCGATGGCGGAGGTGCTGGGCGCAGCCCATCCCCGCCGTGCCCAGGCCTATTCCATTTCACTCTCCGGTACGCTCGAAGGCACCGGAACGCGCTGGCAAGCGAGTTATCGCTGGCAGCCTGAGGATACCGTTACCCAGGTAGCGCCATATGCGCAGAATGCCGCCGAACCTTACCTGAACTTCCGCTTGCGCCAGCCCATTCGTGTGAGCCACGATGGCTCGGTTGGCGTAGAAGCGCTGCTCGATGTACGCAATCTGCTGGCCGAGGGCTATCGCCCCTTCATTCTGAGCGATGGTTCCCTCCTGATCTTCTCCCAGGACCAGCGCGGCATCCGCGGCGGCGTGGCCATTACCTTCTAAAGCTAAAGCACAGCTTGTTCCTTCCTCTCGCCAACCTTGAATAGGCTGAATACACGACTCTGCGTGCACCGGAGCCCGGCAGGTTTTTTGCGAATATGAAGATGCGAGGCGGTGCTTGCGGTATGCGGTTCGACTTGCTTGGAGTAGGGTATGTAATTAGATTTGTTCGGAGGCAGTTTTCCGATGCGCAAGACCACCTTCTTTTTGTGCTTTTCTTTTGCTCTCCTGATTTTCACTTCTCTTCCATGCGCTTTTGCAGCAGATGCTCCGCGCCTGGAGAAGAAAGACGGCCGCTACACTCTGATGGTGGATGGCCAACCGTACCTGATTCTCGGCGGCCAGATACACAATTCGAGCGGTTGGCCAAGCGAACTTCCGCAAGTGTGGGAGTCACTGGCCGCTCTGCACGCGAACACGGTCGAGGCGCCTGCGTACTGGGAACAAATCGAAGCCCAGGAAGGGCACTTTGACTTCAGCAACGTGGATCAGCTTGTAGAGGGAGCGCGCGCTCATCATCTACACCTGGTTATGTTGTGGTTTGGAACCTGGAAGAACGGCAACATGCAGTACGCGCCTGTGTGGGTGAAGACGGATACGAAGCGCTTTCCGCGAATGATCCGGCCCGACGGGCTGCCGACGGATGTGCTGTCGGCCAACTCGCGCAACAATCTTGAAGCAGACAAGGCGGCGTTTACGGCGCTGATGCGGCACCTGAAGGAAATAGACAGTGAGCAGCACACGGTGCTTATGGTGCAGGTGGAAAACGAATCCGGTGGAATCGGCAGCGTGCGCGATTTTTCGGCGGAGTCGAATCGCGAGATCGCCGGGCAGGTTCCAGCGGAACTGCTGGCTGCTGCGAACAAGCAGGCGGGCACATGGAGCCAGGTGTTCGGAGCTGACGCAGACGAGATCTTTCAGATCTTTCACCAGGCGAAGTATGTGAATGAAATCGCAGCGGCCGGCAAGAAGGAATTCAACATTCCGTTCTACATCAACGTGTGGGTAAGTCATCTGACGGTAGAACTGCCGCAACGACAAATCCTGCTTCCGGGCATTCAGTATCCGAGCGGCGGAGCCGTGCAGAAGTGGGTGGGGCTATGGAAAGCTCTGGCACCTTCGATCGACATGATCGGGCCGGACATTTACACCAGTGACTCGAGCGAGTATAGAGCCTTGATTCACACATATCATCGGCCGGACAATCCGCTTTGGATTCCGGAGACAGGGCGCAGCGACAATTTTGCCAAGTTCTTTTTCTATGCGCTGGGTGATGGAGCGATCGGGTTCTCGCCATTCGGTGTGGACCGGTCAGGGTGGAATATTCTGGGGGACGAACCGTGGTCAGGACACGCGCGCAACTTCGCCCTCATCGGTCCGATGAGCGGCGAAATTGCTAAGCTGGAGGATGAGGGCAAGCTCAAGACTAGCGTAGAGGAGCCCGGGCAGGCGGAGCAGGAACTTGACCTTGGAGGATGGCAGGCCACGGTGGCATTCGGGTTCCCGCAGCCCGACGGACGGAACGCCCCGGGTACTAAAGACGCGCACGGAGTTGCGCTGGTGGCTCAACTTGGTCCCGACGAATTTCTGGTGACGGGTTTCGACGCGAGCGTTCGTTTTCATTTGCCGGGTGACCCTCCGTTTATCCGTTCGCAGATTCTTACCGCGGAAGAGGGGAGCTATGAAAACGGTGTGTGGAAGACAGTGCGGCTATGGAACGGCGACGAGGTAGACCGCGGTTTGTGTTTCCACCAGAAGCCGCAGGTTGTACGCGTGCACATGGGTAAATTCTGATTGTGAGGCACGGGCCACTGCCAACTAATTGCCCGAAGCGGAAAGAGGGATCATGAGCAAGTTCGAGATGAGCCGACGGACGGCACTGAAAGCCGGCCTCGCCACAACGGCGCTGACATCGTTATCTGGAATATTGCAGGGGGAAGAAGTGAACCCAAGGAAAAAGAGAATCAGGCAGTCGGTCTGCCGCTGGTGCTATCAGAAGATAGGACTGGACGACTTATGCGCGTCGGCGGCGCAGATGGGACTGGTGGGCGTTGATCTGTTGCAGCCGGAGGAGTATGAAGTTCCACGGCGACATGGGATCATCTGCACGATGGGGTACGCGGGCGCTGGAACGATTCCCGATGCCTTGAACCGGACGGAGCATCATGCGGATATCGAAGCGGCCCTGCGCACCAACATTCCGCTGGCAGCAAAAGCCGGTGTGCCCAACGTGATCACCTTCTCTGGAACCCGGAAAGGGATGGCGGACGATGAAGGCGCGCGCAATACGATCGCCGGACTGAACCGCGTGAAGAAAATCGCCGAGGACAACGGAGTCACAATCTGCCTGGAGTTGCTGAACAGCAAGGTGAACCACCCGGACTATATGGCGGATCACACCGCATGGGGCGTGCGCGTGATGGAGGAGGTAAATTCTCCGAACGTGAAGCTCCTCTACGACATTTACCATATGCAGATTATGGAAGGCGACCTGATTGCGACCGTTCGCAAAAACATTGCATGGATCGGGCACTTCCACACCGGCGGCGTACCGGGCCGGCATGAATTGGACGACACGCAGGAGATACAATGGGACGGCGTGATGAAAGCCATAGCGGCGACAGATTTCAAGGGTTATGTGGCGCATGAGTTTCTACCGTTACATGATCCAATGACCAGCCTGCGCGCTGCGGTGGACTTGTGCGATGTGTAGGTCGCGCTCGCTATATCTGCGCCAACATATTAACTAGGTTGAGGGTTTGAGAAACTATGAAATCGCTACTACTTTCTGAATACAACCACCTTGAAATAGCAGACGTTCCTTTGCCGGTTGTCGGACGCGGTGAGGTTCTGGTGCGCGTGGAAGCATGCGGCATCTGCGGAAGCGACGTGCACGGTTTCGATGGCTCCACGGGGCGCCGCATTCCGCCAATTGTGATGGGCCATGAGGCTGCCGGTACGGTAGAGACCGTCGGCGAAGGTGCGACAAAGTACAAGAAAGGCGATCGCGTTACCTTCGATTCGACGATTTACTGCGGCGAGTGCCAGTACTGCAAGCGCGGACAAATTAACCTCTGCGACAACCGCGAGGTGATCGGCGTTTCGTGCGGCGACTACCGCAGGCATGGTGCCTTTGCCGAATATGTCGTGGTCCCGGAGCGCATCATGTATCCGCTGCCAATGGATTTCTCGTTCGAAGCGGCGGCCATGCTTGAAGCGGTGTCAGTGGCGCTGCACGGCGTGAAGGTATCGCAGGTGGTGGGTGGCGAGGCGGCGCTGGTAATCGGCGCGGGAATGATCGGCCTGCTCACGCTGCAGGCTGCGCGAGCCGCGGGCTGCAAGCGCGTATTTATCACGGACGTGGATGAGACGCGGTTAAAGTTGGCCAGACAGGTGGGCGCCGATGAGACACTCCATTGCTCGGGCGCGGAACTTGTAGCAGAAGTGATGCGGTTGACAGGCGGTAACGGAGTTGACATCACGCTGGAAGCAGTGGGACGCAACGAGACGGTGGCCGCCGCAATCGATTGCACGCGCAAGGGCGGAACGGTGACGCTTATAGGCAACATCATGCCCGAGGTGACGCTGCCGCTGCAGAAAGTGGTGGTGCGGCAGCTGCGGCTCCAGGGCTCGTGCGCTTCATCGGGCGAGTATCCTGAGGCAATTGAATTGATCGCGAATGGCAAGATCCAGGTGAAGCCACTGATCACCGCAGTGGCCAGCCTTGAAGAAGGGCCGCGGTGGTTTGAGCGGTTACATTCGCGCGAACCGAATTTAATGAAGATAATTTTGACGCCGAGGACGTAATGAACAACGGACTTTTCGATCTTACCGGACAGGTTGCAATTGTGACGGGGACCAGCCGTGGGCTGGGGCAATATTTTGCGAGGGCGTTGGCAAAGGCTGGCGCAGATTTGGTTCTGACCAGCCGCACGCGCGAGTCGCTGGTTCCGTTTGAGTCGGAGATCAGGGCGCTGGGGCGGCGGGCAGTTTCGCTGGAACTCGATGTGCGCAGCCAGGAGAGCATCGAAAAGATGGCCGCCGATGCGGAAGATGCGTACGGGCAAATTCACATCCTGGTGAATAATGCTGGATGTAATATCCGCAAGCCGGCGCTCGATGTGCAATGGGAAGACTGGAACAAGATTCTCGATACGAATCTGCGCGGGTCGTTTTTTGTTGCGCAGGCTGTGGCGAGAAGGATGATTGCCAAGGGATACGGACGCATCGTTAATATCGGATCTGTAACTTGCGTTGCCGGATATGCGGGCCTTGCGCCGTATGGCGCAAGCCGCGGAGGCGTTCGGCAGATGACCATGAGCCTTGCCGACGACTGGGGCAAACATGGCGTTACTGTCAATTGCCTGGCGCCAGGCTGGTTCCGCACCGAGCAAACCAAGGTTCTCTACGAAAATCAAGAGTGGGTTGATTACCTGGTCGATCGCATTCCTATGAAGCGCCCCGGGCAGCCGAACGATCTGGATGGGGCGGTAGTGTTCCTGGCTTCTGAAGCCAGCCGCTATATTACCGGGCAGACGTTGTTGGTGGACGGCGGAATCTCGACCGGGGCCACGCGAGCCACGGTACCTCCCAAGAACCAAGGGTGAGTAGACACCGGTGAGATTCTCACCTTGTTCAAGAAAAGCGAATGAGGATGAATTGACATGATAAGTCGCAGATCGAGTGTGACTGCTCTCTTTGTCCTTGTCTGTTTGGCAGGTTACACCGTGCTGGCG